>Ga0302311_10007649_pt1 | contig 10983 bp, 5 predicted proteins | sample III_Palsa_N1_3_FD_200449 | JGI IMG/M metagenome (GOLD analysis project Ga0302311, IMG submission 200449) | Peat permafrost microbial communities from Stordalen Mire near Abisko, Sweden - III_Palsa_N1_3 | ecosystem: Environmental > Terrestrial > Soil > Palsa > Peat permafrost | place: Sweden...
GGCGGCGGAATGCTGCACCCTGCAGGCGGCGGCCGGCTATGTGCTGCACATCTTCCCCACCGGCCAGGGCAATGTGATCGGCAACCCGATCATGCCGGTGATCAAGGTCACCGGAAACCCGAAGACCGTACGGCTGATGAGCGAGCACATCGACGTCGATGTCTCCGGCGTGGTCCGCCGCGAGATGACCATCGACCAGGCCGGCGATGTGCTGATCGACATGATCGTGCGCACGGCCAATGGCCGCTCCACGGCCGCCGAAGCGCTCGGCCACCGCGAGTTCGTCATGACCAAGCTTTACCGCAGCGCGTGACGCGTGGCGGTGAAGCCATCCTCGCAAACCTGCCGTCCGCTCGTTTGACAGCGCTGTCAATCGATGGCAACAGGAGCCGACCGGTCCGCGATAAGAGGCCGTCGAGGGACCGGGAGACGCACAGTGCAAGCACAAACCGCATCGGCCGGGTCAGACGGCGCGGCCCCGATCGAGCACCGGCGGCGCCTGCTTGCGCTGATGATGGGCCTGTTCTTCGCCTTCGGCTTCTGCACGGTGTTGGTGGATACACTCATTCCCAAGCTGAAGGGCATGTTCCAGCTCTCCTACACCGAGGTGATGCTGACGCAGTTCTGCTTCTTCCTGGCCTATTTCCTGGTCTCGGGACCCGCCGGCTGGCTGATCGGCCGGATCGGCTATCTGCGCGCCATCGTTGTCGGCCTGCTGGTCATGGCCCTCGGCTGCGCCCTCTTCACCCCCGCGGCGGACATCGGCAGCTACCCGGCCTTTCTGGGCGCCCTGTTCATCATGGCCAGCGGCGTGACCACGGTGCAGGTGGCGGCTAACCCCTTGACCTCCCTGCTCGGCGATCCGGCCAGCGCGTCCAGCCGCCTGACCCTGGCGCAGGCGTTCAACTCCGTGGCGACCATGATCGGCCCACAGTTCGGCGCGGCCCTGATCCTGGCGCACTCGAATGTCCTGCCGGACCCCAAAACCCTGACGGCGGCGGCCCTCGCCGGTCTGCGGGCGCACGAGGCCCAGTCGGTCCAGGGGCCGTTCCTCATGATCGCCGCCGCCCTGCTGCTGCTGGCGTTGCTCTGCTGGAGCATCAAGGGCTGGGCCCCACCGACCAGCCGGACCGGCGGCGGGTTCATCCATCTGCTGGGCAACCGCAGGCTCGTGCTGGGGGCCCTGACCATCTTCGCCTATGTCGGCGCCGAGGTCTCGATCGGCAGCTCCATCGCCAACTTCCTGATGATGAAGCGCACCCTGGGTCTTTCCATGCACGACGCCGGATCGCTGATCTCGGTCTATTGGGGCCTGGCCATGGTCGGACGGTTCGGCGGCTCCTGGCTGCTGGGCAAGCTCCCAGCCGGACGCGTGTTACTCGGCTGCGCCCTGGGCGCGGGGTTGCTGGCTGTGACCGCGGGCCTGTCCGCCGGCCTTGTCGCCGTGGTTGCGGTGCTGTCGGTGGGCCTGTTCAACTCGATCCAGTTTCCCACCATCTTCACCCTGGCTATCGAGGGGCTTGGCCAGGACACGCCGGGCGGATCGGGCCTGCTGTGCCTTGCCATCGTCGGCGGCGCGGTGGTGCCTCTGGCCACGGGTTTCGCCGCCGATCATCTCGGACTTGGCCTCGCCCTGCTGGTTCCGGCCGCCTGCTACGCCTGGATCGCCTGCTACGGCCTGATCACCTCGGGCTCCTCGCGCCAGGCGGCAACTGGCCTGGCGATCGCCGCCGCGCCCCCCGCCTGATCACCGCACCCGGCGGATCGGCAGCACCATGCCGGCGCCGAGGATCGCCAATACGGCGGCCAGGGCGAACACCCAGCGGATGCTTGCATCGGGCGCCGCCAGCAGGAACGCGGCCATGGCCGGCGCGGCGATCTGCGGCACGGTGTTGGACAGGTTGATGACGCCGAGATCGCGCCCAACCGTGCTTGCTGACGGCAGCACCTGGGCGATCAGCGCCAGGTCGACGGCGAAGTAGCAGCCGGCGCCGCAGCCGAGCACGCCATAGCTGATCGCCACCGCCATCCAGCCTTTCGCCAGCGCCAGCCCCAGCATGGCGACCCCAAGGACCAAGGCGCCGCCAAAGACGAACGCCTTGCGGCGGCGAAACAGGTCCGAGGCGCGGCCGGCCGCGATCCCGGTGGCGGCGTTGACCACCCCGAACACCAGGGCCATCCGCGCCATCTCCGCCTCCGGCGTCCAGCCCTTGGCGACGTGGCTTGCGAAGGTCTCCTGCAGATAGAGCAGCAGATAGATCTGGCTCATGCTGAAGGCGGTCAGCACCAGGCAGCGGCCAATCCAGACAAACGAGAAATCCGCCGTAAAGCGCGGCCAGCTGAACCGCAGCGCCGAAAGCCGCGGCGGCGGGATCGTCGGCAGCAGTGGATCGCCGATCGCCAGGGCGAACGGGACCAGCGCCACCAACACGATCACCGCCAGCGCTACGAAGCGCCACGCCATGTCGTGCACCAACATGCCCACCAGGACTGAGCCCACCACCGTTCCCAGAGGCAGGCCGAGGCTGGCCATAGCCGACACCCAGCCCTTCTGCTGGTCCGGCACGCGGTCGGGGATCAACGCCTGCAGCGGCGCGAAGGCCAGGTTGAAAGCGACCTGAAACACCAGGATCGAGACCAGCAGGGTCAGCGGGCTGTTGGCCAGGTCGATCAGGGCGTAGCTGGCCGCCGCCAGGACGGCGCCGGCGACAATCCATGGCCGCCGCCTGCCCCACCGCCCTCGCGTGCGGTCGCTTAGAAACCCCACCAGCAGATTGGTCGAAGCGGCCGCCACGGCGCCGAGCAGGGCGATCTGGCTCACCAGCTCGGCCTTCGACGCCGGCGCCAATATAGCGGCCTTCAGGGGCGCCAGAATCTGCAGCAGGGGCAGGAAGCTGACGTAGGCGCCCACCTGGGCGATGACGAAGCCGGTGATAAATCCGGGGCTGACGGGCGTCTCAGGACCCGCTGGCGCTTGGTCGGACGCCACCGCGCCCGCGGCCGCGCGATCGTCCGGCATAAGACGCATTCCCCCCAACCTTATCGATGGCGGATGTTGACGCACCCTCCCGCCTGAGCGATGTCGGGTGGATGTCCGCCGTCACAATCTACGATGTCGCCAATCTGGCCGGCGTGTCTATCAAAACCGTTTCCCGCGTCCTCAACAACGAGGCGGGGGTCAAGGACGCCACCCGCGAGAAGGTGCGCGAGGCGGTCAAGTCGCTGGGTTACCACCCCAATCTGTCGGCGCGGAACCTCGCGGGTTCCAGGTCCTACGTCATCGTCACCCTGGTCGACGCCGACCTGACCATCCACCATTGGCGCGGCGCGCGGGCCGCCGATTTCCTCACCCGCGTCCAGCTCGGCGCGACGGTGGAATGCCGCAATGCCGGCTATCACTTCATGATCGAACTGATCGGCCGCGAGCCGGTGGAGATGATCGCCGAGGTCCGCGGCGTGCTTGGCGCGCTGAAGCCCGACGGGGTGCTGCTGACGCCGCCGAGCAGCGACGACACCGTCGTGCTGGACCTGTTGAGAGCCGCCCGCGTCCCCTACGTTCGGTTGGGCTCCCAGGCGACCGGCGGCGGGGGCCTGCGGCTGATCATGGACGACAAGGGCGCCGCCCAGGCCATCACCCAGCACCTGGTGGACCTGGGCCACACCCGGATCGGCCTGATCCTGGGCGAGCCGCACTACGGCTCCAGCCTCGCGCGCTTCGCCGGCTTTCGCGAGACCCTTGAGGCCAATGGCCTTGAGGTCGACGACACTCTGCTTCGGCAGGGCGACTTCACCTACGAGACGGGGTTCGAAGGCGCCGCCTCGCTGCTGGCCCTGCCCAACCGACCCACCGCCATCTTCGCCTGCAGCGACGACATGGCGCTGGGCTGCCTGGGCGCCATCGCCGAGGCCGGGCTTTCAGCCCCCCAGGACGTTTCTGTCGCGGGCTTCGATGACAGCGCTGGCGCTCGCTTCAGCTATCCGCCCCTGACCACCGTCGGCCATCCGCTGGAGGAGCTGGCCGCGCTTTCCGTCCGCGCCCTGATCGCCGGGGAGGTGCCGGCGGACGGCGAGACTGACCTGTTCGCGCCCCTGCCCTTCCGGCTCACGATCCGCCGCTCGACCGGACCGGCGCCGCAGCCGTGACGACCGGGGCCACGTTCCAGCCCCGCATGGCGACCACGGCTCCCTCGATCGCCGCATCGTGGCGAATCTCGACGGTCCGGCGCTCGCCCGGCAGCAGCGAGACGTAGTTGTCGCTGAAATAGGCCGGCAGCACCCGGCGGCCCTGGCCGTCCAGCAGGGTCAGCTTGACCAGCAAGGCCGGCGCGGCGCCGGTGTTGACGAGCCGCACCGTGAGCGCCGTCGCCCTCTGGCCGATGACCTCGGCGGTGACGGCCTGCACCGCCATCTGGTCAAGCTTGGCCCCATCCATGTCGGCGTTCGTCAGCCAGTAGAGATTCCGCGACAGCACCTTCCCGCCCCGATCGGCAAGGTCGAGGCGGACGATGAGCGCACCCAGTTTCGCGAGGTCCGCACCCAGGGCCAGTGTCGGGCCATGGCTGACCGCGTCGGCCGCCACAGAGGCGGGCCATGACCGGTCGGACAGAACCCTTCCGTCCAGGCTCAGCACCCGGGCGCGGACCACGGCGCCCGACACCGGCGCGAGCGAGGTGTCCACGACATCCACCTGCCGGGTGGCCAGGTTCATCTGCACATGGATCGGCTCGCAGGCCGCTTTGACCGCATAGAAGGCCGCGTGGGTGTCGTAGTCATGGCTGAAGATCTGCCACTCGGTGCTCGGCCAGGCCGGCTGGGTCATCCACAGCAGCCGGCCGGAATTCTCCGTCCAGAGCCCGGCGTTCATGCCCTCGAAGATCGCCCGGTAGGTCTCGTAGTTCATCAGCTGGGCCTTGCGCTCGAAGTCGTCGAACCCGGCCGGCGCACCGAGGCGCTGGTTCATGGCGGTCATGAAGCTGGCCACGGCGCCGTTCCCCGACTGATGCCAGTCGTGGTAGGCCCAGGCGTCGCTGACCGGCCACCGGTCCGCCGGCGCAACCACCGCCTCGAACGCCTCCCTGGTGGGAAAGCTCGGGCTGCCCACCTCCACGGCGAAGCCCTTGGCGTATTTGCTGAAATGGTCCGCCGGCGGCCGGTAGTTGTAGGGACCGCTGTCCTGCAGCTCGATGCGGTTGGAGCTCGGCGTGTACCAGCGGGTGCCGTCCAGGTCGTGGGTCAGCCTGGCCAGCCCCTCATTGAGGATGGGCTGCGGAACCCCCTCGTTGCGGCCGAACCAGACGGCGATGGACGGGTGATTGCGGAAGCGGGCGATGACGTCCGCCGCATTGGCCAGGAACAGGTCTGGGTCCTGGGCCTCCAGCTGGTAGTCCTGGGTGGACTCCCAGAAATCGTTGAGCACCAGCAGACCGTATTTGTCCGCAAGGTCGTAGAAGGCCTCCTCGGTGTCCTGGCCGACCCAGTTGCGGATGATGTTGAGGCCGGCCTGCTGGTGCAGGCGGAAATAGGGCTCCAGCCGCTCAGGCTCCACGCGCTTCAGCCAATCATCCATCCCCCACGAGCCGCCCCGCGCGGCGATGGCGACGCCGTTCACCTTGAGCACCAGGAAGGGTTCTGGTCCTGGGGCCAGGTCCGGGGTCACCGCCGGGGAGGCCACACCCTCAGGCGTCAGGCTCTCGACCCAGCCGCCCGGCGTCTTGCGAATGGCCTCGTGGCTGACATCGAGCACGGTCTGGCCCAGGGCGCGGGCCTTAGTGAAGTCCACGTCCACCCGGCGGACATGACCGCTCGGGTCCATCAGCGACAGGCCATAGGTGATCTGGCGGATGCCGAAACTGACGCTCCGCTGGTCCGACAGCGCGCCGTCCGCGTCCGCCGTCAATGTCAGCGTCTGCAGCGTTGCCGGGCCATAGCCGTTGGGCCACCAGAGCTTGGGACGATCGAGCCGAAGCGCGGGGAAGGCCTTCGGGGTGAAACGAACGACCGTCACGCCCGGCGCCAACGTCACCGTCTGGCCGACATCCACGCCGCCAAACTGGGCGCGCACCGTGGTTCGCTCGGCGGACGAACCGAGGTTTTCCGCGGGAACCGTGATCTCGATGTCGGCGACGGAATTGTCCGGCTTGGGCAGGCTGGTCACCACCTGCGGATCGCCCAGGCGCACGGTCCCGGAGAAGGTCAGGTCGACCCCCTGCCAGAGGCCGGTGTTGCGGTCGCGGACGCTGGGGATCCAGTCCCAGCCCTCGCTGGCGATGAAGGTCGGCCCGTCCAGCGCCTGCATGCCGCCATTCTCGCCGGGACCCGCGGCGATGGACTCCTCCTCGGCCAGCCCAGGGTGCGGCGGCGGCGATATCCGCACCGCCAGGACGTTGTGACCGCCGGGTTTCAGCCGCCCGGTGACATCGAACCGTCCCCGGATGAAGGCGCCCTTGATCGATCCAAGCCGCTCGCCGTTGAGCCAGACTTCGGCGGCATAGTTGATCCCGTTGAACGTCAGCAGCCCATGGCGTCCCGCCGCCTCGGCCGGCGTGTCGAACTCGGCGCGATACCAATAGTCGTGGCGGGCGAGGTCCTCGGGTATGGCCAGGTTGTTCAGGCCGATCTCCGGATCGGGGTAGACGCCGCGATCGACCAGGGTCGTCAGCACCGTCCCGGGCACGGTCGCCGCCATCCAGCCGGAGGCGTCGAAACCCGGCCGCGAAATCACGGCGCCGTCGTCGGTCGCCGGCGTCGCCTGTACAAGCCGCCAGGCTCTCAGATCGTAGCCGCCATGCGCCGCCGGCGTCAGCGCCGGTCCGGCATAGCCGGGCTTGGCCATGGGCGCCGTGGGCGCGGCCGCCGACTTCGGCAAGGTCCAGGCCGGCTGTGGCGCGACCTGCCCGAACATCTGGTGCGTCTGCACCGGCCAGTGGGGACTGCCCGTATCGAAGGTGGTCAGCGCCGGGTCGGGACGCTGAGCGGCCAGGGCCCTGAGATCGTCGGCGGACAAGGCGCGCCGTTCCATCGAGAAGCCCGCTAGCCTTCCCGCAAAGGGGGCAAATCCGTTGACGCCACGCGGCGCCAGGGTGGCGATGGCCGAGGCCGCCACCGGATTCAGCGCGCCATCAATGACCCGCGCGCCGTCGACATAGAGTTTGACGCGCCCGCCATCGAATATGGCGGCGACAAACCGCCAGGCGCCGGCCCGAATGTCGGACTTTGCCAGCACGGATTGGCCACCGACCCAGACGCCCACACCATCGCGCGTCAGCAGCAAAAAGCGTCCGCCGGCGCCCGCGCCGCCGACCCCGGCAACGATGGCCGGCGCAGTGGCCGGCAATTCGGATGGCTGAATCCAGCCACTGAGCGTCCAGGCCTCCCCCGCCGGCAGGACGGTATCGGGACCCAACCCCGGCAACGGCCGGACCAACCCTCCGCCGCCCGCGGGAAACTCAGCGTTGTAAGGACCATAGACTTGGCCCCACGACACGGTTGGCGCGCCGGCCCACATCAGCGCCAGCGTCATGGCCAGCACAGCTGAACGGACCATAGCCTTCCTCCCCGGGCCGCCTGTCTTGGGGCCTTTGCGTCCATATGATATAGACAGCGCTGTCAGCGTAAAGGGTGGGATGAGGCGGCGCATGAAAGACCCCTGCGGTTTGGCGGACTTCGCATGAGCGCCCCGATGTCCCGCAACGCAGCGTGCAGCTGTGGCAGCGGACGGCGCTACAAACAGTGCTGCGGCCAATTGGGCGCGGTCAGCCTGCCCTCGACCGATGCGACAGGCGCGCTAAACCGGGCTGGGATAGAGGCCTGGCGCGCGGCGGTGCTGCGCCTGCCCAACGACGCGGCCTGCCGCAACAATCTCGCCAACGCCTGCGCCCGCGCCGGTCAGCTTAACGAAGCCATCGAGCATTGGCGGCGCGCCATCGCCCTGCAGCCGGCGATGATCGAGGCCTATCTCAACCTGGCCGACGCCCTGCACAGCCTGGAGCGTGTGGAGGAGGCCCTGGCCGCCTATCGCTGCGCGCTGGCGATCGACCCCTCGCGGATCGAGGCGCTGCTCGGGATCGGCGCCATATCGCTGTCCGAAGGCCGGCTTCAGGACGCGCTCGAGGCCTATTCCCGTGCCCGTGTGATTGAACCCGGATCAGCGGAGATCCTCGTCAACCTGGGCGCCGCGGTCCGGGGACTCGGCCGGCTCGACGCGGCGATTGACTTGTTCCAACAGGCGTTGAAGATCAGCCCGGCGTTCCCTGAGGCGCACGCGGCGCTGGGCACGGCGCTGCGTCTGCAGGGCCGCTCGGACGAGGCGGAAGCCTGCCTGACGGTCGCGGTGGATCTGAAGCCGGACCTCGTCAGCGCCATGATCGCGATGGCCGAGGCCCGCGCCGACCAGGGAGACTTCGAGGGCGCAGAGGCCTGGTTCAGGCGCGCCATGGCCGCAGGCCCCGACGATCCGGAAGCCTGGGCAGGGCTTCCGCGCGTACGGCGTGTGACCACCAGCGACGCCGACTGGCTCACCGGCGCACGTCGTATCGTCGCGCTGGCGCCGCCGCCGCGTCGCCTGGCGCACCTGCACTACGCCCTGGGCAAGCATCACGACGACTTGGGCGACTATGCCGAGGCGTTCGAAAACTTCGAGCAAGCCAATGCGCTGAGCAAAAGCTGTCGCCCGCCCCACGACCGCGCGGCCTTGTCGGCCAGGGTCGACGAAATCATGCGGACCTACAACACAGGCTGGCTCGCGACCGCCAGGGGGATGGGCGACCCCTCGCCCAAACCGGTCTTTATCGTCGGCATGCTGCGGTCGGGCACCACCTTGCTGGAACAGATGCTGGCGTCACATCCGGACGCCGAAGGCGCCGGCGAGCTCAGCTTCTGGGGCGAGGCGGCCGCGCGAATCGGCGGCTCTGGCCCGCCGGGTCCCGAGTCGCCCGCCCACCTGGCGCGCGACTACCTCTCGCGGCTCGGCGCGGCCAGCCGGGTGGTGGACAAGATGCCCGCCAACTTCATGCAGCTGGGCCTGATCCATGCGGCGCTTCCCAACGCCCGCATCCTGCACATGCGGCGCGATCCGATCGACACCTGCCTGTCGATCTACTTCCAGCATTTCGAGCCGACCCTGACCTACGCCAACGATCTGGATGACCTGGCCGACTACTACCGGCGCTACGAACAGGTCATGACCCACTGGCGGCGAACCCTGCCCGAGGGCGCCATCCTGGATGTCGAATACGAACAGCTCGTCGGCGATCCCAGGACGGTCCTGGAAGGCGTCCTGGACTTCCTCGGCCTTCTCTGGAGCGAGCGGTGTCTGGAATTCCACCGGACGCCGCGGACCATCATAACCGCCAGCAAATGGCAGGCGCGGCAGAAAATCAGCACCGGATCGGTCGGGCGTTGGCGCCGCTACGAGCCCTTCATCGGGCCGCTTCTGCCTCTGGCTTCGTCCCAAGCGGCGGCCTAGCGTCAGCCTGAAGGCGACCGCAGCGAACGCGTTGTGTTCAATTTGTGGTGGATTTGTGATTGACGCGGGCACAAAGCGGTGATTATTTTATTACGACAGCGCTGTCAGACAGCGTTGTCTAACCAAACGACGCTGCCGAGAGGCGGAAAATCAAACGTCGACCCTAGGGGGGAAACATGACCGAATTCAAAGGCCGCTCGCGCATCATGGCTATGGGTGGCGCATCCTTGCTGGTGCTAGCCGCCTGCACGGCCGCCAACGCACAGCAGGCGCCCGACACCAAGGCCAAGGCGACCGAGGTCGGGGAGGTGGTGGTCACCGGCTACCGCGCGTCTCTGCAGACCGCGCTGACCAACAAGCGCAACTCCATCCTGCCGATCGAGTCGGTGGCGCCGGAAGACATCGGCAAGATGCCAGATCAGAATGTGGCGGAATCGCTGCAGCGCCTGGCCGGCGTCCAGATCGACCGGACCGAAGGCCAGGGCACCACGGTCCTGATCGACGGCCTGCGCCAGAACCTGACCACCCTGAACGGCGACATCTTCCTGACCGGCAAGGAAATCGGCGTCTCCGGCGAAAATTCCGGCGGCGGCTCCGGCGCGGGCAACCAGTACGACTCGCTGGAAAGCATCCCCAGCGAGGAAATCAGCGGCATCGACGTCTACAAGAACCCCAAGGCCTCGATGATCGAAGGCGGCCTCGGCGGCACCATCGATCTGAAGATGCGCGATCCGCTGTCCGGCCCCGACGGCTTGCATTTCGGTGGCAACCTGCGCGGCACCACCGCGGACGGGGCCAACGGATGGACCCCAATCGGCGCCCTGGTGGCGACCTACAAGCTCAACGACCGCTTCGCCGTCACCGGCAGCATCTCCTATGACGACGAGAAGACCCACACCAAGGAGTTTCAGGACCAGAACCGCAGCGGCTGGGTGATCACCGATTCCTCCACCGGTCCCAACCCTGGCAACGGCACCAACGCCGCGCCGACAACCCTGCCGGGCGGCCAGGAATATATCGACCCGCAGCTGGCCTACTTCACCGACCAGTTTGATGAGCGCAAGACCCTCGGCGCTTCGTTGGGCCTGGCCTTCCAGGTCACCAACAGCTGGACCAGCCATCTGAACTGGTTCTACTCCCGCGACGACGACACCCAGATCAGCTACTCGGACAAGGTCTGGTTCAACGGCCAGGGCGACGGCTCGACCAAGACCGCCAACATGCCCGGCATCGATTCGGCGGACCCCTATTCCATCGATGGCAATGGGGTGGTCCAGAACGGCACCTTCAGCGCCAACGGCGCGGAAACGGCCACCGACTACTTCCACACCCTCAGCGAAGCCAACAACTTCCAATGGATCAACAAGTTCGATCCGGGCGGCCAGCTGAAGGGCGATCTCGATGTCTTCTACTCGCGCGCCACGTCCAACTTCCAGGCCGACCAGGCCGACGTGGAGCACGGGCTCTACAACACCGCGGGCGGGGTTCCGACATCGCCCAGCGCGCCGGGCTGCAACAAC
>Ga0302311_10007654_pt1 | contig 10978 bp, 11 predicted proteins | sample III_Palsa_N1_3_FD_200449 | JGI IMG/M metagenome (GOLD analysis project Ga0302311, IMG submission 200449) | Peat permafrost microbial communities from Stordalen Mire near Abisko, Sweden - III_Palsa_N1_3 | ecosystem: Environmental > Terrestrial > Soil > Palsa > Peat permafrost | place: Sweden...
TATACGCCGCTGGCGAAGTGGTACACGCAAGTGCGTTCGCAGCGGCTGGTCGACGGTCCCGATGAAGTGCACAAATGGCGCGTCGGCCGCAACGTGATCAAGGCGTTCCGCGAACACGGCACCACCGCGAGCGCGGTCGGCGGCGATCTGATTTGAGCAATGGTGTCATTGCCGGGCATAGACGTCCGAAGGAACGGCGTCGCTTCCGCTCGCCTATGCCCGGCAATCCCATCACCTTCGCAAAGGCCTTTTTGAAGAAAGATGGATACGCGGGTCAAGCCCGCGTATGACGACTGGGATTGGCAAGCCGCAACGAAGATCAACGTCGTGGAGCTAGCCCGCCTTCTCCCTTGCCACCGCCTGCCAGCCGATGTCGCGGCGGCAGAAACCTTCGGGCCATTGGATGCGGTCGACCGCTTGATAGGCGCGCTGCTGCGCTTCGCCAACCGTCTTGCCTGACGCGCAGATATTCAGCACGCGGCCGCCATTGGCGAGAATTTGCCCGTCTTTCGCAACCGTGCCGGCGTGGAATATCTCGACGCCTTCGATCCTAGCGGCTTCGTCGAGGCCCCGGATGACCGAGCCTTTGCCGTAATCGCCGGGATAGCCGCGCGTCGCCATGATCACCGTGAGCGCGACATCGTCATACCAGCGCAGGCTGAAATTCTTCAGCTGACCGTCGGCGCACGCTATCAGGGCCGGCACAACATCCGACATCATCCGCAGCATCAGCACCTGGCATTCGGGGTCGCCGAAGCGGGCATTGTATTCCACGAGCTTCGGTCCGTCGTTGGTCACCATCACGCCGGCATAGAGTACGCCCTTGTAGGGCGCGCCCATGGCCTTGAGCGCGCGCAAGGTCGGCATGATCATCTCGTCCATCACCCGCGCATTGATCGCATCGGTCATCACCGGCGCCGGTGAATAGGCACCCATGCCGCCGGTGTTCGGCCCGCGATCGCCGTCGAACGCGCGCTTGTGATCCTGCGCGGTGGCCAGCGGCAACGCATGCTCGCCGTCACACAGTGCGAAGAAAGAGGCTTCCTCACCTACCATGAATTCTTCGATCACCACTTCAGCGCCGGCGCCACCAAAGCCGCCGCCGAACATCATGTCGACGGCGTCGATCGCTTCCTGCTCGCTCATCGCAACCACGACGCCCTTGCCGGCGGCAAGACCGTCCGCCTTGACCACGATCGGCGCGCCCTGCTGGCGGACATAGGCCCTGGCGGCCTCGGCATCGCTAAAATGCTGGTATGTCGCGGTCGGGATGTTGTTGTCGCGGCACAGCGCCTTGGTGAAGTGCTTCGAGCTTTCAAGCCGGCCAGCCGCCTTGGTGGGCCCGAATGCCTTCAGGCCGGCCGCATTGAGATCATCGACCATGCCCGCGGCGATCGGTGCGTCAGGCCCGACCACGACGAAATCGACCGCGTTGCGCCGGCAGAAATCGATGACCCCGGCATGGTCGGTGATGTCGAGCGCCACGCATTCGGCTTCGCGCGCGATGCCGGCGTTGCCCGGCGCGCACCATAGCTTCGTCACCAGCGGGGACGCCGCGATCTTCCACGCCAGCGCATGTTCGCGGCCGCCGGAACCGAGCAGGAGAATGTGCATGAATAGAAGCCAGATGCAGGAATTGGATATTTGTCGGTCGCACGAATCTGCTCCCAAATCAAATGCCGTCATTTCGGGCCTGCGGCGCATCCCGGAATGGCGAGACTTGATGATGCTTCTAATCTCCACCCCCCGACGCCGCGATGATCTCCTGCAATGTCGCGACGTGCCGGGCGAAGGCGCCGCGGCCGGCCGCGGTGGCGGTCACCGTGGTCTGCGGCTTCTTGCCGACAAAGGCCTTGTCGACCGCGACGTAGCCTGCCCTGGACAGCGTCTCGATATGGGCGCCGAGATTGCCGTCGGTGGCGCCGGTCAGCTTTTTCAGCTTCGAGAATTCGAGCCCCAAGCCCGCCGGCAGCGCGTTCAGCGCCGCCATGATTCGAAGCCGCAGCGGTTGATGGATGACATCGTCGAGTTCAGCCATCGGTCATATCCGGCGCATCCAGAGGCCGCCAAACAGAAGCCCGCCGCCATTGACGAACGCCATCCACAACGAAAACGCCTCCCCGCCGACGTAGAAATAGCCGATCAGCGTCAGGATGCTGATGCCGACGCCGATCAGCACGAAGGCGTAGCCAAGCCACAACCCCGCGATCGCATAAAGCAGCATGAAATAGATCGGCCAGAAGGTTCCCAACTGACGCGGCGTGAAGTCGCCGAGCACCTTGGTGCACAGATAACCGAATGAGAAAAACAACAAATACGCCACCAGCATCCGGACATCGAAAGACCGCGCGTCAGCCCGGAAATGGTTCGTCGCGAGCGTAGCCAAGACCCCGGCCGCGTTGACGGCGATCCAGATATAATAGCCATCACGCGGCCAGAGCCAGGTCGCGATATTGCCAGCGAACACCAGCACGCCCCACAGGATCATGGTCAGGCTGGCGATATCGTAGGTCTGCGACTGGCGAACGCGGCGGACCATCTCGTCGATCTCGGAGAGCGCCTCCCGGGCCTCCTTGCTGTCGATCATGCAGACGCTCCCCCCGATATCGGAACTCACGTCCCGGCTGTCCCACGCGTGGCGACGTCGTCGGCGATGGCCGACACCGCCTTGGGCGTGCTGACGATGCCCATGTGATTGATGCCATCGATCAGCTTCACGTCAACCGCTGGCGTGATGCCGCTCACCGCCTCAGCGTATTTGTCCGCAATCATCAGTTCGTCATCGGCGCCGGAGAAGATCGTCAGCGGCCTGGTCGCGGCCGCCAGATCGATCCGGTAGCCGCGCGTACCGAAATTGCGCCGCAGCCGCTCTGTGTAGGCCGGCACCAGGATTTTTCCGGAGTCGGGCGGCACGGCAAAAGCCAGCGTCGGCAGCGCCTCGCAGCAATCGATGCCGGCCTTGCGCAGCGCCTGCAGCGCAAAAATGCGCGGGATATCGGCGTTGACCCAGCCACCGCTCGGCCGGTTAGTCGGGGCGTCGTAGCCGAGATAGGGCGCGAGCAGCACGGTACGCGTGAACAGGCTCTGGATCGGCGATCCCGCGACGCGTAGCGCGAAGCCGCCGCCGGCGGAATGTCCAAGCAACGTCAGCGGCGCTGTCGGATTGGTCTTGCGCACGACCGCGACGAAGTCGACGAGATCGTCCTCAAGCTGTCCGACATAGCGGATATCGCCCCGCGTCCCCGAGGCGCCGTGACCACGCATGTCCACCGCATAGGTCTCTACACCCCGCGCGGCGAGCGCATCCGCCAGCGCGTGAATGCTCGGGCTCGATCCCGAAGAGCCATGAACGACGATCGCAACCCGCCCGACGCTCGATCCGCGGAACGGGTAATGGCGGTAGGCGAGTTCTGTGCCGTCGCGCGCCTGAAAAAGCTCGAACCGCGGCATGGTGCTGCGATCCACCGCACGCGCGGTTTCGGAGATGGAGCGCAACTCGGGGGGCTGCGTCAGCGGCGCGGCGACCAGCGCGGTGATCAGCACTGCGACCGCACCAATCCCGCACAGCAGCCATTTCAGCGTACTAAAAGATCGGCGTATCAGCGATTTCGACATGAGTTCCTCCTCTTCTTGACCATGGGACTATTGCGCTGCCTGCTTCTGCGAAGCGACCGCGGCGACGATCGCCTGAAACGCCGTGGGGTTACTGATCATGTCGACGTGTTTCATGTTCGGCAGGACAGTGACCGGGATATTCACGCCGAGGCGTTCCAGCAGGGGCGCGAACTGGTCCGCGACCACCTGCTCGTCGGCGTCGCCAACCAAGATCGCGGCCGGCCGGTGAAGATTTTTCAGGTAGCTCTGATAGCGAGGGCCCGCGCCGAAATTCGTCGCCAGCCGATAGGAGTAGCTGCCAGTCATCCATTGCGACATTTCGGGCGTTATCGCGTAGCTGATGACGGGAAGCCCGTCGAACCTGTGAACACCCAGGCGGTGGAGCGAGTCGATCGTCGTCCAACGCCGAAGCGCAACGCTGACCCAACCGCCGGCGTTGGGACGCAAAGTTGGCGCTCCCGGCAGGATCGGGGCTAGAAACACATAGTGATCGAACAGCAGGCCGAAGGGGCCGCCGGCGAAGCGCAAGGTGAATCCCGCCCCAGCAGAGAACCCGACCAGGGTGCGGGTCTCGCCGCTCCTGGCCGCTCCGAGTTGAGCGACGAAATCCGCGAAGTCGTCATCGATCTGCCCGATATAATCGATGTCGCCGCGGCGGCCTGAACCGCCATGGCCTCGAACATCCGGCACATAAACCGTCACGCCGGCGGCGCGCAGCCACTCGGCCAGGGCATGCATGCTGCTGCCGGGCCCTGCCGATCCATGGATAAGGACGGCGACTTTTTCGGGATCGGCCGGATAGGCGTAATATCGCAGATTGGCGCCGTCGCGCGCCTGGAATTGCCGAGGTGCCGGACGCTCCCCGACGTCGACCGGTCTGGCCGCCGCCCGCGTCGTTGCCATCGGTGGCGGAGAACTCGGTGCGTCGAACGCAATCACGGCAATGGGAAGCATCGCGATGGCGAGGAGCAGTCCGACCAAGCCGAGCAGCGGCTTGCACCTCATTTTCCGTCTCCACCATTATAGAGTACTCTATATTACAGAGTAAACGATCAAGCAACGCAAAAATGGCGGGGACAGCCAAAAATTCCTACCTTGCGCGAGAGCCGCAAAAGCCCGAATCGATTGCAGATGACATCGGTAGAAAACCTGATCAACGCGCCTGAATTCACCGTCTCGGAACTGTCCTCCGCGCTAAAGCGGACGGTGGAGGACGCCTATGGCCATGTCCGGGTACGCGGCGAGATCTCCGGCTTTCGCGGGCCGCACTCTTCCGGGCATTGCTATTTCGCGCTCAAGGACGAGAGCGCCAAGATCGAGGCGGTGATCTGGAAGGGCGTCCACGGCCGGATGCGCTTCAAGCCGCAAGAGGGCCTCGAGGTCATCGCCACCGGCAAGCTCACGACCTATCCCGGCTCGTCGAAATACCAGATCGTGATCGAGGCGATCGAGCCCGCCGGCGTCGGCGCGCTGATGGCGTTGATGGAAGAGCGCAAGCGCAAGCTCGGCGCTGAGGGTTTGTTCGACGAGGCGCGCAAGCAGCTCTTGCCATGGCTGCCGGAAGTGATCGGGGTCGTCACCTCGCCGACTGGTGCTGTGATCCGCGACATCCTGCATCGGCTGGAGGATCGCTTCCCGCGCCGCGTGCTGGTGTGGCCGGTGAAAGTCCAGGGCGAAGGCTCTGCCGAACAGATCGCAGCCGCGATCCGCGGCTTCAACGCGCTGCCCGAAGGCGGCAGAATTCCGCGGCCGGATGTGCTGATCGTCGCCCGCGGCGGCGGGTCGCTGGAAGACCTCTGGTCGTTCAACGAGGAAATCGTGGTCCGCGCCGCTGCCGACAGCATGATCCCGCTGATCTCCGCGGTGGGCCATGAGACCGACATCACGCTGATTGACTTCGCCTCCGACAAGCGCGCGCCAACGCCCACCGCCGCGGCCGAAATGGCGGTGCCGGTGCGCAGCGAATTGATGGTCGAGGTCGGCACGCTGGCGCGGCGGGTGATGGTGTGCTGGCAACGCGGCCAGGAGGCCCGTCGCAATGAATTGCGCGCGGCGACGCGCGCGCTTCCCATCGCCGGCGAACTGCTGGCGATCCCGCGACAGCGGCTGGATGGCGCTGCAAGCGCCCTGCCCCGGGCATTGAAAGCCAATACCCACGCGCATTTCCGCCGCTATGCCGCAACCAGCGCGCGGCTGACCGTGCGGGTGTTGCGCGGGCAGCTCGCGCAGGCCCGCCAGCGGCTGACGGCATCGGGCGCGCGCATGCTGCATTCCACGCGATCGCTGCTGCGGATGCGCCGGGATCGCTACGCCGGGCTCGAGATCAGGCTCAAGGCCTCAAAGCTTTCCAACGCCCAGGCGCAACGTCAGAAGATCGCCCGCGAGCGCGAACGGGTGCTGCGTCTGGCTGAACGGTCGCGGCGTGCGCTCGCAACGGCGATGCAGCGCCATCAGGCCCGGATCGCGCATTCCGGACAATTATTGGCCGCGCTGTCCTATCGCGGGGTGCTCGCGCGCGGCTTTGCGCTGGTGCGCGACGAACAGGGCCTGCCGATGCACGCCGCCGCCGCAATCGGACCGGGCGCGCATCTCACCCTGGAGTTTGCCGACGGCCGGGTTGGCGCGACCGCGGACGCTGATCGGCCACCAGTCGCGCGAGCCGCAAAGCCTGTTGCCAGCGAGCCCCGGGAATCCAGGGAGGCTGCGAAGCCCACAGCGCCCAGGCGCCTGGCAAAACCGGTCGACCAGGGCAGCCTGTTTTAAGACGTTCTGTCTTCCCGGTTGAAGGCCAAGCGGACGGCGGATGCGATGAAACTAGCGAAGCCTCAGGTCGATATCGGCCTTTCCACCAACGATCCCGATCCGATGCTGGCGTTCTGGCAAAATACGGTCGGCCTCAGGCTCGACCATGTGCTGCCGATCCGGCGCGGCCAGAACCAGCATCGCCACGATGCCGTGGGCTCGGTGGTCAAGATCAACCACCACGCCGATCCGCTGCCGGACGCAGCCCCAAGCGGATATCGCGAATTGATCATCGCGCGGCCGGCCTGCCCTGCACCGCAGGTGCTGCACGACCCCGACGGCAATTGCGTCTGCCTGGTTCCTCCAGGACATGACGGCGTCAGGCAGATCGGCATTCGCGTCGCGGTGCGCGATCTCGACGCCCATCGCCGCTTCTATCGCGACGCGTTGGGTCTTAACGAGCAGGCGCATCCATCCGGCGCCGCGTTCCGCGCCGGCGAAACCTTGATCCTGCTGCAACAGGATCGTCAGGCCAGCGTCGAGGCCGGCATTCGCGGCAAGGGCTGGCGCTACATGACGTTTCAGGTGTTCAGGGTGGACGAGGTCCATGCCGAGGTTCTCGCCGCCGGCGGCCGCGAAGCCCGCGCACCGGTCACGCTCGGCACCACGGCACGAATCTCGATGGTGCTCGATCCCGACGGCAACTGGATCGAACTCTCGCAGCGGGCTTCGATCGTCGGCACGCTAAGCTAAAGTCTATTTTGATGCGTTTTCCTGACGCGAACCGGTGGCCACGGAGCCTGTCATCGGGCGCGCATTCGCGCGACCCGTTGGCTCGAAACCGCTATCACCGCGCCAACCACTCTGCGACGCGCTTTTGTGAATCGGCGCGAGCCTCCGCGTCGGTGCCGATATGACCATGTTCCGGCACCGCGGCATCCGAACCGCCGCCGATCGCATGCAACGGCAGATTGGCGCGGTCGAAATCATGAGGCGCGGCGGGATAAATTTCGATCCGGGTTAGCGCGCTGCGGCCGCGCGCACCATCGACCATCTGGCGGCAGGCCTGCGGCGAACTGACGTCGTCCTTGGCGCCGATCAACAAAAGGGTCGGCACCCGTGTGCTCCAGCCGAGGCCGGACGAGATCCGGCAGTCTGGATAGAACGCAATCGCCGAGCGAAAATCCGGCTCCGCGCCACGCGAGGCGTATTGCGGGCGCACCGCCCACAACAACGCGCTGGCGCCGTTTGCCCATCCGATCAGGCTGATGCGATCATGCGCGGCCCAGGGCTGCTGCAGCAACCACTGTCGCGACGCGGCGATATCGCTCACCCGCTCGCGGCGGGCCAGCACCTGGTGTTCCCTGGCGCGGCATTGCGGGCCGAGTTCGCGCGAGCCATAGCTGTCCGGCAGCAGCACGGCGTGGCCGGACTTCAATAATTGTTCGGCCCAATCGCGATAGCGCGGCAGCACCGCTTCGGCATGCCCGCCCAGTCCGCCGCAGCCGTGCAGCGCGATCACGGTCGGAAACGGACCGTTGCCGTCGGGCTTGTAGAGCTGCGCATGCAGCGCGCCGGTCGCTGTGGAAATATCCACCTGACTCGGCGCAGGCAACGGCTTCGCCTCGTCGGCAAAAGCCGACTGCACAGCACAAGTCACCTGCAAAGCACAAGCCATGGCAAATAGCGTCAGGAAGGCGGTTACTGACTTCAGGCGCATCGGGTTTGCCGGGTCATTGAGGGGCCGCAAAACAGCGCTCCATTGCCGAAATCTACCATGTGCCGACAGCGGCATTTCATCACAAATCGGTGGGTTTGACCGGCGGACATTACGAACTATTTATGCTAGATCGAATTCTTAAACATTCAGTCCGGTCGCGGTGACCGGCAGTCGGAGTTCAACCGTGCTGAATAAATTCGGCCCTTCGGGCCACGGCGAAGCCCAGGTGCAATATCTGGACGGCGATTTCCGCGTGATCTCGCCGGGAACCTATGTGCGTTGCGCCATCACCGATGCGCGCATTCCGCTCGACGAACTGAAATACTGGAGCGTCGACCTGCAGGAGGCTTACGCCGTCCCGACCGCGGTGCTGCAACGGCATTTTCCGAACGCGTTGAAGACGCAAGGCTGAGTTCGTCCATCCTGAACCCGTCCATCCCGCCGCATCAGTTGCGGGCCTGATACTTGTTCTCCCGTGCCTTGAAAAGCTGGTCGGCGACGAACTTTCGCAGCTTTGCCGCATCGTCGAACTCGAGCGTGACCGCGAACGCCGCGATATCTCGCATCGATGCTGCCATCCCCTCGACGCCGCGCAACCGCGCGATATCCTTCTCCGTCGTCACCAGGGCCAGCCCGTCGCGCGCGGCTTCGGCGATCAAGGCTTCAATCTCTTCGCGCGAAAACGCATGATGATCGGCGAACACCCGTTCCTGGGCTACATCGATACCAGCGCCGCGCAGCGTCCTGAAGAACCGCTTGGGGTCACCGATACCGGCAAAGGCCAGCACGCGCTTGCCGGCGATCCGCGCCAGCGATGCGGTGTCCGGCTTGAGCCGCGCCGACAATACCGGCTTTGCCTTCGCGGCAATGGCCGCGGCCACCGCACCTGCGGCGGTGCCATCGCCGATCACGATCAGCGCGTCGGTGCGCGCCAGTTGCGGCGGCAGCGGCGCACGCAACGGACCGGCGGGGAACACGCAAGCGTTGCCGAGGCCACGCTCGCCATCGATCACGATGATCGAGGCATCCTTTGATATCGCCGGGTTCTGAAAGCCATCGTCCATCAGGATCACCGAGGCGCCTTGCGAGCGCGCCAGCGCAACGCCGCCGACGCGATCGCGTGCGATCACCACCGGAACCGTCAGCGCCAGCATCAGCGGCTCGTCCCCGACATTGGCCGCGACATGTCTTTCGGGGTCGACCTTGACCGGTCCCTGCCATTTCCCGCCATAGCCGCGGCTGAGCACGATCGGAGTCTCGCCGAGTTCGCGCAGCAGTTTGGTCAACGCCAGCACCGTCGGGGTCTTGCCGGCGCCGCCGGTGTGATAATTGCCGACGCAGATCACGGGGATGCCGGCATCGAAGCCGCTGCCGTGCATGCGCCAGGCGGCGACCTGGCCGTAGACCGCCCCGAGCGGCATCAATAATCGCGACATCAGGGAGGGCGGCCGATACCAGAAGGCCGGCTCACGCACTGGCGGCTCCCATTTCGAGCCGCAACTGCAACAGATACGGCTCGAGGGCGGAGAGCGTGCGTTCCAGCGCGCCGCCGAGCTGTTCGACCACGCGCGCCGACGCGCCGGCCAATTTGTCGCGCGCCGCGGGATCGGCCAGCAACTGCCCGAGCTGTTTCACCAGAGCTTCCTCGCTATCCGCCTGCCGCGCGCCGCCCGCATTGTCGAGCGCCTCGTAGACATCGGTGAAATTGAAGACGTGAGGGCCGTGCACGATCGATGCGCCGAGCTTGATCGCCTCGATCGGATTTTGCCCGCCATGGGGAACCAGCGACCCTCCCATGAACACGATCGGCGACAGCCGGTAGAACAGGCCCAGTTCACCCATGGTGTCGGCGAGATAGATATCGGTGGTCGCGGTCGGCAATTGTTCGCGCGAACGCAGTCCAACCTGCAGCCCGGATGCCGCGATCTCGCGGGCGATCGCCTCGCCGCGGTCGGGATGCCGCGGCACGATCACGCTGAGCAGCGAGGGAAAGAAGCCCGCCAGCGCCCGGTGCGTCGCCAGCAGCATTTCCTCCTCGCCGGGATGCGTCGATGCCGCGACGATGATCGGGCGACCTCGCGTCACCGACATCAACCGCTCCAGTTTGGCGGCGTCGGCAGGCGGCGCCGGAACATCGAGCTTGAGGTTTCCGGTGGTGATGACGTTACGGCTGCCAAGCGCTGCAAAGCGATCGGCGTCGACCTGCGATTGGGCCAGGCAGATATCGAACCGGCCGAGCAGCGCCGAGATCGTGGTGTTGATCCTGCGCCAGCGCGGGAACGAGCGATGCGACATCCGGCCGTTGATCAGCACCATCGGCAGCCGCCGCGCCGCGCTCGACAGGATCAGATTGGGCCACAGATCGGATTCGATGAACAGCGCCAGCGAAGGCCGCCAATGATCGAGGAAGCGCGCGACATAGCGCGGCGAATCGTACGGCACATATTGGTGGATGATGTCGGGGGGGAAACGCTTGGCGACGATCGCCGCCGACGTCACCGTGCCCGAGGTCAGGAGGATGCGCATATTGAGCGCCCGCAATCTTTCGATCAGGGCAGCCGCCGCCAGCACCTCGCCGACGCTGGCGCCGTGAATCCAGACCAGCGGCCCGTCGGGCCTGATATCCGCGCTCATGCCGCGGCGCTCACCGACCCGCGCCGGATCCTCCTTGCCCTGCTTCAGCCGCCGCTTGATCAGCGCCGGCGCCAATGGCACGGCGGCAGCCGACAGCCGGCGGTAGAACCGCAAGGTCATCGGCAGGGAATTGGGCGAGGAACTAGCCATCACCCGCCTGTTCCAGGCGGGCGGCTTCCGGGCGACCGACTTGGGCATAGGCCCGATCGGTCGTTTCGTTCAGGGTTGCCTCGACCTTTGCGCGCAATTTTTCCATGGCTTCGGCAT
>Ga0302311_10007658_pt1 | contig 10976 bp, 11 predicted proteins | sample III_Palsa_N1_3_FD_200449 | JGI IMG/M metagenome (GOLD analysis project Ga0302311, IMG submission 200449) | Peat permafrost microbial communities from Stordalen Mire near Abisko, Sweden - III_Palsa_N1_3 | ecosystem: Environmental > Terrestrial > Soil > Palsa > Peat permafrost | place: Sweden...
CGCACCCCGGTGCCCGTCGGCAAGCGCGACAATTTCCGCTTCGAGCCGGACAAGTTCGCGGCAGCGGGCCTGCGGCCAGAGCCCTCCGAGCTGGTCCGGCCGCCCCGGGTCGCGGAATGCCCCCTGCAGCTGGAGGCCCGCGCCGCCCGGGTCCAGCCTGACATCGGCGGCAGGTTCCTCATCGTCGAAGCCCAGGTCCTCAAGGTCCACGCCGATCCGCGCATCGTCGTCCCCGGCTCCCAGCACGTCGATCCGGCCGGCTGGAGCCCGCTGATCTACAACTTCCGCCACTACTACGGCCTGGGCCCCGAGCTCGGCCACAGTTTCCGCTCGGAAACCCCGCGACCCGGCCGCTGACCAGCGGCGGGATATCACGGATCTGGCGTTTCCACCCAGCTCAGGGGCATCACCGACCATCCGGGGTCAGCAAAAGGTCAGCAAGTTTCCCGGAGGTCCCGAGCAGCATGGCAACCACAGGTCTCTCCCGCGGCATGGGCAGCTTCTTCAAGGAGTGCGGGCACCCCGAGTCCCGCTGGAGCAAGTGCCCTCACGAGTACAGGATCCGCTACCGCAACGCGGCAGGACGGCAGGCGGAGGAGTCCGGCTTCACCAACCAGGAGCAGGCCAAGCGCCGTCTCGCCGAGGTCTACCACGCCCGGAAGAACTCGCCGCAGAGCCGGCGGAAGGCGGAGCGCATACAGAAGTACGGCGCGATGCCCTTCTCGGCGTACACCGCCGAGTGGCTGAAGGGTCAGCGTGCCCAGGGCCCGACGTCGCTGCGGAACATCGAGTCCATTCAGAAGATCCACCTCCTCCCCGGTCTCGGCAGTCGCCGCATGGGCACGTTCGATCACTGGCGGCGCGGCCAAACACCATGCACGCGCAGAACGTTCACCTTCGGGCACTACATGCATGGCAGCGCACAACGTCTGGTCCCAAAGTGGTCCCAAGGATGGATGTCACTCGCAGTGACTCAACTCATCTCGCACTGCGAGCGACATCCGACCCGATCGCCGATCCGGGCGGATCACCCAGCTCAAGGACCTGGGGCCGGACCGGAGCCGCCCTGCCGGGCTGCCAAGAGAGCGAGTGAGGGGTCCAGGAGGTGTCGAGGCGGTCTTCCCGGATGGCAGGGATCCCGCTCACACTGCAACGGGCGACATGGGCATGAGGGGGATGCAGTGGCGAAGCAGCGCGCACGTCGATCGTCGGGCCGCAAGCAGCGGGAGCGGCGTCGGCGGTTACGCCTGGCGGGTATCGCCGTGATCGGGCTCCTGCTCATAGTCTTGATCCTCTTCTGGGTGAAGGTGTGGCCGTACGTCCTCGGCATCGCGTTGCTGGCCGTGGTCGGCGTCGCGGGCGGGCGCCTGTGGCGCACGCACCGCAGGCTGCGCCGGGAGGACCAGCAATGGCGGACCCAGGACCAGGTCCGCGCCGGCCACCGCACGCTGGCCGAGGTCGACTCGATGTCGGGCACAGAGTTCGAGCAGTTCGTGGCCGGGCTGTGCCGCAGGGACGGATGCACCCGTGTCCAGGTCGTCGGTGGTGCCGGCGACAACGGCGCGGACGTCCGCGGGATCATGCCCGACGGGCGCAGTTTCGTGGTCCAGTGCAAGCGCTACACGCCTTCCAGCGCCATCGCCAGTCGCGAGATGCGCGACCTGCTCGGTGCCCGGGTCCACTTCAAGGCGGATCTGGCCGTGTTCGTCACCACGACCCGCTTCACCCGCCCCTCGATCACCTTCGCCCGCGAGCACGACATCCTCGCTGTCCACCGTGACCACCTGGGCCTGTGGAACAGCGGCACCACGCTGCCCGCCCTGGCAGACGTCAACGGAGCCGGCCAGGGGGACCGCCGCCACCAGGCCCGCTGGAAGCAGACCTACAACCCGTGAGGGCACTGCGCTATGTGGTAGGTCCTGTGTGCTCCCCGCAGTCCAGACACGGCACCGCTTGATCTCGGATCAACGGCGTCCCGTAGAGGAGCTGGCCCAACCTGAAGGTGCGCCACCTCGCGCGCGACCTGATCCAGCACGCGGCAACCCGTGTAGCGCTGATACCGCTGGCCCAGCCCGGGATCTCCTTCCATCGGGACCAGGACCTGGTCCGGCGCTCCCCCGCTGAGTCCCTGTCCCCGGTGCACCCGGGCTGCTCGCGCAGCGGGCCGCCGCCTGCCTCAACACTGGCCCGGCCCCACCTCGGTGATGGTCGCCTACGCCGTCTGAGTAACCTGGCCAGACCTCCACGGCTGCCGCGACGGGTGGAGCCCAGCGCAGGGCGAGGCCGGCAGCCAACTCATGGGTGTGCACCAAGGTCTCCACCACCCCCATCGCGGCGAACCCCTCCGGGCCCGAGACCCCGTAGGCGTGGAAGGCGCGGACCTGCGGAGAAGCCGTCCGAACCATGGCCGTCAGAAGCCCGCAGCCGGTCTCCAGCACCTGCAGCAGCCCCCTCGGGGCCGACGGCACGGTCAACGAACACCACGTTCGGTGGCCCATCGGGCTCCAGGTCCGCCTCTCCCGAGCGGGCGAACCGCCACTCGGCGGAGAGCAGACCCGCACCAGTTCTCGTTAGGAGTACCACCAACTGGTCTGCCCGCAAAAAGCTTCGGCATCCTCGCTCTGCCATGGTCGCCAATGGCTGGACGCGGCATCCCATCAGGTTGGGCGGCCAGGCACGGCATCGCCGGCTGGCCCGCCCATGCTGGCTGCGGCTGCATGGGCGGTTTCAGTTGTACGAACGGATCCACACGGCTCCGTCCTCGTCCTCCTCGGGGAGGGTGCCGCCGGCAGGAGGATGGGTGGCACGGAGCCAGGCTGCGGTTCCGTTCGTGGCAGGTTCCGGCGCGGCGCCCCGCCCACTATGGGGCCGGGCGCTGGCGTGGCTGGCTGCCATCAGGCCATGGTCTCTCGTGGGCATGTGCTCATCTTCTCTCTGAGAGTCGGGCTCTCCGAATGAATCGTTTCTTCCTGGCCTGCCCCGCCCTGCGGGTGGGAGTCGCTGCCTGGCGTAAGGCCCAGTGGCCATCGGCGACCTGGCGCTCTGTGAGGAGCCCGTCGGTCTTCCACGTGCAACGCCACCGGCGAAGCCGGGGCACGACTACGGCTTCCGGCATCGGCTTGCGCCGTGCCCCGCCCCCGCGACTGGCAGCGGTGGTGGTGGTGGTGGCAGGCAGTCGAGGGCTCTCTGTGCCGTCTTTTACATCTGCCTGTAGGCATCAGCTCAACGGAATCAGTTGCTGTATGCCGATTCTTACATTGAATCCGCACAATGTATAGGGTGGTAGATGAAGATGAATCCTGTGCGTCGGGAGGGAGAGGGCTGCTGTGCCTTCCGGGCCCGCGCGTGGGGCTTGGCCGGCGGGTGAGCGCGGCGGTGGTCGCGCAGGGCAGTCGGCTCGGCTTCACGGCCGGGGCCGACGGGGCGGTGACGATGCCGTTAGTGGCACGGACGGGTCGTTGTACGACGTAGGTGTCGAAGTAGCGGTCGGCCCCCGGAGAGGGCGCCGGGGCGGTGAAGCCGGATGGTGCGGCGAGGGCGATGTTCGCGACGCGGCCGATTCCGAACTCGTCATGCCGCCGCACCAGAGTGGTAAGCCGCCTTGTTGGCACAGGTCGTGGATGGTGCGGGCCTGGGTCAGGCCGCCGAGGCAGGAGACCTCCCGCGGCCGAGCGGCTGTGCTGAAGCTATGAGCAGGCCGCGGCACTCCTGCGCCATAACAAGCAGTCCTACGCCGACCAGCTCGCCGACCTGTTCGAGGTCATGATCGGCACCGGCCTGCGTCGCAGCGAGGCCCTCTCGCCACCATGGACCTCCAGGACTCCGGCGTGCGCGTGAAGTACCTGCTCCGCGATCGCGACGCCCGCTACCCCACCGTCCCCGACACCCTGCTCGCCGATGAGGGCATCGAGACCATGAAAACCGGCGGCCGAATGCCACGCATGAACTCGATCATGGAACGGTGGATCCGCTCCTGCCGGCCGAACTACTGGACCGCACCCTGATCTGGAACCAGACCCATCTCCTGCACGCACTGCGCGAATACGAGCAGCATTTCAAACAACCACCGGCCACACCGCGCCCTGAACTCCGCCGCACCACTACGCGCACCCCCCCAACCAATCACATAACCTATCCAGTTGGACCAGCTGGACATCCGACGAAGAGACCGACTCGGAGGCACCCTCCACGAGTACCAACACTCGGCCTGACCTGCATGGACGAGGTTTATGACACCTACCGGCTTCGGCGACCAGATCTCTGCTACGAGGACGGGAAGGCCCCGCAGCTTTCGGGTCCGCTGTAGCCCAGCGCTGGGCCCCACCGGGACACTGCCTGAATGGGCGGGCCTGTCCAGCCAACGGTGTAACTCGTGTGGTGTGGGTTAGCGGCGGCCGATGGAGAGTCGGCCGTCGAAGGCGATGTCGAAGGCCTGGAGTGCGGGCTTCCATCCCATGGTCCAGCGTTTGCGTCCCTGCCCGGTCGGGTCCAGGCTCATGACGGCCATGTAGACGCATTTCAGCGCTGCGGCCTCGTTGGGGAAGTGCCCGCGGGCTCGGACGGCTTTGCGGATGCGCGCGTTCACGCTCTCGATCGCGTTGGTCGTGCAGACGATCCTGCGGATCTCCACGTCGAACTGGAGGAACGGCACGAACTCCGCCCAGGCGTTCTCCCAGAGCCGTACGATCGCTGGGTACTTGTCGCTCCACTCTTCCTGGAACTCCAGGAAGCGGTCCTCGGCCGCTTTTGCGGTCGGTGCGGTGTAGACAGGCTTGAACGCACGGGAGATCCTGTCCCAGTCCCTGGCGCCCCGCGTAGCGGAACGAGGCCCGCAGGAGGTGAACGACGCAGGTCTGCGTCACCGCCTGCGGCCAGACCGTGCCGATCGCGTCCGGCAGGCCCTTGAGACCGTCACAGACGACCATGCAGACATCTTGGACGCCGCGATTCTTGATCTCGGTCAAAACCTGCAGCCAGTACTTGGCGCCCTCTCCGCCGTCTCCGGCCCACAGGCCGAGGATGTCGCGGGTGCCGTCGACGCTGACGGCCAAAGCGACGTAGATCGGCCGGTTGGCCACCTGCCCGTCGCGGACCTTCACGTGGATGCAGTCGATGAAGATCACCGGGTAGACCGGGTCGAGAGGCCGGTTCTGCCACTCCGCCATCCCGTCCATGACCTTGTCGGTAATGGTCGAGATGGTCTGCTTGGACACGCTCGCGCCGTAGACCTCGGCCAGATGGGCGGATATGTCACCGTGCGTCAGACCCCGGGCTGACAGCGACAGAACCATTTCATCGACGCCGGTAAGACGCCGCTGACGCTTCTTGACGATCTGCGGCTCGAAGCTGCCCTCGCGGTCGCGCGGAACGGCGATCTCGACCGGACCGACGTCCGTCAGCACGGTCTTCGACCGGACGCCGTTGCGGCTGTTTCCGCTGCCCGCACCGGCCGGATCGTGCTTCTCATAGCCGAGGTGGTCGGTGATCTCGCCCTCCAGGGCGGACTCCAGCACCCGCTTCGTCAGCTGCTGCAGTAGCCCGCCCTCGCCAGTGAGCTGGAGCCCACCCGCGCGGGCCCGGTCAACCAACTGCCCGATCAACTGCTCGTCCAGCAGGTCCGCCGCCAGCTCGACAGGCCGGACCTCTTCATCTTCAACCGCCTCAACCGCGGCAGTTACGTCGCTCATCAGGTGCTACTTCCATGATCGGGAGTTACACCGAAGACCGTACAGACCCGCTCCCGGCGGCATCTCCGCCGGGACGCCGGCACCGTGGACGCCCTCAGTGGCCCAGCGCGGCCTTGGCCGCCACGATCACCAACCCGAGCACCAGGTTGACCGCCGCCTCGACGGCAGCCTCGCGACGCGACCCACTGGCATGCAGGGCGCCGATGTAGGCCCAGCTGACCTGCTGGGCCACAGCGACCGTCAGCGCGAGCCAGCCCGTGGCTGTGAGGCTCAACCCCAGCAGCGGACTGATGGCCACCACCGCCGCAGGCAGCACGGCCGCCTCGGTGATCGACCACTCACTCCTTCCGACCCGGCGCACCTTGGACCAGTCGATGAGTTCACCGACCGACCTCTCACCCGCCACGCGCGCGTAGACATGGGCGACCCAGAAGACCAGCCCGGTGACAAGCAGCAGCACGACGGTCTCGAAGCGGGGGAACTTGCCGGTTGAACTCGACGCGGCGATCACCGAGGCGGCCAGGAGTGATCCGTAGACCGCTCCCGCGTAGTCGGTGCGGGAAGCGGCACGACCGTCCCGGCGGGGCCTGTGCAGCCACGGGATGACATGGTTCACCGGCCCACCGTACAGGCGCCCGGGCCGCGCACCAGGCGCGCCACGCGTGCCTGGCAGGCGGCCCCAGAACAGCCCGGATCAGCTGCGGCAGGCGTCATGCCGGTGTCGGAGTGGACACCGACGGCGTCTCTGTTCAGACGTCGTCGGCCGTGGGGACGTCACCGGCGGAAATCGCGCTCGTCAGCGTGCTGTGGTCACGAATGTTCTGATCGGTGTACTGAAGCGCGAAGTCAGCGACAGCCCGGTCGAAGGTGTCCGCCTTGCCGAGGTAGGCGGCGATGGCGATACGGTCACCGGTTCGGGCATGGGCACGCGCCAGGGTCGCGCCGCACAGGTCGGCGTACTGGCCGAGCAAACCGGGGTCCATCGTCTCGACGTCGGCCGATCCCTTCATGTCGCGCAGCTGTCGGCAGTAGAACTGCCGGCCCGCTGGTCCGGTCATCCAGCCGAGGAAGATGTCGCCTGCTGCCTGCATCAGCCGCTGGCCGACGACGACCCGGTTCCCCTCGTGCTCGTGGCCGGAGGCCGGCAGATACTCCTGGAGGGCGGACGGTCCGGCCTCCTTGATCTGCAGGAAGAGCGGGTCCTGTTCGTCCCGGCCGGTCAGCAGGAGTACGAAGCACCGGGTCCCGACGCTCCCGACGCCGACGACCTTGCGCGCCGCGTCGACGAACTGGAAACGGTCCAGCAGAACGCGGCGTTCCTCGGGGAGCGTACTGCGGTACTCGCTGAAGATCTTGTCGACGGCCAGCAGTTCGGCAGGGCTGGCCGCTTCCAGCAAAGGGGGGTCGTGCACGATACGGTGGTGACCGTCGCGGATCTCGGTGAGCTTGCCGAACGCCTGCATGCTTGTGCGGCGGCGGGCGCGGTCCAGGTTCGCCTCGACCCGCTTCCGCTGATCAGGCTCGCCGACGAGCGCGAGCAGCTCGGCGGTGTCGAGCCGCTCGTACCAGACCGCGAGTTCGCCCAGGTCGGCCAGCCGCCGCATCGCCAGCCGATAGGCGTGAACGGCCGCCTTGGCCGCGCGCCACGCCTGCCGGTCGCTGTGACCGTTCTCGCGGGCAGCCACGGCACAACTGGCCGCCAGCCGCTTGACATCCCATTCGAACGGACCGGGCAGGGTCTCATCGAAGTCATTGATGTCGAACACCAACGCCCTTTCCGGTGAAGCGAAGACGCCGAAGTTCAACAGGTGGGCGTCGCCGCACAGCTGAACGGTCAAGCCGGTGTTCGCGACGGCGGCAAGGTCCGCAGCCATGACCGCCGCCGCGCCCCGGAAGAACGCGAACGGCGAACCCGCCATTCGGGCGTACCGGATGGGAAGCAGGTCCGCCACCCGGCCGGCATCCTCTTGCTTCAGCAGGGCAAGAGGATCAGGTCGGCCTGGTGCCGAGGTCCATCCACTGGATGATCCGCGCTTCACGGTCTTGCGCGCGACGCGGCCCTGGCGGGCACGTTCGACTGGGGTATCCATGAGTGTGGCTCCTCGTCCTCCCCTCAAGCCTGAGCGCGCCCGGGACGCCGCGCACGTCCTGGGCGGGGTGCCCACGGTGGACCGGCTGCAGGGATTGCACGGATCCCGCGGGCACGCGTATGCGCTGGGTGAGGCCTGGTTCTATAGTCAGGAAAGAGGGGATCGGCGTGGAAGGATTGCTGTCCCAGTCGGCGTCGGCTCCCGAATTCTCCAGGAGATGATCCGGCATGACGACATCCTCAGAAACCCCGGTCCTGGATACTCTGGCCGCCATGACGCTCGACTCGATCGAACGCTGCGGGCTGCCCGAGAGCGACCTCATCCTCACGCGCATCGCGGCTCTTGTCGCCATGGACGCGTCGGAGGTCTCGTACGCCGCCCACTTGGGCGCCGCCGCGCAGTCGGGCCTGGCGGCGAGTCAGGTACAGGACGTGCTGGTGGCCATCGCGCCGATTGTGGGCACCGCCCGCGTCATGTCCGCCGCGACCCGCATGGCCGACGCCCTCGGGGTCGCCATCGCCGTTGCCGAGACGGACACCGAGCTCGGGACCTGAGCTCGTCACCAGCAGCGGTCCGGCTTCTTCGGCCATCGGCCCGCAGCGGCCGATACGGCGGCTGCGCAGGCGATTCCGATCACTGCCCCGGCAGCCACGTCGCCCGGGTAGTGGACTCCGGTATGCACCCGGGAGTACCCCACCGCGATGGCCAGAGTACCGAGCGGCACGGCTGCCGCAGGCAGCATGGACCCCACCGCGAGGGCGAAGGCGAACGCGGAGGCGGTGTGCCCGGAGGGGAAGGAAGCGGAGTCCGGCATCGGGACGTGACGTTCCGGGTTCGTCCCCGCAGCCCGGTCCGGGCGCGGCCGCCGGACCAACTCCTTGCCCACCAGGTTGGCCACCGCCGAGGCCGTGCCAATGGCAGCGACGCCCTGCAACGCCGCGCGCCGCGCGCGCCCGCGCCGAAGCGCCAGAAGCCCGGCCACCGTGAGGGAGATCTTGGAATGGTCGGCCGCGGCCGAAAGGCGCCGCAGACCCCGGTCGAGTGTGGGCGTCTCCGTGGCGGCCACCGCAAGGTAGAGGCCACGATCGACGGCAGTGAGGTCGCGCAGTACGTCATGGGTGCTGTGCATCGGCTCGATCCCTTGCGGTTGACGCCGACGGCAGTCGGCGGAAGGCGAGAGCGATGATCTCCCGCCAGTCCAGGCGTGCGGCCGCCGTCGACCCGGGCCGGTGCCTGGGTACCAGTACGCGCAAGGCGCCTGGGCGGATGCTGCAGGTGACGGGGGTGGGCAGGACGAGCGCCTCGCCGTCGACGGCGACCGGGATGCTCGCCGCCTCGGAAACGACGGTGACCCAGGGAGTCGTCAGGACGAACAGTCCGGATGCGTGAGCGCCGCGCAGCGCGACCTCGGCCGCCTCGGCGGCGTTGTTCACCCGGACTCCGACGACACCGAGGGTTCCGCGGTCAAGCCTGGGTCTACGGCCGCCCGCAGCCATCGGCTGCGGCGCCGCATAGGGGTTGTTGCTCACCAGCAGCGCCTGCTGGGACTCCAGCCGGATGCCGGGCGCCAGTGCGTCGAGCGGTGGGCTGGAGTACCCGAGCAGGAGTCCGGGCAGCGCGTCCAGGGCGGAGCCCGCCTTGGCATCGCGATACTCCGGGCGCTGCACGATCTGCGCGTAGACCCCGAAGGAGACCGTGTTGACGAAGGCCTGGCCGCCCACGACACCCAGGTCGACGCGCAGTTCCTCACCGTCGGTCAGCGCCTCCAGGCAGCGGCCGGGATCCTCGCGGTCCAGGCCCAGGTCCATGGCGAAGTGGTTGCGGGTACCTGCGCAGACCACCAGGAACGGCAGGCCGTGGTCGGCCGCCACCCCCGCGACCAGGGCCTGGGTTCCGTCTCCACCGGCCACCCCGAGCAGGTCGGCGCCTTCGGCCACCGCCCGGCGGGCGATCTGCGCAACGTCGGTCCGGACGGACGTGTCCAGCAGCACGACCCGGGCACCGAGTGCCTCGGCCTTCTCGACCAGTCCGAACCGGCCGACCTTGCCTCCGCCGGACTTCGGGTTCATGATCAGCACTGGGTGCTCGGGCACGGCGCACGGGACCGCCCTCATGCCAACGGGTCCGCACCGACGGCCCAGAGCCGACCGTGCGCACACCACCGCGCCCGCCAGGAGCACCAGTGCCGCCAGCGCGGTCGGCCACAGGCCTGCCCGGGCGTAGGCGATCATCACCGCCACCGGCGCACCCACCATCAGCAACGCGCCCACCACCCGGACCGTTCCGTGATGCGCAAGCGTCCACCACGTCCCGGCACCCGCGAGCGCCAGGCCTGCCACCCCGACGCCGAGGATCAGCAGACCAGCCGGGCCACTCGCGGCCAACAGCACGGCCACCGCGCCCACCAGACAGGTCAACCCCATCAGGGCCAGCAGGCGGGCGAGCGCCGGCTGCCGGCAATCGGTCCCCGCCATCATCCGTCCACCTCGTGCGTCCGCGGCCCGATCACCACCCGGGTGTCGCGCCCCTTGCACGCAGCAGACCCGAGACACCGTCCTCGCACGACCGGAGAGGCCCCACCCGGGTGACCCACTGCGCCGGAAAGGTGAACCCGTGGCCTTCCAGCGTGGCACCTGGCCTCGTCGCCCGCCGGTGGCCCATGACCGTGGGAATCTTCTGCCGGACCCGGAACCCGACCCGAAGGCGGCGCTGGTGGTGGACGAAGGCGGCCCCCGACGGGCGAACGGTGCCTCCCGGGGGGTACTCCTGCCGCTGGCCCTGTCCCAGTTCATCTGCAGCTTCGCCGGCTCGAACATGAACGTCATGATCACCGACATCAGCACCGACCTGGACACGACCGTGAAAGGCGTCCAGGTGGCCATCACGGTCTTCCTCCTGGTCATGGCCGCACTCATGATTCCCGGGGGCAAGCTGACCGACAAGTGGGGCAGGAAACGCTGCTTCGTGATCGGCCTCGCCGTCTACGGGACGGGCGCGGTGGTGAGCGCACTCGCACCGGGCCTGGGGGTCCTGATCCTCGGCAACTCGATCCTTGAGGGAGTCGGCACGGCGCTGCTGATCCCACCGGTGTACATCCTCACCACCCTGCTGTTCCCGGAGACGACCTCCCGGGCCCGCGCCTTCGGCGTGGTGATGGCGATGGGCGGCATCGGCGCCGCCGCCGGACCGCTGCTCGGCG
>Ga0302311_10007660_pt1 | contig 10975 bp, 10 predicted proteins | sample III_Palsa_N1_3_FD_200449 | JGI IMG/M metagenome (GOLD analysis project Ga0302311, IMG submission 200449) | Peat permafrost microbial communities from Stordalen Mire near Abisko, Sweden - III_Palsa_N1_3 | ecosystem: Environmental > Terrestrial > Soil > Palsa > Peat permafrost | place: Sweden...
GTCGCGAGCGGGACCGCGGCATGCTATCGGCGCGCATGGCCGCCCTCCCCGCGCTCCTGCTCGCCGTCTGCGTGGCCGCGCTGGCCTGGTTCACCTGGCAGGACCGGGCCGAGTACGCGCTCTTCAAGACCCTCACCGAGACCGCCGACCGCCAGCGCCGTTACCGCGCCTGGCTGGTGAAGGCCTTCCTGCTGTTCTTCGTGGGATCGCTCGCCGTGCTGGCCGTGACCGGGCGCCTGGGCGGCGCGCTCCGTGAGCCGGACTCATTCGCGCCGCTGACCGCGACCCTGCGGCGCGCCCTGCCCTCAAATCTCATCAGCCCGGAGCTGCTGGGCGGCATGGTGTCCGGCGCGGTGATCGCCGTGGTGGCGATCACAATTCTCAGCGTCCGGCGCGGCGCCCAGGCGCCGACCGTACAGCTCGGCGACATCAACGCCCTGCTGCCGCGCAACGGGGCCGAGACACTGTGGACCATGCTGCTGTCGATCAACGCCGGGGTCAGCGAGGAGCTGTTCTTCCGCCTGCTGCTGCCGCTGCTGTTCGTGCTCGCCTTCGGCCATGCGGCGATCGGTTTCGCCCTGGCGATCGTCGCCTTCGGACTGGCGCACCTCTACCAGGGCTGGGTCGGCGTGCTGGCGACGGCGTTCGTGGGCGCGGTGTTCGCGGCGCTCTATCTCTGGAGCGGCAACCTGGCGGTTCCCATCGTCCTGCACGTGATCATCGACCTCATCGGCCTCGTCGTGCGCCCCACCGTCACCCGGCTGCTCGCCCGCCGCTGATCCAGGCTCGAAATTCGCCGCCGGGGCTGCGAAAGTGCCGCCAGCAGCAGAAGCGATAGGAGGACCGGGCGATGGCGACCGGCGTCGATACACTGATCAGTCCGGCGATGGAGGACGCGAAGGGCAAATGGGGCGAGCCGCGCCATTCGCCGCCGATCTCGCTCTCCGACATCCGCAAATGGGCGATCGCCACCTGGTGGCCCGAGACGCCGCCGGAGATCCACTGGGACGAGGCCTATGCGAAGAGCACCCGCTGGGGCGGGATCATCGCGCCGCCGGACTTCAATCCGTTCGCCTGGCCGGTGAAGCGGCTGGCGCCCCCCGCCGCCGCCCAGCCCGTCTCCGGGGTGCGCCTGACCGGCATGAACGGCGGCCAGACCGACAGCTTCGGCGTGCCGATGCGCCCCGGCGACGTGATCTCGGCGCGAAGCCGCCTGCGGGACTTCAACGAGCGCCAGGGCCGCTTCGGCCTGATGCTCTACACCTTCACCGAGACCGAATGGACGAACCAGGACGGCGCGTTCGTCCGCCGCCGCATCTCCACCTCGATCCGCTACTGAGGACCGCCGCCATGACCGTCAAAATCTATTTCGAGGACGTCAGCGTCGGCGACGAGATGCCGAGCTGGTCGCGCCAGACCGATTTCATGCACTGGAACCGCTACGCCGCGGTCAACGACGAGTTCGTGCCCTTCCACATGGACGACGAGGCCGGGCGCAAGGCCGGCAACAAGGACGGCGCGTTCGGCATGGGCAATCTGCGCTACGCCTACCTCGCCAACGCCCTGCGCGACTGGATCGGCGACGAGGCCGAGATCCGCGAGATCGGCTGCCAGTACCGCGCCATCAACCAGAAGAACGACGTCCTGGTCGTCGTCGGCCAGGTGGTGGAAAAGGCGGTGGTGGACGGCGAGCATCGGGTCAAGCTCACCACCAACGTCATCAACCAGACCGGCGAAGCCACCTGTCCCGGCCACGCCGTGGTGGCGCTGCCGAGCCGCGCCACCTAGCCGCCGGCGCCCCGCCGGTCGGGGCGGAGCACCGTGAGCTGGCGCGGGCCGGCGTTGGCGGCGGCGTGGGCCACGGCGTCGTTGGCGTCGTCGAGCGCGAACTCGGTCAGCGCGAACTGGGCGAGATCGATCAGCCCGGCGCGGACCATCCGCACCATCCGGGGAATGGCCTCTTTCCGGTACATCCACACCCCGCGCACGGTGGTCTCGTTGTGCATCAGCCAATTGTAGTTCAGCCCGAGATCGCCCTCGGCCCCGCGCAGGCCGCCCATCAGCATCACCCGCCCGCCCAGGCGCACCGAGAGCGCGGCCGCCCGCACCTGCGCCGCCGAGGCCTCGCGCGGCAGGAAGTCGAGCACCATGTCGATCGGCCCGCCAGCCGCCTCGCCGATCAGGCGACGATCGTCCGCCTCGACCCCGGTCATCTGGACGGGCCGCACCCGTGGTCCGAAGCGGCGGGCGAGGTCCTCCAGCGTCCGCCCGTTGCGGCCGGTGGCGACCACGGCGCCGGCGCCCATCGCCAGCGCCACGGCGACGCCGGCGCCGCCGAAGCCGCCGGTGGCCCCGTTCACCACGATCGTTTCGCCGGCCTTCAGGTCGCCGGCGATCAGCCCGCCGAAGGGCACCAGCAGCCGGCCGAGGGCGCTCCAGCGTCCCGCCTCGGCCGGATCGATGTCGCCGATCGGCGTGGCGTTCTCCGTCGGGACCAGCATTTGCTCGGCGAAGGAGCCGTGATGATAGTAGGCGTGCAGCGGCCGCGCGGCCTCGGTCCGGTAGGTCCAGCCCAGCAGAATCTGCTCGGGACTGGCGATGTCGTCGCGCGAGCGGATCGTCGAGTCGACGAAGACCCAGTCGCCGACCTTCAGCCGGGTGGAATCCGGCCCGGTGGCGCGCACCCGGCCGACGCCGCCCGGCCCCGGCGCGACCGGCGTGTCCAGCAGGTAGTTGCGCGAGCCGTTGAAGACGTCGGCGGCGTAGCTGGTGACGCCGGCGGCGACGACATCGACGATCACCTCGCCGGTGCCGAGCACCGGGTCGGGCAGCGTCTGGATATCGAGCGGGGCGCCGAACGCATTCAGGACAGCGGCTTTCATGGAGACCTCATGGGAAGCTGATGACCCCGACTATAGCCGCTGTTTCGCGCATCGTTCAGGCCTGGTATTATCCTGGGATTGAGAGGCCCATCCTGGAGGCGCGGCGACATGCCGGATCACAAGCAGCGCGAGCTCGGCGACTTCCTGCGCGCCCGGCGCGGCCGCCTGAGCCCCGAGAGCGTCGGCCTGCCCCGCCGCCGACAGCGGCGCACGCCGGGCCTGCGCCGCGAGGAGGTGGCCGAACTCGCCGGCATCGGCGTCGACTGGTACATCCGCCTCGAGCAGGGCCGGCCGGTGACACCCTCGGTCGGCACCGTCGACGCCCTGGCCCGCGCGCTCAGGCTCACCGAGCTGGAGCATCAGCATCTGCGCGCCCTGGCGGGCGGCGGCGGCCACCGGCCGTTCCAGCCCGAGACCGCGCCGTCCTCGCTGCGGCTCGTGCTGGAGAGCCTGACCCAGCCCGCCTACGTCACCGGCCGGCGCCGCGACCTGGTGGCCTGGAACGCCGCGGCCGCCGACATCTTCGGCTTCGATGAGCTCGGCGCGGACGACCGCAATATCCTGGTGGCGATGCTCACCCTGCCGCGCAGCCGCGACCTCTTCGGCCAGGACTGGGCCGACGAGGCGCAGCGGATGGTCGCCCAGTTCCGCGCCACCCACGACCTCTGGGCCGGCGACCCGGCGTTCACGGCGCTGCTGCGGCGCCTCAGCGACGGCTGCTCGGAGTTCGACGCCTGGTGGGAACGCCACGACGTCCGCCGCCCCGTCTCCGGCCGCAAGACGCTGCATCACCCGACCAAGGGACTGATCGCCTTCGATCACGCCAGCTTCCAAGCCAACGACGACCCGGGCCTGAAGCTGGTGATCTACACCCCGGTTCCGGCGGACGGCGCGGTCGTCAGACCGGCATCTCCGCCAGCCGGGCGCTCACCGCCGTGAGCAGCATGGCGTGGGCGCGGTCGACGATCTCGTCCAGGGACGGCGTCTTGGCGAGCATGGCCTTGGCGCCGGCGACGATCTCGTCGCGGCTGGGGACCTGCGGCAGGTGCATGGAGGCCAGGACGTCGCTGGCCTGATGGCGGGCCTGGGCGAGGCGTTCCTGCAGCGCCGCCAGTTCGGCGCCGTGCAGGGCCGCGGTGATGGCGCGGGCGATGGGCTCGGGATTGAAGCGCGCGGCCAGATGGGCGGCGGCCCGCTCGATCGCCCGTTCGCTGGGCTTGTGTTCGCCGCGCCGCAGCGCCTCGGGGGGCAGCTTCAGGTCCCAGACCACGCCGATCCAGGAGAGCGCGGTCAGGATGTAGAAGGTCGCGTCGACCTCCCACCAGCGGAAGCCCTGGCGCACGCTGCTCTGGAAGGCGTGGTGGTTGTTGTGCCAGCCCTCGCCCATGGTGAAGAGCGCCAGCAACCAGTTGTTGCGCGACTGGTCGCCGGTCACGAACCGCCGCTTGCCGTGCACATGGGCCAGCGAATTGATGCAGAAGGTCGAGTGGTAGACCAGCACGGTGCTCCAAAGGAACCCGACCACCACCCCGCCCCAGCCGGCGATCAGGAAGCAGAGCACGCCGGTCGCCACGGCCGGAACCAGCTCATAGCGGTCCAGCCAGCGGAGTTCGGGAAATTTCGCCAGATCCTCGACCCTCACCAGGTCGGTCTTCTGGTGCTTGCGATCGAAGATCCAGCCGACGTGGGCGTAGAAGAAGCCGCGCTGCACGGGCGAATGGGTGTCCGACTCAGTGTCGGAATAGAGGTGGTGGCGGCGGTGCTGCGAAGCCCACCACAGCACGCTGTTCTGCGCCGTGGTCTGCGAGAGGAAGGCCAGCACGAACTGGAACACCCGGCTGGTGGAATAGGACTTGTGCGAAAAATAGCGGTGATAGCCCGCCCCGATGGCGAAGATGCGCAGCCAGTAGAGAACCACGCAGATCGTCAGCGTCTGCCAGGTGACCCCGGTCCAGATCGCCGCGAAGCAGAACAGGTGGACGAGGGCGAACGGGATGGCCTGCGCGTGGACGACATCGCTGTGCGCCGCCTCGACGTGCCGATCGGTGGACATATGATCGTGATTCCCTGGACGGACCCGTGCGCCTTCATGCAGCGCGCCGTGGCCTGAATCCATCGCTTACAACATGGCCCTAAGAAAAGCCTGAACAAGCTCGCGTGAGCCGAAAGCGGCGAAAGGGCGCGGCGGCCCCCGGCGGAACGCCTCGTGTCAGCGAAACAGGTCGCGCACCTTGTCCAGGAACGAGCCGGAATGCATGTGCTTCAGCGTCCGCGCCCAGCGATCTTCCGCCGTCGTCTCGCGGTCGATGCCGGCCTCGGTCTTTTTCATCAGTTCGAGCACGCGCGTGTCTTCGCCGGCGTCCAGCCAATAGCCGTGCTGGTTGTCGCAGAACTCGAGTTCGAGGTCGAAGAGCCGGTAGTTGAACCGCTTCAGCGGCGCGGCGCATTCAGGGCACTTGGCGTCGGTGGGCGTGGCGCTGAACACCAGGGTTCCCTTCGCGTGCTCGTCGAGATCGAACGCCTCGTTCTCGAGCTGCGCGAACGCCTGCGGCGCGACCCACATCCCCCTGCAGGCATTGCAGAGATTGACGCTCACGCCATGCCGGGTGGCGGGCGTCAGGTCCGAACCGTCCTTGGGACACTTCAACTTCGTCTCAGCTCCGTCCATCAGACCTCAACGCGCGTCACGGCGCTTCGGCGTCTGTAACCTGGAAAAAAGCCGGTCCGCCAGCGCCTCGCGCTTCGGAAGCGAACGCATGGACGTCCGCCGGGGCCTGACGTAGCGATGCCGCCTGTCAGATCGGAGACCCGCGTCATGAGTCCGAGCCTCGCCGATGTGCGCGCCTGGGACGCGGCCGATCCGCTGCGGGACTGGCGCGGGCGCTTCGACCTGCCGGGGGGCGTGATCTATCTCGACGGCAATTCGCTGGGCGCGGCGCCCAGGTCCGTGCACGAACGCCTGCGCGCCGCGATGGCGGACGAATGGGCCACGAGCCTGATCCGCGGCTGGAACAGGCACGACTGGATCGGCGCGCCGGCGCGGATCGGCGCCAAGATCGCGCGGCTGATCGGCGCCCGGCCCAGCGAGGTGATCGTCGCCGACTCGACCTCGGTGAACCTGTTCAAGCTGATCGCCGCCGCCCTCGCCGCCCGACCCGGCCGCAAGACCATCCTCACCGAGCCCGGCAACTTCCCCACCGACCTCTACATCGCCCAGGGCGTCCAGGCGCTGATGGATGGGGTCAGCCTGCGCGTGGCGCCCGTCGCCGAGCTGCCGGGCGCGATCGACGAGAGCGTCGCCTTGGTCGTGCTCACTCACGTCCACTACAAGAGCGGCGCGCGGCTCGACCTGGCGGGCCTGACCCGCGCGGCGCACGACGCCGGCGCGCTGATCCTCTGGGATCTCAGCCACAGCGCCGGCGCGGTCGAGGTGGACCTGAACGCGGTCGGAGCTGATCTCGCTGTCGGCTGCGGCTACAAATACCTGAACGGCGGCCCGGGCGCGCCGGCGTGGCTCTATATCGCCGAGCGGCTGCAGGCCCAGCTGGTCTCGCCGCTCACCGGCTGGATGGGCCATGCCGAGCCCTTCGCCTTCGACGACGCCTACCGCCCGGCGGACGGCATCGCCCGCTTCCTCTGCGGCACGCCTCCAATGCTGTCGCTGCTGGCGCTGGAATGCGGGATTGACCTGTTCGACGGCGTGGAGATGGCCGCCCTGGCCGACAAGGGCCAGCGGCTCGCCTCGCTGTTCATCGAGCGGGTCGAGCACCGCTGCGCCGGACACGGCCTGACCCTGCTGACGCCGCGCGACCCGGCGGCGCGCGGCAGCCACGTCTCGTTCGTCCACGCGCATGCGTGGCCGATCATGCAGGCGATGATCGAGCGCGGCGTCATCGGCGACTTCCGCGCCCCGGACGTCCTGCGCTGCGGCTTCACCCCGCTCTACCTGGGCTTCGAGGACGTCTGGCGCGCGGTGGAAACGCTGCGTGACATCCTGGAAACGGGCGTCTGGCGCGAGCCGCGCTTCCAGGTCCGTTCACGGGTGACCTGACCGCCCCGCCAGGTCAGATCAGCGCGCGCAGCCGCGCCGGGTCGAGGATGCGGACGCCGCCGTAGACGGGTTGCGCGATCCCCTTGCGCCGCAGCGCCGCGAGGTGGCCCTGCACCGACTTGCGCGACAGCCCGGTCATTTCGGCGAGGTCGGCCTGGGTGACGCTGGCGAAGTCCCGTTCGCCGTCGAGCCGGCCGTCGGTGAGCAGGATCAGCCGTCCCGCCACCTTGGCGCGGGGCGACAGGCAAAGCGCGCCGGCGGCCACCACCAGCGCGTACCGGACGCGCTCGTAGAGAAGCTCGCTCATGGCACGCGAGAGCGATGGGTGGGCCGCCGTGACCGCCATCAGCGCGGAGCCGGAGACGGTGAGCACGGACGTCGCCGCGCCGGCGCGCACCGTCGCCAGCCGCGGGCCGCCGCCGAATCCCGCCGCGTGCCCAACGATCGCGCCGGGCCCGGCGATATCGAAGAGCACGTCGCGTTCAGGGCCTACGGCGACCATGAGCCGCAGACAGCCGGACAGTATCGCGACCAGCCCCTCGGAGGTGTCGCCTTCCGAATAGAGCCACTGCCCTTTCGCGAGCGCGACCAGCTTGCCGCCGTCCACGAGCGCCGCCTGGATATCCGCGGACAGGCCGGCGAACCAGGGATTGCGCCGGAGCATCGCCAACGGGTCGGGGGCGGCGGGATCGGCGCGCATGCGAATTGATACGTTCGTGACAATCGGCGCGCAACCGGTGAGCTACACCTCCCGCCGATCCAGACGCAGCGAGGCTTGCTTGACCCTGTCCACCGAACGTCTCGGCGCCGTGCGCGCGGCGGCCCTGGCGCTGCAGCCACGCGTGGGCCTAGGCCTGAAGACCCTCTACGCCTCGGGCGCCCTGGTCGACGGGATCAGCAGCACCGCCCTGTCGTCGTTCCTGTTCTTCTACCTGACGGCGGTGTGCGGTCTTTCGGGCTCGCTGGCGGGCGTGTCGGCGTTCGTCGCCCTCGGCGTCGACGCGGTGGCCGACCCGCTGATCGGCTCGATTTCCGACAACGGCCGCTCGCGCTGGGGCCGCCGGCACCCGTTCATGATCGTCAGCGCCGTGCCGATCGCGCTGATGTTCGGACTGATCTTCTCGATCCCGAGCGCGCTCAGCGGCTGGACGCTGTTCGCCTACATCACCTTGATGTCGATGGGGCTGCGCATCTCGCTGTCGCTGTTCAACGTGCCCTATGTCGCCATGGGAGCGGAGCTGACGGACGACTACGCCGAGCGCTCCAGCATCGTGGTCTTCCGCATCCTGTTCGGGGTGGTGGCGACCATCGCCGCGGTGAGCCTGGGCTATGGGGTGTTTCTCAAGGGCCAGGGCGGACTGATCGACCGGGCCGCCTACGCGCCGTTCGGCTGGACCTGCGGGGCGCTGATGCTGGTCGCCGCGCTCGTCGCCTCCCTGGCGACGCTGCACGGGCGTGAGCGCCTGCACGCCGCGATCGACGCGCACGGGCCCTCGCCGCGGCGCTTCGCGGGAGAGGTCGCCCAAGTGTTCCGCAACCCGTCGTTTCGCACCCTGTTCTTCGCCGCGACGATCTTCTTCGTCGCCCAGGGCGTCGGCGGCACGGTGGGGCTGCACGCGAACAAATATTTCTGGAAAATGCCCACCCGCGTGATCCAGGCGATGGCCATCGCCCCCGCGTTCGGCCTGATCTGCGGCGTGCCGATCAGCGCCGCCCTGGCGAGAGTCCTGGAAAAGCGCACGGCGCTGATGATCAGCCTCGCGGTCCTCTGCGTCTGTCAGGCCATGCCGGTGACGCTGCAGCTGGCGGGCCTGCTGCCACCCGCGCCGGTGCTCTATGGGATACTGCTCTGCGTCGCGGCCCTGGGCGGGGCGATGATCACCTGCTGCCTGGTGGCGTTCCAGTCGATGACGGCGGACGCCGCGGACGAGCACGAGTATCTGTTCGGCGCGCGGCGCGAGGGGCTGTTCTTCGCCGGCCTGAGCTTCGCGGCCAAGGCCGCGAGCGGCGGCGGCGTGCTGATCGCCGGCGTCAGCCTCGATCTGATCGGCTTTCCCACCGACATCGCCGCGCACGGCGGCGAGCATATCCTGATCGCGCCCAGGACGCTGATCGGACTCGCCCTTGTCCACGGGCCGGTGGCCGCCGTGGGCACGCTGATCGCGGCCGGCCTGCTGATCGGCTATCGGCTCGGCAAGCGCGAGCACGCGAAGCTGCTCGAGGATCTGGCGCGTCGGCGGGCGGCGGTCTGATCCCGCGATGTCGCTTCACCAAAGATGCTTGCGTGCAAAGGCGTGGCCTGAACCGGACTTGAGGTACCGCTCAAACGCCGTGGCCTTCGAAATCTCGGAAAATGCAACATAGGTCACGAGACGCCACGGTTTGAAGCTCGCCGTGTAGCGTGAGTGACCGGCATTGTGAGCATCGATCCGCCGACGCAGGTCGGTCGACACCCCGACGTACCTCTCGCCCGGCGTCGATAGGCTCTCGATCAGATAGACGTAGTGCATTTCGCCCCCGGACAAGGAAGCAAACCCCAAGCGCCCTCCTTCGCCAAGGCTTCGGAGGGCTCCTGCTTCGCCGTCAAACATTGCGCCCTGTCCTGCGAAGCCCATAGGGCGAAGCAGGAGTAGGCCGGGTGGGTGTCGAACCCACGACCACTCGATTAAAAGTCGAGTGCTCTACCACTGAGCTACCGGCCCAACTCCCTGATTTAACAGGATTTTACGCGATCACAAAACGGACGTGTAAGTTCAAGTCGGGTGATCCGTCGAACCATCGTTCGATGGCCGATTTCTTGCGACTGACTTGATGCCTAGCGCGGCCGGTTTGTCGGCACCGCACCTATCGCGATCCGCCGCGCCGAACAACCGTGACAAACCCCGCGCCGCACTCGGAAGAGTCGCTCAAAGCAGCGGCGGACCTTGACCGGCTTCGAGAAGGAGTAAAGCCTAACAAGCGGTCGCGTAGGATGAAGCTATGAGAGCTTTTTTAGGATGGGCGTTCTCGGGGATAGCTCTAGTGCTCGGTATTTCAGCGGAGGCCCAGCCCCGAGCTGATCGGCACCTGTGCTGGGTCAGCAGAGTAGAGACCACCAAAACTGGTGTCGGAATTCATTTCTTTCAAAACAATCTGCGCGGATGGAAAACTAACGGCGCAGCTCACATGGGATTTTATACTAATAATGATCAAATCATAGTCACGTCGCCAGATGGCAAGGAAATTGCGCGTTCAGCGTTTCTGGATGCCGAGGCCGGTGATCGGATCGTCGTCTCCTCGTTCCCTGAAGACGCTTGTAGCTTGGTGGTTGAATCCACCGCTCACGGTTTAGCCGTTCATGCCAACGCCAGCGCCCGAGCTTTCGATGGCCGACAGATGACGTCCGAAGATTTGATTTATCCAGAAGCGCCGCCGCGCTGAAAGTCGAGTGCTCTACCACTGAGCTACCGGCCCATGCTCGGCGAGCGGCGCCCGGCGAACGAGGCGCGGAACTTAAGGGGCGGACCCCGGCCGGGCAAGCTGGCAAGGCGGCTAGCGCACCGCGGATGGCTCGGCTAGAAAATTTGCATGCGCCGAGCCCAGGCCCTGGCCCTCGCGGCCTTGCTGATCGCCGTTCCCGCCCTCGGCGGGGCGCAGACGCCCGCCGAGCCCTCGCCAGCCGAGCCGGCCGCCTCCACCGACGCCGACCAGTCGCCGGCGGCCACGCCGGATAGGTCCAAGCGGCTGCTCTCGCCGCAGCAGACCGGCCGCCAGGGGTTGGTCAAGGGCGTCGCCGAGCAGCCGTTTCGCGACTTCAACCTGATGCAGAGCCACATCCCGGCGATCCTGCTCGATGCGATGTCCGACCCCTACCGGCGCGCCTCGGCGCCGACGTGCGACGCGCTCGCTTCCGAAATCCGCCGGCTCAGCGAAGCGCTGGGGCCGGACCTGGACGAGCCGGTGTCGACCGAACACCCCAGCCTGCTGATCCGCGGCGAGGGCTCGGCGCGGGACTATGGCTACGACGCCCTGCGCGCCGGGGTGCAGACCTACATCCCGTTCG
>Ga0302311_10007661_pt1 | contig 10974 bp, 9 predicted proteins | sample III_Palsa_N1_3_FD_200449 | JGI IMG/M metagenome (GOLD analysis project Ga0302311, IMG submission 200449) | Peat permafrost microbial communities from Stordalen Mire near Abisko, Sweden - III_Palsa_N1_3 | ecosystem: Environmental > Terrestrial > Soil > Palsa > Peat permafrost | place: Sweden...
AACCTTGTTGCCTTTGATCTCCGCGGCCTCGAGGCGCGTGCTCGGCAGCAGGGAAACAATACCCTCGACGTCCTTCCGGACGAACCATCCGGCAATCGGACCCAAATGGCGCCGCACGATCCATAGCCGGAACCGCTCCGGCAAGAGCCTGAACAGCAATGGTGCATCCGTGCACAGCCGCGACTTCCAGCCGGGCCCCAATCCGGACCTCGGCCTCCGCACGCGCTCGATCCAATTCGGCAGGCTCGTCTTGGGCTGATCGTTGAATTTGAACTGGGGAGCCCGGGCGACCAGCCTCGCAGTGGCCCCGGCCTTGGCCAGCAACGCCGCGGTGTCGATGGCCGACGAACCCGCCCCGAGCACGGTCACGTCACGCCCGTTGAACCTGGCGAGGTCCGCGTGCCTGGCGCTATGGGTAACAAACTCCTCCGACAATCCGGCCAGGATATCCGGGACGCTCGCGAAATGGCTGATTCCCGTGGCGACCACGACCTTCATCGCATCGCAGGTGCTGCCGTCGTCGAGCGTAAGCCTGAATCCATCCGCAAGCCGCTCGAGACCTACAACCTGCTTATCCTCCAAATTCGGCGCGAACCGCTTCTGAAACTCGAGTCCGTAGGCCGTAAACACCTCCAACGGGATGGGATGGCCCGTATCCGCATAAGGGAGCCCCTCCCGCTTACAGTAGCTGGCCAAAGTGAAGGCCGACTCCGGATCATAGAGGTTGGAGGCGAAGCCCTCCGACTTGAGGCACATGCCACGCGGCATTTGGGACCGCCAATTTTGCATTGGGCTGCCAATGATCCGAAAGGAGATTCCCAGTGCTCGCAGGTGAGCCGCCAAGGAAAGTCCGTAGGGACCCGCGCCAATGATAGCAACTTGTTGATACGTATTCATGCGACCTCGAATAAAAACTAGATTTGGTTTAGGTGTGTTGGCGTCGATTACGCTTATGGCATACCAATGACGATAAAATCTTCCAAAGAAGATCAATGCAACCATATTGCAATTAATGACCGTCGTCATTGCGGCTCGGCCCTGCTCCACTCTCTAGGTTCCCCAAGAGCCGGGAAGTCGATCCGGCGCTCGAAAACCCCCGGGACACATTGACCATCCTCATTGCCGCGACGACCTGGTGGCATCATCCAGCGAGGCTTGCACGGGTCTTCTCGAAGGCCGGCGCCCGAATGGCGGTGGTGTGCCCGAGGGGAAGCTCCGCGTTCGTCTGCCGGGTTGCGGAGATGATGTTTGAGTACCGGGCCCTGCACCCCCTCCAGTCACTGGAGCACGCGATTCTCACCGCTAAGCCCGACTTCATCGTGGCCGTTGACGATCCCGTGGTCGATCACCTCCACGAGCTTTATGACAAGGCCCGCGAGGACGGACCCAGCGGCCAGCAAATCAGGGAACTGATCGAGAGATCGCTTGGCGACCCGGCAGGCTTTGAAATCGCCCATTCGCGGTTCAAACTTCTCAGCCTCGCACGGGAGGAAGGAATCCTCGTCCCGGAAAATGCGGAGATCCGGGACGCCGCCGATCTCGAAAAGTGGGGCCAGAGTCAGGATTTGCCTTGGGTGGTGAAGATGGACGGCAACTCCTCCGGCCTGGGGGTTCGGGTGGTCGAGACCTTGGCCCAGGCCAAGCGGGCGCGCCGGACGCTCGCCGGACAACCGTCGTCCGTTTACGTGGCGAAGCGTCTTATTGTAAACCATGATCCGTTCCCCGCCCGGCCGTGGCTGCGGAGGGAACGGTCGGCCATCAGCGTTCAGGCGTTCATCCGCGGCACGCCGGCCAATATCTCGGTCGCTGCCTGGAAGGGAGAGGTGGTCGGCTCCTTCGCGGTCGTCGTGTGCCAGATGTTGAAACAGACTGGGCCCGCGAGCGTGGTCCGACTGGTCGACAATCCGGCGATGCGGCACGCGGCAGAGCGCATCGCCCGGCGCCTGAAGCTGACCGGCTTTTTCGGCCTCGACTTCATGATCGAAGAAGGTTCGGGGGACGCCTATTTGATCGAACTCAATCCGCGCGTAACCCAGCTCTGCCATCTGAGGCTCGGGCCGGGTCGCGATCTGACCAGTGCGATCTATGAGAAGCTCTCGGGCATCCCCGCCGTGGGCACGCCGACTCAGATTTCGAGCGACAAGATCGTGATCTTTCCGAACGCCTGGATGCAGAACGTCGGGGACGAAGTCATCGCCTCGGGTTACCACGACGTGCCATGGGATGACCCGGAACTCCTGAACGAGATGCTCACGCCGATTTGGTGCAACCGCGGAGTCGTCTACTCGGTCGTCGAGTGGTTCCGCTCCCTCCGCCGCGACGGTGCGAGGGATTCGGCGCAAAGCTACCAGCGCCGGGAGTTGAGGCGGCCCACCCGCGCGGACTCGTTGCCGTTGGTCAACTCCGCCAAGTCCGACGGTTCAATCTAGCCCGATCCAATCGCTGGTGGGCTGGTGGAGGTGCCTCCACCCTCCCGAAGGTTTCATTGGGCCGGTTGATCAGCTCTTGCGGATTCAAGCGGGCGCGGCCCGGTTGCCGGCTCCCTTATGGGCCGGGCGTTCCAGGCCCAGGTGATCGCGGAGCGTCGTGCCGGTGTATTCGGTGCGGATCAGGCCGCGCCGCTGCAGGATGGGGACGACCTGATCCACGAAGTCGTCCAGGCTTCCGGGCAGATAATGAAGGAAGAGGTTGAACCCGTCGGCCCCGCCCTCCCGATACCAGCCCTCCATGGAGTCGGCGATCTGCTCGGGCGTCCCGACGACGGAAATATGGCCATAGGCGCTGGAGAGCCAGCGGAAGGCGTCCCGGATGGTGATGGGCCGGCCGTTGCGCAGGCGGTTGAAATCCCCGCCATGGGTGTACTTCCGGATCTCCGGCAGATCGGGTAGCGGCTCGTCGGGCGACAAGCCGGTGAGGTCCACCCCCCAGAGACCGCGGATCAGACTCATGCCGGCGGCGTCGTCGAGGAACTGCTGGACCTCGGCGAAGCGGCGCCGAGCCTCGGACTCGGTTCCGCCGCAGACGCTGAAGAATCCGGGCAGGACGGCGACGGCATCGGGACGGCGCCCGTGCCGGGTGGCGGCCGCCCGGATCCGGGCCTGGAATTCGCGCCCCCCGTCGTGGGTCGCGTACTTGGCATACATGACGTCGGCCGTGCGGGCCGCCAGCTCGTGGCCGGCGGGAGACGTCCCCGCCTGCGAGATGATGGGGCGGCCCTGCGGGGGCCGGGGCAGGTTGAGCGGGCCCCGGATCTTGAAGAAGCGGCCGTCGTGCCGGGTTTCGTGCATCTTGGCCGCGTCGAAATACCGGCGGGCGGCCCGGTCCCGGATGAAGGCGTCGTCCTCGAAGCTGTCCCAGAGGGCGAAGACGGCGTCGACCACCTCGTTGGCGCGTTCATACCGCACCTCGCTCGGGAGCTGCGCCTCGTAGCCGAAATTGTAGGCCTCCTCGTCCGAGCCCGAGGTGATGACATTCCACCCCGCCCGGCCGCGCGTCAGGAAATCAAGGGAGCCGAAGAGCCGCGCGATGTGGTAGGGGTGGTGGTAGGTCGTCGATGCCGTCGCCACCAGCCCGACGTGCTTCGTGACCCCGGCGAGGGCGGCCAGGAGCGTCAGGGGCTCGAAGGACACCGGGTTGCCCATCCGCTCGAGCTGGAGGGGGCTCAGCCCCCGGTTCTTGATCCCGACGCCGTCCGCGAGGAAGAGGATGTCGAGCTTCCCGCGCTCGGCGGTCTTGGCCATGTGCTCATACAACGAAAAATCCATGTCGCTCTCCGAGCGTGCGCTCGGATCCAGCCAGACGAAGGGCCCCGTGTTGCACAGGACGGCGAGCTTCAGGTATCGCGGCGGGGTCGCCATGGCAGGGTCAGGGTGGGTCGGAAGTCCCGGCGGTCAGGCGGCGGAGCCGCCTGCGGCAGCCGTGGGTGCCTCCGCCGGGCATTTCAACGCACGGATCCGCAAGCAGCCGCTATGCCATGGGACCTTCCCGCATTTCCACACGATCCGCCCCGGGCGCGCAGCTGGGGATAGGCCCGGCCTCCGCCGCCCAAGGCAGCCAAACAGGCCATGGCGACAAAGCTCCTCAGGACCGGGGCGCCGAGGGCGGAGCCAGTTGCAATTCCATATAGATCACATCGAGCCAGCGGCCGAACTTGAAGCCGACTTGCGCCAGATGGCCAACCTTCAGGAACTGAAATTTCGTGTGCAGCCGAATGCTGGCGGCTTGGTCTCCGTCAATTCCCGCGATGATGACCCGGTGTTCTAGCCCGCGAGCGCGGCTGACCAGTGCTTGGAGGAGCAGCGAGCCGATGCCGAGCCGGTGGTGCTGGTGATCGACATAGACGGAATTTTCGACGGTGTGCCGATAAGCCGAGCGTGGATGGTAAGGGGAAAGCGACCCCCATCCAACGACGCGGCTGTCCGCCTCAGCCACAATCACGGGATGTCGGTCCCCGTGATGGTGGAACCATCGTTGCCGACCCTCGAGCGATTCGAGCTCCTCTTGGTAGGTGCAGGTCGAGGTCAGCACGTAGTGGTTGTAGATGTCGTTAATCGCCAACAGATCCGATTCGATCGCCGGACGAATGGAGCATGAAGTCCTCATGGAAGGGAAACGGGGTTTCGGAGCCGGGACCTACCGAGCGTAGGGCTGGGAAACGGTTGGGGGTCCGGCGGCCCGAGAGATGATTGCAGAAATCCTCATCGCTTGGCGGGCGGTGGTGCGGCTATCACTACTGCGTAGCGGGTGGGCGTCCCGGTGGGGTTGTGAAAAATTATTGGACGATCGAGCTGCATGGCCAGGCAGTCGCCTTGTCGCAGTCGATGGATCTCCGAGCCCAGGGTAATATCGATTGCCCCCTTGAGCACCCACACCTGCTGATGTACCGACGCCGTGCTGGGTCCATTCTCGAACGCCACCCGCACTCCGGCCGGCAAATGGACCTCGACGATCTGCACCGGCCGCGAATCCGCGGGAGGGGAAACGTTGCGGCGGACATAGCCCGAGCCTGGGTCTTGCCACTGTGGCTGGTCGTCATGCCGCGCGAGAGGGTGGCTTGGCGCTCGGGCCAACGTGGTTGGTGGGTCGAACAGTGACGCCAGCGTCACCCCCAAACCGGTGCCAAGTTTTTCCAGAACAACCGCCGTGGGGCTGCTTTCGGCGCGTTCGATCAGCGAGATCATCGAACGGCTCACCCCACTCTTGGCGGCGAGCGCATCGAGTGACAGGCGGCGCAAAGAACGAAGTTCGCGAATGCGTTCTGCAATTCTTCGGTCGAGGTTCGGTGCCTTGTCTTCCATATTAGACGTTGGTGTCCACTATAATGGATGGCGTGTCAAATCGCAAGTGCGGCGATCCGATGGCGTGAGTTCACCAACGCACCCATTTGTCCGAGCAGCGAAATCCACGTAGGCAGCCGGCTTGACGCCATTTTCCAGACCACCAGCCTCCGTGCCGTGGCCCGGGCGGACCTCCGCCACCAGCCCCTTCGTCACCCTACCCATGCCCAGCGAAGACTTAACTGACCCACCCCCGCGAATGGCCCGATGGCTTGGCCTCGGCTTGGTCTTGGCGGGGTGGACCGCCGCGCCGGCTGGAGCGCAGCAGGCGCCGCAGCTGACGGCCATCACGCTGACCACGGGCGCGGCGGCAACGCCGGCGGCGCCGGTCAGCTACTCGTTCTCGCTGACGGCCGGATCCAATCCGGTGACGGGGATCATCCTGCTCGCCAACGATCCCTCGGGTTACCAGGAATTTCTGAACGGCGACCTGTCCGCCGGCACCATCACGTTCACGCCCGAGCCGTACTGGCTGAACGGCACCTACACCGTCACCGACGTGATCATCTCCGACTCCGTCGGGATCACGGACTACACGGCCAACGGCACCGTTACCTATCCGAACGGCGAGACCGGCGCCGCCACCGACCCGGTGACGCCGGCGCTCAATTTCATGGTGAGCGGCGCCTCCGCCACCGTCGTGGGCCCGGCGCTCAACTCGGTGAGCCTGGTCTCGAACACCGTGGCACAAAACGGCTTCCTCGTGATCAATTTCAACACCACGCCCGGCACCACGGGCGTGGTCTCGAGCCTGGGTTTTGACTTCGAAGGCCCGGCGGGGACCACCGCCGGCGGAGGGGACGGGACTTCCGGCGGCCCCGGCGCGCAGACGATCCAATTCCCCATGTCCGGGTTTCAAGTCGGGACCTACACGATCGACGGCTTCACCGTTGGGGACGGCTTCGGGGCGGAGTTCTTCACCAGCAACTTCGGCAATTTTGGCCACGGCGAGACGCCTGGCTCGGCCCCCGTGATCGATTTCTCGACCCTTACGTTCACGGTAGTCGCCGCGCCCACTCCCACGCCCACCCCCGTCCCCACCCCCACCCCGGCCCCTGAACCCACTCCCACCCCGACCCCGACTCCATCCGGCATCCAGATCGTCACCCAGCCTGCATCCGAATCCGTGACTGCCGGTTCGACCGCAACCCTTACGGTCTCCGCCTCCGGCGCCGGACTAGCTTACCAATGGTTCTTCAACGGCCTCGCCATAGCCGGCGCCACGAATGCCTCCTACTCCATTGCGGCGGCGCAACTCACCGATTCAGGCAGCTATACCGTGACGGTTTTGAATTCGCAGGGATATGTGCTCAGCCAGGGAGCGGTCTTGGCGGTGGCCTCGGCTGCCGGCGGCCCGAACGTGTCCATGCAGCCGATATCCGCAACGGTGCCCAACAACTCAAGGGTGGCCTTCGACGCCGGCACATCGGAATCGGGGGCAACCTATCAGTGGTACCTCAACGGTCTGCCGGCCGGCTCGGACATTGCCGTTCCGGCCGTGGCGCATGGGGAGCAGCCGCGCGAGATTACGGGCGGCACCTCCTCCACGCTGCTGATCACCGGAGCCGTTGCGGCCGATGGCGGCCAGTACAGCTGCCTCATCACCACGGCCGCGGGCTCGGTGTTAACCGCCACCGCGACGCTCAGCATCGCGCCGGCCGGGGAATCGAGCCGACTCACCAACCTCTCCTGCCGCGCCCCGGTGGGGACGGGCGCCGGCATCCTGATCGCCGGATTCACCACCGGCGGGGCCGGAGTCAGCGGCGCTCAGCCGCTGCTGATTCGCGCTTCGGGGCCGGCGCTGGCGCAATTCTCCCTTACCGGGCTACTGGCCGATCCCGAACTTGGTCTCTTCGATTCTTCGCAATCCGAGATCGCCAGCGACTCGGGATGGGCCGGGAATTCCAGCATCGCTGCCGCCGCCACCGCGTTGGGGGCCTTCGCCTGGACCTCGACTTCGAGCCACGATTCCGCGCTCCTCCAAAGCCTGGCCCCGGGGTCTTACACCGCCCAAGTGGCCGGCGCCAGCGATGATTCCGGCCTCGGGCTAGTCGAAATCTATGACGACTCGGCAAGCAGCGCCGTTTCGCCCGCGGCGCCCCGACTGACCAATCTGTCCGCACGGATCAATTGCGGCACCGGTTCCAACATCCTGATCGTCGGCTTCGTCATCCATGGTGAGACCTCGAAAACCGTCCTGATCCGCGGCTCCGGCCCGGCGCTGGCCCAGTTCGCGCTTTCCGGCCTGCTGCCCGACCCGAAATTGCAGGTGTATGACAGCGCGCAGAACTTGATCGGAAGCAATGCCGGCTGGAACGCCAGCCCGCAGGTTGCCACCGTGGCGGCGGCCGTGGGTGCTTTCAGTTGGGGCCGTACCGCCACGCCGGATTCGGCGCTCGTGCTGACCCTCCCCCCGGGGGGCTACACCGTTCAGGTTTCGGGCGCCAGCAACGACACCGGCATTGCCCTCGTCGAGGTCTACGAAGTCGAGTAAGGACACCGCCCGAGCCCTCAACTCCGCGCGGGTGACGGTAGATTGGTGCGGTCGCCGAGAATCGAACTCGGGACACCTGCTTGGAAGGCAGAGGTTTTACCCCTAAACTACGACCGCGCCTGCGAAGCGGGATGTTTCTACCCGGGCAAGGGCCGGTCAAGCCCCGTCCCACGTATTGGGTTGCCCGGAATCCCGGCGCGAAGCATCCCTACCTAACCCCCATGAGCCACATTCCTGCCCGCGATCGCTACTCCCATCCCGAGATCTACCGCCGCTGCGGCCGCAGCGGGATCAAGCTGCCCCTCCTCTCGCTTGGCCTCTGGCACAATTTCGGGGGGACCGACAGCATGCAGAACAGCCGCGAGATGGTCCTGCGCGCCTTCGACCACGGCATCACGCACTTCGACCTCGCCAACAACTACGGACCGCCGCCCGGCTCGGCCGAGACCACCTTCAGCTTCATCGTCCGCGAGGACCTGGCTTCCCACCGCGACGAACTCATCATCTCGACCAAGGCGGGCTACGACATGTGGGACGGCCCCTACGGCGAATGGGGCTCCCGCAAGTACCTCCTGGCGAGCCTCGACCAGAGCCTGGGCCGGATGGGCCTCGACTACGTCGACATCTTCTACAGCCACCGGCCGGACCCGGAGACGCCGATCGAGGAGACCATGGGCGCGCTGGACCAGGCCGTGCGCTCCGGCAAGGCGCTCTACGCCGGGATCTCCAACTACAACGCCGCCCAGACCGCCGAGGCCGCCCGGGTGCTCCGCGCCCTCGGGACTCCCTGCCTGATCCACCAGCCAAAATACAACCTGTTCGACCGGGGCCCGGAGCAGGGGCTCCTCGATGTCCTCGTGAAGGAGGGGATCGGTGGCATCGCCTTCTGTCCCCTTGCCCAGGGGCTGCTGACCGGCCGTTACCTGCACGGCATCCCCGCGGACTCGCGGGCCTCGCACGATCCGCGCTTCCTGAAGCCCGAGGCCATCACGCCGGAGAAGCTGGAGCGGATCCGGAAGCTGGACGGGCTGGCCAAGGCCCGCGGACAGTCGCTTGCGCAGATGGCGCTCGCCTGGGTGCTCCGGCACCCCGGCATCACCTCGGCGCTCATCGGCGCCAGCAAGGTGTCCCAGGTCGACGAGAACGTCGGCGCCCTGAAGAACCTCGCGTTCGCGCCGGATGAGCTGAAGGCGATCGACGCCGCCCTGGTCTGAGCCGCCGCGGCGGCTCCCCGGCCCCGTGAACCTGGTCCTCCTGGAAGCCGGCGAGGTGGCGGAGCCGCTGCCGCGCGCCGACCCGCGGGCCGAGCACCTGCTCACCGTGCTCCGCCGCCAGGTCGGCGACACCTTCGACGCCGGGGTGGTCGACGGACCCCGCGGCAAGGCGACCGTGACCTCCATCGGGGCCGCCGGGGTTGCCTTCCGTTTCGAGCCGGGGGCGGAGCCGCCCCCGCTGGACTCGCTTCACCTCCTGCTCGCCCTCCCCCGCCCCCAGACCGCCCGGAAGATCCTGAACGAAGCCGCGGCCCTGGGCGTCGCGTCGCTGCGGTTCTTTCCCGCCGACAAGGGAGAGCCCGGCTACGCGGCGAGCACGCTCTGGAAGACCGCCGAGTGGCGCCGGCACCTGCGGGACGGGGCCGCCCAGGCCTTTGACACGCGCCTGCCCGGGGTTCACCACGCGCCGGACCTGGCGGCCGCGGTCGCCGCGCTCCCGGCGGGCGCCCGGATCGCCCTCGACAACTACGAGGCGCCGGGCCCCCTGGCGCCCGCGGCCGGCCGGCGCCCACTGGTCCTCGCCTTCGGTCCCGAACGCGGCTGGTCGGCGGCCGAGCGGGACCTCCTGCGCTCGTCCGGCTTCGCGCTCGCCCACCTTGGCACCCGGGTCCTGCGGACCGAGACGGCCGTGGTCGCCGCGGTCGCGCTTGCCAAGGCCTAGCCGCCGCGGGCGAAGCAGGCCACGCTCGGCTGGCGGACGCCCCGGCCGAGCCGCTTGATGCAGGCCCAGCCGGGAGGTGCCAACTCCTGCTCCCCGGGCATCTCGAAGACGATCAAGCCACCCCAGTCAGGGGGCAGCGCCTCCGACCACTTGGCAAAGAGGATCGGCGCCACCTCGGCGATGAGGTCGTAGGGCGGGTCCACGAAGACGAGGTCGGGGGGCGCCCCCACCCCGGTCGGCAGCGACAGGGCGTCGGCCTCGACGGCGTTCAGCTCGTCGCCCGCCTTCCGGAGGCTGCGGCTGACGGCCCCGATGTTCCGGCGCAGGCAGGCGGCGGCCCGGGCGTTCGACTCGACGAAAGTCCCGCCGGCGGCCCCCCGGCTGAAGGCCTCCAGACCGTAGGCTCCGCTGCCGGCCAACAGGTCGACAAAGCGGGCGCCGACCACCCGGGCCGCCAGGCTCGAAAACACCGACTGCCTCATCCCGCCGGTGGCGGGGCGGACGGCGTCCCCGCGCGGGACGGAGAGCTCGATCCCCCGGGCTCCCCCGCCGCTTATGCGCACGGGACTTTTCGGGGCCGCCCACTCACTTGGCGGGGGCCAGCCGGGCGGCGGCCTTCCGCCGGCGGGCGGGCCGGGACGCTTGGCCGAGTTGGATCTTGTGGGCCTGGAGGATCGACACGACCAGCCCGGGAAAGCGCTGCTGCAGTTCCGCGCAGCGGGTCGTGTTCTTCATCTCCACCCCCTGGCGCACGCTCCGGATCAGGCCGGCCTCCCGGAGGACCTTGAAGTGCTGCGAGAGGGTCGACTTGGGAATCTCCCGCTCGGTCATGTGGAGGAAATCCGCGCAGATCTGCGCGCAGCCGGAGCCGGCGATCTGGGCATAGATCGCGACCCGGTCCGGCTCGGCCAGGGCATGGAGGATGCCCTCGACCGTCACGGCCTCGATGGGGGGATGCAGCAGGGGCCTCACGAAAAATAACCTAAGGGAACTTGACCCATAGTGCAATAGTTCATAAGTTCGGAACTAAGGAATTAACGGGACCCGCCCGTCGCCCGCAAGGCGGTTCCCCGCATCAGACTCAACCCAATCCGAAAGGTCACTCCCATGAGCAAACTCACAGGCAAGGTCGCACTCGTCACCGGCGCATCCAAGGGGATCGGCGCCGCCATCGCCAAGGCCCTCGGCGCCGCCGGCGCCGCCGTCGTC
>Ga0302311_10007663_pt1 | contig 10972 bp, 11 predicted proteins | sample III_Palsa_N1_3_FD_200449 | JGI IMG/M metagenome (GOLD analysis project Ga0302311, IMG submission 200449) | Peat permafrost microbial communities from Stordalen Mire near Abisko, Sweden - III_Palsa_N1_3 | ecosystem: Environmental > Terrestrial > Soil > Palsa > Peat permafrost | place: Sweden...
GTGCCGGCGATCCGAAACGCACCTGGGCGAATCAGCAAGTTGTCGACGTAGCAGGCTCGCAGGTATTGCGTATGCATGGCCGCGGGCATGTTCGTGCTGTCCCCATTCCAGGCAAGGAGGTCGAATGCGGGTGGGGTCTTGCCCATGTACCAGTTGTTGATGACGTAATTCCAGACCAGGTCGTTGCCGCGCAGCCAGTCGAACGTCTGCGCCATCGCGGACGCTTCGAGATAGCCACGCTGTTTCATGTTCCGTTCGAGGCGCGTCACGCTCGTGCGGTCGGCGAAGACGCCGAGATTGCCGGGGATGCTGAAGTCGACGAGCGTATTCGTGACGGTCATCCAGCCCACTCGTGCGCCCTCGCCCTTGGCTGCAAGGTGGGCCAGGCCGATCGTCGACATCGTTCCACCGAGACACAGACCGACGATGTTCACGACCGGTGAGCCGGTGAGCTCACTCGCCTGGTCGAGCGCCGCCAGCAGCCCGAGCTGCAGGTAGTCGTCCCAGGTGACTTCCCGCATCGACGCGTCAGGGTTGCGGTAGCTGATGCAGAACACGGTGAAGCCGTGCTGCACCGCGTACTCGATGAAGGATCGGCCGGGCGCCAGATCCATGATGTAGTACTTGTTGATCCATGGTGGGCTGCACACGATCGGTCGCGCATGGACCAGATCGGTCTGCGGCTCGTACATGAGCAGCTCCATCAGCGAGTTGCGCATCACCACGCGCCCAGGTGTCGCCGCGAGGTTCTCGCCGAGACGGAATGATGTTGCGTCGACCTGACGTGGCCGTCCGCCATTGTGGAGCAGGTCGTCGACGAAATTGCTCGCGCCGGCGATGAGGCTCTGACCACCCGTCTCGAACGTCTCCTTCAAGACCGCGGGATTCATCCACGGCACATTGGTCGGAGCGAGCGCATCGAGCATGAGATTGAGTGCGAACCGCGCCTTCTCGCGCTGGACGGCGGGAGCGGGTGATGCATCGACCAGCTGCCGCGCCCACTGCACGGTGCTCAGATAGCTTTCAGCCAGCGTTCGGAACGCTGGGTTCGCCTGCCATGTCCGGTCCGCAAAGCGGTTGTCGCCAGACGCAACCGGCTCAGCCTTTCCCCGGCCGAATGCGCGCCGTGCAGCTCGGGCCGCGACCGCCGCCTGCGCGGCCGAGAGATCCAGACCGGCCTTCGCGACGTGCAGCGGGTGACGTATCGCGTCATCGAGGAACACGCTGCGCCAGGCTCCGCCAAAATCGCTCTGGTCCACCTTGGCGAGCAGCGCCTCATAGGCGGTGTCCTCGCCGGCATCGTTGCTCACAAGCCGATCACATGAACAGGCCGCCGTTCACGGCGTACAGCGCCCCGGTGATGTATGACGATTCCTCCTCGAGGAGGAACCGGACCACGCGAGCGACCTCGTCTGGCCGGCCAAGTCGCCGCATGGGGACCTTCTCGATGATGCCGTCGAGGATCGGCTGAGGAATCTTGGCCACCATCTCGGTGGCGATGAATCCCGGAGCCACGCAATTGACGGTGATCCCCTTGCGAGCCGTTTCCAGCGCGAGGCTTTGGGTGAGTCCGTAGAGCGCTGCCTTCGAGGCCGCGTAATTGGCTTGCCCGATGTTCCCGGTCTGGCCGATGACCGAACTCAGGTTGACAATCCGCCCACTGCCTCGTTCGAGCATGTGGTCCAGAACGGCCTTCATCATGTAGAAGGAGCCCGAGATGTTGATCCGCATCACCGCATGCCAGTCCTCAAGGGACATCTTTCGAACGGTCTTGTCGACCGTTATCCCTGCGTTGTTGACCAGGAAGTCGACCTGACCGTAGCCGGTCAACACCTCACTGACCACGCGGGTGCAGTCCTCGGGGACCCCCACGTTGCCCTGATGCACGGAGATCGAGGCGCCTTGAGCGGAGAGCTCGTCACGCAGGGCCGCCGCGGACTCGGCGTCGCGGTTGAACCCGGCGGCCACATGCGCGCCGTGACGGGTGAGCTCCTTGGTGATCGCAGCTCCGATCCCGCGGGTGCCACCGGTGACGATGGCCACCTTTCCGGAGAAGAGTCGCGATGTCACCGATTCGCCGGCGGCCGGCTCCACGACAGCCATAGTGCGCTCATCGTAGCCCCGGGCTCGGGCGTTCGGCATCAGGCTCGTATGACTCGGTCGCCGGCTGGGGCACGATGGAGTGCTCGGCCCGAAATCGCTTCGATGCTGATCCGCACCCAGTGCTCGTGCGGCGAGCGCAACCAGGAACGCACGTGGCCACGACGGAGGACCGCGAGCTCGTCCGGATGGGTGACCTCTCGAGCGACACCCCGGACGAGCACGCTCCAGCCTTCATGATCGCCTGGGCTGCTCTCGTCGGCCTCAAACGCCAGACGTCCGCGGAGGCTCAGCCAGCTGAGCGTGCTCCCCTTCGCCGTACAGAAAACGATGTCACCGTCGAAGAGCGCGAAGTTGACTGGAATAATGGTCGCCATACCGTCTGCTACGTAGCCGATGCGGCCGACGACCGAGCCGCGCAAGAGCTCCAGGCATTCCTCGCGCGTGAGGGTCTCGAGGTGGGGCTCGTGAAGCTCGCTGATCTGCGTTGTCTCCAGACTCATATCTCTCCTTCGAGCGGCCGCGCTTGGTCAAGCATGACGAACGTGTGATCGCGATCCATGCGCCCAGCATCGTCCCGGCGCACGCGCGCGACCAGTGCCGAAGGTCGTCATACGCCATGGTCATTCGGCTGTGGCAGCGCGGCCGAACACCGCGCGACGACGCCTCTGGGGTGCCCGGTTGGCACAGCGGCGAGTGACTCGGCGTGGTTACGTTTGACGCGAAGGGCGCGTTGGCGCGGGCAAAGCGTCATCATGCGTGCTGGATCGCTGATCGGCGAACCGGTACCTCGGAAGGATTGAAAATGCACGTCGACCGAAGACTCGCGCTCATCATGGCGGTCACCGCGGGGATGTTCGTGGTGGCAGGCTGCGGTTCAATCGCAGCCGTATCTACGCCAACGCCGGCGACCGGGAGCGGCGAAACGCTCGCGCAGATTTGCGCCGCAAATCCTAGTAATGCGCTCTGCGCCGCGACCGCCACCGACGCCCCGACCGACGCGCCGACGCCGACACCGGGCAGCTTGGAGGGTCCGATTGGCACGGTCTACACGGACACGGATGCATCGGGCGACGTGATGAACGTGACCCTCACGGGCGTGACCGACCCTGCGACGGGAGCCGATATTTACACGACCCCGGACAACGGCAACCGGTTCGTCGCCGCCAAGTTCAGTTTGACCGGGACCTCAGGTACGTCTTCTGACGATGCCAACAGCGACGCGGTTGTGATCGGCTCCGACGGGCAGACCTACAGCCCAGACTACAGCGATGTGCGCGGCTGCACGAACTTCAATGAAGGCGAGTACAGCGTCGGTCCTGGGCATACCAGCGTCGGCTGCGTCGTCTTCCAGATCCCCAACGGCGTCAAGGTCGCGCAGGTCCAGTGGGGTGGCGTATACGGCGGAACCCCGGCCACCTGGGACGTCTAGGCGTTACCAAACCTTGTTCCGACGATTGAGGGGGTAGTCGCTCCAGGAGGTCTGGAACGTCGCCGGGCCGTGCACTGTCGCCGGCAACGTGTGGGCGAACACGAGCACTCGCGTCCCCGGACCCTGATCGAGCGCAGGAGACTCACGAGCCAATCACCGCTCGAGTGCGGCCTGCCGGTTCATTCAGTCGTCCATTCGCGTTTTCGCAGCGGTTCGCCGAAGATTGCCGCAAGGAGCTTGGTGCGTGGGTCGTACGCGGCATCGACAAGATCGTCCGTCCAGCTCCAGATCTGCGGGAACGTCGCCCGCGCGAGTCGCAGGAGGACGCGAGCCCGGCGCGGATCCCACGGGGCGAGCTGGAACACCGGATTGCCGTCGTCGCGGCGCTCGCGATCGAAGGCGATCGTGGTGTGTGCGAACTCGATGTGCTGGCGATCCCCGCGAACGTAGGGCATCAGAAAGTTCAGGCCGCCGAGCAGCGCCGACCGAACGCCCTCGTCGACGAGGTCGGGCCCGAACAACGTTATTTCGATCAGTGGATGCAGCGCCGTCACGTGGTACTCGAGCGCGTCGCGCTGGACGAAGTCGAAGGTTCGCCCGTCACGCACGCCATCGGGTCCGGGAACGAAATTACGATCCACGAACTCGCGCAGGAGCGCAGGCGTGGACGCGCGCGCGTCGCCGTCGCCGCTCACCGTTGCGGCGATCGCCCTGATCACGAGCCGGCGAGCCATCCAGTTGTTGGTGCGAGCCGTGTTCTGTGAAGCGAGGCGACTGTAGAAGCGATCCCCACTGATCAGGAACGTCGCGACCCACCGCATGAGCAGCGCTTCGTCGTCGGGTTGCAGCGAGCCCGCGACGAGATCGATCGCATCGAGGAGTGGCAGGAAAAACCACTCATCGATGGGATTGCCCGTCGCCGTGTAGACGCGGGCCCAGGCGAGGAGTGCCGATGCCGCGGTTGCCAGGCTGTTGGAGGCCAGCGGCTCGGCGGCGGTGCACGACGCCACCGCGAGGGCGAAGATCTTCGGGAACGGGAGCTTGGCCTCGTCCGAGCGCACATGTCCCGGATGGCCGTTGAGAGTGCCAGCGAGTTCGAAGCGTTCGATCGGCTCGACGACCAGATCCAGCGACTCCGCAGCGACCTGCCAGATCCGTCCGAGGTCGGTCGGCACCGACGCATCGCCATGCGACCGGTTCCGCCACTCCGAGAGATAGCCCCAGTTGAGCCTTGGGCTCACGGTTCGAGCGTGTGATGCCGGATGCCGCGATCCGCACCAACGACAACAGCGGCGACTTCGGTCGATGACGCGAACGCTGCGCCGTCACAACCCATATCGGCGTTCAGAGTACCTGCTCACCGCCGGGGGCCATGCGCTCCAGGGTGTGATCGTCGCCCTCACCGACTGGGGTGACCGCTGGGCAGCGCCTTATGCGGCCTGATCGGAACGCCAGGGGCTTCGACCGGTGTGCGTCGGCCGATGACAATGCGCGCTTCGCAGCGTTTGCATTACGTGTGACAGCGCGCGCAGGGTGAGTCGTGGGCCAGCTGAAATATTCGGCGCCCGACACAGGAGGACAGTCATGCACGCATATGACTTCACCATCGTCGCCCCGCACACCAAGGGCAGTCTTGCGACTCTCGCGGAGGAACTGGGCCGCGAGAAAATCAACATCGAGGGGCTATACGCCGTCGAGAACAACGGGGGTACCATCCTCCACCTGCTGACCACGGACAAGGCTGGAACCACGCGCGCGATCAACAAAGTCGGATACAAGGTGACTCGCGACATGGAAGTGATCGTCGAGCGCATTGACAATCAGCCCGGCGCGCTTGGCAAGATCACGCGTCGCCTCGCTGACGCGGGCATCAACCTCACCACCGTCTACGTCGCCACCGACACGCGCTTGGTGCTCGGTTGCGAGAACATGACAGCGCTGGAGAGCGCCTGGAAGGACGTCGCGGCGGTCGCGTCCCGCTAACTCCCTTTTACTGAACCGGTCGGCCTTCGGGCCGGCCGGTCCCTTTGCGTCCAGCGGTCAGGTATCAGACCCGACCGACGCCGCCGAGTGACTCGCTCGGTGCGGCGAAGTAGCAGAGTCCACAGGTCACACACTTCGCGCTCGGGTGGACTCTGGTGGACCGCTTCGCCTGACGGAATCGCGGAAATGTGAGCGGTATGAACCGCCCCCCGCCGCACCTGGCGCACTGCAGGGACGGTATACGAGGCAGGTCTCTGGTCATCACGTTCCGCCCTTGTGCTCATCGCTTCCCCGATCGAAGCCTGCATCAAGCATCGTGCGCCCGTCTGTCCGATGGCGGACTGTCCGTGCATGTTGGTTCCGATGGCATGACTCGTGGGCTTGTCGCAGGAAGGCGTGAGAGCGCCGCACACGGTGCCCGGGTGGATGGGAAGCTGCGGGGTCAACAGGCGAGTTAGGCGCGCATCCGCTGGTCGCTGCTCCCCATCACCGGACGGGTCGGCGGGTGGCCTGCCCGACATCGAGTGGAAGGTGCCGGATCAGTGGACCCGTGGCCAACAGTGACAAGTCCGCCGGGCGACTGTCGGTCCGCAAACGTACCGACCGAGGCGTGGTGGTTTGGCCGGAGCGGGCGCCGCTCACCCCTGGCCGCGGAGCCACGGTGCCTCCTCCCGCCCGAGGAGCCAGCTCGTTGCCGCGGCAGCTGCTGTCAAGACCAGCGCGATGACGAGCGGTATCGCAACCAGGCGGTGGAGGACGAGCGCAGCACCGATGACTGCACCGACCAGCATCACCGCGACCGCGATCAGGCGGCGCCCTGCCCTGGATCCCAGACCCCCCGCGAGCGCGCTGTCGGCGGCGACGCCCGTGATGGTCAGGGTGAGCACGGTGGTGGTCAGGTCCGGGACTGCGAGCCTGCGAGCGGACGCGTTCTGGATGCCCATCGCCACGGCGAGCACCACGATCAGCGAGTAGCGGAAGCCGCTTGGGATCGGCACCGCGGTCAGCGCAGCGAGGATCACGCCGGTGAGGAGGAAGATCGCCTGGATCGAGGCGGCGGTGCTGAAGAGATGCCCTCGGTGATGCGCGAGCCGCGATCCGACCTTGCCGCCGGACAGGGCTCCCACTGCAAAAGCAACGACGGCCAGAAGCGACGCGGCGATCGAGAAGCCGGGCGCGCCCACCAGCGCGAATCCGAGGATGACGACGTTGCCGGTCATATTGGCGACGAACACGTGACCGAGGAGCAGATAGCTGAACGCGTCGACGAGGCCGGTGACCATGGTCATCGCCAGCAGCAGGGGCGGCAACGGGCCGTGCCGCGTGCCGGGCCCGGGCACCAGGACCTCTCGGATCTCGGTGAGAAAGGTGCTCATCGGGTGACAGGAGGGACCTTCACAGCCGGCCAATGGTGCCACTCGGCGTCGCGGCGAAGTGCTGCAGCGCCAGGCAGCTGCAGTGTCTAATCGCTCCGAGTGACCACGCCTGATCAGTCGATGCGAAAGAAGAGTCCGTCGTTGCAGACGCCGGCACGGGAGACAACGCTGAAAACCTCGCCGTCGGGCCCCGAAGACGCGGCCTCGCTGGGCGTGTCGCTGACCAATCTCGACGAACCGCTGTTTGACGGGGCGGGAGCAACCAAGCGAGACCTCATCAACCATCTCGACGGCGTGGCCGACCGGATCATCCCGGAGCTGGCGGATCGTGCGCTCTCGGTGATCCGTGTGCACCGCGGTCAGGAAGCCTTCATGCAGAAGAACCTGCCCTCGTATACGCCTTCCTGGGTACAGCGGGTGACGATGTGGGCGGAGTCGTCGAAGCGAGATGTGACCTACGCGCTCTGCAACGACCGCCGGACGCTGCTCTGGTTCGGGAACCAGCGCGCTGTCGAGTATCACCCGTCGCTCGTGCGCGTCAGCAGCCCGGAACACATGACGCATCTCGTGCTCGACATCGATCCCCCGAACGGCGATGCCTTTCGCGAAGCCGTGCGCGCCGCACGCGTTGTCCGGCAAGTCCTCTCCGATGCAGGCCTCGATGCGGTGATCAAAACGAGCGGAGCGAAGGGCCTGCACCTGTTCGTGCCCATCGACAGCAGCGTGTCCATAGAAGAAGCTGCGTGGGCCACCCGGGCGATCGCTGCACGGGCCGAGCGGTTGGATCCCAGCACCGTCACCACCGCCTTCATCAAGGAAGACCGCGCCGGCAAAGTGTTCGTCGACTCGACGCGCGTCGGCGGCGCGACGGTCGCCGCTGCGTACAGCCCGCGTGTGCGGCGAGGTGCTCCCGTCTCGTTCCCGCTCGACTGGGGCGAGTTGGATGACGTTTCGCCTGCTGACTTCACCGTACTCACCGCCGTGCGTCTGCTTGGCGATGGCGACCGATGGGCGAGGCGGATGGCGGCGCCACGGCAGCTGAGCGCGCAGCTCCTCGAGGAGGGCAGAGCTCTCCCGATCGCTCGCGTCCAGGCCATGCATGAGGGCAAGCGACGGGCGCGGGGAAGTCGGTAGTCGGTGGGCCTGCCAGGGCGTCCATCATCTCGAGAAACGCACGCTTCCGCTCCTGGACCCGCTATGCGAGCGGATGCGACATGAAGAATTGCCACATGGTGTTGTTCGCATTGATGGCATTGGACTGTGGGCCGAGAATCGCGATGAAGGCACGAGAGAGAACGCCATTACCGGCACCGGGCGTGTTGCCGGGCACGGGTTGGGAAAACGCAGTCCGCTCACCGGCGCGATCGCCGCCACGACCGTCGAGAGATCACACCCGAGCTGGCTCGCCATACGTGCTCCGCCGGAGAAGCCGGTCACGTAGATGCGCGTCGTGTCGACGCAGAGACCAGCCTCGAGTGTACGCATCGTCTGCTTGAGAAAGTCGACGTCGTTTGGGGCGTTCGCAGGTGCACTGCTTCCACCAAGCAGTGGTTGACCGGGGACGTTCCAGTCAAAGCCGGTCCCTTCCGCGATCGCGGCTTGCGGGTACGCGACGATGAAGCCGTCGGCGTCGGCCGTACCGTTCATCCCACTGAAGGCCGCCTGCGCTGCCGCCGTCGACGCCGAACCATGCAGATTGAGGATGAGCGGCGTTTTCTGACGGTCGTCATATCCGGAAGGCAGGTGCAACAGGACGGTGCGTTGCCTCCCTCCGGAATCGACAGTCATCGCCGCTGGTCGCCGCTCCTCCGGTGCCGAACTTATTCCGAGTCCGGCGTCCCCAGATCGTCGACCGTGACACCGTAGAGGCGCGCCAGCCGCCGCAGGTTCCGCGGCTGGGGCACCGGGCCGTCCGGGTGCTCCCACTTCGATACCTGCGAGGCAGTGACGCCGACGATCCGCGCCACTGCTTCCTGAGTCAGCCCCCGGGCCAGGCGCAGGGTGCGAAGACGCTTTTTCACGTGGTCATTCCACCACCTGCCATCCGACGCTCAGGTACGGGCTCTGTCACGAACCAGTAACTCTTATTCCCCTTGGGCATTGCACTTCGAAAGCCCATGGGGTTATGGTGTGTTCCTCTCGGTCTCATCGGTGGCGAGTGCACCCGTCACGGTGAGCCAGGGAGCGCGCGAGCACCCTTTGGGGAACCGGCCCCCGGCCGCGGACCCCCGGTTGTCTGGCGCCGAGCGACGTCGGCGTCCTTGGCGTCAAGCCGATTACCTCGAAACCCATTTCCCTTCCGATGGGAGCCCCCGGCGGCGCGTCGGGGGCTCTCTCGCAATCTGCGCGATATTGTCGCGGATGACCGGGCGGCCGCCGCGTGCTCCTCGGGCGATCGATGCTGGCGAGGATGCTGTCGGCTTACCTCTTCCTTAGCTCGATGGGCTGATCGCAACGAGGAACTCGCTGTCCGCGGCAATGCTGCCGGCGAGTTGCGCACTGAAGCTCTGCGACGCCAGCGCAGCTGCGTCCTGCACGCTGCATGCGAGTGACATCGGATTCAGCCCAGCAATGGAGATCGTTTGCTCGTTGACTTCGCCGGCGCCGGCGGGGGAGAACGATTGGCGGGTGATCGCTCCATTACCGTAAAACCCGGATACGGCACCAAGTCGTTGAGCGATCTGAGGGGGGAGGAGGTGCCGACGGATACGTTCGTCCCACCGGAGATGTTCGCCGTCCCACCCGTTGCAGCGGCCACGGCGTCGACGGGAACCGAAGCACTTTGACCACTGATTTCCACCACTTCCAGAACGCCGGAGCCGGTGCCGAAAGGTTCGTTGACCGTGACATTGTCACTGGCCGCTGCGCCTGGAAGTCCGATGTACACATCGCCGATCTCAGTGTCGCCATGCGAAGTCACGCTTGACTGACTCGCGAGTTGATCGAAGCTGGTCCCTGACGAGTCGGTAATCGAAAAGGCCCCATCCTTGGTGCCGGCGCCACCGCCAAACGTGGCGAAAACAAGGAACGCGTCGCCGGCATTCCTGCGCGTGAGCGTCACCGTGACGGTGGGGGCGATTCGGGCTGCCGAAACGATTTGCACGATCTGGGGAGGCCCTGATGGCGACGGCGTTGGCGTCGGCGCTGGCGTTGGCGTTGGTGTTGGAGTTGGTGTTGGAGTTGGAGTTGGTGTTGGAGTTGGAGTTGGTGTCGGTGTTGGTGTTGGAGTTGGAGTCGGTGTTGGAGTTGGCGTTGGAGTTGGCGTTGCTGTGGCTGTCGGCGTCGGCGTCGGTGTTCCGCCAGTCGACGGAGGCACCGGCAATGCTGCGCCCAGTTGGGAGACTTGTGCCGTTGTCAAGCAATTGCTGTACGCGTTGGGACACGCGTACGTATTCGGCAACTCGAGGGAGCTCGCGCCCCATTGCCCCGCGGTCTGGATAACGCCGGCGAGGGCACCGACCAACGAGATGGCGGCAGTCTGGTACGTGATGGGCGGACCCGCGCTGGTGATGGCGGCGTACATCGTCTGATAGCCGCCGGTCCCGGTCTGATAGCTCTGACGCAGGCTGTTGTTTTCCAGCGAGAGCCCTGAGAGACGTGCGTCGGTCATCGCCTCGTTGGTAAACGCCATGTCGGTGGTGGTTGTCCCGTTCGAGTTGATGACCTGATACGGATTGAACGTGTAGTCGACGGTGGTGTGCGGCCAGTAGCTCCCTATCGCGCCGCCCGCGCATCCATAGGTGACTGGTCCGATATCGCAGAGTTGGTTCTGCTCGTCGACGCTCGCGGTATATCCGGCAGCCAGCAGGGCGGTAACGTCCTGCGTGCTCGATATGTCACGAATCATCGGCTCAGCCGAGAACGTCATGTTCGGTGTCATGGTCACTTCAGCGATCTCCGGCGCCGTGTCGTACTTCGCCCCCAGCTCGGCGACGAAGGAGTACCACGCCGACTGGAACGCGGCCGTCCAGAAACGCGGGATACACTCCTGCTGAGTCGTCATTTGCGGATTGGTCAGCTCAACGCAACTGCCGCCCAGGTTCAACGCCCAGGAGGGCGACTGCGCTCCAGCGGTGACTCG
>Ga0302311_10007667_pt1 | contig 10969 bp, 15 predicted proteins | sample III_Palsa_N1_3_FD_200449 | JGI IMG/M metagenome (GOLD analysis project Ga0302311, IMG submission 200449) | Peat permafrost microbial communities from Stordalen Mire near Abisko, Sweden - III_Palsa_N1_3 | ecosystem: Environmental > Terrestrial > Soil > Palsa > Peat permafrost | place: Sweden...
GCAGGCGGCGTCGAGCTGCCAGTCCCACGCGTGCTCGAACGGTCCCGGCAGGCTGCGTGCATCAGTCACGTCCAACTCCCTCACGCGTGGCACGGGTTTCCTGTCCGGGCCGGTGGCCCGGACAGCCGCACCGCACGCCTACCCGCCCGCCGCCGACGAAACCTGTCGGGCGGCAACTCGCGGGCGCGGGCCGGTCAGGGGGTGGCCACCTCGACCCAGACCGACTTTCCGCCGGGCCGTGGCTCGCTTCCCCACACGGTGGAGAGCCGGGCGATGATGTGCAGGCCGTGGCCGCCCGGGCGCGAGGCCTGGTACGGCGTACGCGGGACCGGCGGCGCCTGGCTCCCGTCGCTGACCTCCACCCGGAGCCGTTCCTTGGTGCCGTGCAGCAGCAGCTCGATCGCGCCCCCCGCGTGCAGGTTCGCGTTGGTGACCAGTTCCGAGACGAGCAGCAGCACGTCCTCGGCAACCATCTGCTGTTCCTCGGTCACGCCGGGCAGCCAGTTCCAGTCGTGCAGCGCCTGCCGGGTGAAGTCACGGCTGCGCTTGACCACGCCGGTGGTTCCGGCCAGGGCCAGGCGTCGGCTCTGACCGCCTTCGGGCAGTCCGCCCAGTGGCGGGCGCGTATCGGACATACTCATCGCGACTCACTTCACCGAGGGTGCGACGGTGACGCAGGCGTCGCCAGTCACATGGCACATGCCCGGGATCGGACCATGGATACCAGCAGGGCGGGGGGCGTTCACGAAGCACCCAGAGCCGTCGCCACATCGGGATGGAGCTGGAACACCGTGTCGGCACCGGTGATGGCGAACATGCGTCCGGTGGCGGTGGGGACGGCGGCCAGGCGGATGTCGACCCCCTGGTTCTCGGCCCGGAGCCGGGCCGCCAGCAGCGCGTTGAGGCCGGTCGAGTCGCAGAACGACATGCCCTCGCAGTCGACGACGATCACGCCGACCTGCTGGTCGTCCATGGCCGTGCCCAGTTCCGCGCTGAGGACGGGGGCCGAGTCGAGGTCGAGCTCGCCCCGCAGGGCCAGGACGACGCTGGTGCCGGTACGACGGCTGTCCACGGTGAACCCGCCGGTGGCGGCGGGTTCCGCGGCGGCGCTTGTATGGTTCATGTCCATCCTTCGGCGTGCTCCCTCGGGGCTACAGCCCGTTGCCGGGTGATGACAGCGCTACGGGCGCCGTCTACCCCCACTTCTCCGCCTCATGCTACCCATCCGGGCCGGGATTCCCGCCGCCGGTGGATCAGATCCCCTGACGGTTCGGCGGAGTGGCCGTGTCCAGGAAGAAGGCGTCGATGTTCCGCACCGCGTGAATGAAGTCGTCGAGGTTCACCGGCTTGGTGATGTAGGCGTTACTGTGGCTGCGGTACGCGCCGCAGACGTCGTCGGGGGCGCTGGAGGTGGTGAGCACGACGACCGGGATCACCTTGAGTTCGTCGTCGTTCTTGAGTACGTCCAGCAGCTCCCTGCCGCCCATCCGCGGCATGTTGAGGTCCAGCACGATCAGGTCCGGCAGCGGCAGGGCGGGGTCGCGCAGCCGCTCCAGCGCCGCCACGCCGTCGGACACCTGCACGATGCTGCGGGTGCTCCCGCGGTCCGTCAGGGCCTCCTCGATGAGCATGGCGTCGGCGGAATCGTCCTCGACCAGAAGGATGTCGAAGGGGCGGGGGGCTGCGAGTGCGGCCATCAGTGGCTCCGGTCGTTCTGGTTGAGGTGCGGTCGGGACTCCTCCGGGCGGGCACCGGTGACGAGTCCTGGCCAGCGGCGGCGGGCGCCCTGGCGGCTCATGTTGCAGACCGCGCCGAGCTGCGGGTAGCCGGCCCCCTCGCGGGCGGCGGCGCCTGCCGCCTGGTCCTTCTGCCGTTCGATCGCGTGCTGGAGGTGCACCAGCGCGTGCAGCACGGCCAGGGCGTCGCGCTCCGGGACATCACCGGGACCGTCCTGCGGATTGCCCATGGGCCTGAAGGCACGCTGGGCCAGACGCTGTGCCAGGTCGGCGACCGCCGCGTCGGCGATCGCCGCGATCTCGCTCTCTGGCAGCACCACGTCGAACGGATAGCTGGACATGGGTGTCAGTCTAGGGCTGTATCCTGACGCCGGACAACATATGTTGTCCGGCGTCGCCGGTCGGCAGGGCGGTGAACCTGACCGGGCCTCACCTCCGGGGTGCCGGAACGACCGGTACGACCGTCCATGACCATGGCGTACCCTGCCGTGGATCGCCCCCCGGACCCCCGTTCGGGAAGCCCCTAACGAAGGAACACGTCGTGGCCGATCAGGAAGAGTGCGCGCGACTCGTGCGTCTGCTGACCGTCGAGGGTGAGGATCCGGCTGCCGGCTGGGTCGCCTCCGTCGCGGTCTCGCTGCGGGGCAGGGCGAGCCAGGCCGAGATCGACCGTGAGCTGCGCGAGCTGTACGGGGCGCTGGTCGCCGCCCTGGGCAAGGGCAGCCTGGACTCCCACGACGAGGCGTTCGGCGAGGTGCGGGCGCTGCTGACGGAGCTCTCCCGGGCCAAGGCCCGGCAGGGCTTCACCCCCACCGAGACCGCCATCAGCATCTTCGGGCTGAAGTCGGCGCTGGAGCCGCTGCTCACCGGGAGCATCGACGACGTCCGCCTCTATCTGCGCTTCGGCCGGCTCCTCGACGAGCTGGGCCTGTTCACCGTGGAGACCCACACCAGGGCCCGCGAGGAGCTGATCAGCGCCCAGGCCGAGCAGCTGCTGGAGCTGTCCACCCCGGTGGTGAAGCTCTGGGACGGGGTGATCGGCGTCCCGCTGGTGGGCACCCTGGACTCGGCCCGCACCATGGTGGTGATGGAGAAGATGCTCCAGGCCCTGATCGACACTGGCTCCGAGCAGGCCATCATCGACATCACCGGCGTCCCCGCGGTGGACACCCAGGTCGCCCAGCACCTGCTCAAGACCGTGGTCGCGGCCAGGCTCATGGGCGCCGAGTGCACCATCTCCGGGATCCGCCCGCAGATCGCGCAGACGATCGTCGCGCTGGGCATCGACTTCGGTGACATCACCACCAAGGCGACCCTCGCGGACGCGCTGCGGCACGCGCTGAAGCGGTCGGGCGTCGACCTGCCCGGTCGGACCCGATGAGCGAGCGCGTACCGGTCCTGAAGATCGGCGATGTGCTGCTGGTGTCGATCCAGACCGACCTGGACGACCAGGCGGTGCTGAACCTCCAGGACGACCTGGCGGCCCGGGTGGTGGAGTCCGAGGCACGCGGGGTGGTCATCGACATCACCGCCGTGGAGATCGTGGACTCCTTCGTCGGACGGATGCTGGCGACCATCGCCTCCATCTCCCGGCTGCTGGACGCCGAGACCGTGGTGGTGGGCATGCGCCCGGCAGTCGCCATCACCCTGGTCGAGCTGGGGCTGTCCCTGGGCGGCGTACGGACCGCGCTCACCCTGGAGAAGGGCCTGCTGGCGCTCCAGCGCTCCGGTCTGCGGCCCGCCGACGGCCCGGCAGATCCGACGGCGTCGTGAGGGCGGACGAGCAGCTCTCCGGGGCGCCGATCGCCTCCAACGACGACGTGGTGCGCGCCCGTCAGCGGGTCCGGGCCCTGGCTCAGGAGTGCCGGCTGTCCCTGGTCGACCAGACCAAGCTGATCACCGCCGCCAGCGAGCTGGCCCGGAACACGCTGGTCCACGGCGGGGGCGGGATGATGAGCAGCGCACTGGTGGACAACGGCACCCGCCGCGGTGTGCGGGTGATGTTCGAGGACTCCGGGCCCGGCATCCCCGACATGGAGCTGGCCCTCACCGACGGCTGGACCTCGGGCACCGGCCTCGGCCTCGGCCTCAGCGGCTCGCGCCGGCTGGTCGACGAGTTCGCCATCGAGAGCGAGCCGGGCCGCGGCACCACCGTGGTCATCATCAAGTGGGCCCGGTGACCATCCCGCTGCTGGACTGCGAGGACATCGCCTGGTTCCGTGAGCTCTCAGCGGCCCGGGGCGCGGCGGCGGCGCTGGCGCGGCGGGTCGGGCTGGACGAGCAGCGTGCCGGCCAGGTCGCCCTGGCCGTGTCGGAGGCGGCGACCAATCTTTCCCGGCACGCGGTCGACGGGGCCATCCTGCTGCGCGCGACGCGCGGCCCGGAGGTGACCGGGGTGGAGTTCGTCGCCGTGGACTCGGGACCGGGCATGGCGAACGTCCCGGACGCCATGCTGGACGGAACCTCGTCCGCCGGGACCCTGGGCATCGGGCTCGGAGCCGTGGCCAGGCTCGCCGACGTCTTCGACATCCACTCCCTGCCCGGCCGCGGCACGGTGATGGCGGCCCGTTTCTGGCCCCGGAACGCGGTCCAGCGGGCCCAGGGCGGACCCGCGCAGCACACCGCGGCGGTGGTGGACGGGGTGACCCGGCCGATCAGCGGCGAGCAGCAGTGCGGGACGCCTGGGCGGCCCGCCCGGGGGACGGGCCGGAGGGTGACACCACCGGGTCCGGTCCGGCGGCGCTGACCCGACCGGACCGGCCTGCCGCGGGTCCCGGCTGGGCGGCGCTGACCGGTGTCCGCCCGGCACCGGTGACCGGGGCGTTCCCCGTCGTGCGTCCCTCCGACGGTGCCGCGGTGCTGGTGATGCTGTGCGACGGCCTCGGCCACGGACCGCTCGCGGCCCGGGCGGCGGCCGCCGCCGTCCGCGCCTTCCGCGAGGGCCGGACCCGGATGCCGGAGCAGGCGCTGCAGGAGATCCACCGCGCCCTGCACGGCACCCGGGGCGCGGCGGTGGCTGTCGCCAGGATCGAACCCGGCGCCGGGAGACTGCTGTTCTGCGGGGTCGGCAACATCGCCGCCACACTGCTCGGTGACGGTTCCCGGGTCAGCCTGGTGTCCCATCCCGGCATCGTGGGGCACCAGATCCGCAGCCTGCGCACCTTCGAGCAGCCGCTGCCGCCGGGCAGCGCGCTGGTGATGCACACCGACGGGCTCACCGAGCGCTGGAACCCGGACAACCTGCCGGGGCTGCTGCGGCACTCCCCCGTCGTCATCGCCGGGCAGCTGCTGCGGGAGGCGGGTGTCCGCCACGACGACGCGGGCGTGGTCGTGGCCAGGGGTGCCTGGTGAGCGGCCCGGCGCCGGGCACCGGGGAGGCCTCCGGGGAGTCACTGCTGCGGCTGGAGATCTGCTTCGAACAGGACATCTTCACCCTGCGCCGACAGGCCAAGACAGCGGCCCAGGCGGCGGGGCTGGAGACCCGCGACCAGGTACGGCTGGCCACCGCGCTGAGCGAGCTGGGCCGGGATCTGCTGCGCCCGACGGTACCGATGACGGCGGAGTTCCTGCTGGTCGACGGCGGCCGCCCGGCACTGGCCGTGGTGATGAGCTGGCCCGGCGACCGGACCCCGAGTCAGGAGTCGCTGGACGCCGTGGCCCGGCTGCTGCCCCAGGTCGACCATGCCCCGGCCCGCTCGCGTCTGGCGATCGAGTGCGGCCTCCCGCCCGAAGCCGGAACCGCCGGGCAGCGGGCCGGACGGGCGGAGCGCATCCGGCAGGCCCTGCGCAGCGGCGCCGGGACCAGCCTGACCGACGACCTCCGCGCGCAGACCCGTGACCTGATGGCCGCGCTGGAGGAGTCCCGCCAGCAGGCCGAGGAACTCCAGCGGCTGAACGCCGAGTTGGAGGAGACCAACCGGGGCGTGGTGGCGCTCTACAGCGAGCTCACCGAGGAGCTGGAGACCACCAACCGCGGGGTGCTGGCGCTGTACGCGGAGCTGGACGAGAAGAGCAGGCAGCTGCGGGAGGCGAGCGAGTCCAAAACCCGCTTCTGGTCCAATGTCAGCCATGAACTGCGCACGCCCATCAACTCGGTGATCGGCATGACCCGGCTGATGCTGGACCCCGGCTCGGAGCCCTTGACCGGGGAGCAGCAGCGGCAGGTCTCGCTGGTCGGCGCCGCCGGGAACATCCTGCTCACCCTGGTGGACGAACTCCTGGACGTGGCCAAGGCGGAGGCCGGACGGATGGATCCGCAGCCGGTCCCGGTGGACCTGCGGGCGCTGCTGCTCCAGTTGCGCGGGATCATGCTCGCCACCGCCGTCCAGCCGGACGTGCGTCTGCTCTTCCCGGACCTGGACACCCCCGACCTGCCGGACCTGCCGGGGCTGCCGGGGCTGGTCACCGACGAGGTGATGCTCACCCGGATCCTGCGCAACCTGCTGTCCAACGGGCTGAAGTTCACCGAGCGCGGGGAGGTCCGGCTGGCTGTCCACCGCGAGTCCCCGGACTGGCTGGCGTTCACCGTGACCGACACCGGGGTGGGCATCCCCGAGGACCGGCTGGAGCAGGTCTTCGAGGAGTTCTACCAGGTCAGGGGGCCGCACCAGCGCAACCGCCCGGGCACGGGCCTGGGCCTGCCGTACGCCAGGCGGCTGACCGCCCTCATCGGCGGCACCCTGAGGCTGGACAGCCGGCTGGGTGTGGGCACCCGGGTGGTGCTGCGGCTGCCGCTGAGCGACCGGGCCGGGGCACCGGCTCCGGGCGGGCTGCGGCGGCTGTCGGCGGTGCTGAGCGCGGACGACGACCCGGTCTTCCGGGAGGCGTTCCGCCCGGTGCTGAACCGCCTGGCCGACCGGGTGCTGGAGCTGTCCGACGCCCGGCTGGTGGTGTCCTCGGTGCGCCGGGAACGGCCCGACGCGGTGCTGCTCGACCTCCGCATGCCCGGCGCGGACATCCGCACGGTCCTCGACGAGCTGGCCGCCGACCCGGATCTGCGCGCCATTCCAGTGATCATCATCACCTCGGCCGACCCGTCCACGGTGGACGCCGAGGGACTCGGCCACGCCCGGGCCGTCCTCGCCAAGGACGGGCTGGCCGCCGAACGCCTCGCAGATCTCATCGCCACCGCGACCGGGGAGAGGAGCCCTCGCGATGAACGCCCCCGAAGTCACTGAACCCCCAGCCGTGCTGCTGGTGGTCGAGGACAACACCGCCAACCGCTACGTCCTGTGCAGCTGGCTCAGACGGGCAGGGCACACCGTGCTCGAAGCCGCCGACGGCGGCCAGGCCCTGGCCCTGCTGGAGGCGGCCGACCAGGCGGACCTGCCCGAGCTGGCCGTGGTGGACGTGCGGCTGCCCGACATCAGCGGCTACGAGGTCTGCGAGTACATCAAGGGCACCCCGCGTACCGCGGGCATGCCGGTGATCCATGTCTCGGCCACCGCGATCGCCACCGCCGACCGTACCCAGGGCCTGTTCCGGGGCGCCGACGCCTACCTGACCGAGCCGATCGCGCCCAGCGAGCTGCTGGCCACCGTCACCGCCGCGCTGCGGTACGGCCGCGCCCGGTCCCGTGCCGAGCGCCTGGCGGAACGCCTCACCGCCCTGAACCAGGCCACGCTGGAGGTGTACGGGGCGGCGGACAGCGAGCGGCTGGCGGTGGCGGCCACCCGTGGCACGGTCGCGCTGTTCGGCTCCGGCGTGGTGGTGGTCACCCAGATCCCGCAGACCGACACGGTACGGCTGACCTACGCGGGGCGCGGCGGGCCCCCGGTGTCCTGCGCGGCTCCCCCGGGGCTGCTGGCCGAGCTGACCGGCAGCGGGCTGGGCAGCAGGGTCGGGGTGGAGGTCAGCCGCGTCCCCGGGTCGCTGTGGCGGGAACGGCTGCCGCTCGGCCCGGTCGTGCTGCCCCCGGCCGAGGAGACGGTGCTGGTGGCGGCGCGCACCAAGCGCGACCGCCCCGCCGTGTGCATCGCGCTGGACGCGGCGGTGGTCCGCGGCGACGAGGACCACAAGCTGCTCACCCAGTTCGCCCAGGCCTGCGCCCTGGCCCTGGAGGCCCTGCGCAGCTACAGCGAGGAGCACACCCTGGCGCTGACGCTTCAGCGCTCGTTCCTGCCGGTGCGGATCCCGGAGGTGCCCGGCGTCGAACTGGGCGTCCGCTATGTCCCGGCGACGACCCAGAACCAGGTCGGGGGCGACTTCTACGAGGCCCTGGCCACCCCGGACGGCTTCCTGCTGGCGGTCGGCGACGTGGTCGGGCACTCGCTCCAGGCCGCCGTGGTCATGGGCGAGATCCGCCACGCGCTGCGCGCCTACGCCGTCGAGGGCCACGATCCGCGCACCGCGCTGGAACACCTCGACGCGCTGCTGCTGCGCGAGTGGCCGGGCTGGACCGCCACCGTGTGCGTGGTGCTGATCGCGCCCGACAACAGCAGCGTGACCATCGCCAACGGCGGCCACCTCCCGCCGCTGCTGCTCGGCCCGGACGGCACCGGGGTCTTCCTGGAGGACCACGGGCCACTGATCGGCATCGGCCACCCGCAGCCGCCCTCGGCCGTCCACCGGATCGCCGACGGCTCGCGGATCCTGCTGATCACCGACGGCCTCATCGAGACCCGGACCACCGACATCACCGACCGGCTGGAGCTGCTGCGCCGGGCGGCCCTGACCGCCCCCACCGCGCCGGACGCCCTGTGCGAGGCGCTGCTGGAGACCTTCGGGGCCGAGCAGGACGACGACATCGTGCTGTTCGCCGCGCACATCACCCGCCCCTGACCGGCCCTCCCCGCCCGCGCACCGCGGACCGCGGCCGCCGCCGACGCATGACCCCCCGGTTTCGGGCGAGAAGAGGGACATGCCCTGACGGGCCGGAAGCACAGCGACGGAAGAGGGACGACCATGGGAATCGGTGGCTGCATCATCGTGTTCGCGCTCGGCGCGATCATGACCTTCGGTGTGAGCTGGCATCTCGCCGGGATGAACATCCACATTGTCGGAGTGATCCTGATGGCCGCCGGTCTCCTCGGCCTGGCCACCTACGCGAGCCTGTTCCGCCGCCGCTCGGGCCGCCTCGGCCTCGGCGACGAGGAGGAGATCGTCCGCGAGCGGCGGTACTACGACGGTCCGTGACGGTGAACTGTGGCGGCTGTTGCCGCTGAGAACGCCGGGACGGGGCAGAAGCAACAGCATGACCGAAGCCCGTGTGGAAGAAGACCCCGGCCGTATCGAGCCCGACGACATGGACGCGATCATCGCGGCCCTGGACGACATCGCCGTCTCCGCGAAGCCGGAGTACTCGGCCCCGACCGGAGCCGGCGGCGCCTGGACGCTGACCCTGCGCTGGCTCCAGGACGGCCCTGTCGCCAACGACACCGAAGCGGCGCTGCCCGGGACCCTGAGCCGGATCCGCGAACACTTCGCGCTGAGCCGGCGGACCCCGCCGGAACGCCTCGAACTGCGCGACCGGGGCGACCGCCTGCTGTTCACCGTGGAGCCGGGCAGCCCCGGGGAGTGATCCGCCGCCCGGGATGCGCACCCGGCGGACCTGGGGCAGGCTCGGAGGACGACGTCACGAGGAGGCTGCTGCCATGGTCTGGTTCCTGCTGCTGATCCTGATCGCCGTCGTCTTCGGGTTCCTCGGGGCCATCATCAAGGGCCTGCTCTGGCTCCTCGTCATCGGCTGCGTCGTGTTCGTCGTCGCCCTGCTCTTCGCCGGTTGGCGGCTCCGCGCCCGAGCCGCCAACCGGTCCCGCAGGTAGCACCGGGCAGCGGACCCCCGCGGGGCGCCGCGGGCTACCGGGGCAAGGCGCGAGCTGTTGCGGAAGGGCCCCGAACGGGGGGAGTCCGGGGCCCTTCCGGGGCGACCCGGGGGCCCGGGGGGGTTGGGCCCAGCCGGACGGTCGCAGCAGACGCATACCCTCCCGTGGCCGGCGAAACCCCGCCCGCCGGGCCCCGAGGTCAAGGTCACACCCAGGTCACACCCAGGCGGTCCGGCGGCGGCCACGGGCGAGCACCGCGGTGACGGTCTTGCCGCCGTCGCGGCGCGCCTGGATGCCGACCTGCTCGGCCAGGGTGCGCAGCAGGTGCCAGCCGAGACCGCCGCCGCCGGTGAGGTCCGGCGGGCGGGGCCTGGGCCGGACGTCGCTGGTGTCGTCCACGGTGACGGTCAGCGCGTCGGCGGACTCGGCCAGCCGCAGGGTGCACGGGCCGGGCGCGTGGCGTACGGCGTTGGAGACCAGTTCGCTGACCACCAGGAGAACGTCGTCCTCGGCCTCGGGCGGCAGGTCCATGCCCGCCAGAAATCCGCAGGTGTACCCGCGGGCCGCGCTGACGACTCCCGTGGTTCCGTTCAACGCCCATGCGGCGGAACGTACTTCGTGCTGGGCGGGGTGCATCGGGATCACTTTCCGTGAGTGGTGGCGGGGAGGGGGTGGCTCCCCCTCGTCACTCGCCTACCCAGCCGTACGCCGCGAACCGGGGCCGGTGGTGCGTTCGTGGTGAGGCGGGCCCGGACGGGTGAAGGCCCCGCGCCGCGCCTCTCCGGTGCCGGAGCCGGAAGTTAGCCTGCCAAAGAATCGGGCAGGCGCGCAGCGGCTGGCGTTCTGCCCGCCCGAGGAAATGCCGATGCCAGCGGGCCGTATCCGCCCCGGCGTCGGCGTCCATGCGCTATTCGGAGGTGGGGGATGACGCATCCCGAGAATCCAGGGCCGTCCGGCGCCGAGGCGTCCCCGAGTACCGGCACGGGGACGCGCAGCCTGATCCCGGCCCGCCTGGACCGGCTGGGCTGGTCCGGCTTCCACACCCGGCTGGTGATCGCGCTCGGGGTGGCCTGGGTGCTGGACGGCCTGGAGATCACCATCGCCAGCAATGTCACCAGCATCCTGACCCAGAAGGACACGCTGAACCTGTCCTCCTCGTCGGTGAGCTTCTCCGTCGGCACGGTGTACCTGCTGGGTGAGGTCGCCGGGGCGCTGTTCTTCGGCTGGCTGTCGGACAAGTGGGGCCGGCGCAACCTCTTCATGATCACCCTTGGGGTGTACCTGGCCGGTGGTGCGCTGACCGCGTGCACGGCGGGCCACTCCCAGGGCTGGGTGCTGTGGCTGGACGCCACCCGCTTCATCGCCGGTATGGGCATCGGCGGGGAGTACGCCGCCATCAACTCGGCCATCGACGAACTGATCCCGGCCCGCTACCGGGGCCGGGTCGACATCGCGATCAACGGTACCTAC
>Ga0302311_10007670_pt1 | contig 10968 bp, 10 predicted proteins | sample III_Palsa_N1_3_FD_200449 | JGI IMG/M metagenome (GOLD analysis project Ga0302311, IMG submission 200449) | Peat permafrost microbial communities from Stordalen Mire near Abisko, Sweden - III_Palsa_N1_3 | ecosystem: Environmental > Terrestrial > Soil > Palsa > Peat permafrost | place: Sweden...
CATGGTGAGGGCAATGAAGCCGTAGACCCAGGGCAGGAAGGTCGCCAGCCTGATGCGCGAGGCGAAGCCTGCATATATCGGGGCGACGATGAAACTCACGATGAAAGTGCCGGTGAACAGCTCCTGCAGGTGAGCGACGCCATACACCGTACCCATCGTGTCGCGCAGCGGGCGCAGAATGAAATAGCTGGTCATCAGGAAGAAGAAATAGATGAACGACAGGACGACCGCCTTGATCTCCGCGGGCTCTACCTTGGCAATAACCTTCAAGGTATTCGCCAACGGTCCGTGGGTCGCGTCGCTCATGAATTCGCTCCCGGCGCTGTGGTTTCGCCCATTTTCCGCAGCGGGCTGACTAAAGTCGATAGGCGCAGCACCTCATAGCGACGCCCCAGCTTCAGCGCCACCAGGCCCCAAAGGGCTGATACCGCGATACCCAGGGTCATTGCACCGAGCAGTGCGAATCCGGCCGCGCGCAATCCGGCTTGCATCCAGGCAGCCGTCAGATCTCCGAAACGATACACGACCGTATCGATGACGTTCTTGGCTTTGTACTTGCTTTGCTGATCCACCACGGTGAACAGCACTTCGCGGCTGGGACGGGCTATGGCGTATTGGGAGATGCGTTGCAGCGCTCTGGCCGTCTGCACCATGAAAAAACTCGGTGCGATGATGACGCCGACGCAGGCTGCCAGCATGAGCAGCGGACTGAGCATCAGGCTCGCGGTCACGCCGAAGCGGCGCAAAACGCGCCCCAGACCAAATACCAGAATGATCGCCGAGCAGATATTGACGAAAAGATCCACATCGGCAAAGGCGATGGCGCGCCGGGCGACGCCGGCATAGGTCTTGGCGATCAGATCGGTTTGCAGGAAATACAGGATGGTGGCGATCCAGGTCATCAGTACCATGAAAGCGGCTTGACCCAACATGTAAGGCGACTGCACGAGCAGACGAAAGCCCCGCCAGGGGTTGCCTGGCAGGCTGTGATCGAGCGTGGTCCTTTGCGCCTCATGACCGGAGCTCTGCAGCCGTGCCTTCTCGCGCACCAGCATGTGCACCAGCACGATCATGATCGCAAAACCTGCGATCGCAACCAGCAGCAAACCATCGATGCCGAGCGCCTCAGCCGATGAGGTCGTGACGATCGGACCGAAGATCGCGCCGATCTCGCCGCCCGCCGCGATGAACGCGAACAAGCGCGTCGCCTGCCCCGCGGAGAACAGATCCGCCATCAGAGTCCAGAACACCGAGATCAGAATCAGGTTGATGGCGCTGAACCACCAGAAATAGGCCGCGGCGACCCAGTGGTTTTGAGACGTCGCGTGAAACAGCACATAGAAAATACCAAGGTTCGCCAGCAGGAACCAGAACACACCGGGAAGCAATCGGGTCAATTTGAATTTGGACGCGGACCATGCGTACACGGGCGCGCACAGCAGTATGACTACGAACGTGCCGGTGAACAGCAGCTGCAATTGACCGACGCCGAACACCGTTGCCATCGTGTCGCGCAACGGGCGCAGGATGTAATAACTTCCCAGCAGCATGAAATTGCACAGACACGCGAGCGTCAGCGCCTTGATCTCGTGCGGCTCGACCTTGACCGTGAGGCCGATGAGGCGCGCGAGGAGCAGTCGGAGATCTTGAGTCATTTGCGGCCTCGTTGGCGCCGATTGGACCGTATGGTAGCCTTCATCGCTAAAGCAAAGCATCCAAGCTGTCCGCTTCGCCTGGAGAAGGCCCATGCAAGCCACCCTCTCGTTCCGGCGCTATTTTCTTATCGCGAGCGCATTGGTTCTGAGCATCGGCATGCTGCCGCCAACGGCGCGCGCGGAAGCTGCCAAACCCAAGATCGCCTTCATCGGTGCCGGCAGGATGGGCAGCGGACTGGCCAAGCTGTGGGCCACGGCGGGCTACGAGGTCATGCTCTCTTCGCGCGATCTGGATGGCGTCAAGCAACTGGCCGCGCAGATCGGACCGAATGCGCGCGCGGGCACGCCGGCCGAAGCCGCGGCCTGGGGCGATGTCGTGGTCGTCACCGTGCCCTACGGCGCACTGCCTCAGATCGGCCGGGACTACCGGTCCGAGCTCAAGGGCAAGATCGTTCTGGATACCTGCAACCCTTCAGCCCAGCGTGACGGCCCTATGACGCAGGAGGCGCTGGACAAGGGCACCGGCGTCATGGATCCGATCTATCTGCCGGGCACGCGGCTCGTGCGCGCGTTCAACACCGTGAACTTCGCGCTGCTGAGCGCCCCGACGCCTGCGAGCGGCGAACGCCACGGCGTGCCGCTTGCCGCAGACGACAAGCAGGCGCTCAAGGTCGCAGTCCAATTGGTGCGTGATGCCGGCTTTGACCCGGTCATCGTCGGCGGCTTGTCGAGCGCCAAGAGCTTCGATATGGGTCACGGCATACATGGCACCATGAGCGCGAGCGAGGTGCGCACCGCGCTCGGCATCAAATAGCCTTGGCGCTGCGCGCGGGCGATATTTCTGACGCGTGCCGGGAGCGCGGCAGCGGCACATCTTCACTATGGCAATCACGCAACCGAGTGCGCAGGCCTCTGGCGGCACTCACAGCATCCGTTTCGGCGAATTCGTGGCACTCGCCGCGGCGATGTTGTCGACGCAGGCGTTCGCCGTCGATGCGATGCTGCCGGCCTTGCCGACGATTACGCGTGTGCTGCAGGTAAGCAATCAGAACCATGGGCAGTGGGTCGTTACGGCCTATGTGATCGGGGTTGGGTTGGGTCAGCTGTTCTGGGGTTTGTTGTCGGATCGCTTTGGCAGGCGACCGGTATTGCTGAGCGGTCTGGGGGTCTATGTACTGGCTGCGGTGCTGTGCAGCCTGACCCACAGCTTTGCAGCGCTGCTCGGCTGGCGGCTCACGCACGGGCTGGCTGCCGCGAGCGTCGTTGTGACGCGTTCGGCGATTCGCGATCTGTATTCGGGGCGGCAGATGGCGCGCGTGATGTCGCTGACCTTCGTCGTGTTTCTGATGGTGCCTATCATCGCGCCAAGCGTCGGGCAGCTGATCCTGCTGGTCGTGCCATGGCGCTCGCTCTTCATCGTGTTCGCGCTGTTCGCCAGCGTCGTCTGGCTCTGGGCGCTGCTGCGTCTGCCCGAGACGCTGCATCCGGAGTACCGCCTGACGCTCACCGGCGCACACATCCTGGGCGCAGTCCGGCTCGTGCTCAGCAGTCGCGCATCCGTGTGCTACACGCTGGCCATGACCGTCATGTTCGGCGCCTTGCTCGCCTATGTCGGCATGGTGCAGCAGATCTTCGCGCAGGTATTCGAGCGCGCGAGCTGGATGCCGACCATGTTTGCGCTGTGCGCGATGTCGATGGGTATCGCCGCTTTTCTGAATTCCAGAATCGTCGAGCGCCTGGGCATGCGCGTGATCTCGCACTCGGCCCTGATGGTGTATATCGCCGTGACCGGCTTGCACCTGTGGGTCGCCGTGCTCGGTCTGGAGCGGCTTTGGACATTCGTGCTGCTGCAGGCCGCGGCCATGGCCTGCTTCAGTTTGTCGGTCTCGAACTTTGGCGCGATGGCGATGGAGCCGGTCGGCTCCGTGGCCGGTGTCGGCGCATCGCTGCAGGGCTGCACCTCGACCTTCGGCGGTGCCCTGGTCGGCGCCGCGATTGGCAGGCAATTCAATGCTTCCACCGTGCCCCTGGCGGGCGGGGCATTATTCTGTGGTCTGTTGAGCCTGCTGTTTGTGCTGCTGGCGGAGAGATGGCGCCTGTTCAGACCGCATCACGTGGCGAGCGCCCCTGCCCTCAGCTCGCACCACGGTTCGTCTTGAGTATCAGCCCCTGCAATTTGAAGCTATCGACCGAGACATCGTGCGGCGTGCACAGTGCGCGATAGTCCAGATTCTGCCAGGCGAAATCGTCGGTCAGGACCTTGCGCATCTGCGCGATCAGTTCGCAATCACCCGCATCGATGAAGTTAGGCCAGCCGGGCATGACGCGCGTGGGCGTCCAGTACCCCTGCACGACGGACGACGGGGCCGCGTCGGGCGCGGCAGCCAATGTGGAGAAATCGACGGTGACCGATGCCGCGCCCATTGGAAACTCCGAGGGGCCGCAGCCGGAGGCTATGATCTTCAGATCCTTGCGCGCGCCGAGAAACAGGAAAATCTCGCGCACTTTGGATCTGAGCCCATCGCAGGTGTACTGCGATGTATAGGGCTCGTAGATCAGCGTCGCGTGGTGAGCTTGCCAGGTTGCGGCCTGGGCCACGGCTTGCTCCGCGGCTCGGCCCGGAAGCGCTGATAGAGCCAAGGCAGCTATTGCAGCCGCTGCGAGCAATCGATTCTTTGTGTGCATCGCTACCCCTCGACGTTCTGCAATCCACTCGCCAGTAAGATCATAGCGCTCTCGGGCGGCGCGCGCTCGTCCGGCATCCGGTTAGACATTGCTGATGATCTTGGCCTTGAGGGCTTCGTATTCGGCGTCCGATATGAGTCCGGCATCGAGCATCGATTTTGCACTGCGCAAGCGGCCGACCGCATCAGCCTCGCCCCCGGTAGCGCTGGCTGCGCCGGGTGCGCCCGCGCTGCCGAGCTGAAAGCCGCCTGATCGCGCCCGCAGTTCCTCGAGCTCGCGCACGCGGCGCTTCTCGCGCCAGGCCTGGTCGTGGGCCTGGCAGATGCGATAGAGGCGCTGAGCCTGATCCTTGACCAGGCCCTCATAAGTGAGCGTACGGGTTTGGCCGGAAGCCGAGGCCAGGTCGGGGCTCTCCAAGGCCGTGAGCTGCAGTCGGGCCGCAAGGATTCCGACATGGATATGCACGTCCTTGAGGTCCTGCCAGCGCACATCGGTCAGATCGAAGCCTCCAAGCAAAGGCCGCTCGATAGCCAGGAAGCGCCCCGAGGTCGCGCCCAACGCCAGGCGGCGATGTTTGAGCGCGAAGATGCGGTGTTGAACTGCCCAGGCCTCGAGCTTCTCATCGGCTGTCAGCACGGAGTTCAGGATCTTCAGCACGGCCTCAAGGCCGCGGTCCTCGGCTTCCTCGACCATGAGTAACCTCCGCGTATCGGCCGGTTCATAATGTCATATTGGCCGCGATGCGACACCTGTGGGGACAGGCGATGACACGCCCATGACACATGGCACAAGCGCCGCGCTAGCCTGCCAATCCATGGAGTTGCGACTGCTCAATGTCCTGCAATGGCGTGGTGCGCACGCAGGTCTTACGCCGCCTGCCCAGGCCGCGACGGCGCAGAAGCTGTTCCTGATCGATACCTGCCAACGTCGAGTGGCGATCCTCATCGGCCGCGATGAGCTGGATCTGGCACGTGAACAATTTCCTGGCGACGTTGCCCTCGAGCACTTCGAGGGGCCGGACGCTTACGCCTTCCTGCTGCGATTCGCCTGCGGGTTGGAGAGCAAGCTGGTCGCCGAGACCGAGATTTTCGGTCAGATCAAGCAGGCCTGGCGCGAGTTTTCCGAACATGGCTCAGAGCTCGCCAGGCAACTCTCACCGTGCATGCAGCAACTGTTCCACGATGCCAAGGAGATTCGCGCGCAGTATCTGGTGGGACTGGGCAGTGCCTCCTATGGTTCGCAAGTGCGACGGCTGCTGGGCGAGGAGCGCGACTGCGGACCGACACTGCTGATCGGCGCCGGCCAGCTCGCCCAGGTCGTGGCGCCCTGGCTCGCGGGCTCGCAGTTGTGGCTCTGGAACCGCACCCCCGAGCGTGCCCGCGAGCTCGCACTCGAGCTGGCCAAGCGCAGTCCGAAGCAAGCGGTGCGCGTCATCGAGGGCGGTGCGCAGGCTGAGCTCGAAGCCTGGCGCGCATCGCATCAGGTCGTAATCTGTGTACCGCCCGATGCGCTGCGGGATCAGACGCGCGTGGACGCGTGGCGCGAGCGCGCAAATCAGGGTGGACGCATCATTCACTTAGGCGCTGGGGCTCAGGGGGCGGCACCTTGGAATAGCCTGCCTGAGTTTGTGAGCCTCGGGGCGCTGTTCGAGATGCTGCAGACGCAATCCGAGTTGCGCCGGCGACAGCTCGAGCGCTCACGACGGGCCTGCGGCGAGAAGGCCCTGTTGCGTTCGCTGGGGTCGAACACCTCGCAGCCACAAAGCTGGGAAGATCTCGCGGCCTTCAACGCCGTTTGAGCGATGCGGCCGCGCTCACTGAAGCTCGGCACGCGCCGCTCTGCGCTTGCACGTGCGCAAAGCGCGCTGGTCGCGCAGCAACTCCAAGAATCGCACGCAGGCCTGACGGTCGAGCTGGTCGGTCTGGATACCCGCGGCGACCGGATCCAGGATCGAGCGCTGACGTCGGTCGAGGGCAAGGAGTTTTTCACCGCCGAGCTCGATGCGGCGCTGCTCGAGGGCTCGGTCGACCTCACGGTGCATTCCTATAAGGATCTGAGCCTCGAGCGCCCCGAGCGCCTGCGATTGGCGGCTGTGCCGCCGCGCGAGCTGCCGCACGACATGGCGATATTTGCGCGCGATGTGGCGCAGCGCCTGGCGGCCGGGCACGAGCTGCTCATCGGCACGTCCTCACCGCGGCGCGCGAGCTTCGTGCCTGAGCTGCTGCAGCGGCTGCTGCCGCGCGCACAGGGCAGTGGGGCGCGTGCGCGCGTGCGGCTCCTCGAGCTGCGCGGCAATGTCGACTCGCGCCTGCGCCGGCTGCACGAGCCGCGCGGCAGCGAGCGCCAGCTCGATGGGATTGTACTCGCGATCGCGGGTCTGGCACGCCTGTGGGCCGATGCCTCGGGCCGAGGGCTGCTCGAGGAGTTGTTTGCGCCGCTGCCACGCATGGTATTGCCTCTGTCGGCATGCCCGACAGCGCCCGCGCAAGGGGCGCTCGCGATCGAGTGCCGGGCCGACGATGCCACGACCGCGCAATGGCTCGCCGCGCTCGATCACGCGGCTACACGCCGCGCCGTGAATACCGAGCGCGCCTTGCTCGCTGAGCGCGGCGGTGGCTGTCATCAACGCTTTGGCGCCACGATGATCGAAGTCCCCGATCTGGGTACGCTCTTGTACCTGCGCGACGCGCAGGGCGATGCGGCGGGCGGCGCGCCCACGGCCGAGCGCTCAGAGCTGCGATGGACGCCCGAGCGCGCGCTCGCCGCGCCGGGTGCGGCCGTGCTGGCCTGGGATGGCAGCCGCGCCGCACGCGGGTCCGTCGAGCCGCATGCGGTGGGCATCGCGCTGAGTCTGCAGCGGCTGCCGGGCGTGGGCGCGCTGTTTGTCGCGCACCGTCGCGCACTGCCGCCGGGCGCGGCCGCGCAGATCAATCCCGCCGCTCACATCTGGGTTCCCGGCCTGGATAGCTGGCAGGGGCTCGCCGAGCAAGGCCTTTGGGTCGAGGGTTGTGCCGACGGCCTGGGCTTTGCGGCTCTCGAGCCCTTGTTGCATGCGCCCTTGTTGCAATTGCCGCCCCTGTCGCAGTGGACGATCCTGACTCACGTCGCGGCTACCGGCGGCTGGCCTTCAGGGGAGGTGATCGCGAGCTACAGGCACAGCGATGCACCGCCAGAGCAGGACGCGCCACCACCGGGCGCGACGCACCTGTACTGGCACAGCAGCGCGCAGTTCGATCGCTGGTGCGGCCGCACTGCAACGCAGGCACAGCACGCCTGCGGACCCGGCAAGACCTATCAACACTTGGTGCGCGCCGGAGTGCAAAATCTGCGGATGTTTCCATCACCTGCGCAATGGCGCGAGTGGCTGCGGCTGTGAGCTCGAGCGCGGGCAAGGGTGGCCTGAGCACGGTTCCCATGCGGCGCACGAAGATGCTCGCGGTCGCCGCCGCGCTCTGGCTGTGCCTGCAGCTGGTGCTCGTGGCCTGGTGGGCGACCGTGATCGAGCGCCAGGCGCGTCATATCGCCGAGCTCGAGGCGCTGCGCGGCACCGCCGATACGCTGGCCGCCGCGCAATGGTCGCGCACACGCCTCATGCTCGTGGGCGAGTCCGCAAGCTCGCTGCTGTTGCTGCTGGCAATCTCGCTGCTGCTGGCGTGGCTGTACTGGCGCGAGCACCAGCGCGCGCGCGGCATGCAGGCCTTCTTCGCCTCGGTGACCCATGAGCTGCGCACGCCGCTCACCAGCATTCGCCTGCAGGCCGAAGCGATCGCGGAGGGCGATCAACGAGCCGAGCTGGCGCGCCGGCTGCTTGAGGACTCGCACCGACTCGAGTCGCAGATCGACAAGACGCTGGAGCTCGCCCGCATCGAGGGTGGCGGCCCGCTGCGCGAGCAGGCGATACCGTTGCATGCCTGGCTCGAGCAGGCGCTGACCGGCATCGCGCAGGCGTACGGCGCGGGGCTGGATCTGCGCGCACACGTGGATGCGGCGCTACCACCGATTCAGGCCGATGCCGCGGCACTGCAGATGATCTTGCGCAACCTGGTGGAGAATTCGGTGCGTCACGCGCGCGTGAATCCGGTGAGCGTGCGGCTGACGGCCGCAATGCGCGGCGCGCGGCTCGTGCTCGAATACCAGGACAACGGCCGCGGCGTGGTCGCCGGTGCCGGTCGACTGGGGCGCCTGTTTGGCCGCGGTCCGGGCTCACACGGCGCCGGCGTGGGCCTTTATCTCGTGCGCCGCCTGATGCAGCGCATGGGCGGCCGGACGCGCTTTGATACTGCGCCGGGCGAGGGCTTTCGCGCCGAGCTCTGCTTTTTACCGAGCACCTGAAGGATGCAGCGCTCATGAATACCCCGACCAGGCTGCTCGTCGTCGAGGACGAGCGCAACGTTGCTGAGACTCTCATCGAGCGCCTGGGCGCGGCCGGCTTCGAGGTCGCCCGCGCCAACTCCATCGCCAGTGCGCGCCGTGCGATCGGGGAGAGCTCATTCCAATTAGCGCTGCTGGATGTCGGACTGCCTGACGGCAATGGCTTCGAGCTCGCCCGTGTGCTGCGTGAGCGCGCGCCGGCGACCGCCATCGTCTTCCTGACCGCGCACGCCAACGCCGAAGATCGCATTCGCGGTCTCGAGCTTGGCGCCGACGATTACATCGGCAAGCCATTTCACTTCCGTGAGTTGTTGCTGCGCATTCAGAACTGCCTCAAGCGCGCGCAAGACCTCGCGCAGGTCCCCGGCGAGATGCGCGGGCAGGTGCGCATCGGCCGCGCGCTCGTTGATTTCGAGCGCTTCCTTGCCACCGTCGATGGCAAGAGCCAGGCGCTGACGCACAAGGAGTGCGCGGTGCTGCGCCTGCTCGCCGAGCGGGCTGGCAAGGCGGTCAGCCGCGACGAGATACTCGACCGGGCGTGGTCGCCCGATGAGTTTCCGACCTCGCGCACGGTCGACAATTTCATCGTGCGGCTGCGCAAGCTCATCGAGGAGGATGCCGCTGACCCGCGCGTGATCCGCAGCATCCGTGGGGTCGGCTATTTGCTCACGGAGTTGCATCGTGCCTGAGACGCTGATGTCGCAGGCGCTGGCACGGCGCAACGCGGGGCGTCCGCCGGTCTGGTTCATGCGCCAGGCGGGCCGGTACCATCGGCATTATCAGGCGCTGCGCGCCCAGCACGAGTTCATGGACCTGTGCAAGCGCCCCGAGCTCGCCGCCGCCGTCACACTTGGACCGGTCGAGGAATTCGGTTTCGATGCGGCGATCCTGTTCTCCGACCTGCTGTTTCCACTCGAGGCCATGGGCATGGGCTTGCGCTACGCGCCGGGCCCACAGCTCGACTGGCATTTGCACAGCATGGCCGACTTGTCGCGGTTATGCGGCGGCGCCGAACGTGCGCCGCACATGATATTTCAGGCCGAGGCGATCCAACTGCTGCGCACACGCATGCCTGCGGGGAGCTGCCTGATCGGCTTCGTCGGCGGCCCCTTCACGCTCTATGCGTATGCGGTGGCCGGCTCGCACGAGGATTTCCTGCGCGGCGCGCATGACGGGCTGGATAACGGTTTGTATGCGGGCTTCAACGAGCGCCTGTGCGCTCTGCTGGCAGCCAATATGGCGCTGCAGGCGCAAGCGGGCGCGGATTGCGTCGCAATCTTCGACACCGCGGCCGGCGCGCTCTCGCCTGAGCACTTCGCGCAGTATGTCGGGCCGCCGCTCGCGGCCGTCATGCGGGAGTTTCGTGCGCGCTGCCCGGACACGCCCGTTATCTACTATTCCCGCGATACCGGACCGGCGCACTGGGCGGCACTGCGCGCGATTGACTTTCAGTGCCTGGGCATTGATTGGCGACACGACCTGGTCGAGGTGCTGGGTGATGAGGGCCGGCGCTGGAGCGTACAGGGCAACATCGATCCACAGTGGTTGCTGCTGCCGGCGCGCGAGCTCGAGGCGCGCCTGCGCGGCTGCTTCGAGCGCCTGCTCGAGCAGCCCGCAACGCTGCGAGCCGGCTGGGTCTGCGGTCTGGGACATGGGGTATTGCAGAGCACGCCCGAAGACAACGTGCGCCTGGCGCTGCGCGTGCAGCGCGAGATGTTCGCGTGAACGCCCTGGTGGCTGACCCGTTGGTCGCCAAATACGATGTCGCCGGTCCGCGCTACACGAGCTACCCGACCGTGCCGTACTGGCACAGTACGCCGAGCCAGAGCCAATGGCTCGAGCGCATCGGCCGCGCAATCTCATCCGCCAACGCTCCGGCGGCCGCGCTCTATGTGCACGTGCCATTTTGCCGCGCGCTGTGCACCTTTTGTGGCTGCAACACGCGCATCACGCGCAGCCACAGCATCGTGCTGCCGTACCTGCAAAGCGTGCTTGGTGAGCTCGATTTATATCTGCGCGGCTTGCAGTGCGAGCACATCGAGATCGGCGAGTTGCATCTGGGCGGCGGTACGCCGACCTTTCTGGACCCGGCAGAGCTCGAGTGGCTGCTCAGTGGCCTGCAAGCGCGCGCGCGCTGCCGCACTGGGGCGGTCGGCTCGGTCGAGGTCGATCCGCGCGTAACCACAAGCGCGCAGCTGGAGGTGTTGGCGCGCCACGGCTTCCGGCGCATCAGTCTCGGTGTGCAGGATTTCGATCC
>Ga0302311_10007671_pt1 | contig 10968 bp, 6 predicted proteins | sample III_Palsa_N1_3_FD_200449 | JGI IMG/M metagenome (GOLD analysis project Ga0302311, IMG submission 200449) | Peat permafrost microbial communities from Stordalen Mire near Abisko, Sweden - III_Palsa_N1_3 | ecosystem: Environmental > Terrestrial > Soil > Palsa > Peat permafrost | place: Sweden...
GACGCCGTCCCCCCCAGACCCCCCGGCGAAAATAAGGGCGGGGGCCATTGGCCGGCGCCGCGGCATCTTCGGTCCATGCCATCTGGCTACTTTCGTTCCGCGTTCTGCAAATTCGCGCTTGACAGCGCTGTCGTCGCCTCCATACTCCCGGCACGCCATTCTGCCCGGACGGTTCCGTTGCTGAACCGACATTGAGGCGCGCGCTTGCTTACACGGCATTTCATTGTTGCCTGCGCCCGCCGGGGCGCTTCTAAATTCGATTACGCAATAATAAACCAAAACAATCTCAAGGGAACGTTCATATGAGTGTCACGCTATTTTCAGGCCGTGTCCGCCCGCCGGCCCTGCGCCGCCTGCTCTGCGCCGCCGCCGCCGCGCCGATGCTGCTCGCAACCGCGGCCTCGGCCACACCCACCTACAGCATCCTTTATAACTTCACCGATACCGCCGCCGGTGGCGACCCCACCCAGATCACCGGCCACCTGGCCAACCCGAGCGACCCCAGCAGTTGGACGCTCTTTGGCACCACCAAGTATGGCGGCAATATTGCCGGCACGTCCTGTGGCGGCACTGGCTGCGGCACCGTCTATCAGCTCACGCCCCCCGCCGCTGGGAGCACAAGCTGGACCCCGGCCACGCTCTACACCTTCAACGGCGACACCGACGGCGCCAACCCGGCCGCCGGCGTGGCTTTCGATCAAGCCGGCGTGCTCTACGGCACTACCCTCGCCGGCGGTTCCGGCATTGGCACCGGCGGCAATGGCACGGTGTTCCGCCTCACCCCGCAAGCGGGCACGGGCGCCTGGACCAAGACGGTGCTGCACCGTTTCAACACCGCCAACGACGCCGCATACCTGCTCGGCGGCGTGCTCATCGGCGGCGACGGCAGCCTTTACGGAACCGGTTTCGAGGGTGGCAAGCTGGGCGGCGGCGCGATTTACCGGCTTACCCCGCCGGCTGCCGGCAAGACGGCATGGCCCGAACAGCTGATGCGCAGCTTCACCGGCTACGCTGGCGGCGGCACTCCGGAATCGGCGCTGATCGCCGACACGTCCGGCGCGCTGTACGGCACCGTCGCCACGGGCGCGAAATATTCTCAGGGCGCGGTGGTCAAGCTCACACCCCCGGCCGCCGGCAAGATCGCGTGGGTGCCGTCGATCCTGTACGACTTCAATGGCCCCAGGGGCAGCAATCCCACCGCCGGACTGATCGCCGATACTTCGGGCGCGCTGTACGGCACCACCCCGGCCGGCGGCGCCAATAGCTGGGGCACCGTGTTCAAGCTCGCCCCGCCCGCTTCCGGCAAAACCGCCTGGACGCAAACGGTGCTGTACAGCTTTACCGGCGGCAGCGACGGCGGCGTCGTCTCCGGCCCCGTCATCGCCGATGCCTCTGGCGCGCTCTACGGCATCACCTCCCAGGGCGGCGACACCACCTGCCAGTCCGGTTCCGGCTGTGGCACGGTGTTCAAGCTTACCCCGCCGCGCAGCGCCGCGGGCCGCTGGAAACTGACCGTGCTGCATGTTTTCAGCGGTCCCGGCGACGGCATCCCGTATAGCGGCGTTCAATCCGGCCTGGTCATGGATCCCGGCGGCGCGCTGTACGGCACCACGTTCGGCGGCGGCGCCAGCAATTACGGCACCGTGTTTAAGATCACGCAGTAATGCCAATCGGCCTTGGGCGTGACTCACGTAAGGTAAAGGCAAGCAGTTCTTTTTTGAGAAAAAGAACCAAAAAACTTTTGCTCATTGGGGTGCGCGTTGGATCGAGCGGGCGCCTCAAATTGCAAAAGTTTTTGCTTCTTTTTTCAAAAAGAAGCGCTTTCTTGCTTCCTGTGGGTCAATCTCGACGCCGGCTGGTATAAGACAGACACTAGGCGGCTCTCACTCTTTGCAGGAACTGGCTTATTTCTTGGGAAAGCTGCGCTGCTTGCTGGGATAGATCGGTGGCGGCGTCTAGAACCTGGTGGGACGCACGGCCGGTGTCGTTCGCGGCTTCGCTGACGCCGTTGATGTTGCCACTGACCAGTTGCGTGGCTTGGGCTGTTTGTTGCACGTTGCGGGCGATTTCGGCGGTGGCGGCGGATTGTTCTTCCACGGCGGCGGCAATGGAGGTGGCGATCGTGCTGACCTGCTCGCTGGTGACCATGATGGAACGGATGGCTTGCACGGCTTGATCGGTGGAGCCTTGGATCTGGCGTATTTGCTGGCCGATTTCCTCGGTGGCTTCAGCGGTTTTATTGGCCAATGCCTTTACTTCGGAGGCGACGACCGCAAAACCGCGGCCGGCATCGCCGGCGCGCGCGGCTTCGATGGTGGCGTTCAGCGCCAACAGATTGGTTTGGCCGGCAATGTCGCTGATCAGATCAACCACTTGGCCGATACGGCCGGCACCTTCGGCCAAGGCGCGCACGATGGCGTCGGTCTGGCGGGTATTATCCACCGCGGTCTGGCTGACTTGCGCGGCCTGGCCGACCTGGCGGCTGATTTCGCTGATGCTGGCGCTGAGTTGTTCGGCGGCAGAGGCGGCACTTTGCACCGCTTGGCTGGCCTGGCCGGCGGCACTACCGGCGCTGGCGGCCTGCGCGTTGGTTTGCGCCGCCGTGGCGGACATGGTTTGCGCCGTCGTTTCCAAGCCGGTGGCGGCTGATGATAGCTGGCCGATCAAGCCGGAGGCGGTTGTTTCGAAATGACTCATTAACGCCGCGAGTTGTTCCGCGCGGCGCTGCTTGATGCCGCTTTCGGCGGTCTGCTCGGCGCTGAGTTGGGCGGCGCGCTGCATACTGTCCTTGAACACGCGCACGGTGGCGGCCATGTCGCCGAGTTCGTCCTGGCGGGCGCCGACGTCAATTGCGGTATGCATGTCGCCTTCGGCAAGGCGGCGCATGAGGACCGTCATGCGCCGAATTGGTGCCGAAACGTTGACGATGAGGCCGTAGGCCAGGGCCAGGCACATCGCGAAACAGACGGTAACGACGGCAATGACCTCGCTGTGCGTGGCGGTATAGGTTGCGGCGCCGCGGTCGGCTTCTTTTTTGCCCTCACTGACATTGAAGGCGAGATCGTCGGCGGCGGCATCCCGCGCGGCGTGGAAACTCTGCACATTGGCATCGGTGAACAGCGCGCGCGCCTGGGCCGGCGCCGAGGTGAGCTGAGCGCGTACAGCCGATTTGTGCTCCGCCCATGCCTTGTCGAACGCATGCATCAGGCGTTCATCGTCGGTGCCCATCGTGATGAGGGGTTGGTAGGATAGTCGCACCTTGTCGGCTGCATCCAGGCCGGCCAGGGCATCTGCAACCTGCGCCCCGCGCTCCTGGTCGGTGGTTGCGAAGGCGACACGGGCCTCGGAGATGCGCACATCCTCGACCGCGGCCCCCAGCCGGCCCAGTACGGCCGTGCTCGGCAGCCAGTTGTCGCGCAGTTCCGCGGCACGGCTGCCGATCGCGGCGAGGCCGCTGAGCGAGAGCCAGCCCAGGCCCAGAACCACGACGAGCACAAATCCGAAGGCCACCATGATCTTGGTGCGGATGGTGTACCGATTGAGCCAGGCGTTCATTTGCGCTCCACGCGACAGGGTTCGCCGCCGCATAGCGCAACTTCGTAAGTTAAGGCTTAGCGCGGGGGCGCCCCCCGCCACTTTTGCTCAGGGTGCGGCGTGGATAACGTCTAGGTGCCCCAATCAGCAATCGAAAAGTTTTTGCCTCCTCTTTTGTAACTGCCCAGGTGCACTAAAAGGTTCGAGAAAGGACAAGGGGCTCCGCCGGCTGGGGCCTGAGGCCCCAGACCCCCATTTTTAGAATTTATATATTTCAATCGTATAACCGACGGCTGCACAGATAGAGTTGATTCTAAAAAATGGGGGTCTGGGGCCTCAGGCCCCAGCCGGCGGAGCCCCTGGCTTTTTTTCACTTGGCTTTCGTTACCTAATCAGCACAGGTACCTTTCTCAAAAACCGATTTCTTCCTTTAGACGAAAGTCGCGATGTTCTGCCGGGCCACCATCAAAGGCGCCCCCGCCTCCGTCCAGATGATCATTTCCTGTGTGGAATATCCATGGCCGATCTTTTCCGCACGGCAGGTCATCAGCCGCCAAGGCGCGCCCGGCTCGGGCGGCACATCGAACAGGTCCATCGACCATGTCATTGTACTGATGGGCGCCAGGGCGGCGAACATGGCCATCGCGGCGGGCGGCGGGGCGTCGGCCAGGGCAATCAGCGCCGGCATGCTGGCGCCGAGGGTGGCGTCGCGGTGGCGGAGCCAGAGTTGATATTCCGGGGTGGTGGCGTTGCTGCGCGGCGATTGGCCGCCGGCGCGGCGGTAATCGAAATGATGGGCGAAGTCCGGGCCTGGGTAGTCGCCAAAGAAGGGTGGGCAGTCCTCGGGCGGGGGCGAGGCCGGGGCGGGCAGGTTTTCGTGGCTGTAGGCGGATGCGCGGGCAGCGGCGAAAACCAGCGTGGCATGGGTGGCGAGGCCGCTCTCGCCCAGCAGGTCCACTGCGACGAATACCGTGGATTTGCCGCGGCGCAGGATTTTCGGGGCTATGCGCACGGCGCCCGAGGCGGGGCCGACGAAGGCGAATTGCGCGGATCGTAATGGCGGCAGATCGGGCACGGCGCGGAGTGCTGCTTCCACGCAAAGGGCGGCGGTGAGGCCGCCATAGGTGGTGCGGCCCTGCTGCCAGTCCGGGGTGATCGTGGCATCGAAGGCCTCGCCGTGCTGGGTGATGCCGGCGATGAGTGTGGAGAAGGGCGTCATGGTGGCGGGGCGTTTCCGGTTCGGGCAGGTGCCTCGGTGGCCCAGGTGGGGCGCGTTGTCCACTTTGGCCGGCGCGGCTGGCGGCCCATGGCGCTAGCCGTCGTGAAGATGCCCCTGCCCGGCCGTGTAGAACGCTGCCGCGTTGCGGAGCGGTTGGAAGACGTCGCTGTCGGTGCCGGTGAGCAATGCCGGGCCCGGCAGGGCGATTAGGGCTTCCAACAGGGCAGCGCGGCGCGCGGTGTCCAGATGCACCAGGGGCTCGTCCAGCAACAGGACGGGGCTGGTTGCGCGGGCTTCGGCGATGAGTGTGGCGTGGGCGAGGATGATGCCGATCAGCAGGGCTTTTTGCTGGCCGGTGCTGGCCTGGGCGGCGGGCAGGCCGGTGGCGGCATCGTGCATGGCGAGGTCCGCGCGGTGGGCGCCGATGGTGGCCCCGCCGGCGGCCGCATCCACAGCGCGTTTTTCGGCCAGGGTTTCGCGAAGCCAGGTTTCCACGGACAGCGCCGGCATTTCGGCCAGGCGCGCGGCGATTGGATCGATCAGATGCAGCTCGGCGCGGGGAAACGCGGCGTAGGGCAGCGGCGCGCTGTTGAGGCGCTTGATGAAGGCGGCGCGGGCGGCGGCCAGGGCGACGGCGTGGCGCGCCATGCTTTCTTCCAGGCCGGCGAGCCAGGCCGGGTCCGCGCCACGGCCGGCGAGCAGGCGGTTGCGGCTGGCCATGGCGGTGTCGAACGCGGCGGCCTGGCGGGCGTGGTCCGGTTCCAGCGCCCAGACCAGGCGATCGAGGAAGCGGCGGCGGCCCGAGGCACTCTCCTGAAACAACCCGTCCATTTGGGGCGTGAGCCAGATGGTGCTGATGCGGGCGGCGATTTCGGCCTGGTTTTTGGGCTCGGCGCCGTCGAGGCGAAAGGCGCGGCGATCTGGCGGGCCGTCGCCCAGCGTGCCGGTGCCGAGATCGAAAGGTGGTGTTTCACCGTTCTGCAGGCGGGCGGCGACGGCCCAGCGGCCAGTGGGGGGTATTGCGTCGCCCGGCGCGGCTTGGCGGGCGAGTGCGGCGATTCGCGCCGAGCGCAGGCCGCGGCCGGGCGATAGCAGGCTGACCGCTTCGAGCAGGTTGGTTTTGCCGCTGCCATTCGGGCCGGTAACGACGCAGATGCGCGCGCCCGGCTGCCAGCTGAGGGCGGCATAATTACGAAAGTCGGTGAGGGTGAGGCGCCTTATGGCGAGCATGGCGTGGCATCGCCGAAACAGCGCACGGGCGCAATGTCGGCGGTGCCGAAGGGGTGGCCGGCGCGCGGCGGCCATCGCGAGGCCTGCGGTGATTGCATAGCGGCACCGATGCCAAAGCGGCACACAGCTTGCACGAAATGTTGCGCGCGGCGGCGGCGAACCACCCGGATGCTTGCGCCGGTGCGGCTCTCGCGGAAAGGTTGTGTTTGATTTTGGGGGAATCGGCGTGAGGACTAGATTGCTTGGGGCCAGCGTGTTGGCGATCGCCGTGGCGCAGTATGCGAGCGGGGCGCGGGCGCAAAGCATTATACCCCCCTCCGTGCCGGCCACGCCCGGCCTGGCCGCGGCGCCGACCACGGCGACACGCGGGTTCGAGGAAGTGATCGTTACCGCCCAAAAGCGCAGCGAAAAGCTGCAGAAAGTGCCGATGAGCATTCAGGTGCTCGATAGCAAGGCATTGTCGCGGCTGAACGTGAACGAATTCCAGGATTTCGTTAAGTTCCTGCCGAGCGTTTCGTACCAGACCGCCGGACCGAACCAGACCAGCATCTATATGCGCGGCGTTTCGAGCGGCGATAACGCGAACCATTCGGGGCCACTGCCCACCGTGGGCAGCTACCTCGACGAATTGCCGATCACCACCATTGGTGGCGTGCTGGACGTGCACGTGTACGATATCGCGCGCATCGAAGTTCTGCCTGGGCCGCAAGGCACGCTGTATGGCGCGAGCTCGGAAGCGGGCACGCTGCGCACCATTACCAACAAGCCCGACCCCAGCAAATTCGAGGCAGGGTATGATATCCAGGGCAACACGGTGGAACATGGCGGCCAGGGATTTGTCGCCGAAGGATTCGTCAATATTCCGCTGACGCCGGAGGCCGCGGTGCGCCTGGTGGCGTTCGACGAGCATGACGCCGGCTATATCGACAACGTGTTCGGCACCCGCACCTTTGCCACATCCGGCGCCACCATCAACAACGCCGCCTATGTGAAGAACGATTTCAATCCGGCCGATAGTTTCGGCGGCCGCGGTGAGTTGCTGGTGAATTTGAACGATGACTGGTCCGTACTGACCACGGTGCTGGCGCAGGACCAACGCAATTCGGGCTTTTTTGCCTACGAACCGAGCATCGGCAACCTGGAAGTGCAGCGTTTCCAGCCGGACACGGATCATGATCGCTGGGAGCAGGCCGGGCTGACGGTAACGGGCAAGATCGGTGATTACACACTGACCTATTCAGGCGGCGTATTCCTGCGCGATGTGCACCAGCGTACGGACTACACGGATTATTCGATTTTCTATGACGCCGTGTACGGGTCGGGCGCCAATTGGAAGGGCGCGAACGGATTGCCGTTGGCCAATCCGCAGCAGGAAATCGACGCCAAGGACCATTTCAACAAGGAAAGCAACGAAGTGCGGCTGGCCTCGCCCAGCGAGGACCGGCTGCGTTTCATTGTGGGCGCGTTCCAGGAAATCCAGGACCACGGCATTGAGCAGGATTACCAGATCCAGGGTTTTTCGCCGGCGCTGACAGTGCCGGGCTGGGCCAATACGATCTGGCTGACCAAGCAGATGCGCACCGACGAGGACGAGGCGGTGTTCGGCGAATTGTCGTTCGATATCCTGCATAACCTGACGATAACGGGCGGCGTGCGGCCGTATTGGTATGATAACTCGCTGCGGGGCTTCTTCGGCTTCAGCGAGGCCTATGACGCCATGACGGGATACAGCTCGGGTGAAGGAGCGACGGGCGGCAATTGCTTCGCGGGGCAAAGCTATGCCGACGCGCCCTGCGTGAACTTGAACAAGAGCGTGACCGGGTCGGGCGAGACGCACAAAATCAATCTGACCTACAAAATCGACGATCAGCGGCTGGTGTATTTCACGTATTCGACCGGCTACCGGCCGGGCGGCGTGAACCGCAACGGCAATTTCGCGCCCTACCAGGCGGATTCGCTCACCAATTACGAGCTTGGTTTCAAGAGCAGCTGGCTGAATAACACCATCCACTTCAATACCGCGCTGTATGACGAGGATTGGAACCTGTTCCAGTTCTCCTTCCTGGGCCCCAACAGCCTGACGATCATCGAGAACGCGCCGGCGGCCAATATCCGCGGCATTGAAAGCGCGTTGGATTGGCGGGCGACGAACCAGTTTACCGTGAGTAGCGGCCTGACACTGACCGACGCAGTACTGGAGAAGAATTTCTGCGGCACGATCGGGCAAACCGCGGCGCTGCTTTCCACCTGCTCCACCGCCTATGTCCTGGCCAATGACGGCGCGCTGAAAGGCGCCCAGTTGCCCTACACGCCGCCGGTGAAAGGCAACGTAACCGGGCGCTTCACGTTTGATCTGCCGGGTGACTGGGCCGGGCATGTGCAGACCTCGGTGGTGTATCAGTCGCGCAACCATGTGGGCTTGCGCGCGCAGGATAACGCCCTGCTGGGCAGTATGCCGTCTTACGCCACGGTGGATGCCTCGGCGGGTATTGAGCGGAACCGGCTGGCGATCGAATTGTTCGTGAAGAACCTGTTCAACTCGGATGGCGAGGAGAACCGCTTCACGCCTTGCACGATCGCTGTGTGCGCGGCGAATATACCGGGTATACCGCGGGCCATCTATGTGGTGCCGGTGCAGCCGCTGACCGTGGGTATTCGGTTGAGCCAGCGGTTTTAGGCAGGTAAAGGGAAGCGTTCTTTTTTGAAAAAAAGAACCAAAAAACTTTTGCACATTTAGGTACACGTTGAACCCAACGCGTACCCAAATGAGCAAAAGTTTTTGCTTCTTTTTCCAAAAAGAAGCGCTTCCTTACCTTGGAGTTCCACCGCGTGATCGCCCCCTCCCCCGAAGTCGCGACATTGGCCCAGGCGCTGACGCATGCGCGGCGCCTGCTCGCGGCCAATCCGGAAAAGGCTGAGACGCAGGCAAACGAAATTCTGGCGGTGGTGCCGGGGCATCCCGAAGCAGTGCTGGTGCTAGGTGTGGCACGGCGGCGGCAGGGCGATGTGGCCGGGGCGCGCGTGGTATTGGAAAGACTGGCACGCGAGCAGCCGCGCGCCGCCGCCGCGCAGTTCGAATGGGGTCTTACCTTGGCGGCGCTGGGCGAGGATGCGGCCGCGATGGGGGCACTGCGCCGGGCCGTGGCGCTGAAGCCCGGATTGAGCGATGGGTGGCGTGCGCTGGGTGATTTGCTGACGCTGGCCGGCGATGCGGGCGGCGCTGATGCGGCGTACGCACAATCCATCCGCGCGAGCGTGAATGACCCCAGCCTGATGCGTGCCGGTGCGGCGCTCTGCGACGGCGACATTCCGGTGGCTGAGCGGTTGCTGAAGGCGCACCTGAAACAGCAGCCGACCGACGTCGCCGCCATGCGCATGCTGGCCGAGGTGGCGACGCGGCTGGGGCGTTATGCGGACGCGGAGGCGCTGCTGACACGGTGCCTGGAGCTGGCGCCGAGCTTTGTTGGCGCGCGGCATAATTATGCGATTGTGTTGCACCGGCAAAACAAGAGCGCCGAGGCGATACCGCATATCGCTGCCTTGCTGCGGCATGACGCGCGAGACCCGAGTTACCGGAACCTGATGGCCGCCACGCTGGCGACAGTGGCTGAATATCAGCGTGCCATTGAGATCTATGACGGGCTGCTGAAGGATTATCCTCGCCAGCCGAAGGTTTGGCTAAGCTATGGGCATGCGCTGAAAACCGCCGGGCGTCGGGCGGATGCGGTGCAGGCCTATCGCAATTGCATCGAACTCGCGCCGGCGATGGGCGAGGCCTTCTGGAGCCTGGCCAATTTAAAAACCGAACCATTCGCGGCCGCGGAAGTGACGGCGATGCAAGCGCAGCTGGATATGCCGGAAGCAACCGTGGAAGACCGGCTGCATTTTCACTATGCGCTGGGACGCGCGTTGGAGGATTCCGGGGACTATGCCGCCTCCTTCGCGCAATACGCGGAAGGTGCCCGGCTGCGGCGCGGCGAAGTACCCTACAATGCAGACGAAACATCGGCGCAAATGCAGCGGGCGCAGGCATTTTTTACGCCCGCGTTATTCGCGGCGCGCGACGGCATGGGGTGCGCCAGCACGGCGCCCATATTTGTTGTGGGATTACCGCGCGCGGGCTCCACGCTGATCGAGCAGATCCTTTCCAGCCACTCCACCGTGGAAGGCACGATGGAATTGCCGGAGCTGTCGGCACTGGCGCGGGAGATGCGGGACACGGCGGCTGGGTATCCGGACGGGCTGGCGCTGCTGGATGCGGCGGGGCTGGCGGCCCTGGGCACGCGTTACCTGGAACGCACGCGCATCTATCGCAAAATGGACCGGCCTCGCTTCATCGACAAGATGCCGAATAATTTTGCCCATGTGGGGCTTATTCAGCTGATTCTGCCGCATGCGAAAATTATCGATGCGCGCCGCCACCCCATGGCGGCTGGGTTTTCGGTGTTCAAGCAGCATTTCGCGCGCGGCCAGAATTTTTCGTATGATCTGACCGACATCGGCCGCTACTACCAGGATTACCTGGCGCTGATGGATCATTTCGATGCGGTGTTGCCAGGCCGCGTGCATCGCGTGATCTACGAGGACATGGTGGACAACACCGAGCACGAAGTGCGGCGCCTGCTTGAGTATTGCGATTTACCGTTCGAACCGGCGTGCCTGCGATTCTGGGAAACCCCCCGCGCCGTGCGCACCGCCAGCAGCGAACAAGTGCGCCAGCCCATTTTCCGCGAAGGCCTAAACCAATGGCGGAATTACGAACGATTCCTAGGTCCGTTAAAAGAAGCCTTATAAGTTAAAAGTTTTTTGTTTCTTTTTTTCAAAAAAGAAAGCGCTTTCTTTTTTGTAAAAAAGAAACAAAAAACTTTTGTCTGTTTGCTTACTTTCTGAAGTCTGGCTGGGTGCGGTCCAGCATACGTAGCATGGCGGGCCAGACCAGGCGGTTGGCGGCGATGTCCAGGCCGGCGCTGGCTTGTTCGTCTACC
>Ga0302311_10007672_pt1 | contig 10967 bp, 10 predicted proteins | sample III_Palsa_N1_3_FD_200449 | JGI IMG/M metagenome (GOLD analysis project Ga0302311, IMG submission 200449) | Peat permafrost microbial communities from Stordalen Mire near Abisko, Sweden - III_Palsa_N1_3 | ecosystem: Environmental > Terrestrial > Soil > Palsa > Peat permafrost | place: Sweden...
CTACGCGGTGCTGTCGGTGCGCCGGCACCAGCGCCTGGTGACCTCCGGCTTCGACCTGGGGATCTTCGAACAGGTGGTGCGCTCGTACGCGCACGGCCACCTTCCGGTCGTCGCCCTGAAGGGTGCCGGGTTCCAGGAGCTCGGGGACCACTTCTCCCCGGTCCTGGCCACCCTGGCACCCGGCTACTGGCTGTGGCCCTCACCGCTGCTGCTGCTGCTCGCGCAGGCCGCGCTGCTGGCGGTGGCGGCGGTGCCGCTCACCCGCTGGGCGCGGCAGACCCTGGGCACGGGGGCGTCGTGGGTGGTGGGGCTCGGCTACGGCGCGTCCTGGGGGATCGCGTCCGCGGTCGGCTTCGATTTCCATGAGATCTGCTTCGCGGTCCCGCTGCTCGCGTTCTCGCTGACCGCGCTCGGCCAGGGGCGCCTGGGCGCGGCGGCGGCGTGGGCGCTGCCGCTGCTGCTGGTGAAGGAGGACCTGGGGCTGACCGTGGCGGTCATCGGCGCGGTCATCGTCCGGCGCGGGGGACGCCGTCTGGGGCTGCTCACCGCCGCGGCGGGGATCGCCGGGAGCGCGCTGGAAGTCCTGGTCGTCATCCCGGCCTTCAGCCCCGGCGGGCACTACACGTACCTGGACAACCTGGGGTCCGCCAACGCCGGGCCCCCGGACCTGCCGGGAGTGCTCTACCAGCTGACGGTCGGTCTGGCGGCGGCCCCGTACCCCAAGCCGCTGACGCTGGTCCTGCTGGTGGCCCCCACCGCCTTCCTGGCGCTGCGGTCCTCACTGCTGTTGGTGGCCGTACCCACGCTGATCTGGCGGTTCGCCTCCGACGATCCGCTGTACTGGGGAATGGGGGCCCACTACAGCGCGATCCTGATGCCCATCGTCTTCGCCGCCCTGCTGGACGCCCTGGCCCGGCGGCGTCCCAGCCCGAGCGACCTGCGCCATCTGCTCGTGGTCGTCGCAGGGGTCACCGTGGTGCTGCTGCCGCAGTTCCCGCTGTTCCAGCTCGCACAGCCGAGCGCCTGGCGCGAGGACCCGCGGATCGCCGGAGCCCACCGGATCATGGACCTGATCCCGGACGGGGCGACCGTCGCCGCGGCCAACCACCTGGTGCCGCAACTGACCGACCGCGCGACGGTCACCGAGTTCGGGCTCCCGGCGCAGCCGCCGCCGCAGTGGATCGTCGTGGACACCGAAACACCTCAGGACTGGCCCGTTCCCGGTACCCAGCAGCCGGTCCTGCTCGACCAGGCCCGCGCCGGCGGCTACTGCACCGTCGCCGACGCGGACGGCTATCTCCTGCTGCGGCGTTCCGGGGCGGCCACCGGGCCGGACCTGTGCCCCTGGCCCCGGGTGGGTGTCACTCCCTGACCGCGGCCGGGAAGCGGTCAGGGACGCGGTGCCGGGCCAGGAGCCCGGTGATCTCGTCGAGCACGGTCTGCGGCTCCTCGCCGATCACCACGCCGGGGGTGCCGTAGGCGTAGCCCGCGGCCTCCAGGAGGTGCGGCGGTTCGATCCATCCGCCCAGTGCCTTGGCGTGCCGGTAGGTCTCGTTGACCATCAGGACGATGCGCGGGTCCACCGCGGCGTCATCCGCCGAGGCGGTTCCGGTCCTGGCGTCGCGGGCCCCGTAGGCGTCGGCGCCGGGGGCCGGGGCGCAGGTCAGGATCAGGGCGTCGAACTCGACCGAGCGGGCGTTCGCGTATGTGCGGCGGACCGGCACGGCGTCGGCGCCGGTGCCGAGGGTGCCGCCGGTGGGGGCGACGACCATGGGCACCATCCCCCCGTCCAGGACGGCCCGGCGCAGGGTGCGCAGCTTGTCGAGGTCGGTGCTGGGGCCGGCCACGATTCCGATGACCCGCCCGGCGACCGGCCATGCCCGGTCCGGCCGCACCTGGGACAGCGCGGGGCTGGGCCGCAGGTCCGCCGGAGCCTTGCCACTGCTCGGGGCCGGCCGTCCGAGTCCGGCGGCGACCAGCTCGCACAGCTGGGGGTCAATGTCGGCCAGTACGCCCAGGGTGCGGTCCTGGAGGGCCGTCCGGGTGCACTTGCTCAGCTCGAAGGTGTAGGCCGCGACCACGTGTTCGCGCTCGACCGGGGTCAGGCTGAGCCAGAACAGCCGTGCCTGGCTGAAGTGGTCCTCGAACGAGGCCGGTGCCTGGCGCACCTTGGCCGCGCCCTCGGCGACCGGTACCGGGAACTCCACGTACCCGCCGGCGTCGGCACCCGCGACGAACGGGCAGCCACCGCCGAGCGTGTTGGGCTTGTAGGGAGCCACACCGGTGTGCACGGCACCCTGGTGCATGCCGTCGCGCAGGTCGTCGTTGACCGGCGCGTGCGTGCGGTTGACCGGCAACTGGGCGAAGTTGGGACCGCCCAGGCGGCTGATCTGGGTGTCCAGGTAGGAGAACAGCCGACCGCTGAGCAGCGGATCGTCGGTGATGTCGATGCCGGGGACCAGATGGCCGGGGTGGAAGGCGACCTGCTCGGTTTCCGCGAAGTAGTTGAGCGGATTGGCGTTGAGTGTCATCAGCCCGAGCGGCTGCACCGGCGCGAGCTCCTCGGGAACGAGCTTGGTCGGGTCCAGCAGGTCGATGCCCTCGAAGGTCTGCTCCGGCGTGTCCGGGAAGACCTGGACACCCAGCTCCCACTGCGGGAACGCCCCGGCCTCGATGGCGTCGGCCAGGTCCCGGCGGTGGAAGTCGGGATCGGTGCCCGCGATCAGCTGCGCCTCCTCCCAGAGCAGTGAGTGCACACCGGCCCGCGGCTTCCAGTGGAACTTCACCAGGCTGGATCCGCCCTGTGCGTTGACCAGGCGGAAGGTGTGGATGCCGAAGCCCTCCATCGTCCGGTACGAGCGCGGCAGACCCCGGTCGGACATGTTCCACAGCGTGTGGTGGGTGGCTTCGGTGTGCAGCGAGACGAAGTCCCAGAAGGTGTCGTGGGCGCTGGCCGCCTGCGGGATCTCCCGGTCCGGATGCGGCTTGCCGGCGTGGATGATGTCGGGGAACTTGATCGCGTCCTGGATGAAGAACACCGGGATGTTGTTGCCGACCAGGTCGAAGACGCCCTGCTCGGTGTAGAACTTGGTGGCGAACCCACGGGTGTCCCGCACCGTGTCAGCCGAGCCGCGCGAGCCCAGCACCGTGGAGAAGCGGACGAACACGGGGGTCTCCACGCCCTCGGCCAGAAACTCGGCCCGGCACACCTCCGCCGCGGTGCCGTAGCCCAGGAACACTCCATGGGCGGCCGCACCCCGGGCGTGCACGGCCCGCTCCGGGATCCGCTCGTGGTCGAAGTGGGTGATCTTCTCCCGCAGATGGTGGTCCTGGATGAGTACCGGGCCGCGCGGCCCCGCCTTCAGCGAGTGGTCGGTGTCCGGCAGCCGCACTCCCTGGGCGGAGGTCAGGTAGTCCCCGCCCTGGGCACGCTCGGCCGGGTCGACCCGGGTGGGCTGTCCGGTCGGCGACACCGCGGCCGGGCCGCGCTGGTCCGGTGTCGGCGGCAGCGGGCCCGTCGGCTGCGTGGGCTCCTCGGCCGGGACGCTGTTCTGGGACTTCGACTGGGGCACAGTTCCTCCGGATGTCGCGGGCTCACACGGGCGCTATAGGCGTGTAACCGACCCAAAACATCTGAAACCCTTCAGCCGCCGCCCGCACCGCCCGATGCCCTTCGCCACCCCGATGGCGGCCTTCGGCGTGCGTGACGGCACGCAGGCGCGCGTGGGCGGACCGGCTGCTGGTGCTCGCCCCGCAGAGCTCGACCCGCGTCTCGGCCGTGATCGCGCTGCGCGCCGGTGTACCCTGATGGCCCAACCGGTCCCGGCCTCGGGTGCGGGACACGGGGGAAGGCACCTGTGGGAAGGGCGGGTCCGGCTCAGGTCGGGCGGCCCCAGACCGGTTGGTCCGGCCGGTCGAGCAGATCGCGCAGATCCGGGTCGTCGCCCGAGAGGGCGTGCAGGAGGAAGGCGACGAAGCGCATGGTGTACCGCCGCCACGGGCTGTCCCCGTGCCGGCCGCGAAACCACACCACGACCGGCCACTCCATGGGGTCGGGGCCGCTCGTCAGCCAGAACAACTGATCACCCCGGAAGGTGCTCCCCCAGGCGAGCAGCCCACCGGGCTCGGGGAAGACCGGATGCGGGCACTGGGCCGGATCCTCCTCCCGCATCCTGCGGAAATGCGGACCCAGCTCATCGGTGGTCATGTCGGTGAATTCACGGAAGCCCCGCTCGCCCTGCGGCGATCCGTGCCAGGACCACGGGGCGCTCACGTACAGACAGCCGCGCACCTCGCCCGGGCCGAAGACATCGATGAATTCCCGGTAGTCCGCCGGGAACTCAACCCCGCACAGCTCCCGCGACCGGCCCCAGGGCACCGATGCCCCAGCCGGCCCGGCCGCCGACCCGGCCAGCTCGGCGAACCTCAGCACGTCCCTGCGCATGGTGTCACCTCCACGCCGCGGATCATGCCACGCGGGTCCGACAGTCCAGCCGCCAGGCAGGTGGCCGAGGACGGCCGTCAGTGGGCGAGCAGGATGCGGTTGAAGGTGTCGGCTTGCTGCTGGAGGTAGGCCGCGTCGGCCAGGTAGAGGAGGTGGTGGCCTGCGGCGAGATGCCCGGCGAAGGCCTCGCTGCCCCTGTCGGCCTCGGCGTGCATGAAGTCGACCAGTGCCTGGAGCCGGTCGCGGATGGCCACGACCAGGTCGGCCCGCCCCGCGCGGTCCAGCCCGTAGTGGTCGCAGAACTGCCTCGCCCGCAGGGCCTGCTCCAGCGGGGTGCCGAAACCGGAGTCGTTGCCGGGGGCCGTCGTCGGCGCCCACCGGTAGACCGCGTAGGCGATGTCCCACAGGCGGGGGCCGGGGTGAGCCGTGTCGAAGTCGATGATCCCGATGACCCGGTTGCCGTCGAGCACGCAGTTGTGCGGCGCGTAGTCGCCGTGGCAGATGACCTCCACCGGCTCACGCGGTTCGAGCATCCAGCCGTCCACGACTCCCGGCGCGTAGCCGACGGTGCTGTCGTGGTACCTGCGGAGCAGCCGCGCCGCTGTCGCCAGGGCCTCCGGCGAGGCGGCGGCCGGGGTCGGCGGGTAGTTGCTCACCTCGCCGGGGATGAAGTCGAGGATCTCGAAGCCGTCCGCGGTCACCTCGTGGAACGCCGGGGCGGCGGCGAAGCCCTGCTCGCGCAGGTGCCGGAGCAGGCCGTGCACCAGCGGGCTCCACCGGCCGGTCGGCCGCCTCACCGTCACCCCGATGCGGACGACCTCGTTGACGCCACCGCCGGTGAGGACCTCCTGGTTTGCTGCCATTCGAAACGAGCCGGGATCAGAGGACAAACGGGATCAGCATCCTGGTCGATCGCTGGTAGGCCGGGTACTGCTCGGGGAACAGCTTGGTCATGTAGCGCTCCTCCATGACCGCGCTGTAGATGAAGTACCCGCCGAGCAGTGCGACGGCCACCAGCCAGAACAGGCTCACCGCCAGCGCGGTGCCGAGTAGCGCGAGGATGATGCCGGAGTAGATGGGGTGCCGGATCCTGCGGTACGGGCCGTCCGTCACCAGCTCCGGATCGACCTTCTGGGACATCGGTGTTCCCCAGTTCCGGCCGATATGCAGCCGGGCCCACACGGCCAGCGCCAGCCCCAGCACGAACAGGGCCAGGCCGATGCCCGCCAGCGCCGGATCCCTGATGGGCGCGAGCGCCGTCCTGACCGCCTTGAACCGGAGCAGCACGATCACGATCACCGCGATCGCCACCCGGACACCCACACCGCGGCCCCACCGGGTGCGCCCGGCTTTCACGCCGATGGCCGCCGAGAGCCAGTAGAGCCAGAACACGACCCAGCCGACGGTGATGACCACGGTGATCACGCGCATGGCGAACCGGCTCCCTCCTGCTTGCCCCAGGGCGGACCGCACCCTCAATCAGAATCCCTCAATCAGAATACAGAGCCCGGATCAACGGCGGCCCCGTGCGGAGCGTGCGGTTTGCCCGGGCAACTCGCAGGATGGAGTGAGGGGGTGGTGTCGGGAACCCACGGCAGCGAAGGAGCAGATCATGCAGGCGAGAGTTGGGGACTGGATCGTGGTGGAGTCGCTCCACCTGGGTGAGCGCCGACGCCGTGGACGGATCCTCGGCGTCGACGACCCGGGCGGCGAACCCCCGTACCTGGTCAGGTGGACGGACGACGATCACGAGAGCCTGTTCTTCCCCGGCCCCGAGGCCCATGTCGAGCACGAGCCCTCCCTTCCGCAGGGCGGCTGACACGCTCCGTGGCGGCGGCCTCCGCCGGTGTCCGGCCGGCCCGCCACGGGCGCTGGTTCAACTCAGCAGGCCCAGGTCGCGCAGGCTCTCGGCGGTCTCCACGATCGTGGTCGCGGCGGGGCGCGGGCGCCATCCGAGTTCCCCGCGGGCCCGGTCGTTGTGAATGACCGGGGGCGGCAGGTCGTCGCCGGGCGCCTCCCCGGTGGGCACGTGCCCGGCCGCCGGGCCGAGCCGTCGGCGCAGGGTCTCGGCCACCTCCAGGAAGCTCAGCGTCGGGCCGTCGCTGACGGCCAGGAAGCGCCTGCCCGCGGCCCCGGGCTCGGCCATGGCGCGGATGTGCAGGTCGGCCACGTCGCGTACGTCCACGACACCGAAGCGGGCGCGCGGCGCGACGCCCATGGTCCCGTCCAGCATCGCCTTGATCAGGTGCGTCGAGGAACGCAGGTCGGTGGTGAGGGTGGGCCCGAGGATGAACGTCGGGTTGACCACGACGAGCTCGGTGCCGCCGCCCTCGCGCTCGGCCCAGTCCCAGGCGGCACGCTCGGCGATCGCCTTGGAACGCGGGTAGGGCGCCAGACCCGGTGTGTCGGGATCGGTCCAGTCGTCCTCGGTGAAGTCGGATCCCGGCTTGGGCGTGTAGCCGACCGCTGCGAACGACGAGGTCAGCACGGTGCGCCGGGCGCCCGCGTCGCGAGCGGCCCGCAGCACCCGCAACGTGCCCTCGCGGGCGGGGACGATCAGCTGGTCGGGGTCCTCGGGCTGGACCAGCGGGAACGGGGAGGCGACATGGTGGACCTCCTCGCAGCCGGCCACCACCGCGGCCCAGCCGTCGTCGGCCGTCAGATCCGCGGCGACGACCTCAAGACCGGCGTCATCGGCGTCCCCGCGGCGCACCGCCGCCCGCAGCCCGGCCTCCCTGGCCGTCGAGCGCACGGTGGCGCGCACCGGACGCCCGCCCCGCAGCAGCGCGGCGATCAGCTGCGTACCCAGATAGCCGGACCCGCCGGTGACCAGTACCCGGCTCATCGCAGCACCCCCAGCCGACCGGCCGCGTCCAGCGAACGCCGCGTCGCTTCGGCCTCCGCGGCGGTGTCCCCGCGGTCGCGGGCATCCCACAGCGCCGCCTTCTCCCGCAGATAGGCCAGCCGCGCCTGCTGGGCGAGGATCTCGGCCTCGATCCGCTCCGCATGGCGCAGCAGCAGATCGCGCTGCTCGGGTGCCGCGGTCTGCCTGCGAGTGAGGTTGGCCTGGTAGGTACGCATGTCCTCGATGCCCATGCCGACCGCGCGCAGGCACGCCAGCGCCTCAAGGGTGTGCAGGTCCTCCGCGCCGTAGCGGCGGTGCCCGCTGGTCTCGTCCCGTCCGATCGGACCGACCAGTCCGACCTGCTCGTAGTAGCGCAACGTGGGCTCACTCAGCCCGCTGCGCCGCGACACATCCTGGATGGTGAAAGCTGTCATACGGACAGCCTGACAAACCTCAAGCGCTTGAGGGCAAGCGGACGGGACCGGCTTCCGCCGGAGCTTCGCAGTATCCTGAAGGGCTCATTGGCTTCCAGCGCATCGGAGGTGTCCTCAATGTCACGTACAGCGGCGCGGGATCTGCTGACACTCGGGGAAACCGTCGAAGCGGTGAGTGAGCCCATACCGACCGATGTGCAGGCCAGGGCCCGGCTGGTGGTGGCCGCCCACGCGCGGGACGGCGCCGACTGCCGCATGCTGCTCGACCTGCTGGGTCTGACCCCTGCCGGGGACTCGGCCGGGACGGATCCGCCGCACCGCCCTGGGTGACGGCTGCCGAGGGAGAAGGGAGATTCCCGATGACCTTCCGGAACCGGCGGGACGCCGGACGGCTGCTGGCCGCCAGGCTGGAAGAACTGCGGGAGCGCGGGCGGTGGGCCGAACCGATCGTGCTGGGGCTGCCGCGCGGAGGGGTTCCGGTCGCGGCCGAGGTCGCCCGGGCGCTGGACGCGCCACTGGACGTCCTCGTCGCCCGCAAGATCGGCGCGCCCGGCGAACCCGAGATCGGGATCGGCGCGATCGCCGGTGAGGACCCGCCGCTGTTCGACCGGCGGGCCCTCACCCTGCTCGGCATCGACCCCGACGACCTCGCCGCCGACGTCAGCCGGGAACGGAAGGAACTGCACCGCCGCGAAGACCTCTACCGGTACGGCCGGCCCCCACTCGCCCTCAGCGGTCGCACGGTCCTCCTGGTCGACGACGGACTGGCCACGGGTGTCACGGCCCGCGCCGCGCTGCGCCGCGTCCGCGCCGGGCACCCCGAGCGGCTGATCCTCGCGGTGCCGGTCTGCGACTCGCGGGCGGCGGACGCCCTGCGCGGGGACACCGACGAGTTCGTCTGCCTCCAGCCGCACCGGTACCTGCACGCGGTCGGGATCTGGTACGAGGACTTCCGTCAGGTCTCTGACCGCGAGGTGACGGACCTCCTGCAGCACCAGCCCGCGGCCGGCTGAACCGCCGGCGGTCACTCCCCGTCGCCGTGCACTCCGGCCGTGGGCAGCCGGTCCTTGATGAGCTGCATCACCGAACTGTCGGTGAGCGTGGTGACGTCGCCGAGGCTGCGGTTCTCGGCGACATCGCGCAGCAGCCGACGCATGATCTTGCCGGAGCGGGTCTTCGGCAGCTCGGGAACCACCAGGATCTGGCGCGGCCGGGCGATCGGGCCGATCTCGGCGCTGACGTGCGCGCGCAGGTCGTCGACGAGGCGCTGGCCGCCGTCGCCGTCGCCGTCGCCGTCGCCGGTGCCGGACCGCAGGATGACGAAGGCGACAATGCCCTGTCCGGTCGTCGCGTCGGTCGCGCCGACGACCGCCGCCTCGGCCACCCGCGGGTGCGAGACGAGGGCCGACTCGACCTCCGTGGTGGAGATCCGGTGGCCGGACACGTTCATCACGTCGTCCACCCGGCCGAGCAGCCAGATGTCGCCGTCGTCGTCCCTCTTCGCTCCGTCCCCGGCGAAGTACAGCCCGGGGAACCGCGACCAGTACGTGTCGAGGTAGCGCTGCCGGTCGCCCCAGATGGTGCGCAGCATGGCCGGCCACGGCTCGGTGAGCACCAGATAGCCGCCCGCGCCGTTGGGTACCGGGTTGCCCTGGTCGTCGACCACGTCGGCGCCGATGCCGGGCAGCGGGCCCAGTGCCGAGCCGGGCTTGCAGACGCTGACGCCCGGCAGCGGGCTGATCATCTGGGCGCCGGTCTCGGTCTGCCACCAGGTGTCCACCACCGGGCAGCGGTCGCCGCCGATGTTGCGCCGGTACCAGATCCAGGCCTCCGGGTTGATCGGCTCGCCGACCGAGCCGATGATCCGCAGGCTGGACAGGTCGAAGTCGGCCGGCACCTGCTCGCCCCACTTCATGAAGGTGCGGATCGCGGTCGGGGCGCAGTAGAGGATGCTGACCCGGTACTTCTCGATGATCTCCCACCAGCGGCCCTGGTGCGGGGTGTCCGGGGTGCCCTCGTACATGACTGAGGTCGCCCCGTTCGCCAGCGGGCCGTAGACGATGTAGGAGTGGCCGGTCACCCAGCCGATATCGGCGGCCGTCCAGAAGACGTCCTGTTCGGGCTTGAGGTCGAAGACGGCCCAGTGCGTCCAGGCCACCTGGGTCAGGTAGCCGCCGCAGGTGTGCAGGATGCCCTTGGGCTTCGCGGTCGTGCCCGAGGTGTACATGATGTACAGCGGGTGCTCGGCGTCGAACGGCTGCGCCTGGTGCTGCGGCGACTGCCGGTCCACCAGCTCGTGCCACCACAGGTCCCGGCCGGCCGTGAACGGCACGTCCTGTCCGGTGCGGCGGACCACGAGCACGTGCCGCACGTCCGGGCAGCCGGCCACGGCCTGGTCGACGGCGGGCTTGAGCGCGGCGGGGGCGCCCTTACGGAAGCCGCCGTCGGCGGTGATCACGATCCGGGCGTCGCAGTCGAGGATGCGTCCCTTGAGCGCGTCGGCCGAGAAGCCGCCGAAGACGACGGTGTGCGGCGCCCCGATCCGGGCGCAGGCCAGCATCGCGACCGCCGTCTCGGGGATCATCGGCATGTAGATCGCGACCCGGTCGCCGGCCCTGACGCCCAGCTCGGTCAGCGCGTTCGCCGCCCGGCAGACCGCGTCCTGGAGATCCGCGTAGCTGATCGTCCGGGTGTCGCCGGGCTCGCCCTCCCAGTGGAAGGCGACCCGGTCGCCGTGTCCGGCCACGACATGCCGGTCCACGCAGTTGTACGCGACGTTGAGGCGACCGCCGACGAACCAGCGGGCGAACGGCGCCTGCGACCAGTCCAGCACCTGGGTCCAGGGTTCGGCCCAGGTCAGCCGGTCGGCCTGCGCGGCCCAGAAAGCCAGCCGGTCCCGCTGGGCCGCGCGCACCGTCGCCGCCGTGGCGTTGGCCGCCGCGGCGACCTCCGGTGGCGGCGGGAAGCGGCGTTCCTCGTGCGACAGGTTGGACAGCGTCTGGTCACTCATCGCCACTCCTCATCAGGCGAGGTTCCGGGAGCCGCCCGCTGCTACCCGGCTCCGCGAACCGCGGTCCCGGCGGATCCGCCGAGCGGCCACACCGGCAGGACGGTCCGCTTGTAGGTGCTGTTGGTGACGATGGCGAACGAGGCGTACCAGGCGACCGCGGCGGTGACCAGTCCGGCCCAGCCGCCGACCTTCGTCCAGGTATCGGACTGGGCGAAGGCACCGATGGTCAGGAAC
>Ga0302311_10007675_pt1 | contig 10959 bp, 12 predicted proteins | sample III_Palsa_N1_3_FD_200449 | JGI IMG/M metagenome (GOLD analysis project Ga0302311, IMG submission 200449) | Peat permafrost microbial communities from Stordalen Mire near Abisko, Sweden - III_Palsa_N1_3 | ecosystem: Environmental > Terrestrial > Soil > Palsa > Peat permafrost | place: Sweden...
TGCCGCCGAAGTAACCTGGCCGATTGACGCGAAGCTGCTCTTGGCGAGGGCCAAGGGCGGTCGCAAGGGCGGTGCTACGGTGATGGGCAAGTCGGCCGCCGACACCATCGGCCGCGGCTCGGCCGGCGGCCACCAAGGGGAGGAATGGCTGCATCTGTGCGGCCGTGGGCAATTTCGTCGCGGGCAGCTACGCCGCCAACACCGAGATGCTGGTCATCGAGCAGGCGCTGGCATTCAACATCCCTAAGACCGTCAGTCTGCCTATCTGCATCACCGCGACCTGCAGCCGCCCCCACGTCGGGGAGTACGTGACTCATGAGCTTGCATCTCCGACCGGGAGCCCCGATTTCTCCCACGTGATCGACCTGGACAATCGCGCATTCACGAACAAAGACTACGCGAACCTGCACGCCACCGTTGAGGCTTGGCTGAAGGACCGCAAGCTCTTCGACGACACGGAGTAGCCGTCCATCCGCGCTTTCCTGGCCCGCAAGCCGCTCAGAACAGGTCGCCCTGGGCCGGTGGAGGTGGGGAAGCGACGGGCGCCTTGACCGCCTTCGGCGGCAGCAATTCGTCTTTCGCGTTCGGCTCCTTAGCGACCTTCGGCGCTCGAGCGAGCGGAGCGGCTTCGCCGAGGAACGGGCCAGGGTGCTGCTTGAAGAACTGCGGCGCGTCGACCAGGCCGCACTACAGCCACGGCCCGTACTGCTCCTTGTCCAGAAAGATCGGCATGCGCTTCTCCTCGCCGGGCTTGTGGAACTGCTTGTAGAACGGGTGGCCGAGCAGCGCGGAGGACTAGATGGCCGACACCGGGGACGCGGGATGCGGCTCCGGGACAACGATTTCGCTACCGCGTCCTCTTCGGGAAACCGGCCTGGGCCTGCTGTAGCGCAGGGTGCTGCTGTAAGCAAGCCTCAACGATTGCTGGCCCGGCGTTGAGGGCATGCCGAATCGCATCGTCGATCTCCCGCGCGACCTCCGCTTCCGTCATCGATCCGTACTTGAGCGTACCCGTTGATCCTCGCTGATTTGGCGGACTCCGCGCGCGCCGCTTGACATAGGAGCGTCAACGCGCCCACCGAGAGCTTCTTCAACAGCCTCAAGAACGAGCGTGTGCACGGCACTCGCTACGCGACCCGGGAAGAGGCCGAGGCGGACCTGTTCGAGTACATCGCGATCTTCTACAACCGGAGGCGCCGCCAGCGCGATGGCCGCGACTCGAGAGCGCCCATTGGTCGGTTTCGGCAGCGATGACTCCTTGTGGCGAACTTCGCGGATCAAGTCATTAGCCGTCCTTGCCCGGCATCCCGATGTCGTTGATCAGTACGTCAGGCCGTTGCTCGTCCAGCAACGAGAGGGCCTCCTGCGCGGTGGATGCGCAGCGAACGGCGGCGCCCCGGTCGCCGAGGATGATCTTGAGCATCGCGCTGGCCTCTCGATCGTCGTCGACGACGACGAGATCCAAGGCCGCCAACGGCAACTCCGAGGTCTGTAGCCGTTTGGCGACCCCGCACAACGCACGCTGACGCGGAAAGCACGGATCAGTCAGGAAAAACTTAACTAAGGCACAAGAACATCTGAATTCTCTTTGTCGGGAGCTGCCCCTATCCTGCAGTCACTTCCCTGCTGCCAGGAGACGACTGATGAACAAGCCGGTCGACGACGGACTGATCACCGACGCCAAGAAGCGCTACAGCGCCGGTGTCCTCAAGTATCGCCAGATGGGCTATTGGGAGCCCGACTACGTGCCCAAGGACACGGACGTCATCTGCCTGTTCCGCATCACGCCGCAGGACGGCGTCGACGAGATCGAAGCCGCCGCTGCGGTGGCCGGCGAATCGAGCACGGCCACGTGGACGGTCGTCTGGACCGACCGTCTCACCGCCTCGGACAGCTACCGCGCCAAGGCGTACAAGATAGAAGCGGTGCCCGGGAACCCTGGGCAATGGTTTGCGTGGATCGCCTACGACATCATCCTGTTCGAAGAAGGCTCGATCGCAAACCTCACGGCCAGCGTCATCGGAAATGTCTTCGGCTTCAAGCCGCTGAAGGCACTGCGGCTGGAGGACATGCATCTGCCGTTTGCCTACGTCAAGACCTTCAGGGGCCCGCCGACCGGCCTCATCGTCGAGCGCGAGCGCCTGGACAAATTCGGCCGCCCGCTGCTGGGCGCCACCACCAAGCCCAAGCTCGGTCTCTCGGGGCGCAACTACGGCCGCGTCGTCTACGAGGGCCTGAAGGGCGGGCTGGACTTCATGAAGGACGACGAGAACATCAACTCGCAGCCCTTCATGCACTGGCGTGACCGCTTCCTGTACGTGATGGACGCCGTGAACAAGGCCAGCGCCGCCACCGGCGAGGTCAAGGGCAGCTACCTCAACGTGACCGCGGCGACGATGGAGGACATGTACGAACGCGCCGAGTTCGCCAAGGAGCTCGGTAGCGTGATCATCATGATCGACCTCGTCATCGGCTACACGGCGATCCAGAGCATCAGCAACTGGGCGCGCAAGCATGACATGATCCTGCATCTCCACCGCGCGGGGCACAGCACTTACACGCGCCAGAAGACGCATGGCGTGAGCTTTCGCGTCATCGCCAAGTGGATGCGGCTGGCGGGCGTGGATCACATCCATGCAGGCACCATCGTTGGCAAGCTTGAAGGCGATCCGCTCACCACGCAGGGTTACTACAACATCTGCCGCGAGAGCTTCACCCGACAGGATCTGCCGCGCGGCGTGTACTTCGATCAGGACTGGGCCGACCTCAGGAAGGTGATGCCGGTGGCCTCGGGCGGCATCCACGCCGGGCAGATGCACCAGTTGCTGGACTACCTCGGCGACGACGTGGTGCTGCAGTTCGGCGGAGGCACCATCGGCCATCCGGCCGGCATCCAGGCCGGCGCCGTGGCCAACCGCGTGGCGCTGGAGTGCATGGTGAAGGCGCGCAACGAAGGCCGCGACATCGTCAACGAAGGGCCGGCCATCCTGCAGGCGGCGGTGCGGTTCTGCACCCCGCTGAAGCAGGCGCTCGATACGTGGGGCGAGGTGTCCTTCAACTACGCCTCCACCGACACCAGCGACTACGCCGTCACCGCGTCGGTGGCCTGAGGAGAGCCGCCATGATGACCAACCCCACGGGAAAGATCACGCAAGGCCAGTTCAGCTTCCTGCCCGAGCTCACCGATGCCGAGATCGCGCTGCAGATCGACTACGGCCTGAAGAAGGGCTATGCCTGGAGCGTCGAGCACACCGACGACCCGCATCCGCGCAACACCTATTGGGAGATGTTCGGCATGCCGATGTTCGACCTGCACGACGCCGCCGGCGTGCTGGCCGAGTTGAAGGGCTGCCGCGACACCTTCCCGCGGCACTACATCCGCCTGATGGCCTTCGACAACACGCGCGGCATCGAGAGCATCGCGATGAGCTTCATCGTCAACCGGCCGGCCACCGAGCAGGGCTTCGGCATGGCTCGCCTCGAGGGTGCCGGCCGCAAGCTGCACTACACGATTGCGGGCTACGGCGCGCAACGCCCCGAAGGCGAGCGGTACTGACATGAACGCGCCGCTCTACGCGATACCTGGCGCGCCGCAACCGCTTGCCGAAACCGTAGCGCCGCCCACCGCAAGCACGGTGGCCGAGGTGCTGGCGCAGAGCCAGGTCGAAGACGTGCTGGCCTCGCTGGAGAACTCGTTGATCGGCCTGGCACCCGTCAAGCAACGTCTGCGCGACATCGCCGCGCTCCTGGTCATCGACCGGTTGCGCGCGGCCCACGGCCTCGCCGCCCAGGCGCCCTCGCTGCACATGTGCTTCACCGGCAATCCCGGCACCGGCAAGACGACGGTGGCGATGCGCATGGCCGAAATCCTGCATCGCCTCGGCTACGTGCGCAAAGGCCAGCTCGTGGCGGTCACGCGTGACGACCTGGTCGGACAGTACATCGGCCACACGGCACCCAAGACCAAGGAGGTGCTCAAGAAGGCGATGGGCGGCGTGCTCTTCATCGACGAGGCCTACTACCTCTACCGCCCCGAGAACGAGCGCGACTACGGCCAGGAGGCCATCGAGATCCTGCTGCAGGTGATGGAGAACCAGCGCTACGAGGACCGCATGCAGACCTTCTTCCGCTGCAACCCCGGCTTCAGTTCACGCATCGCCCATCACCTCAGCTTCCCCGACTACGCGCGGCCCGAGTTGCTCGGCATCGCACGCCAGATGCTGAGCAGCCAGCACTACCAGTTGGGCGACGGTGCGGACCAGGCCTTGCAGGAGTATCTGCAGCGCCGCATGGCCCGCCCGCACTTCGCCAATGCGCGCAGCGTGCGCAACGCGCTGGACCGGGCTCGACTGCGCCAGGCCAGCCGCCTGTTCGCCGACCGCGACCGCGTGCTGACGCGCGAGGAACTCAGCACCATCAGCGCCGCCGATATCCGCGCCAGCCGACTGTTCCAGGAACCCACGGAGGCCTGAGCCATGCACGTCGACGCTCACGCGCCGCTCACCCCCTCGCACGGTCCGCTGCCGAGTGGCCGCGCCACGCTGACCCAGTTCCTGATCGAGGAGAGGCGCCGCTTTCCGCAGGCCGGCGGAGACCTGAACGCGCTGATCCTGGACGTGGCCCTGGCCTGCAAGGCGATCGCCCGCACCGTGGCCTACGGCGAACTGGCCGGCGCCCACGGCAGCGCGGGCGGCGAGGTCAACGTGCAGGGCGAAGAGCAGAAGCGCCTGGACGTGATCAGCAACGAGCTCTTCGTGCGCCTGAACGAATGGGGCGGGCGCCTGGCCGGCATGGCGTCCGAGGAGATGGCGCTGCCCCACCAGATCCCCGCGCAATTCCCTCGCGGCAGATACCTGCTGGTGTTCGATCCGCTGGACGGCTCGTCCAACACTGACGTGAACGTGTCGGTGGGCAGCATCTTCTCCATCCTGCGCGCGCAGTACCGGGACGGATCCGGCACCGACCGTGACGTCACCGAATCGGACTTCCTGCAGCCCGGTAGCGATCAGGTAGCGGCCGGCTACGCGATCTACGGGCCCAGCACGATGCTGGTGCTCAGCGTCGGCCGGGGCGTCAGCGGCTTCACGCTGGACCCGGGCCTGGGCGAATTCATGCTGACCCACCCCAACCTGCAGGTGCCGCCGCAGACGCAGGAATTCGCGATCAACAGCTCCAACAGCCGTTTCTGGGAGCCTCCGATCCGCCGCTTCGTCGACGAATGCCTGGCCGGTCGCGGCGGCCCGCGCGGCAAGGACTACAACATGCGCTGGATCGCCTGCGTGGTGGCCGAGGCGCATCGCATCCTGATGCGCGGCGGCGTCTACATGTACCCCAAGGACAGCAGGGACCCCGCCAAGGCCGGCCGCCTGCGCCTGCTCTACGAGGCCAACCCGATCGGCTTCCTGATCGAGCAGGCAGGCGGCCGCGCCAGCACGGGCCGGCAGCCGGTGCTGGGTCTGATGCCGACCGAGCTGCACCAGCGCATCGGCCTCGTGTTCGGCTCGCGCGACGAGGTCGAGCGCATCGAGCGCTACCACCACGAGCCCGCCAGCCACGACAGCGCCACGCCGCTGTTCGCCGAGCGCGGCCTCTTTCGCGCGCAGGCCTGAGATGTCGGAGCGACACCCCATCATCGCCATCACCGGCTCTTCCGGCGCCGGCACGACGTCGGTCACCCGCACCTTCGAGAACATCTTCCGCCGCGAGGGCGTGCGCGCGGCGCTGATCGAGGGTGACAGCTTCCATCGGTACGACCGCGCCGAGATGAAGCTGCGCCAAGCCGAGGCGGAGCGGGACGGCAACCGCAACTTCAGCCACTTCGGCCCCGAGAACAACCTGTTCGCCGAACTCGAGCAGCTCTTCCACAGCTACGGCGAGTCCGGACGCGGGCGGTTTCGCCACTACCTGCACGACGCCGACGAGGCCGCACCCTACAAGCAGCCGCCCGGCACCTTCACGCCCTGGGAGGAACTGCCGCCCGACACCGAGCTGCTGTTCTACGAGGGCTTGCACGGCGCCGTCGTCACGCCCGAGGCCGACATCGCCCGGCATCCCGACCTGCTGATCGGCGTGGTGCCGGTCATCAACCTCGAGTGGATCCAGAAGATCTGGCGCGACAGGTCCAAGCGCGGCTACTCCACCGAGGCGGTCACGGACACCATCCTGCGGCGCATGCCCGACTACGTGCACTACATCTGCCCGCAGTTCCGCCACACCCACGTCAACTTCCAGCGCGTGCCGATGGTGGACACCTCCAACCCCTTCATCGCACGAGACATCCCTTCGCCCGACGAGAGCATGGTCGTGATCCGCTTCGCGAGACCGAAGGGCATCGACTTCCAGTACCTCCTCGACATGATTCACGACTCCTACATGTCGCGCGCCAACACCATCGTCGTGCCGGGCGGAAAGATGGAGCTCGCCATGCAGCTGATCTTCACGCCCTTCATCTGGCGAATGATGGAGCGGCGCGAACGGGCGCTGGTTTCGCTGTGAGCGTGGCCGCGTACGATCTGGTCGGCTTCGACCTGGACGGCACCCTGGTCGATACGGCCGGCGAAATCGCCGAAGCGGTGAACCTGGCCCTCGAAGACCATGGGCTGGTCCGCCGGCCGCTGGACGAGATCACCGCGCTGATCGGCGCCGGCACGCATGCGCTGATGCTCAAGCTGCTGGTGCAGATGGGTGTCGGGCCTCGCAGCGCGCTGCCCATCGGCGCACTGCTGCAGAGCCTGGACCGGCGCTACGGCGAAACCGCCGGCAGCTCGGCGCGCGTCTACACCGGCGCGGCAGAAGCCTTGAAGGCGCTTCGCGCAGCTGGCGTCAAGCTCGCCTGCGTCACCAACAAGGAGTTCCGCCACGCGCAGCGCGTGCTTGCCGCCACAGGCTTGGCCGGGCACTTCGATCTCGTCATCGGCGGCGACTCGCTGCCCGAGAAGAAGCCTCACGCCAGCGTGCTGCGCCAGGTGGCGGCCGACCTCGGCGGACCACCCCTGAAGCGCTGCGGCCATGTCGGCGATTCCCGCATCGACGTGCAGGCTGCACGCAACGCCGGCTTTGCGGCCTGGGCCGTGCCGTACGGGTACAACGGCGGCGAACCGGTGGCTCAGTGCGAGCCCGACCAGCTCTTTCCCGACCTGCAGGCGCTGGCGGATCACGTGCTCAGTGGCATACCATGAGTCACAAGGTCGGCCCTGTCCGTACCTGAGTGCTCGTTGAGGGTTTGCAGACTCAGGCTGGCAGTTGGTACAACGCAGTTGCCCATGGCACGATCTTCTCGACGCCACGTTTCTACTCACCGGCCTCAGTCCCGGCATCCCCGATTGCATGAAGACCATGATCGACTGGAAGGGCTGAAGCAGCGATGCGTCGCCGCGTCTTCGTCATCGGAGCCACCGGAACCATCGGTCGCGCCGCGGTGCGCGCGCTGCTTCGTCACGGCCACGAGGTCGTGTGCCTGGTGCGCCCGCGGGCGGGCGCCGGCGGCGCGCTGACCCCTGAGGATTGTGCGAAGCTCCTGCCCGGTGCGACGATGCGCGTTGGCGACGTCGGGGACGCGGCCTCGCTGGCGTGCGACGGCTTTTGCGGCGAACACTTCGATGTGCTGGTGTCCTGCCTGGCCTCGCGCACTGGCGCACCGAATGACGCCTGGGCCATCGACCACCGGGCGCAAGTGCTGGCACTCGATGCGGCGAAGCAGGCCGGCGTGACGCACGTCGTCCTGCTCTCCGCGATCTGCGTGCAGAAGCCGCAGTTGGCCTTCCAGCATGCCAAACTGGCCTTCGAGAAGCACCTGATCGATTCCGGTCTGAACTACTCGATCGTCCGGCCCACGGCGTTCTTCAAGTCGCTGTCCGGCCAGGTCGACCGCTTGAAGCGAGGCAAGCCGTTCCTTGTCTTCGGCGACGGCAGGCTCACCGCCTGCAAGCCGATCGGCGACGACGACCTGGCCGAGTACCTGGCCGGCTGCATCGACGACGCGTCACGCCGGAATCGCGTGCTGCCTGTGGGCGGTCCCGGGGCGGCCATCACGCCGCGCGAGCAAGGCGAGCAGTTGTTCGCCCTGCTCGGGCGGCCACCGCGCTTCAAGCAGGTGCCGGTGGCGCTGCTCGATGCCATCATCGCCGTGCTGGGCTTGCTGAGCCGCGTCCTGCCGTCGCTGGCCGACAAGGCCGAGCTGGCGCGAATCGGTCGCTACTACGCCACCGAATCGATGCTGGTGTGGGATCCGAACCGCGGCCGCTACGACGAAGCCGCCACGCCCTCGGTCGGCCAGGACACGCTGTTCGACTTCTATGGCCGCCTTCTGAGAGGCGAGGCCACCGCCGAGCGGGGAGATCACGCCGTGTTTTGAAGCAGGGCCGAACGCACACCACCACATTGCCACGACACGGCATTGCGCCCACGCTACGACAGGCGTCTCGCTTTGGATTGCATTCCCCTGGCGGCAGCTACGACTGGCAATCGCAGGCTTCGACGTTTTCCGCAAAGCCTTGATACTGGACTTCGAAACACTAGGAAGCTCTGCATGTTCGGTACCCCACCGGATCGAATCCGCTCGATCGCCCTCGGCGCGCTGGCCACCCTTGTCGCGGCCATGGGCCTGACCAGTTGCACGTCGCCCGGCGTCGCGCCCTTGCCGACCGTCGCGTCCGTGGACCTTCCGCGCTACATGGGCAGTTGGTACGAAATCGCGAAGCTGCCCAATCGATTCCAGGCATCGTGCGCGTCGGACACCGTGGCGCGGTACCGACTGAAAGAAGACGGGGTCGAGGTGTTCAATCGGTGCCGTCAAGCCGATGGGTCGGTGGATCAGATCCGGGGCAGCGCGACGGTCGTGCCAGGTTCGGCAGGCGCTCGCCTGCGCGTCTCGTTCTTCTGGCCCATCCATGGCGACTACTGGGTGCTTGACCTGGACCCGGCCTACGAAACGGTGCTCGTTGGAGAGCCTGCGCGCGAATATGCATGGATCCTCTCGCGGTCCCCGACGCTGGACGACGTCCGCCTGCAGGCGTTGCTGGCGCGCGCGCAGGCCCTCGGCTTCGACCGGGCCGACTTCGTGCGAACGCGACAGTCCTCGCCAATTGCCGACGACGGATCCTAGTGTGGTGAGCGAGAAATTCGTTGAATGGAGAAGACCCCCTTGAAAAACCCTCGCCTGAAGTTGCTGACCGTTCCTCTCGCCATGCTCGTCTTCGGCTGCGCCGACGCGCCACAGAACCTGCCGCCCCCGACCTTGGTGTCCGGCGTCGACCTTCGTCGCTTCATGGGCGACTGGTACGTGATCGCCAACATTCCGACCTTCCTGGAGAAGGGCGCGCACAACGCCAAGGACAGCTACCAGCTCGAGCCGGATGGCACGATCTTGACCACTTTCAGCTTCAATGCCGGCGCTGCGGTTGGACCCGCCAAGCACTACGAGTCCCGGGGCTACGTGATGGACACCTCCACTAACGCCGTCTGGGGGCAGCAGTACGTGTGGCCGTTCAAGGCCGACTATCGGATTTCCTGGCTCTCGCCCGACTACAGCGAAACCGTGATCACCCGTGCCAAGCGCGACTACGTGTGGATCATGGCTCGGACGCCGACGATCCCGGAGGCCGATCTGGCGCGACTCAAACTGTTCGTCCAGTCACAGGGATATCCCGCCGACAAACTGCAACTCGTTCCGCAGGACGCCGCGGCATCACTCCGATGACTGTCGCGGCCCTGTCGGCCAAGGCAGTCACCGCTCGGGCGGAGCGGAGCGCGCCGGGCGATCCGGCTTCAACTCGTCAGCCAGCGGTGCGTGGTTGAGCATCGCAACGAGCGCTACACCGCCAACCGTGTTGCCGATCAAGGTCGGCAGAAGGAAGTCGCTGAAATATTGCGCGATGGTCGCTGTGCCCGCCAGGACGGCATACGCCGATTCGACCGAGCCGGCCACCACGTGCGGCAGGCTGCACAGCGCCACGACATAGGTCAGCAGCAGGATCACGAAGAACCGCGCCGATCGTGCGCTTGGCAGCATCCACGCCATCAAGGCGATGAGCCAGCCTGCGAGCACCGCCCGCAGCAGGGTGACCAGGAACACGCCATCGACCGACTTCCTTGCCAGTGTCCCCAACGTGGTCTGAACCACGAGCGGGAACAGGCCGGGCCGGGACAGCAAGACGGCGAACAACGCGGTGCCGACGAGGTTGGCGAGCAGCACGACGGCCCAGAAGCGCAGCACCGTCGCCAAGGTCGCGAGATCGCGCCGCACCAGCAACGGCAGGAACGCCGTCAGCGTGCTCTCGGTGAACAACTCCTGGCGTCCGAGGATGGTGATGACGAAGCCGACGGTGTAGCCCATCGACGCCACCGCGTGGCGCCAGGGCGCCTCGGGCAGCATGCTGCCCAGCATGGCCATGCACAGGAACGAGAAACCCATCGACATCCCGGCCGCCAGTCCCGACCACCAGACCGCGACGGGCCGCTTGCGCAGCTCCTGCTCGCCCTCTTCCCGCACGACTTCGTGGATCACCAGCGCCGCCGGCGAGGCGTGCTGGGCGGCCTGCTCGCGCTCCTCGCGGGCGAGGTGGGGCGAGTCGGCGCCGGCGTCGGACATCAGTGCCGGCCGACGGGAAGGCCGTTCGAGTTCAGCTGCGTGTAGACCAGTTCGCTGAAATGTCCGATGCGCAGCGCCCTGGCGTTCGCGTCGAGCCCGGCGTCGGCGCGCACCACCGGGCAGTAGGCCGCGGCCAGACCGTTGACGACCTGGGCCGTCGACAGCTTCGGCAAGGCCTTGTGCACCTCCGCGACAAGCGCGGGCGTGTCCTGCGCCAGGGTGGCGTCCGTGATCGCGGCCAGCCTCGCGCGCAACGGCGCCTGGGGCGATGCCACGAGCTGCGCGAGGGCATCGGGCGCAACGGCCGGACAGCCCGTGACGCGTTCTCCGGACAGCAGCGTGTCGACGGCAGGCCGCACGGCGCGCACGCT
>Ga0302311_10007676_pt1 | contig 10957 bp, 8 predicted proteins | sample III_Palsa_N1_3_FD_200449 | JGI IMG/M metagenome (GOLD analysis project Ga0302311, IMG submission 200449) | Peat permafrost microbial communities from Stordalen Mire near Abisko, Sweden - III_Palsa_N1_3 | ecosystem: Environmental > Terrestrial > Soil > Palsa > Peat permafrost | place: Sweden...
CCGAGATAAAGGAAGATGATCCGCCGCGCTGACAGCGGCAAGGGGCCCGGAGCGGCGCCGATGGCGGCACGGTCAATCGTCATGACGCGCGGTTTGTCCTGTGGCGATGGCAACACGAAACCCAAGGGGATGCCGCTGTTTGATCGGCCGGCACCTGCTGCGGTGCGTTCGATCCGCACCGGATTGCCGGCGAATCATCGTATCGGTTCGGCGCCTGGTTTAACAGGGGCCGCGGCCTGAAGGCGGTTGCGGCTTCAGGCGCGTCTGGCTGACTGCAAGTCGAGATCGTCGCTTGCCTCCGGCACGCCATCCGCATGGGTCAGATGGCGGAAGCTGCTGATGGCGGCCGGGCGCCCGAGCAGATATCCCTGCACCTCGTCACACATCTCGTCTTGCAGGAATTGCAGCTCGGCGCTGGTTTCGACACCTTCGGCGAGCACCGGCAGGCCCAGTCCGCGACCGAGGCCCAGTACCGCCCGGACGATCGTCGCGGCCTGTCCGTTGGAATTGACCGACTTGATGAAGGAGCGGTCGATCTTGATCCGGTCGAACGGAAACGCGCGCAAATTGGACAGCGACGAATAGCCGGTGCCGAAATCGTCCATCGCGATCGCGATGCCGAGCGCCTTGATCTGCCGCAGCATCGCCAGCGTGCGGTTGAAATCGCGAACCAGCGCCGTCTCGGTGATCTCGATCTCGAGGCGTCGCGGCGACAGGCCGGTCTCGAGCAGGACCTCGTGCAATTCCTGGACGAAGCCGGTATTGTAGAGCTGTACGGCCGAGACGTTGATGGCGATCTTCAACGGTTGTGGCCACGAGGCCGCCTCGCGGCAAGCTGTCCTCAGGACCCAGTCCCCGATCTGCAGGATCACGCCGGTCTCTTCCGCGATCGGGATGAAAACCGCCGGTGAAATCTCGCCGCGTGTCGGGTGCTTCCAGCGCAGCAGGGCTTCGAAACCGACCACGTCCCCGCTCTTGGCTTCCTGCTGGGGCTGATACGCCAGCCGCAGCTCGCCGCGCGACATCGCAAGGCGCAGATCGTGCTCGAGCATGCGGCGCTCGCGAACCTCGGCACCCATCTTCGCTTCAAAGAAGCGGTAGGTGTTGCGGCCTTCGGTCTTGGCACGGTACAGCGCCGTGTCGGCATGCGTGAGCAGCGACTGACGATCGGGCGCGTCGTCAGGGCAGATCGCGATACCGATGCTGGTCGCGATATGGCTGTCCGACGGTTCGTCCGAACCTGACGCACGAAGCGCTTCGAGAACGATCTCGGCAAACCGGCCGGCTTCCGCGGGACCGGCAATGTCCGGCATCAGAATGACGAACTCGTCGCCGCCGAGGCGAGCCAGCATTTGCCGTTGCCCCAGCAACGCGGAGACGCGGGAAGCCACCAATTGCAAAACCTTGTCGCCGGCGGCGTGGCCGAACAGGTCATTGACCTCCTTGAACCGGTCGAGATCGAGGCAGAGCACCGCGAGCCGATTGCCCGGGGTCATGGCCGCGATCTCCTGGTCGACTCGCGCGTTGAAATGGCTGCGGTTGGGAATCGAGGTGAGCGCGTCGTGATGCGCCAGAAAATAGATGTGCTGCTCGGCGTCCTTGCGCGCCTTCAGATCGCGAACCGCGACCACCTGGTGGGGACGCCCGGCAAACACGATCGGGCGCAGGATCAGTTCGACCGGGGTCAGCGAGCCGTCACGATGGCGCAATTCCGTTTCAACCGGCTGGTTGGGCCCGGACAGCAACTCGGTGCGGGCGATCTGGTCGGGAACGCAACATTCGAGTTTTTTGCCGGCGAGTTCGCCGGTCGACAGGCCGGTCAGATCGGAAAAGCTTCGGTTGACGGAGACGATCATCTCGCCGTCGCACACCAGAAGGCCCTCGACCGAGGCGTCCGCGAGATCGCGCATCCGGTCGGTTTCAAGTTCTGAACGGCGATGGTCGCGGATATCGAGCACCACGCCCGCGAATGCCAGTGCCAGAATGGCGAGGCTCGCGATCGCCACGCCGACCGCCAGCCATCCGGCCGGCAACGCCGATTGCGACACCTCGATGGTCGGGTAGGGAATAATCGCCACCGCACCCATCGCGGTGAAGTGATGGCTGCAGATCGCAAGCGTCAGCAACAACGCGCCGCCGATCTTCCACTTCTCCTGACTGCCGTGAAGCCCGACCGGAAGCGCGACAGCGCCGATGGCCCCGCCAAGCATGATCGACGTGGCCACGAGAACGGGATCCCACAGGATGATGCCGGCAATCTCAAATGCAGCCATTCCGGTGTAATGCATGGCTGCTATGCCGCCGCCAACGATCGCACCGCCGATCCAGGGCCCGTGGCGCCAGTTCGGAATCAGCGATACCGCGAGCCCGGCGCCGGTCAGCAGAATGGCGACGACCAGCGATAGCAGGGTTAACGTAATATTATAGCCGTACGGAATCTCCGGGGTGAACGCCAGCATCGCAACGAAGTGCGTCGCCCAGATGCCGAATCCGGTGGATATCGCTGATACCGCGAGCCAAGTGCCTCGCATCCGCCCGGTGGATTTGCGGGCATGGCGAAGCAGATTGATGGCCGTAAACGACGCCAGCACGCACACGAACGCCGCGAGCCCGACCAGCCTCAGATCATGTTCGGTGACGATGCAGTTGTAGACCTTCAACATCCGATAGCTCCGCCGCGGTGGAGACCTCTCCGTCGCGGGGGACGCTAGCGGGAACTCTGTGAAAATCGAGTAAATGCATGAGGTTAAGCAATTAGCCTGGCCGCTGCATTTATGAGCAGGATTTTTGCCTAGACCAGTCCCAGCTCCGCCGAATGTACGCCGGTGAAGATGCGCTGAACACTGGCGGTCTCCAACCCGAACATGCGCTGGAACAGCCCCCCGAACATCGCGCGGTAGTCGGTCAGAACCGGGTAGTCGCGGTTTTGAAACAGACTGGCCTGATCGACCTTGACCTGTTCGCCGACAATGCGGCCGCCATTGATGCCGCCGCCCATCACCCAGTAGACGCTGCCATGGCCGTGATCGGTGCCGCGGTCGCCATTTTCGCGGAAGGTGCGGCCGAATTCGGAAATCACCACGACAACGGTGTCGCGCCATCCCGCCGGTCCGACCTCTTCGGAAAATCCGGCCAGCGCACGCCCGAGTTCGCCGAGGCGGTCGGCAAGATAACCGGTCGCAGCACCCTGGTTGACATGGGTATCCCAGCCGCCGACATCGACAAAGCCGAGGTTGAACTGCTCGCGCATCAGCCGCCCGATCCGCCGCGCCGACAGCTCGAAGCCGCGCGGCGAAACCGCGCCGCGATTGGCTGCGTTCATCTCCTCCGAAATCGAGCGGTAGACGTCGTCGCGAATCCGGAATCCTTCCGAAACCGAGGAAGCCAGATCGCTTTGCGCATACATGTCCTTGATCAGCCGGGCCTGGCGATCGTCGACGCCCGGCTTGCCGACGCTGTTCAATCCGATGTTGGCGATCTGCGACTTGCCGCGAAAGATCAGCGGCAGCTGATCGGTAAAGGAAATCGGCTTGACGCGCGTGAGTTCGGCGGCGAGCCGGCTCATGAAGCCGGAACGATAATCGCGCGAGCCGCCGGCCGACTGGCCGAGCTCGATCGTATCCTGGGTCTCGAAGTGGCTGCGCGTCAGATCGTCCGAGGTGCCGGCAAAGGGAACGAACGCAATTTCCCGCTTGGCCCACAACGGATAGATGCTGTCGCGCAATGCCGGGTGCAGCCCCCACTCCGCGCCGAGCGACAGGGCGGCATTGGGATTGCCGGCGTCGGGCTTGGCGATACCGAGCGTCGGCCGCGAAGTGTGGTAGAAGTCGCTTGCCACGGGCACCACGACATTGGCGGCATCGTAGGCGCCGCGCAGAAACACCACCAGCAATTTTGCATCGGTGGCGGGTGCGGCCCAGACACGGCCGGCCACCGTCAGCGGCACAGCGGCGGCAAAGGCCTTGATCAGATCGCGGCGATTCATGGGTTCAATCCCTCGTGCGTTTCTTCGGCGCTGATGTCAGCGCATGAACTCGGGTGACGACAGAAACAGCGTATTCCAGTCCTGCGGCGAGATCGCCTGATCGAGCGCGGTCAACGTGGTCGGGCCCAATGTCTGGCGCAATCCGTTGAAGTAGAGCGAGTTCTGGATCAGGGGAAAGGCCGGCTGATCGACCGCGTTGGGCACGTCCGGCTTGAACAATCCGGAAGAACCCGAGCCGATCTGGCGCGCGATTTCGAAACGCAGCGTCATTTGTCCCGGCCCGTTCCAGGACGCGGAAGTCAGCGCGTAGCCATCCGGCGTCTCGTGGTTGAACAATCCTTCGCCCAATCGATTGAGCCAGCCCTGGATCGGCTGGGTATTGAGAATGACCTTGTCGTCATAGGCCAGACGAACCGCCGAGAACACGTATTGCACGGGGTCCTTGAACTTGGCGCCGGGCTTCAAGGACGCCGTGAACTCCGGCGCATGAACCATCGCGGCAAGCACCGCCGATATATCGCCGTCGGTCGATTTGAAGGTTTGCGCCATCCGCTGCACCAGCGGTTCGGGCGGATTGTCCGATACAAAATACGCCGCGATCTGCCGGCAAAGACGCGTGGCGGTCGCCGGATGGCGGGCGAGGATATCGATCGCCTCGTTGACTTCGGCGAGCCCGCTTCCCTTGATGGTGTGGCCGAGAAAAATCTTGTCGCCGTAATCGTGCCGCGCCGGATTGAATTCGAAGGCGCCCTCGCGCACCAGCTGCGATTGCAGCTCCGGCTTGAGCTTGGGGTCTTCCGGCTTCAGATCGATGCCGACGCCGGTCAGAATACGGGCCAGCGCCTCGACATCCGCCTGGGTGTAACCGGAACCGACGCCCATGGTGTGCAGTTCCATGATCTCGCGGGCGTAGTTCTCGTTCAGATGTCCCGCCGCGTTATCGGAATTATCGAGATAACGCAGCATTGCCGGATGATGCAGGGTGGCGACCAAGAGATCGCGGAACTTGCCGAGCGCCAGCGGCCGGATGGCGCGGTCCTGATAGTCGCCGATCAGGATGCGGATATTGGCCTTGTATTGATGCACGTTGAAATGGTTGAACCAGAACCAGGCCATGCGTTCGCGCAGCTGGTCCGGCGCATAGAGCGCGCGCAGGATGGTGCGTGCCGCGGCCTGTTTGGCCCGATCGTTCATCGCCTGCTGATAGACCTGCTGCGCCGCCTTTTTCTGGTCGGGATCGGCGACCCCATTGGCGCTCTTGGCCTGCTGCTCGAACGCGACAGCGATATCGAACGGCGGCTTGTTCACATCAGGCATCGCCTCGATCTGCGTCCGAACCGCATCGGGCAATGCGGTATTGGGTGCCGGATGCAACTGCTCGGCAAGCCAGCGCTCGGCGCCGACCGCCTGGAAATGCGCCGCGCTGGAGGCGTTGATTCCAAAGGTCAGGCGATCGAGCAGAATCATGTCGCGCGGATTGAGCTCGGCCGCGCTGGACGCCGCCACGCCGAGTATCCCGGCGGCCAGAATCCCGGTGGCGGCCGGCACGGCGAGCGCGGCAAGGCTCAGCGCGGCGGCCAGCCGGCCACGACAGGACTTCTTGGGGATTTCTGGTTCCATCCGATTTTACCGGTGTTGCAATCCGTCAATCGCAGCCGCACGCACACGATGTTTCCCTGCCTGACAATATTGGCCGGGAGCGCATGAATATGTTCTGAACAAAAAGCATAGAAATCATGGCGGGAACGTTGGTTCCCACCATGATGTCAGGCAAAGCTAACAGGCAATAGTAACGGAAGTGAGGTCGCTATCCGCGCAGCAGCCGGTAGGCCCGCTCGTCGTACAGGCCGCCGCTCATCGGCTGCAGTTCCTGCCGGAAGGCTCGCGCGGCCGGCGACGAAATCCAGTTGCTCTTGTCCGCGGGCGCGTCCCAGCTTTCGACAATCGTGAAATGATTCTTCCGGTTCGACTGGATCAGATCATCGAAACGGCGGTTGCCCGCGGTACCCCGGCCCTGCTCGACGAAGCTCTTCACCTTCGCGGTGCCGGGTTCGACCTGGGTCGGAATTATATCGACGTGGGTCATGATCACGACGGGGTCGCCCGATGTCGACATCGCCGGGCCGACCGAGAACGCGGCGTGAATGCGCTCATCATAGGGCGCACTTTGCAGCGGCGCGAGCATGGCGCGGAATTTCACGGCGGCATCGGTCGCGGCGAATGCCTGCTTGGCGCCTGGCGACTGCCATTGCTCGATCAGCCCGAAATGGCTGGGATCGGAAATGCGCTGGAGCGCAGCGATCTCGACGGCACCGGGGGCTTGTTTCGCATCGGCCACGTAACCGAGAATGAGCTTGCGCGCCTCGGCCGCCGAGCTCGGCGCAATCTCGATATAGGTGACGATATAGACAGGCTGCGCGGCATCTTGCGCGAGCGCGGCGCCGCCATGGGCCAACAGACCGGCCATGATCATAACAGCCGCGACAAAGTATCGATGCATTGGGACTTCCTCCGGTAAGACGGATGGGACCTCATCGAGATCTCCGTTTTATTTTTTGCCCGCACAGTCCGTCACACATGCGGGATTTTTCACGTCGGGGCGGGGATCGCCGACGAACATGTTTCGGTTCGGCATTTTGATCGCACTCAAGGCCCCGGCGTCAAGGGTGGCGTCGGCCGGAATCAGCCCGTTGAGGTGGAGAATGTAGGCGGAGACCGCATAGACGTCGTCATTGCCGAGGGATTGCGGCGCATTCTGCGGCATGGCCCGGCGGATATAGTCGAACAAAGTCGGAGCGTAAGGCCAATAGCTGCCGACGGTCCGGACCGGCTTGGGCGTCGCAATCGTGCCCTGCCCGCCGACCAGCTGATCGCCCACGCCGCCCTCGCCCTTGGCGCCATGGCATGCCGCACATTGCTGATCGAACACCTCGCGGCCATGCGCGACACTGCCGCGGCCAGGCGGCAGATTGCCGCCGTTGCGATCGATATCGATATTCCAGCCCGCGATCTCGGCCGGCGTTGCGGTTCGACCGATGCCGTAACGGCCATTTTCCTTTAGCTGTGTCTCGGCCTGCGCGTGCACCGGCAAGCCCGACACGACGGCGATCAATGCGGCGAAACCTGCCTTACGCATTGGCATTGGTCACTTGCCCCTGCGCGTCGATGCGCCACGGCTGAACCGCATTGTTGTGGTAGAACGAATTCTCGCCGCGCGCGGCCAGCAACTCTGCAAATGTCGGCTGCACGTAATCCGTCTCGTCGATCGCGCGGCTTTGGATCACGGCCGGCTGGCCGTCCCACTGCCATGGCAGCCGGAAGCGGGTCAAAGCCCGGGTGAGAACCGGTTCCTGCAGCCGCGCCGGCTGCCAGCTGTTGCCGTCATCGACCGAGACGTCGACGCGCTTGATCTTGCCATGCCCGCTCCAGGCAATGCCTGATATTTCGTGGAAGCCGGGCTGCTTCAGTTTTTGACCGCCCGATGGCCGGGTGATGATGGATTTGGCTTCCATGTAGAAGGTGAATTCCCGCGCCGTGCCGTCCGGCATCAGGTCGGTGTATTTTGATGTTTCCTCCCGCGAATAGGCCGGCTCCGTCACGGCCTTGAGGCGACGCAACCACTTCACATTCATATTGCCTTCGAAGCCGGGCAGCAACAGCCGCAGCGGATAGCCTTGCTGCGGGCGCAGCCGCTCGCCATTCTGGCTGTACACCAGCATCGCGTCGTCGAGACATTTTTCAACCGGAATGCTGCGCGTCAGCGCCGCAGCATCGGCGCCCTCGGCCACGATCCATTTCGCCTCGGGCTGCAATCCCGCTTCCTGCAACACCAGTTTCAAACTGACGCCGCTCCACTCCGCACAGCTCAGCAACCCCGCCACATCGGAGGCGGTCTTGCCGTAGGGCTTGGTGTAGGCCGGATTGCCCGAACATTCGATAAAGTGGATCCGCGATTGCTGGGGAAAGCGGCGGATGTCCTCCATTGTGAAGACCAGCGGCCGCTCCACCAGTCCATGCAGCATCAGCCGATGCTGTTCCGGATCGATGGTGGGAACGCCGCCGTGATGACGCTCATAAAACAGCCCGTTCGGCGTGATGATGCCATCGAGATCCCCGAGCGGCGATCGTCCTGACGCCGAGATATATTGCTTGAGATTTTTCGAGATATTCTTGACCACGCCGTTCTCGAAAGGCGAAGGCGTTCCGTAAGGCTGACCTCCCATGGGATCGCCGGGGGCTTTCATCCATTCCGGGATATTGGGCGGCAGGTTGTCGGCGCCGGCGGCCGCGGCCTCGCCTTTGAGCCCGCCCGCCAGCACCGCGCCACCGATCAGGGCACCGCCCTCGCGCAGGAAACCCCGGCGCGACGTTGCGGCATTATCCGAGGCCATATCCAAAGCAGGATTATCGTCGGGGTCGGTCGGTTCGGTCATCATGCGTTTCCGTGCGAAAGCCGCGCGCGTGAGATAACCCGCGAAATGACCTTTAGTCTAACCCCTCCGGATATTTCAACAGGCGGTATTTTCAGCTGGCAGCCCATCGCTTCGCGCGGGCCCGGAACCAGGCGACCTCTTCGGCGCAGCGGCGGAACCCGGTACTACAGCTCAAGGCCGGCCCTAAACCACCGCATAGGGCACGAACGGAATGCGTTCGCGGCGGGAAGCGCGCGGCAAAAGCTCGCCGACGGCGGCCTTGAAGTGCGCGGTTTCCTGATGCGCGCGCCAGCCATCCTCGCTTACATAGAGTTCGAAGATAAAAAACAGCAGCGGATTGGTCGGCGAGCGATAGGGAATGAAAAGCTTGACGCCCGGCTCCACCAGGGTGGGAGCCACCAGCCCCGCGATCAGCGCCGCCACCGCATCCGCCTCGCCTTCTTTGGCCTCGATCGTGACCGCGACGACAAACCCGTCATTGATATCCGCCGGCGCATAGCTGCTTTTTTTCATGGCTGATTCTCCGCAAATGCTTTGATGGCGGACGACAGCACGCCAGCTTCCCGGAATGGTTCGTCAACTATCGAAGTGTTGCCGCTTCGGGAGGATTTCTCAGGCGGTCTTGTCAGCCGCGATGAAATGCAGCGAGAACTGCGCGCCGCCCAGCACCCGGTTCTCGACCGCAATGCTGGCGCCGTGCAATTCGACAATGCGCTGAACGATCGAAAGCCCCAATCCGGTGCTGCCCTGCTGGTTGCGGTCGCGGCGCCAGAAGCGCTGAAAGATCAGCTCCCGCTCTTCATCGGCAATTCCGGGACCGCGATCCTGTACCTTGACGGTGCCGTTTTCCTCGACGATGAACTCGACGACCGTATCCGGGGGAGCGTGCTTGATGGCGTTTTCGGCGAGATTGCGGATCGCGCGTTTCATCATCTCGGCATTGCCCTTGACCCATACCGGCGTGCTGACGCCGAGCAGCGCGATTTCCCGGCCCTGCTCCAGTGCCAGCGGCGCGATGAACTCGGCGACCTCGGCGCAAGCGCCCTGCGCATCCGCCGTTTCCGAGGGATCGATCGTGAACGCCTCGAGTTCCGCGATGTCGAGCAACTGGCCGACCACCCGGCTCATCGCCTCGATATCCAGATGCAGCGCCTTGGCGATGCGCGGATCGTCCAGGGTTTCCACGCGCGTGCGCAGAATGCTCAGCGGTGTACGCAGCTCGTGGGCCGCGTCCGCAGTGAATTCGCGCTGAACCCGAAACCCCTGGTCGAGCCGGTCGAGCGCCTGGTTGATCGCCGAGACCAGCGGCCGGACCTCGCTTGGAATTTCGTTGAGCGGCAGACGGACATCGGTGCGCGACGGCCCGATCTCTTGGGCAATTTCCGAAGCCTGCCGCAGCGGCAGCAACGCGCGGCGAAAGATCGCGATATCGGTCACCAGCAGCACCAGCAGGATCGGCAGCGTGATCCAGCCGACATTCTTGTAGAAATCCTCGACGATGTCGTCGATCAGCACGTCGCGGTTGGCCATGTCCTCGGCAGCCTGAACCCACACCGTTGTGTCGCCGACGGTGCGTCGAATACTCGCGCCCGAGATGGCCGCGCCGCCGCTGCGGGTGTCCAGGAATTGAACCGCCGCGGCGCGCGGGTCGGAGGGAAAGATCGGCGCCTGATCCTTCAGCGACGAGAACAGGGGTTTTCCGTGCTCATCGACCACCGCGTAGGAATATCGCCCATAGGGCTGGGAATAGAGACCCTGAAGGTCGGGCGGCAATGCCAGCGAAAGACGGCCATCGGCCTGCGGAACCAGGTGATGGGCGACCGACGCCGCCTGCTCTTCCATCGCATCATTATGGAGGTTGGTGGTCGCGTGATTTAGCAGCCACGACAGCGCCAGCGACATCAGGATCGACGTGATCGCCACCGCAATCACGTGCAGGATCACGATACGTGAGATGATCGATTTAAACCGGATCACGCTTTTCCTCGGCGATGAGATATCCGACGCCGCGGATGGTATGGATCTGCACCTTGGCGCCCTTGTCGGAAAGCTGCTTGCGCAGCCGGTGGACATAGACCTCGACGGCGTTCGAGGCGACGTCGCCGGAAAGCCCGAAGATATGGTCTTCGACCTGCTTCTTCGACACCACCCGTCCCTTGCTGCGCATCAGGAGTTCCAGCACCGCGGTTTCGCGGGACGACAACACCTGCGGCTGATCGTCGATCGAGGCCTGGCGGTTGCGCAGGTCGAATTCCAGGTTGGCGATATGCAGCGAACTGCCGAGCTGCTGGCCGGGACGGCGCAGCTGGGCTTCCAGCCGGGCCACCAGTTCTTCCAGCGCGAACGGTTTGACCAGATAGTCATCGGCGCCGCTGCGCAGGCCGTTGACGCGATCCTGCAGTCCGCCGCGCGCGGTGAGAACCAGCACCGGCGTCGGGTCCTTGCGATGTCTGAGCTCGCGCAGAATCGACAGGCCGTCGCCGTCGGGCAATCCGAGATCGAGGATCACGGCGGCATAAGACGTCGTCAGCAGGGCGTC
>Ga0302311_10007677_pt1 | contig 10957 bp, 11 predicted proteins | sample III_Palsa_N1_3_FD_200449 | JGI IMG/M metagenome (GOLD analysis project Ga0302311, IMG submission 200449) | Peat permafrost microbial communities from Stordalen Mire near Abisko, Sweden - III_Palsa_N1_3 | ecosystem: Environmental > Terrestrial > Soil > Palsa > Peat permafrost | place: Sweden...
AGGCCGGAATCGGCGATCCTGTTCCCTCACCTGATGACTCTCCGGTCAATGGGGCGACGCTGCATTTTGGCAGTCCGTCAAGTCGTCGATGGTATCTAGTGGACAAAGTCTGACGCAAGAGTCCTTTGAGGATTCCCCGAGCTTGGAGATTGTGCGAGTCAGGCTGGATGCGCAGCGGTATCTCGATCAGCCTTTCCCCGTCCGACAGAGATCGGCTTTATCAGATCATGAAGGACCGCAATGCGGCGCAGAAGCATGCGTGGCGCGCTGAGATCGTGTTGCTGACGAGCGACGGCGTCGGCACTAACGAGATCATGCGGCGAACCGGGACTTCGAAGACCTGCGTATGGCGATGGCAGGAGCGCTTCATGCAGGAAGGAGTGGAGGGACTGCTCCGCGACAAGACCCGCCCGTCGCGGATCCGGCCTCTGGCTGCCACGGTGATCGAGCAGGTTGTTGCTCGTACGCTTGAAGATCCGCCCGGCGAGACGACCCACTGGACGGCGCTGATGATGGCAACCGAGGTTGGGATCAGCGTCAGTTCGGTGCAGCGGATCTGGCGAGCCCACGGCCTGCAACCCCACCGCGTTCGCCAGTTCAAGCTTTCGAACGACCCGAAGTTTGTCGAGAAGCTACGCGATGTCGTCGGGCTATATGTCTCGCCGCCTGCTCACGCGATCGTGCTGTCCTTCGACGAAAAAAGCCAAATCCAGGCGCTGGATCGCTCGCAGCCCGGCCTGCCGCTCAAGAAGGGGCGGGCCGGAACCATGACCCACGACTACAAGCGCAACGGCACGACCACGCTCTTTGCGGCGCTCAACGTGCTCGATGGCACCGTGATCGGCCGCAACATGCAGCGGCACCGCCACCAGGAATTCATCCGCTTTCTCAACCTGATCGAAGCACAGGTGCCCGCTAGGAAGGCGATCCACGTCATCCTCGACAACTACGCCGCCCACAAGCATCCCAAGGTTCGAGAATGGCTCGGCCGGCACCCGCGCTTCACCTTCCACTTTACGCCAACATCGTGCTCATGGCTCAATGCCGTCGAAGGTTTCTTTGCCAGGCTGACCAACCGCCGCCTCAGACGCGGCGTCTTCCACTCGCTCGTCGACCTTCAGGCCGCCATCAATCGCTTCCTTGCCGAGCACAACGAAAGCTCAAAGCCATTCGTCTGGACCGCCGATCCCGATGAGATTATCGCCGCCGTCAGGCGCGGGCACCAAGTGTTAGATTCCCACCACTAGTTTGTAGCCTGGTTCGGCATCGTCGGCGCGATGGGCGGCGCGGGATTCTTCGTCCCAATGGATCTGATCGAGATAACGCCGAACCAGTTGGAGATTTAGCGCATCCATTATGGCGTCGATGTCGCGCATAGCGTCCTCGAGCGACGGAGACGCGTATCCGGTCGTGTCGTCTGGATTAACTTGAGGAAGAGGGAGCACGGTCGCCATTATTTGGTCCATTGGCATCGGCTTAAATTTCGGTACGCTCAGGCCAAGCGAGCAGGCGCACGGCCTTGATGCACAGTTAGCCTCGCATGATGATGCACCCCACCCATCGCCCTAGCTTAATAAGCTACTTGCTGCGCCAGCACATGGCAACACGGTCACTGACGCCAACAGGTCCGTTCTGGATCTCAGAGCCCACGGAGGCAGCTTGTTCGGAACGCTCTCCGCGCCATGTCCGTGCTCTGAGTAGGTCATTCGTCTCGCTCAAACCGGCTCGCCGACTAACGACCGCTAGCCTCTATCACTGGCTCGTAAGCCGCCAGGCTTCAGGCGGCCAATCTCGGCCAAAACCCATTCAGTTTGATAGATCGTCCTGCGCGAACCGCGCAGCCGCGCTCTACTCCGCTTCGCTTCGCCGAGCCGCCGTGCCGGCATCTCGTCCCTTCGGGTGACGATCGACTGACGCCGAGGCCGGCGTTACACACCGGCATAGGGTCATCGCGCAGGCGCGATGGCGTCGGCATCCGGCCTCCGGCCAGCGGGGTGGGCGTCACTCCCCTCTAGTCCCGCCGCGGCGGGCCGCAACTTCGGCTGCGCCGATGTCCTCCTCTTCGTTCCGGCGCTTCGCGTGCAGCCCGCCTCAATCGGCGGGACTGCCGGTTCGCTCCTGCCGCCCACCCTGCCGTCGGGGCCGGTTGCGGCTTTTGAGAGAAGGAGCAAGGGAAATGGAACTTCAGCATATCGCCCTCGATCGCCTCGCCGTCTCGGACGCCAACATGCGCGGCAAGGGCAGGACACCCGACCTTTCCAACATCCTGCCATCGGTGCGCGCGCGGGGCATCCTTGTGCCGCTCATCGTCCGACCGATCGGAGACAGCGACGGGTTCGAGATCATCGCTGGTCGGCGTCGCTACGAGGCGGCGAAACAGGTCGCAGATGAATGCGGCGAGATCGATCCGCTGCCCTGCGCGATCATGGAAGCGGGCGACGATGCCGCGGCGCTCGAGACCTCACTGATCGAGAACATCGCCCGCCTCGATCCCGACGAGGTGACACGCTGGGAGACCTTCACGCGACTGGTACGGGAGGGGCGCGCACCGGAGAGCATTGCGCTGACCTTCGGGCTGACCGCCGTCCAGGTGACGCGCACGCTGGCGCTGGGCAATTTGCTGCCGCGTATCCGCTCGCTCTACCGGGCCGGCACGATTGACGCGGTGACGCTGCGTCATCTCACCATGGCCAACAAGGTCCGACAGCGGGAATGGCTGGCGTTGTTCGGCGAGGAGACCAACGCCCCGACCGGCGCGGCGTTGAAAGCGTGGCTGTTCGGCGGTGCGTCCATCCCGACCAAGGCGGCGCTGTTCGACCTTGGCGACTATCGGGGCGAGGTCGTCACCGACCTGTTCGGCGATGACAGCTGGTTTGCGTGTGCCGCCGACTTCTGGACCGCGCAGCGCGCCGAGGTCGAGAATCGCGTCGAGGCCTATCGTGATGCCGGATGGGGCGAGGTCGTGGTGCTACCCGAGGGCCAGACCTTCCAGAGCTGGGATCATGAGCGCCGCCCCAAGCGCAAAGGCGGACGCGTCTACGTGAGCATCGGCCATCGCGGCGACGTCGCGTTCCACGAGGGCTATATCACCTGCCGGGAAGCCCGTCGGCTCGATCGGGGCGAGGACATCAAGGCCACCCGGCCGGAGCTGACCGCCGCCGTCGCCAGCTATGTCGATCTGCACCGCCATGCCGTCGTGCGTGCGACATTGGCGTCGCGCCCGATGGTGGCGCTTCGCGTCATGGTCGCCCATGCCATCGTCGGATCGCCGCTATGGCGGGTCGCGATCGAACCGCAGCGCGCACAGAGCGATGACATCGCCGAAAGCGTGGAGTCGTCGCCCGCCGAGGCCAGCTTCGACGGCAAGCGTCGCGCCGTCCTGGCGATGCTGGGGTTCGATCCCGAGAGCCCGACCGTGGTCCGGGGCTATGCGGACGATCATGGCGTGACCGGCCTGTTCCTCCGGCTCTGCGCGCTCTCGCATATGGAGGTGCTGGACATTCTCGCCATCGTCATGGGCGAGACGCTGGATGTCGGCACGACGCTGATCGAGGCGCTGGGTGTCCATCTCGATATCGATATGGCCGACCATTGGCAGGCCGATGCGGCGCTGCTCGACGGTATCCGCGACAAGACCGTGCTGAACGCGCTTCTGGCCGAAGTGGCGGGCGATGCGGTGGCGCAGGCCAATCGCGATACGACCGGCAAGGTCCAGCGTCAGATCATCGCCGACTGTCTCGCCGGGGCCGGCGGCCGGGAAAAGGTGGAACGTTGGGTGCCGCGCTGGATGGCATTCCCACCGTCCGCCTACACCGAGCAGGGCGGTGTCCCGACCGCCACGCGCTGGACCGAAATCGAGGCGCTGATGGCGTGCGAGCCCGATCCGGTGCCGCAAATCTCCGCCCCCGTCGTCGCCCTTCGGGCCGCCTGAACGGAAGGCCGGCGGCCATCCCGCCGGCCTCTCCCTGTGGGAGATGGATCATGACCGACCAGACCGATCTTCGCGCCGAAAAGCACGCGCCGGAGCCCGATCCGTTCGTGCTGCTGGCGCTTCGCACCATGCCAAGGCTGCCCTATATCTGCATCAAACTCTATGCGGATAGAGGCTATGACGTCCCGCGTATTGCGCGTCGCCTCGACACCTCGGAAGCCCGTGTCGTGCGCTGCCTCAAGCGTGCGATCCTGCACACCGAGCGGATATTGTATGGACGACGGCGGTGGTGGTTCTTTTGATGGCCGCGCCGCGCCGCTCTCATAATCCGGCGCGCCGCTGCGTCGATGTCGTTGGGCAGTTGCGACTGGGCAGCCGTCACTGCTTGTGATTAGGATTGGCGACCATGCGTACCGACCTCGATCATCTTCCGCCGGCCAAGCAGCGCGAGCTGGAACGCGTGGTGCAGATCCTGTTCGAGGAATTCGAGGCAGCGAATGCGGACGCCACCGGCGATCGTCGTCGCGCCCGCATCCGCAAGATCATCCTGTACGGATCATACGCGCGTGGCGGCTGGATCGACGAGCCGCACACCGCCAAGGGCTATCAGTCCGACTTCGACCTGCTGGTCATCGTCAGCCAGAAGGAGGTCGCCGACCGGGCGACCTATTGGTACAAGGCCGAAGAGCGGCTCAACCGCGAGCGTGCGATCACCAAAACGCTCCAGACGCCGGTCAACTTCATCGTCCACACGCTCCAGCAGGTGAACGACGGCCTTGCCCATGGCCGCTATTTCTTCATGGACATCGCGAAGGATGGCATCGCCATTTATGACGGCGACGACACCGAACTTCACGAGCCCAAGCCGAAGACGCCTGATCAGGCGTACGAGATGGCGAAGGAATATTATGACGAGTGGTTTCCCTCCGCGAGCCAGTTCCATGGGTCGGCGAAGCACTCGATCGAGCAAGGCTGGTTCAAGAAGGCCGCGTTCGATCTGCATCAAGCCACCGAACGCCTCTACCATTGCGTCCTGCTCGTTTGCACTTTCTACACGCCACACAATCACAATATCGGCTTCCTGCGTACGCAGGCCGAGCGGCTCGACCGCCGTCTGCATGGCATCTGGCCGATGGACAATCGGCGCGAGCGAGCGATGTTCGAGAAGCTCAAGGATGCCTATGTGAAGGCGCGCTACTCGAAGCATTATCGGATCACTGAGGAGGAGCTCGCCTGGCTTGGCGCTCGCGTCGAGGACCTCGGCAAGGTGGTCCACGAAGTCTGTTCCGAACGCCTCGCCGCGCTTCAATCGAAGCTGCTCGACGCCGCCGAATAGGCGCACGCGAACGTCTCGCTGCTAGCGAAAATACGGCCGCGCCGAGCGCGGCCATCACCTATCAGATCATGCAGGCGAGCTGTCGCTCATACTTGTGCGCCGCGTTCGGTCGAAGCCATTCGCCGACCGATCCGACATGCAGATCGTCATCGATCGGCGTCGTCGCGCATGCAAAATCCGGTCGCCGGTCCGCCATCATCATCCCCGAAAGCGGCGCGATCGTCGCCCATTCGATCGCCCATAAAAGCTCCGTCCGATCGTCCTCGACGATCAGGATTCCTGCACCTTCGACCAGCGCTTTGAAGCGGTATTCCTCCGTCATCGGATCATGCAATCCCTCGATCAGAGTGCCGTCCGAGAAGCCCAGGACGAACGGATGACCGCGCCGCACGCACGTCGCGATCAACACGGTTTCGATATCCCCCGAGATGCAGATCACGCCGTTTTTCCGTCCCCTTATCTCTATACCCATGACCTTACCCTCCTGCCGATCTGCGCGGGGGGGGTAGAACACACAGGGAACGAGCAGGCAAGAGATCGGCGGCTGGAGGGGTGGGCGTAAGGCAAGATGAAAGCCCTGCCTCCACGGGAGGCTGGAATGGCGCCTGCACCTCCTTTTTGATGGAGGCATGGATCGGGCGTCGCCAGTGCCCACCTCCACACGGGAGACTCGTGACACAGAAGCCTCGCATTTCCGCGGCTTTGCGCGGGGGACCACTGTGGAGGCCCTTGAAGCCGGATCGTCCGCTGCCCTCATCATTGGCTTTGCGGAGATGCCTGATGGCAACCGATGACGATTTCATGCCGTGGATCGGGACTGCGGGGCGCGATCGATCCTTCCTCGGCTCGGTCAAACGCGCCACCAATCTGGCAGGCGGTCGCAGCCGGGCTGGGCGCTCGCGCTTCACCGGCGAGCGCATCGGTCGCGGTGCGGGCGCAGGCCGCGTGCTCAGCACCCGTCCCGTCGGCGGCCGGCATGGCCGCCGCGTCATCGTCAAGGCGCGCTATGTGCTGCTCGCGGGCAAGGGCGGCGCGCGCGCCCAGGCGCATCTCCGTTATCTCCAGCGCGACGGCACCACGCGCGAGGGAGAGCGGGGAACACTCTACGCCGCCGATCGCGACGTCGCCGACGGCAAGGCCTTCCTCGAACGTGGCACCGGTGATCGTCACCAATTTCGCTTCATCGTCGCCGCTGAAGACGGTGCTGAATATGAGAATCTCAAACCGCTCGTCCGCCGCTTCATGGCGCAGGCCGAAAAGGATCTCGGCACCAGCCTCGACTGGGTGGCCGTCGATCACTTCAACACGGGCCATCCCCACAGCCATATCCTGCTGCGCGGCAAGGACGATCGCGGCGCCGATCTCATCATCGCCCGCGAGTATCTCAGCCACGGCTTGCGGGCCCGCGCGCAGGAGATCGTCGAGCTGGATCTCGGACCGCGCACCGAGCTGGAAATCCGGCGCGCCGAGACGCGCGAGATCGGGCAGGAGCGCTTCACCGCGATCGACCGCCGGCTGGTCCGGGCGATCGATAGCGACGGACTGGTATCCTCAGCCCATCCTGACGGCATCGAGCAAGCCGCCCGCGCCGGGCGCCTTCAGACACTCGGCAAGATGGGGCTGGCGACCGAAGAGAAGCGCGGTCGTTGGCGTCTAGACGGCGAGCTGGAGCCGACGCTTCGCGCCATGGGCAAGCGCGGCGACATCATCGCCACACTGCATGAGCGGATGAAGCAGGAGCGCAGCCTCATACCGCCCGCAGACTATGCCATCTATGATCCCGGCCGGACCGGACAGCAGCCTTTGGTTGGCCGCGTGCTCGCCACCGGGCTTTCCGACGAGCATCACGACCGCCGCTTCATCGTCGTCGAAGGTACCGATGGCCGGGCATGGCATGTCGATGTCGGGATGGCCGACGAGATGCCGAGCCGACGGTCGGTCGTGCGCTTGTCCGATGCCATGGGATCGGTGCGGCAGGTCGACCGCACCGTCGCCAATGTCGCCGGCGCGCATGGCGGTCGGTACAGCATCGACGTCCATCTCCGGCACGACGCGCAGGCAAGCGAGGATTTCGCACGGACACATGTCCGGAGACTCGAAGCGATCCGGCGTGGCGGTGGTGGTGTCGAGCGGCGGCCCGACGGCAGCTGGATCATCGCCCCCGATCACCTGGAACGCGTCGAGGCGTATGAGCGCAGCCTTGCCGAACGCCGACCCGTGCGGATCGAGACCTTGTCGGCGAAACCGCTCGAGCAACTGCTTCGCCATGACGGCGTCACCTGGCTCGACCGGGAGATCGCATCCGACGATCCGACGCCACTCGAGCGGGGCTTCGGCGCCGATGTCCGGCAGGCGCTCCGGCGACGCCAGATGTGGTTGGTCGAGCAGGACCTCGGTGCCGGCCAGGGCGAAGACTTCGTGCCGACACGAAACCTGCTCGCCCGGCTGCAGCGGCGTGATCTGGCCACGGCGGGCGCGCAGCTGAGCAAGGAGCTCGGTCTCGACTACACCGAAGCCCGATCCGGCGAGCGGATCGACGGCGTGTTCCGCCGTGCGGTTGAGATAGGCGACACGAAGTTCGCCCTTGTCGAGCGCTCTCGCGATTTCACGCTCGTCCCGTGGCGGCCGGCGTTGGAGAAGCAGATCGGCCAGACCATCGGCGGCATCATGCGCAACGACGGCAATATCAGCTGGCGGATCGGTCGCGATCGCGGGCCGCAGATCGGGTGACGGCAGACATGTATCTCAGGACGGCAGATAGGTTCTGATGGCGGCCGCCGGAGGATGGCATTCTGCTGCCACGCACGAGAGCCGTACGTAGAACGGGACGTCACACATGAGGACAAGCAAGACCCGCCACCAATTCTATCTTCCCGACCCGCTGTCGGCCAAGCTCGACACGCTGGCGATGAAACCCGGTGCATCCAAGACGTCTATCTTGTCCGATGCGCTTACCGCGTGGATCGAGCGCAGCGGCGCTCAGGAACTGGACGGTCGCTTCGGCCCGCGGCTCGATCGGATGACCCGTGCTGCCGAACGGATGGAAGAGAAGCTCGATGTGCTGAACGAGGCGTTCGGCCTGTTCGTGCTTCACCAACTGACGCTGACCGCGCATCAGCCGGCATTCGATCGGGAAACCTCGCAACTCGGACGTGACCGCTATGAGCGTTTTGTCGATCAAGCCGGTCGAATGTTGGCACGCAAGCGAGGCACCGCCATCAGCATCGATTCCAAGGAACAGATATGAGTCAAAATTCCGCAAAGACGCGTGATAGCGAGGCCATCGAAGGCTTGCGGCCGATCACCGTAAGAATTCAAGAAGCCTGTAGGATAACCGGGATAGGCCGATCCAAGCTCTATGAACTGATTAAAACCGGCGATATTGAAACGGTGAAAGTCGGTACGCTAACCCTGGTTCCAGTAGCTGGCATCGAACGGTTTCTTGCTTCGCAGAAAGGACGGCCGTTACCCTAGTGCTCGCATGCCATCGCTACGATCCTTCGTCTGCCGGTCCTGTGCTGCTTCCTGCTTCAAGCAACTGGCCCGGAAGGGGGCGGGACGGGCGGCAGGAGCGGTCCGGCGATCCCGCCGATCGAGGCGGGCTGCACGCGAAGGGCCGGAACGAAGAGCAGGACCCGGCATCGCCAAGTTGCGGCTTGCTGCGGCTAGATTAGAAGATAGCGACGCCGACCCCGCTCGCTTCAGAGCCGAATGCAGACGTCACCGCGAAGCGATGGCCGCATGCCGGTGCGCAGCACCGGCCACGCGTCATCGATCGTCTTAGGTGGCGGTATGAGGCGGGCCTCGGCCGCCTCGGTTCGGCAGATCAATCCAGTTTATGCGTGAGCGCGTATTAAGCTGCCTTATCTACGATCGCGTATAATTTGCCCTTATGCGCAAACGCGTATAAACATGCCCTATACGCGATGGCGTATGGAGGCTGCCATGAACCACATTGCTCGCACCCCAAAACAAATTGGGGAAGTCATCCGCCGCCGTCGCATCGAGGCGGGGTATACGCAAACGGAACTTGGGCGGCTCGCCGGTTTAAGGCAGGCTACGATTTCTCAGGTCGAGAACGGAAGCAAAGCAGCGCAGATTGAATCGGTGTGCCTGATCCTTGCGGCGCTTGGCCTCGAGATACTTATCACCGACCGCAGCCAAGGCTCGACACAAGACATCGAGGCGATGTTCTGATGCCCCGTAAAGCCGCGCGCGCGCCGCTCAATGTTTTCCTGAATGGACAACTGGTCGGTCAGCTCGCCAAAAAGGCGGACGGGGCGGTCAGCTTCTCCTACACGACACAATGGCTGGAGCGATCGGACGCCTTCCCGGTCTCGCTGTCCCTCCCGTTACGCGCCACCCGATTCACGGGCGAACGCGTGAGCGCAGTGTTCGAAAACTTGCTGCCGGATTCCAAACCGATCCGTACTCGTGTCGCCGAGCGCGTCGGCGCGGCAGGCACCGATGCCTACAGCATGCTGGCAGAGATCGGCCGCGACTGCGTCGGCGCGCTACAATTCCTCCCCGACGGCGTCGAGCCAGGCTCTCTCGCGGCGATCGAAGGCACGCCTGTCGACGACGCACAGATCGAGGCAATCCTAAAAAATCTCGCAAAAGCGCCGCTCGGCCTCAACCAGGACGATGATTTCCGCATCTCGATCGCGGGGGCCCAAGAAAAGACAGCGCTCCTGCGCCGAGGCGAAAGGTGGCTGAAGCCCACCGGGACAACGCCAACCACACACCTCTTCAAGCCGCAGATCGGTCAGCTCCCGAATGGGATCGACCTCTCCAATAGCGTCGAGAACGAGTATTTTTGTTTGAAGCTGATGTCGGCATTTGGCCTCAAGGCCAACGCAGCGGAGATGGCGACGTTTGGCGAGACCCGAACGCTCATCATCGAACGGTTCGATCGGCTATGGGCGGGCGATGGCCGGCTGCTGCGACTGCCGCAGGAAGATTGTTGTCAGGCGTTCTCGGTAGCACCAACGCGTAAATATGAGAACGAAGGCGGTCCCGGCATCCCCGCGATCCTCGACCTTCTTCAAGGAAGCGACGATCCCCAAGGCGACCAGATCGCTTTTCTCCAGAGTCAGATGATCTTTTGGCTGATCGGCGCGACCGATGGCCACGGAAAAAACTACAGCATCGCGCTCCTGCCAGGCGGTCGCTTCCGGCTGACCCCCTTTTACGACGTACTGACGGCCGAGCCGAGCCTGTCGGCCCATCAAATGGGTCGCAACCAAATGAAGCTCGCCATGGCTGTGGGCGCAAAGCGACATTACCGCATGTCCGAAATCCACGGACGGCATTTCGTCGAGACGGCGCGCGCAGCAAACATGCCGGATGCGCTGACGCGCAGAGCCGTGGATGGTGTCATGGAACGGTGCGAGGCTGCGTTCGCATCGGTGGCAGACGAACTACCGAAAGAATTCCCCCAGCATATTCTCGCCGACACGCGCAGTGCAGCACTCAAGCGGTTGAACGACCTCGCTACCGCACACGGCGAATGGCGAAGCTAAGGCTAGATGTGAATCAACATGGAAGCCGGCTTGGTCTGCCTGCGCATAACGCCGGCTTCAGCAGAAACAGCTCTTGGCTCAAACCGGACGAGGCACCCCTCGGACACTCGAACCGTGCACTTCGATCAACCGGCAGAGTTGCCCGAGGGGGGCCGATTCGCTATGTAG
>Ga0302311_10007680_pt1 | contig 10952 bp, 8 predicted proteins | sample III_Palsa_N1_3_FD_200449 | JGI IMG/M metagenome (GOLD analysis project Ga0302311, IMG submission 200449) | Peat permafrost microbial communities from Stordalen Mire near Abisko, Sweden - III_Palsa_N1_3 | ecosystem: Environmental > Terrestrial > Soil > Palsa > Peat permafrost | place: Sweden...
GGCTCCCGGGCTACCACGCATATTCGACCGATAGCGCCAGTACGCGCTGCACGGTCCTTTGCGTGATCGGACTGTCCCGCGCACTTCCGAGCAAGTGATTAACCGCCGTGTCCAGACTGATCAGCCAGTGATCCGTGAGAAAGCCGGTCGCACTGAAGCCGATTCCGGCTGAATCAGAGCCGGCGTGCGGGTCATACACGGGATAGCCCGAGGCCAGCGCCTGCGCCATGGTCACGCCGAATTCCTTCTGCAAGTAGCGGTGGTCGGCGAAAGTCAGTGAAGGACCGGCGAACATGATCAGTTTCTTGGAGCTTCCGGGAAGCGGCATATAGGCTTCCACATCGCCAGCGAGACCGTCGGCGCCGCCGACGAATTGGCGCACGTCCGACCGCAGCACCAGAGGAAACTCCTTGGAGATCACGTAGGAGCCGAACACCTTGATGACGGGCGCGCGTGGGATGTCGCCCATGCCGCGAAGGTGTGCGACATCGTCCGACTCATACCGGCCGAGATCGTAGGCAAGCGCGATTCCGGCACGGTAATTCGCACCGCGGATCAAGTTCACGCCTAAGCCCTCGCCGATGGAAGCGAACGCGATGTCGCGGTAGCGGACGCTGATCACGGGTCCGCCCTGTTTCCGGTAGAGCTCTGCGCCCTCGTAAAGAGGCCGGATATCCGCCGCCGCGCCCAGTACGTAATGCCAGTCCGGTCCATTCAGTTGGAACATTTTCTCCAGGATGATGCCGCTCGAATACTGCCACTCCTGGAGCGGCGAGGGGGTTTGCGCCCACACGCAGGACGGAGCACAGGCAGAGAGCGCAAAAGCCAGAGAGGCGAGGCGAAGCGGCACCGCGGCTCAAACCAACATGCACGCTTCTTCGAAGGGCAGCCGCGGATTGCGCGGATACAGCAACTCCGTGGTGCCGGTTCCCAGCGCACAGATGAAGTTGGACTTGACCGAAGTCCCGGCGAAAAAAGCCGCATCGATCTTCTCGTTGCTGAAGCCGGACATCGGACCGCAATCGAGCCCGAGCGCTCGCGCCGCGAGAATGAGATAGGCTCCCTGCAGCGTGGCATTGCGCATCAGGGTGACTTGGGCCGTGGCGGCATCCTTGAAGAAATCGGCCGCCTCCGGCTTCTGCGGAAACAGGTAAGGAAGTTTTTCGTAGAATTTCTCATCCATGCCGATGATGACGGTGACCGGCGCCTGCTCGACCTTGACTAGATTCCCGGCGGAGACGCACTCGAGGAGCTTCAATTTGGCCGCCGCGCTCGCCACGAATACGAATCGCGCCGGACTGCAATTAACGGAGGTCGGACCCATTTTGAGCAAATCGTAGAGCGCCCGCAGCGTCCTCTCCGGTACGGGCTGCGGAGTCCAGCGATTGTAGGAGCGCGCGTCGCGAAACAGCATTCCCAGAGCCTCATCGTTCAGCGATTTTTTCAAGTATCTCCTCGGGTATGACCCAGGGTTCCGCCGCGAAGTTCATATCCGCGCTTGAAGTCGCGGATGTGTTTTTCCATCCAGGTCCGCGCCACATCGCTGCGCCGCAGCTTGATCGCGCTCGTGATCCGGCTCTGCGCCTCGCGGATGCGCGTCCGCGCTTGCGGTATGCGGTCAATGAGCTCGGTAAGCGTCGGCGCGAGCAGCAGATTGAGCGGCGCCTGCGACAGAGCGAGCACCTGATTGCCGCTCGCCGCCGCAACCGCCGTAAAGAAATCTACCACAGCCGACACCGCCGCCGCAGTATCGCCGGCATCGCGCCGGAAGCGCGCGCTGGTGCGCACCAGGAGCTGCAACTGCGCGGCGCTGCGCCTTCCGGCGGCGTACTCCGCCGCCGCGGGCTCGATGGCCATCATCGCTTCCCATAATTCCGAGAAGGTCACATCGTGCAGCGCGAGCGCGCGGCTGACGCCCGAGCTCACATGCTTGGGTTCCGGCCGGGTGACTCGCAAGCGCTTTTCGCCGCGGCCGCGCCCCAAAAGGCCCTGAGTTTCCAATTCGCGAATGGCCTCGCGAATGGTCGAGCGATTCACGCCGAACTGGCGCGCTAGATCGGTCTCGGACGGCAGAGGGTCGCCCCTGCGCAGCAATCGTCCGACGATGCGCTGCTCGATGACATTGGCGATTTGCCGGTAGGCGGGATAATCGTTCAGCGGCTGAAACAGGTCGCTCACCCGCTTTCCCCGAACAGCTCCCGGCCGATCAACATGCGGCGAATTTCCGAGGTGCCGGCGCCGATTTCGTACAGCTTGGCATCGCGCAGCAGGCGCCCGGTCGGATAATCGTTGATGTAGCCGTTGCCTCCCAGCAATTGAATGGCGTCCAACGCGGCGCGAGTCGCGGCCTCGGCGCAAAATAGAATGCAGGCCGCGGCGTCCTTGCGCGTCGAATCGGCCCGATCGCAGGCGGCGGCGACGGTGTAGGCGTAGCTGCGGCAGGCGTTGAGCGAGGCATACATGTCCGCGAGCTTGCCCTGCACGAGTTCGAAGGTGCCGATGGCCTGGCCGAATTGCCGCCGTTCGCGCACGTACGGGACGGCGACGTCGAGCGCCGCGGCCATGATGCCGAGCGGGCCGCCGGAGAGCACCACGCGTTCGAAATCGAGGCCGCGCATCAGCACGCTGACCCCCTGGTTTTCCTCGCCCAAGAGGTTCTCGGCGGGCACCTCGCAGCCATCGAACACGAGTTCGCTGGTGCTCGAGCCGCGCATCCCGAGCTTGTCGAGCTTCTGCGCCGGCGTGAAGCCTTTGAATCCCTCTTCGATGATGAAGGCGCTGATGCCGCGCGGCCCGGCCTCGGGATTGGTCTTGGCGTAGACCACCAGAACCTGCGCCTCCGGGCCGTTGGTGATCCACATCTTGCGGCCGTCGAGCACATAGTGATCGCCGCGCCTCACGGCTTTCAACTGCATCGATACCACATCGGAGCCGGCGCCGGGTTCGGACATCGCGAGCGCACCGACGTGTTCGCCGCTGATGAGCTTCGGTAGATAACGGCGCTTTTGCTCCGCGTTGGCATTGAGCGCGAGCTGGTTCACGCACAGATTCGAATGCGCCCCGTAGCTCAATCCCACGGCCGCCGAGGCCCGCGAGATCTCCTCCATGGCCACGGTATGCGCAAGGTAGCCCAAGCCCGCGCCGCCGTCCTCCGGCGCGACCGTCATCCCCAGAAACCCAAGCTCGCCGAGCTCGCGCCACAGATCGCGCGGAAACACATTGCTGCGGTCGATCTCGTTGGCGCGCGGGGCGAGGCGCTCCTCGGCGAAGCGCCGCACTTGATCGCGCACCGTATCGATCACCTCACCAAGACCGAAATTGAACTCGCGGTAGGCAGCGCCGGGCATTATCAGAAGACCCCCATTGTCATCGCACCCAAAATAGTTGGATAATCGGACTGTCGGACAATTTTGCGCCCCGACGGCGCCAATGACAATGGCGGGATAGCTTAAGATGGCCAGGATCGCCTCAACCCTCGACTCAAAGTCCTTAGACTTCGCCGCCAACCGTGCTGCGATGCAATCCCTGGTGCAGGAATTGCGCTCTTTATTGCAGCGCAACGCCCTCGGCGGCAGTGCCGCGGCGCGCCGCAAGCACCGTGAAGCCGGCAAACTTCTGGTGCGCGAGCGGATCGACGCCTTGCTCGACCCCGGATCGCCATTCCTGGAACTCTCGGCGCTGGCCGCTTACGAGGTCTACGACGATGATTTGCCGGGAGCGGGGCTGGTCACCGGCATCGGCCGCATCTCCGGCCGGCCCTGCATGGTGGTCGCCAATGACCCCACGGTGAAGGGCGGCACTTATTATCCGCTCACCGTCAAGAAACACTTGCGGGCGCAGGAGATCGCCGGCGAGAACGCGTTGCCCTGTATCTACCTCGTGGAAAGCGGCGGGGCGTTCCTGCCGAAGCAAGATGAGGTATTCCCGGATCGCGAGCATTTCGGGCGCATATTTTTCAATCAGGCGAGGCTCTCCGCGCAAGCCATCGCGCAGATCGCCGTGGTGCACGGCTCCTGTACCGCGGGCGGCGCCTATGTGCCCGCGATGTCGGATCAGGCCATCATCGTGCGCAACCAGGGCCGCGTGTTCTTGGGCGGTCCGCCGCTGGTGCGCGCCGCCACCGGCGAGGAAATCGATGCGGAATCGCTCGGCGGCGCCGACGTGCATTGCCGCCGCTCCGGCGTGACCGATTACTACGCCGAGAACGATACCCATGCGCTGGCGTTTGCGCGCCGCGCCGTCGTGCGCTTGCGCCCGCCGCCGGCCGCTGCCGCGCCGCGCTCCCGGGAGCCTGACTACGATCCCTGTGAACTCTATGGAATCATTCCGCAGAATTCCCGCAAACCCTACGATGTGCGCGAGATCATCGCGCGCCTGGTCGACGCTTCCTGGTTCGACGAATTCAAAGCCCTCTACGGCACGACGCTGGTGTGCGGTTTCGCCGATGTTCACGGCTTCCCGGTCGGCATTCTCGCCAACAACGGCATCTTGTTTTCCGAAAGCGCACTGAAGGGGGCGCATTTCATCGAGTTGTGCTGCCGCGAGGGAATTCCCTTGGTGTTCTTGCAAAACATCTCAGGCTTCATGGTGGGTCAAGCGGCCGAGGCGGGCGGGATCGCCAAGGACGGCGCCAAATTGGTGACCGCGGTGGCGTGCGCCGCGGTGCCGAAGTACACCATCGTGATCGGCGGCAGCTTCGGCGCCGGGAACTACGCCATGTGCGGCCGCGCCTACGGTCCGCGCCTGCTGTTCCAATGGCCGAATGCCCGCACTTCCGTGATGGGCGGCGAGCAGGCCGCGAGCGTCCTCGCCACCATCAAGCGCGAGGCCTTGCAGCGCGCCGGCAAGGAGTGGAGCGATGCCGAGGAAGAACAGTTGAAGGCGCCGATTCGCGAGCAATTCGAGCACCAGGGACGGCCGTTTTACGCCTCCGCGCGGCTCTGGGATGATGGCGTCCTCGATCCCGTCGATACGCGCCGCGCACTGGGGCTGGCGTTGGCGCTGACTCAGGCGCAGCGCACGCCGGCCACGCAGTTCGGCATCTTTCGCATGTGAGATCTTAAAAAATTGCCCAAAAAAGCGGCCAAAAAATCCAGCAAGCGCCTGCTCGTCGCGAACCGCGGCGAAATCGTCTGCCGCATCGCGATGAGCGCGCGGCGTCTCGGCTGGACCACGATCGCCGTCTATTCGGACGCGGATCGCGGCGCGCGGCACGTTCGCGCCGCGGATGAGGCGTACTTTCTCGGACCATCGCCGGCATCGCAGAGCTACCTCGATGCCGCCCGGGTGCTCGAACTCGCGCGCGCCGTCGGCGCCGACGCCGTGCATCCCGGCTATGGCTTCTTATCGGAGAATGCGAATTTTGCACAGGCCGTCGTCGATGCGGGCCTCAAGTTCATCGGGCCGCCCGCGGCCGCCATTCGCGCCATGGGCTCGAAGAGCGCGTCGAAAGCCGCGATGGCGGCGGTGGGAGTGCCGGTGGCGCCCGGCTATCACGGTGCCGGACAATCGCTGCAGGAGCTTGAAGCTGAGGCCGTTCGAGTCGGCTTTCCGCTGATCATCAAGGCGAGCGCGGGCGGCGGCGGCAAGGGCATGCAGGTGGTCAATTCGGCGGCCGAGGTGGCCGCGGCCGTGGGCTCGGCACAGCGCTTGGCGCGAACCGCCTTCGGCGATGATCGCCTGCTGCTGGAGCGCTACTTCCCCAAGGCGCGGCATGTCGAGGTCCAGGTATTCGCCGATACCCATGGCGGCATCGTCGCGCTCTTCGATCGCGATTGCTCGGTGCAGCGCCGCCACCAAAAGATCATCGAGGAGGCGCCGGCGCCCGGCCTCGAGCCGGAAGTTCGCGCGGCGATGGCGGAGGCCGCCATCACCGCCGCCCGTTCGGTCGGCTATGTGGGCGCGGGCACCGTGGAATTCCTGCTGGATCACGCGCAGCATTTTTACTTCATGGAAATGAATACGCGGCTGCAGGTCGAGCATCCGGTCACGGAGCTCATCACCGGTATCGATCTCGTGGAGTGGCAGTTGCGCATTGCCGAGGGCGAGCGGCTGCCCAAACAGGCGGGGCAGATCGCGCAGCGCGGCGCGGCCATCGAGGCGCGTCTGTACGCGGAGGACCCGGCGCACGGCTATCTGCCGAGCGTCGGCCGCATTACGCACCTCTCCTGGCCCTCCGCGTCGCCGGGGTTGCGGTTGGACACCGGTGTCGATGCGGGCGATGAGGTCTCCCCATTTTACGATCCCATGCTGGGGAAGCTGATCGCTTGGGGCGAGTCGCGCGCGGAGGCGGGCGCCCGCTTGCTTCGGGCGCTCGGCGAATTGGAAGTGGTGGGCGTGATCACCAACCGCGCACTTCTGATGAGCGTGCTCGCCGATACGGAGTTTCAACGCGGCGAGGTCGCGACGGATTTCCTGAGCGTGCGCCAGCCGCACCTCGAGTTCGGCGAGCCGGCGGCGGCGGCGGAGGATAGGGTGCTTGCTGCCCTCTGGTGCGCGACCGCAGAGACGGACTCGAGCGCACTCTGGGCGGACACCACGGGATGGCGTCTGGCGGGGCCCGCCATCACCGAGTGGCGGTTCGGGACAGAACGGGTGCAGGTCGAGCGGCAGGCGCGCAACGCCTACCTGGCTCGCCTCGGCGGCCATGAATACGCGCTCTGCGTCATCGCGCGCGGCAAGTCCTCGTTCGAGGTCGAGATGGCGGGCCAAATGCAGCGGCTGACCCTCTGCGTGTTCGGCCAGGACCTCGAGTTGTTTCGCGGCGGCCGGCACGTGAAGCTCACCGTCGGCCGGACCGACGATGCCCTGCAGGCCACCTCTCAAGCGGATGAAGGTTCATTGGTCACGCCGCTGCCGGGCACGGTGGTAGCGGTGCATGTCAGCACAGGTCAAGAGGTGGCACGCGGCGCGGCGCTGATGACCATTGAAGCCATGAAAATGGAGCACACCGTGACCGCGCCATACGCGGGTACCGTCGTGCGTCTGCCGTTCGGCTTGGCGGACCGCGTCGCGGCAGGGGCGGTATTGGTCGAACTGTCGCCGCTGCCGGCGCCTTAAAAAGGCTTTTTAGGCGAGTTCGAGATCGAGGGAAAGCGGCGGCGCCTGCAGGGGCGGAAAGCTCACTTTGAAGCGCGTCTCGTGACCGAGCAAACTCGCGAGCGCAATTTTTCCGCCCGCCTCGTGTACGTAGCGCCGAACCAACGACATGCCGCCGCCGTGCGTGGTATCGGTGGGCGAGGTCGCCAGAGTCGTGTAGCCGGATTTGAAAATGAGTTTGATCGCTTCCCGGTCGCGCAATCGTGCGGCATTCTCGGCGGTGATCACTCCTCTCGCGATGGCGGTCGAGCGGACCTTTTCCGGATCGAGGCCGCAGCCGTCATCCTCGAACAGGAGTTCGAAACCATTGTTCGCCGACGTCTTGAATTCGAGCCGCATCGTGCCTTGCGCCGGCTTGCCGGCCGCTTCGCGGCTGGCGGGAGCCTCGATGCCATGCATCACCGCGTTGCGAATCAGTTGGATGGCGACGTTCTTGATCGCTGCCTGGTAGGCGGGCGGGACCAATTGCAGGCCATGGCATTCGAGCTGCACCGTCTTGCCGTGCTCCTGCGCCACGTGCTCGCTCAAAACCAGCAGCGTACTGTCGAGGCTGCCCGCCGGCGCCGAACGCTGTGCGCCGGGCACGCTCTTCACGCCGGATTTTCCCGCCATGAATTTGGGCGCTTCGATAATTTGAGTGCCATTTTGCGTCATGCTCGGCGACTGTGCGGCCGCGCCGCTGTCGCGCGCCGGGCCCGCGGAGACGGTCAGGGATTTCAATAATGCAAATTGGCTGTACAGCTGGTCGAGCTTGACCGCGAGCGGCAGGAATTCGCTGCCGCTCAACGAGCTGCGGCTGCGTAGATCGTGCAGCGAGTCCTCGAACAGGCGCGCCGCGCCCTCGAGCGCAGTCAGCTTGAATGCGGCGGCGTCGCGCCTCACCCGGTCGACTTCGTGCAGAGTCTCTTCGAGCTTGTTGCGAAACGCGTCTTCCTCGCGGGCCGGCTTTTTCAATACGGCATTGATGGTCTTCATGGAGCCATCGGTTCTTTGCAAGAAGGCGACGAAGCGCGCGCGGCCCGTTTGCAGGATGCCGCGCAGGATCTCGCCCTGCGTTTGCAATTGGGTCCGGAGGTCCTCGAGTTCCCGCGCCGTTTGCACGCGCAGCGTGATGTCGGTGACGCGCACCAGCCACATGCGCGGCTCGCGCGCCGACTCGATCAGGTCGAACTCGAACGAGTAATGCGCCGTGTCGAACGTGCCGTCGGAGTTGGGCAGGCGGACGTCGATATCCTTGAGCGGATTCGATTCGGCGGCGGCCTCGCGCGGCACGGGCTCACGCAGAATGCTGGGCTCGCGCGCGACGGCGTCGCGGGACGGGGCGGCGTCGGGGGCCGGGGCGGCTTCGCGCGGCAGGGCGCCAAGCAGAGCCGCAATATGATTTCGCACCACCGTGAGCGTCTTGGCGGTGACGACGGGCCCGAGCAGTTTCTCGAAGCTCAAATTGCTGAAGTCTTGACGGCGAAACAAGGTCGCGAGCGACTGCGACACCTGCGGCTGGATTCTGTCCTTGCCATCCAGCAGGAACAGGCCTTGCTCGGTATTTTTGAGGATGGCGTCGGTCAACCGATTGCTGGCACCGAGCAGATCCTGCTTCTCACGCTCGTGTCGCTTAGCGGTAATAAACATGGGTACCTGGAGGTTGCCAAAGCGGCGCGCAGGGGGGATTGATCGGTGTCACAGCCCCGAGCGTTTTATGACATATGCTGCATCGAGTTAGGGCCGGTTGAGACCCGGGTCACATTCTGGCTATGCGACCGCCGCGACCAGAGGACCCAAATCCGCCAACAGCTCGTCCGCCGACGCGTAGCGTTCGGACGGATTTTTCGCCATCAAACGGTCCACCAAAGCCTGCTGCAATGCGACATTTTCGGGCAGTCGCGGTACGGGCGACGCGGCGTGCTGGGCCATGATGGCCATGGCGCTGCGGCCGCTGTAGGGGCGCTGTCCCGTGAGCATTTCGTAGAACATCACACCTAAGCTGTAAATATCGGTTCGGGCATCGACACGCTGTCCCTGGGACTGTTCCGGGCTGATGTAGTAAGGGGAGCCAAGCACCTGGCCGGCACCGGTGGTGCTGCCCTCGTCGATCGAGCGGCGCGCCAGGCCGAAATCAATCAGCACCGGAGAATTGTCCTCGCGCAACATGACGTTCGCGGGCTTGAGGTCGCGATGCAAGATGCCGAACACGTGAATGACACGCAGCGCCTCGGCGATGGCGCGCAGGTAGTAGAGACTCTCATCGATGCTCAAGGGATTGCGCAGCCGGTCGCGCAGGTCGCCGCAGGGAATGTGTTCCATGACGAGGTACTGATGCTGCGGCAAGGCGCCGAAGTCGTAGATCTCCGCGATCGCGCGATGCGCGATGCTCGAGATGATTTCATACTCGCGCTGGAAGCGGTCAGCATCATCCAGTTCGCGCGGCGAGCTGCCGCGATTCATGACCTTGAGGACCACGTTGCGCCGCAGCCGGTCGCTGCGCGCGAGAAATACCGAGGAGAAATTGCTGGTGGCGATCTCCTTGACGATGGTGTATCCCGGCACGCGAATCGCGGGCGCATCGCTCGAGGGCCCGAGCAGCGCCTCCGCCGCCTGCGTCGCCGCGCGCTGCTTGGCGAAGGCTTCGGTGACTGATTTCAGCAGGGACTCGCGGGTGATGCGCGCCAGCGGCAAGTAATCCTTGGCGCCGCACTTGAGTGCCCTCACCGCCGTGAGCTCGTTGCCGTTCTCCGCCAGGATGATGGAGTAGACGTTCGGCTGCGCGCGCAGCATCTGCGTGAGGTGACTCAAGCCGGTGCTCGCCAGGGCTTCGTTGCTGAAATCGATTTGCAGAAAGACGGCATCCGGCGCGCGTTCCTGGACGAATCGCGCCAGTGAGTCCGGCTCCGCCGCGGGAGCGGTAGTCACCTGGGCGCTCGGCCAATGGCTGGTCACATGGTGGGTCAGCCATTGCAGGCGTTTGGTGTCGCCGCCCACCATTAACAGGATTGGACCGCTCGCATCGGGCATAAGCTGACGTCTAGACAAAGGAATGCCAGACTATCCGCTGCTGCCCCCGCCTGACCCGTCGGGATTTCACATTTCTGGCGGACTGTACCTGGTCTCGGCGGTTTTGGGCCCCAAAAGGCGGAAACCGTGGAAATTGGCTCCAAAAACCCTAGAAATTTGCAACAACGCCCCGACTGCATGGTCTTACGGGTTGCCTTGGGAAATCTTTGAAAGGACGTATCTCAATGGGAAGCATTCGAACTTGGTCGCTCGCCGCGGTGGCGGGCATTTTTGTCGTGGTCGTGGCCCATCAGCGCTCGAATGCCGAGGCCGAGTCGGCGAACGCGGCCTCCGCCGCCGCCGTGCCGGTGGCCGCTGCGCCGGCCGGCCGAGTGGCCGGGCTGCCCGATTTCTCCGGTCTGGTCGCCGAGTACGGCGCGGCCGTGGTGAATATCAGCGTGGTCGAGAAGGCGCCGAAATTCGGCGCCGCGGACCAGGACAGCGATGACGATCCCCTGTCGCAGTTCTTCCATCGCTACCAGCAGCCGGGCCAGCCTCCGGATCACACGCCGCCCAGCCGCGGCATCGGTTCGGGCTTCATCATTACGCCGGACGGTTATGTGCTCACCAACGCCCATGTGGTGGCGGATGCCTCCAATGTCACGGTCCGGCTCACTGATCGGCGGGAGTTTCGCGCCAAGGTGATCGGCGTCGATAAGCGCAGCGATGTGGCGTTGATCAAAATACCGGCCACCGGCTTGCCCACCGTCCAGTTCGGCGATCCGGCCCACATTCGCCCGGGCCAGTGGGCGATCGCGATCGGCTCCCCTTTTGGATTCGACAACAGCGTCACGGCCGGCGTGATC
>Ga0302311_10007682_pt1 | contig 10950 bp, 9 predicted proteins | sample III_Palsa_N1_3_FD_200449 | JGI IMG/M metagenome (GOLD analysis project Ga0302311, IMG submission 200449) | Peat permafrost microbial communities from Stordalen Mire near Abisko, Sweden - III_Palsa_N1_3 | ecosystem: Environmental > Terrestrial > Soil > Palsa > Peat permafrost | place: Sweden...
GCGGGTATTCAGACCACGACGTTTGAATCTGGACCGACGATGAGTGACCATGGACCACGAAAAGCGAGGGAATGCTGCATGCGAACGATTGATGCCGAACATTACGTCATGGACGTGCGACTGCGGCGTGCCTTCGTTCGATCAGTACCCATTCGCCCTGCCCGTGTTGCGCGACTTTACGGCGCTTGAGCTACATCCCTCAGTCACCTTTCTGGTCGGCGAGAACGGCAGCGGCAAATCCACGCTGATGGAGGCCATCGCCACAGCCTGGGGCTTCAATCCGGAAGGTGGCACAAAAAGCTTTCGCTTTGCCACGTGTGCCTCGCATTCGGATCTGCATGAATACCTGCTGCTGACAAAAACTTTTCGACGGCCGAAGGACGGATTTTTCCTTCGCGCCGAAAGCTTCTTCAACGTGGCCACGGAAATTGATTCGCTGGGCGCGGTTCAATCCTACGGCGGCCGCTCGCTGCACGAACAATCCCACGGCGAGTCGTTCTTGTCGCTGATGATGCACCGCTTCGGCGGCCAGGGCTCACCTGCTCGACGAGCCCGAAGCTGCGCTTTCGCCGGGACGTCAACTGGCGATGTTGCGACGAGTACATGAACTGGTGTAGGACCGTTCGCAATTCATCGTCGCCACGCATTCACCGATTTTGCTCAGCTACCCCGATGCATGGATTTATCAGATCGGCGAACAAGGGCTGGAACGTGTGGACTACAAGCAGACGGAGCATTTCGAACTCACCCGCAGGTTTCTCAACCATCCCGAGCGCTACCTGCAGACCCTGCTCGACTGAGCTTTCAGGAATCGGCCGCAAGCAGTTCCGTGATCAGTGCCTCGTGGCGCCGCCATTGCAACGCGCTGCGCTGACGAACCGCCTGCACGATCGCCTGCAGATCATTCAATGCATCCGCAAAGACATTGTTGATCAGGATGTAGTCGAACTCGTGCGCATGGGCAATTTCACCGCGCGAGTTGTGCAAGCGACGCTCGATTACTTCGGCACTGTCCGAGCCGCGGCCGCGCAGTCGGCGTTCCAGTTCGGCCCGTGACGGTGGCAAAATGAAAATACCCACGCAGTCGGGCTTGCTGCGACGAATCTGCTCAGCGCCCTGCCAATCGATCTCCAGCAGCACGTCATGCCCTTCGCTCAACAGCGACTGCACCGTGGTGCGCGATGTACCGTAAAGATTGCCGTGAACTTCGGCATGCTCAAGAAAGATGCCCTCGGCGATTTCGCGCTCGAACTCAGCGCGTTCAACGAAAAAATAGTGGCGGCCGTATTGCTCGCCCTGCCGTGGGGGGCGCGTGGTGTGCGATACCGACAGCGAAATCGCCGGCTCGCGCTCCAGCAGTGCGTTGACCAGACTCGACTTGCCCGCACCCGACGGTGCGGCAACCACGAACAGGGTGGCGTTGTCAGACATCGCCGTCATGCGATGTCCTGCGCCCGGCCTAGTACCATCCATGCGAGCGACAAGTTGTCCCAGGCAAGACTCCCTCGCGGCAGAGTCGCGGCATATGTCAGGTTGCAACCGGGTTGAGTGCTGATTTTCATCGCCGCAGTATAGCGACTGAGCCAGCCCATTCGGTCCGCCGGGTCGGCATCGATCCAGCGCGTTGACGTGAGCCGCATCCATTCTTCGCCAGCACCAGCACGGTCGGCGTGTTCGGTTTTCTGGGCATCGACTGGTAGTGCCGCGATTTTTCGTAACGCCCAGCACTTTCTCGAACTGCATTGCGCTCAAATTGAAATTTATTGAGTAGCGCAGTGTTTTCATGGCACCGGATGGCCATCATTCGCTACAACTCTGAGCAAGCAACATACGTTCCGAATCAATAAATTTAAACTGTGACTCACTCCAAGAATAATTTGTTATGGCGATATATGTGGTGCGAAACGTCGCCTGTAATAGAAGTTTAAAATTTATTAACCACGCATTATTTTGCGATTCATCGTAAAATAATGCTTTCTTGCCCGCATTACCTGGAAACCCTTACAGGTGAATATTTCCTATTGAGCATGATGCCAGCGCATTTTAGTATCAGGAATCTGAATTTGTACATTTTCTAGTTGAATTATATTTTTAATCAGGTTTGATTGGCATCCTTTCATTTTTAATGGGAGTAACAAAATGGGAGCAATAAATATGCAATCGAAATCCAAGTCCGGCACGCGTTACATGATTCAGCTCGCGATTATGGCGAGTCTCGTGGGTGCGATTGGAACCTCAGCCGCTGTTTTTGCCGCTCCGACTGACAATGAAGCGGTTTTTACCGCACCGCCTGTCAGCGCTGCCGAAGCTCAGGCACAAGAATCCTGGCGTGCGGACATGGCACGTCATGGCGCGCCTGCCGAAGGCTGTTACAGCGCCTCTTACCCCAGCATTCTCTGGAAAAAAGCAACGTGCGTCGCCGCACCGGCGAAATACCGATCGAAGGTTCCCTCACGTAGTGGAAGCGTATTCGGTGATTCAACGAATACAAAGTCACAAGCGGCAGGTCGTGCCCAAACCGTCGGCAATGGCGAAGATTACGTTGTTCAAGGCCCGGGGTTGCTGAGCGGAACAGTCGGAAGTTTCCCGACAGTATCCGGGGTGACGAGCGAAACGGGCACGGATGGCTCGAATGACTATACGCTTCAGCTCAACACGAACTTCAATGGCACTACGTCTACGTGCAAAAGCTACTCGTATTGCACAGTCTGGCAACAGTTCATTTATGAGTCGGACGTTAGCTCGGGTTACGTATTCATTCAATACTGGCTTTTTAGCTACGGCAGCAGCACTAGGAGTGGCGGTACCTGTCCGAGCGGGTGGAACGATGCCGGAGCGGACCCGGACGGCATCGGCGAAGACTGCTACGTAAACAGCAGCGCCATATCGGCGCCTGCAGTAGCAGCTAGCCAACTGGCGAATGTGAAGCTTTCTGGCTCGGTTGTGTCAGGAGGCAACGATACGACGGTATTCACCAATGGCACCACCGCATACACCTTGACCACCAAGGACAGCAAGGTCAATATCGCAGCCGTCTGGAACCAGTCGGAATTCAATATCGTCGGTGACGGTGGCGGATCAGCGGCGACCTTCAATACAGGCTCGACGATAACGGTGAAAGATGCCGTCACTGACGGCAGCACGAGCGCGCCAACATGCGTTGGACCATCCGATGCGGGCTTCACCGGCGAAACCAATAATTTGACCTTGACCGGCAGCTGCACCGCCACGGGCGCATCATCGCCCTATATTCAGTTTACCGAATCGAACTGAGTCTTTTCGGTCGCTTTCTATGGATAGCGACCGTGCAGGGAGGCCGAGGGGGAAAATCCCCTCGGCCAAGACCCGCGTCGGTTCGCGACAAGACATCACGGCGACGCTCGAATCAGACGCCAACCTTATCCAGTGGCGGATTACCACATGCGTCTGGACGAATGATTCTGCACCGGACAAGAAAAGGCTCATCGAATAGCCATCTCGGGATCCCGGCGCGATGAATTAGACGAGCCTTCTTAGGCATCATTCGATGTTCTGCACCTGTTCGCGCATCTGCTCGATCAGCACCTTCAGCTCGACTGCCGCATTGGTGCTGCGCGCATCGACCGATTTGGAACCCAGCGTGTTCGCCTCGCGGTTGAACTCCTGCATCAGGAAATCCAGTCGGCGACCGACCGGTTCCTTCAACCCAAGCACACGGCGGGTTTCGCCGATATGCGTGCTGAGCCGGTCCAGCTCCTCGTCCACATCGGTGCGGGTGATCTGCATGACCAGCTCCTGCTCCAGCCGACCCGGCTCGATCGGCTGCTTGATGTCGGCCAGCCGACCTTCAAGCCGTGTACGCAGGGCGGCGCGGATTTCCGGCATCCAGGTACGCACATCGGCAACGACGCGTTCGATGCCGTCGAGCTTCTCGCGCAGGATCTCGCCCAGTTTCTCGCCTTCACGTTCGCGCGTGGCGGTGAGCACGTCGAGTGCGCGATCAAGCACCTCGAACAGCGCCGCCTGCTGCGCTTCCGGGTCGATCTCGGCCTGCTGCATCACACCGGGAAAGCGCAATAAGTCGGTGAGTTCCACCTGCAGGTTCGGGAAGCGCGCCTGCATGTCCAGCGCCAGCTCGGCGAGCTTCGTCACCAGCGCGCCGTTGATCTGTAGCGTGTCGCCGCGTGCTTCGTTGCCGCGCACGCGCACGGTGATGTCGAGCTTGCCGCGCGACAGCTTGGCCGCGATCCGCTCGCGCAACAGCGACTCGAAACTGCGCAATTCGTCAGGCAGACGCGGACTCAGCTCCAGATACCGATGGTTGACCGTACGCAGCTCGCAGCTGAGGGTGCCTGCGGGGCCGGTGGCTTCGGCGCTGGCATAGGCCGTCATGCTGCGGATCATGGGGAGTCATCCAAACGTGGGAAACAGGACGCAATGGTAAACTCTCCGACCCCGCCTTGCTTGATCCGGCGATCTCAGCGAACAACCCCATGAATTCCGTTACCCGCCCCAGCGGCCGCGCCAGCGACCAGCTGCGCAGCATCACCATTGAACGTCATTACACCCGCCACGCCGAAGGTTCGGTACTGGTGAGCTTCGGCGATACGCGCGTCCTGTGCACCGCCAGCATCGAGGATCGCGTGCCAGCCTGGCTGCGTGGCAAGGGCGAAGGCTGGGTTACCGCCGAATACGGCATGCTGCCGCGCGCCACCAACACCCGCATGCAGCGTGAAGCCGCGCGCGGCGGCCAGGGCGGCCGGACCATGGAAATCCAGCGACTGATCGGCCGCAGCCTGCGTGCCTGCATCAATCGTCAGGCGCTGGGCGAGCGTGTCATCACGCTGGACTGCGACGTAATCCAGGCCGACGGTGGCACGCGTACCGCGGCGATTACCGGTGCCTACGTGGCACTCGTCGATGCGATCAATCACCTGATGAAGCGTGAAAACCTCAAGCGCAATCCGATCGTCGGTGCTGTCGCAGCGATCTCAGTCGGTATCTACAAGGGCTTGCCAGTGCTCGATCTGGACTACGCCGAAGATTCCAACTGCGATACCGACATGAATGTGGTGATGAACGACGGCGGTGGTTTCATCGAAGTCCAGGGCACGGCCGAAGGCCACGCGTTCCGTCGCGATGAAATGGACGCGCTGCTGGCGTTGGCCGAGAAAGGCATTGGTGAACTGGTCCTGGCGCAGCGCGCTGCATTGGCGCAAGGCTGACTTGCCATGGGGCGCATCGTTCTTGCCAGCAGCAACCGCGGCAAGCTCGCCGAATTCGGCGAGCTGTTCGCCGACAGCGGTTTTGAAGTGATTACCCAGGGCAGCCTCGGCGTCGAAGACGCCGAGGAAACCGGCCTGACCTTCGTCGAGAATGCCTTGTTGAAGGCACGCAATGCCGCGAGCGCCACCGGCCTGCCGGCGCTGGCCGATGACTCCGGTCTGTGCGTCGACTACCTGCACAACGCACCGGGCCTGTATTCGGCCCGCTACAGTGGCGGCCACGGCGACGACGCGGCGAACAACCTGAAACTGCTGCGCGAACTCGATGGCGTGCCGACGGAGCAACGCGGTGCATTCTTCATCTGCGTGCTGGCATTGCTGCAGCATGCCGACGACCCGGCACCGCTGATCGCCGAAGCACGCTGGCACGGGCGCATCCTCGATGCACCACGCGGCACGAATGGTTTTGGTTACAACCCGCTATTCCTGCCCGATGGCCAAACCGCCAGCGTGGCTGAACTCGATACCGCGACGAAGAATCGGCTCAGTCATCGCGGCCAGGCACTGGCAAAACTGCACGCACGACTGATCGAGCTGCACGCCTCGGCATGAGCCTGCTTGCACCACCACTGTCGCTCTACATACACATGCCGTGGTGCGTGAAGAAGTGCCCATACTGCGATTTCAACTCACATGGCCTACGCAGCGAGCCGCCGCCCTACGCCGATTACATCGATCACCTGCTCGCCGATCTCGATGCCGACCGCACCGATTTTGCCGCGGCGCTCGAAGGCCGCTCGATCATCAGCATTTTCTTCGGTGGTGGCACACCGAGCCTGTTTGCACCGGAACTGATCGAGCGCCTGCTCGACGGCGTGCGTGAACGCCTGCCGCTGGCAGACGACGCCGAGATCACGCTGGAGACGAATCCTGGCACGGTCGAACATGGCCGTTTCGATGGCTATCTCGCTGCGGGCATCAATCGCATTTCGTTCGGCGTCCAGAGTTTCGACGACGATAAGCTGAAGCGACTGGGCCGCATCCATTCCGCCAGCGAGGCCGAGGTCGCGGTGAAATCGGCGCAGGATGCAGGCTACCGCAACATCAACCTCGATCTGATGTATGCGCTGCCGCAACAACAGCTCGATGGCGCACTTGCCGATGTCGCGCGAGCTGTTGCCCTGCAGCCGACGCACATCTCGCACTACCAGCTCACCCTCGAGCCCAACACCGCTTTCGCCGCCAATCCGCCGCCGCTACCGGATGACGATCATGCGTGGGCGATGCAGGAAGCTTGCGAGCAGGCGTTGGCGGTAGCCGGCTACGGCCAGTACGAAATTTCCGCCTACGCACAGCCCGACCGGCGCTGTGCGCACAACCTCAACTACTGGCGTTTTGGCGATTACCTGGGCATCGGCGCTGGTGCACACGGCAAGATCAGCGACGCGGCCAATGGCCAGGTCCGCCGTCGCTGGAAATCCCGCCTGCCGAAGGCCTATATGGATGCGGGTGGCAGCCCGGCACGAATCGGCGGCGACAGCGTGGTCAGCGCGGCCGAGCTGCCGTTCGAGTACATGCTGAACGCGCTGCGACTGGTAGACGGCGTGCCGTCCGAAGATTTCACGGCACGTACCGGACTGATGCCAGAGACGATTGCGCGAGCACTGACCGCCGGCCGCCAGCGGGGCTGGCTGATGGACGACCCGCAAAAGCTGCACACCACCCCACTTGGCCAGCGCTTTCTGAACGACGTGATCGCCAGTTTTATGGACTGATACGGAACCTTGAGCTGCACGGCCCTTACACGATTATCCGGTAGCGTGTCTGTGACAAGCAGCATAAACTCACAAGGATTGGGGATGGGGCGAGTTCATCATGGATGTCGAGCAGAATCGACGCCGTCGGTTCGAGGCGTACCAATCATTTCGTCTGAAAGACGGACGCTGGCCTGCGCGCGCGCAACGGCTGCTTGAAGCCTCTTATGCGCTTTGCGTGGAAGGCTTGCAGGAGCCGCTGCATCAATGTCTGAGTGACTTCGAGCAGAAGCTGTTCAAGCAGGCCGAAAGCGCAAAACTGCCCAAGCAACAGCAGGATTTCCTGACCAGCCGGCTGCGCATGGTACACGGCCGCGTGGCCTTCGAAGAACGGTTCCTGCTGGAACTCGCCGAAGCCTTCAACGACATCGACAAAGCTGCTGTCAAAGTTGACGCATCTGCCAGCCCAAGATCACGACTGTCGCTGCAACTGCTCGATCAGGCCGAGCAGGAAATGGTGATGTCGATCGAGCGTCTTGGCGCGCGCGGCGAAATGCGCCACAACGGCGTGCTTTACGAACTGGGCTACCGACTGGCCGTATTGATTGGCGCGCCACCGCTGGACGGCCACTCGCTGCCGCTCGGCCCTTACGTATTGACCCGTGCCATTCACGCCGCCAGCGTGGCGCTCGAACTGCCGCTGGAGCACCACTTGCTGCTGATGCAAAGTGTCGAGGAGCAGCTGATCCAATTGCTCGCGCCGGTCTATGACGCCGTCAACGCAAAGCTGCTCGATGACGGCATTCTGCCGGAGCTGCGCAGCATCCCGGTTCCACGACAGATCAACACACGACCCAACGTTGCCGCGCCAGAGGAGGTCACCGCAGCATCGACGGTAAAGACACGTCAGACAGCCGCATCGGGCGCAGCGCCCGGTGACTCCATCGAGGTACTCGAATCTCTGCGTGATCTGCTGACCCAGCGACGCACCACCAGCGCTGCGACAGACGACCAACCGCCTGGCCGTGCCGCCAGTGCCGATGAATTGCAGATCGCGTTGAGCGCCCTGCAACAGCATCTGTTCAAAGTCACCGATCAGGCCAGCCGTGAGCTGCGCAGCGCCCAGCGATTGCGCGAAGAATTGCTCACTCAGCTCAACATGGGCAAGCCCAGCGATGCGCCGCGAACTCAGCTCAGCATCGAACAAGGCGACACGGTGGATCTTGTCGCCATGCTGTTCGAACAGCTTGGCCAACAAATGCTGGGCGGCGAAAATAATGCGCACGCTCTGCTCGGCAATATGCAACTACCCGTCACGCGTATTGCCGTAGCGGATCCCGCATTCTTTGAACAACGCGAACATCCCGCGCGCAAACTGCTCGATACGGTTACCGCCGCCGCGCACGACTGGCTCGATGGCAGCGACGACGAAAGCGGCCGGCCGCTGGCGGCGAAGCTCGACCAGCTGGTGACCCGCGCCAATCAGGAACCGCCGACGGCGGGCCTTTATACGAGCCTGCTCGCCGATATCGAACATCACCTGTCCCTGTTGACACGCAAAGCACAAACTGCCGAAAACCGACATCTGGAAGCCGCCAGGGGTCGCGAGCGGCTGGATCAGGCACGCCAGCGAGCCAGTGAATACATGGCCGAACGCTTTGCGCAAACGCCACCGCGCGGCCTGCTGCGAGCCCTGCTCGATCGCGCCTGGTCCGACGTGTTGGCGCTGACGCTGCTGCGTCATGGCGAGCAAAGCGGCGCCTTCCAAGCCCAGCTGGCGATCACCGATCAATTACTCGGCCGTTTACCCATAGGGGATCGCGACCGACTGCAAGTCGATGTGGAAGTCGGACTGCAGCAGATCGGCATGCACGCCGGGGAAGCGGTGCAGGTAGCACGGCGATTGCTTGGGCTGGATGACCCGGACTCCAACGTGGACTTGCCCAGCACCACCGACCTTGCGCTGCGCCTCAAACAGCATCAGCGGCTGGGCGAAACCGCCAGCCAGGACTCGACCATTCCCGAACTCCCGCAGGAGGCGACTGTCGATCCGCGCGAGCTGGCGGTTCAGCAGCATCTGCATGAGTTACCGTTTGGCAGCTGGTTCGAGTTCACCGATCTCGCCAGCAAACAGAAGGTGCATCGCAAACTGGCCTGGCATTCGCCGATATCCGGTCGCTGCCTGCTGGTCACCCGGCGCGGCCAGCGTGGCGAGGAGATGAATATCGCTCAACTCGCCCACGAAATCGTTGCCGGTCGCGTCAGCGAAGTACCGCTGCAGCGTGAAGGCATACTCGATCGTGCCTGGCGGAGTCTCACCGGCAACCTGCGCCAGCCGAACACCTCGGGACATAGCCGCCGACCGGAGTCCGACAGCCGATGAACTTGCGAGACCACTCTGGCGAAAAGCGCCGCATCGAACGCAAACGCGTTCCCTTCCCTGCGCAGGTGACCGATGTCATCAGCGGCCGGATGATCGGTTACGTAGGCAATCTCTCCAGCAACGGCATGCTGCTGATCAGCGCGCAGACCCCGCGCAGCGAAGCGCTCTTTCAGATCAGGCTACCGCTGCCCGAACCAGGCCAGGAGCTAGGCGCCTCATCGCTGATCGAGGTTGGCATCCAGGAGCAATGGCATGATCACGCAGCCAGCCCCGGTCAGGTCTGGGCCGGCTATCGGATCGTCGCCATCAGCGATACCGACGCCGAGCGGTTGCACAGCTGGCTCGATAAAAACTGACCGCCAGCTGGCGGCTGGGTCCAAGGCACGCAATCGTGCGCGCCTTCTTTATGGCCGTATGATTGGCCTTTTCCGCCACTGAGGCGTTGTCCGGCGTCCCGATCACGCCGCGCGAAGTGGCCCACACGCCGCCGCTCATCCGCAGGAATATGCATGCCCGCTTCAAGCCTCGCCTCGCTTTATCCAGACCATCTGAACACGCTGCGCGAACGCGCCGACAAGGCGCTCGCACTCGCCGATTTCGACCATCTGCTGATTGCTGCCGGCATGCCGCTGCGCAAGTTTCTGGACGATCAGGATCAACCGTTCGTCGCCAGCCCACACTTCAAGCACTGGCTGCCGCTGACCGACGCGCCGGGTAGCTGGATCGTCTACACGCCAGGCAGCAAGCCGAAACTGATCTTTCTGCAGCCACGCGATTACTGGCACGTGGTACCAGATGTCCCGCAGGGTTACTGGATCGAGTATTTCGATATCGTCATCGTGCGCACTGCTGCCGAAGCGGTCGCGCAATTACCGAGCGGCCAGCGTGCAGTCATCGCTGCCGGCTACGCGGCGATGGATAGTGTCGAGGCGAATAATCCGCAAGTCCTGCTCGATTATCTGCACTGGTACCGCAGCTACAAGACACCGTACGAGCTTGAGCTGATGCGTGAAGCCAGTCGCCTTGGCACGCGTGCGCACCGTGCCGCCGAGCAGGCCTTCCGCGCCGGCGAGAGCGAATTCGGCATCCATATGGCCTACCTCGCGGCAGCACGCCAGAACGATGCCGAGTTGCCCTACGCCAGCATCGTCGCGCTCAACGAACATGGCGCGGTATTGCACTACACGAACTTTGATCGCACGCCGCCAGCACAAAGCCGCTCGTTCCTGATCGACGCCGGTGCCAGTGCCGCCGGTTATGCCAGCGACATCACCCGTACCTATGCCGGCGCAAATGCCAGCGAATTCCAGGCGCTGATCGACAGCGTCGACGCGGCTCAGCAGGGCTTCGTTGCCAAGGTGCGCGCCGGCCAGAGTTATCCCGAGCTGCACATCCATGCACACCACATGCTGGCCGAGGTGCTGCGCGAGCACGGTTTTATTCGAATGAGCGCCGAGAGCGCCGTCACCTCGGGCGTCACTAGCGCGTTTCTACCGCACGGCCTGGGTCACCCGATCGGCCTGCAGGTTCACGATGTAGCCGGCTTCCAGCAGAATGAACGTGGCGGCACGATTAGCCGTCCAGACGGCCATCCATACCTGCGCATGAC
>Ga0302311_10007684_pt1 | contig 10948 bp, 10 predicted proteins | sample III_Palsa_N1_3_FD_200449 | JGI IMG/M metagenome (GOLD analysis project Ga0302311, IMG submission 200449) | Peat permafrost microbial communities from Stordalen Mire near Abisko, Sweden - III_Palsa_N1_3 | ecosystem: Environmental > Terrestrial > Soil > Palsa > Peat permafrost | place: Sweden...
CGAGCTGCTCGCCCGGGCTCGCCAGGCCGGGATACTCTCGCTGGCGTTGCGCAGCATGATTGATGCCAAGGCGCCTGATGCTGCGGACGTTGATGTATCGAGCAACAGCCTCATCACCGTGTTTCGTGGCGATGAACGCGATGTTTATTACTGCGCGCCGCTATGCAAAAGAGGCTCCGGCGGCGGCTAGGCGGCTTGGTTCCTGCCGGTTAACGACCGGTTAATGCGAACAGGCAGCCTGTCCTGACCGGGCGCAAGCATTCGACAATGAATCTTCCCTAATACTGGTGGCGGCCATTTCTGCTGTCCGGAGTTTTCCGCGATGTCATCACCCGCCGCTTCAACAGTTTCCGTCGGTGGCGTTTTGCGCCGATTTCGCCGTAGCCGCGGCGGTTCGGCCGCGGTTGAATTTGCGCTGGTCGCGCCGCTGTTCTTTGCGCTGCTGTTCGCGATCATCGAGACGGCCATGATGTTCTTCGCAACTCAGGTGCTTGAAACCATCACGGCGAATTCCGCGCGCCAGATTCTGACCGGGCAGACGCAGACCGCGAACCTGACGCAGGCCCAGTTTCAAGCCAATGTGGTCTGCCCTCAGATCCCCGCGCTGTTCACTTGCGCTAACGTCGCGATCGACGTCGAGAGCTGGCCGGCGTTTTCCGGGGCGATGACGGTCACCAGCCTGATCGATGCCAACTGCAACTTCATCACCGCCAACTTGCAGTACAACCCTGGCGGCCCCGGCAGCATCGTTCTCGTGAAGCTAGCCTATCAATGGCCGTTGTTCGTCACCGGACTTGGCTTCAACATCTCGAGCCCGGGATGCACCAACAAACGGCTGATTATGGCCGCGGCGGCGTTCCAGAACGAGCCTTATTGAGGGCCGAGCGATGAAGGCGATTTCAATGTCCAGGATCTGGCTTCGCGCGCGGCAATCCGCTGTCAGTCTGTGGTGCGATCACAACGCGATCGCGGCCACGGAGTTCGCCGTGATCGTTCCGCTGATGCTGGTGATGTTCTTCGGCACGATCGAGTATTCATCCGGCGTGGCGGTCGATCGCAAGTCATCGCTGGTGGCGAGAACCCTGTCCGACCTGACCTCTCAATCGTGGTACCAGAACGGTGCCCCTGTCCAGAACCTTACCGATTCCGTTATGACGAATGTGTTCACCGCCACCATGGCGATTTTGCAGCCGTATGCCGCGACGCCCGCACAGGAAAGGGTTTCGGAGATCTACGTCGACTCCACCAAGACCGCGTGGATTCAATGGAGCAGGGCTGCGACGTTCGCGGCCGGCGCCACACAGGCAACGCTGACGACGTCGAGCCGCAGTCCGGGCGATAACGTGACAACTTTGGTGCCGGCGGCGCTTCTGGTGAAGCAAACCTATTTGATCCTCAGCGAGGTGAGTTATCTCTACCAACCCACGATCGGCTATGTGATGGCGCCGTCCGGCGTAACGCTGGCCGATTCCGCCTATACAAGGCCGCGTCAGTTCGCTTGCCTGAGTTACACGTCAATCAGCAGCCTCCCGAATTTCGCCGGCGTCACCCAGCCTGCCTGCCCGACACCTTGAACCGTATCGCGCGCTGTTTCACCAACAGCAAAAGGCCGCGCAGCGAGCGCGGCCTTTCTTGATTGGCGAGATCTTACGAGATCTTATGTGACGCGGAATTTCGCGGTCGCTGCTTGCGCAGCTTGACGGAGCGAGATTCGCTTAGCCGGCGGCGCGCAGATTGTCGGCCGAAGACTTGCCAGAGCGACGATCGGCTACGATCTCGTAGCTGATCTTCTGGCCTTCACGCAGTGTTCCAAGTCCGGCGCGTTCTACGGCGCTGATGTGCACGAACACGTCGTTGCCACCGTCATCCGGTTGAATGAAGCCGAAGCCCTTGGTCGCGTTAAACCACTTCACGGTTCCCATGCTCACGGGGGTAGTCCCTTCTCAAGATAGATATAGTAGAAGCCCACTTTCGGTGGGCTGGTGAGATCGAATTTTTGGAAGGGTCGTCAGCGTCTAAACCGGCTGTACCGGTGGATAGCTAATGTCGTCCGGCCGAAAATCGATGGTCTATATTATGCGAAGCCAGCCCCCAAAACAATCCTGACGTGCACGATTTTTTGATCGGCGCCCGGGTTACAGTTGCAGGCTGTCACCGCGCGCCGATACGATCTTGTCGTGCATGATTTCAGGGCGGCTTCGAACGCCCTACCTGCGGCGGAACTGGCCGCGCGGCGGGGCACCACGCGGGGCTCCGCCACCCGGACGTTCGTCCTTGTGACGGAAGATCAGCCGGCCTTTTTCCAGATCATAGGGCGACATCTCGATCGTCACCCGGTCGCCTGCCAGCGTCTTGATCCGGTTCTTTTTCATCTTGCCGGCGGTGTAGGCGACGATCTCGTGTCCGGCGTCCAGCTGCACGCGGTAACGTGCATCGGGAAGGATTTCGGTCACCAGTCCTTCGAACTGGATCAGCTCTTCTTTAGCCATGGTTATCTCCAGGTCGATCGAACGTTAGCGTTGCGGCCGTTGCGTGCGGTTGGGGCGGGTATTCGGACGGCTTTCGCGGTGCAAAAAAGCGACGCCCTGCATCCCCTCAGCCTTGCCACTGGCCTGCGACGGACGGTGCGGCTCCTGCCGATTGACCTCATGCCGGGTAGTTTGTGGAGCGGCATTATTACCACCGGGACGGTGGCGACGGCGAGGACCTTTCGATCCCGGCGCGCCGTCATTTGCTCTTGCCGCATGCGCGCGCGGGGCAGGGCGCCCGCTGCGATGCTGCGAAGGCGCAGGCGCGGTGTCGCGATGACCGGGGGTGCGGCGGTCTTCGGTCGGCAACGCGATCCGGATCAGCTTTTCGATGTCGCGCAGATAGGCCATCTCCTCGCCTCCGGCGACGAGCGAGATCGCGATACCGTCCGCGCCGGCGCGTGCGGTACGGCCGATGCGGTGGACATAGGTCTCGGGTACGTTGGGAAGATCGAAATTCACCACATGAGTGATGCCATCGACGTCGATGCCGCGGGCGGCAATGTCAGTGGCGACCAGCGTGCGGATCTCGCCGGAACGGAAAGCCGCCAGCACCCGTTCGCGGTGGTTCTGCGACTTGTTGCCATGAATGGCGTCGGCGGGGATGCCGGCCCGCTCGAGGCCCTTCACCACCTTGTCCGCGCCATGCTTGGTGCGGGTAAAGATCAGGGCACGATTGACCGGCTCCTGCTTCAAAAGCTGCGCCAGCAACGCGGACTTGGCCGAATGGTCGACCTGGATGATACGCTGGGTGATGCGCTCGACCGTCGAGGCGACCGGCGTCACCGCGACACGGGCCGGATCGCGCAGCATCTGTTCGGCGAGTTCGGCGATATCCTTCGGCATCGTTGCCGAGAAGAACAGCGTCTGCCGCTTGATCGGCAGTTTGGCGACGATTTTGCGGATGTCGTTGATGAAGCCCATGTCGAGCATGCGGTCGGCTTCGTCGAGCACGAGAAATTCGACCTGTCCGAGTTTCAGCCCGTTGCTCTGCACGAGATCGAGCAGGCGGCCGGGTGTGGCCACCATCACTTCGACGCCCTGCATGATCGAGCGGACCTGGCGTCCCATCGGGACGCCGCCGATCGCCAGCGCCGAGGTCAGGCGCATGTGACGGCCATAGGCGTTGAAGCTCTCGAGGATCTGTCCCGACAATTCACGGGTCGGGCTGAGTACGAGCACGCGGCAGGCCTTGGGCTGCGGCTTGATGCGGTTCTCCAGAATGCGATGCAGGATGGGGAGCGCGAAGGCTGCGGTCTTGCCGGTGCCGGTTTGGGCGATGCCGACCACGTCACGGCCAGCGAGTGCGAGGGGAATGGTTTGAGCCTGGATGGGCGTGGGCGTGAGATAATTCTCTTCTTTGAGCGCACGCGAGATGGGATCGGCGAGGCCGAAATCCTGAAAGGAGGTCAAAAGGTTGGTTCTTTCCATGTAAAAGGCAGGCGCCCGGCTCTAACAGCCAGGAGCGCGCGAGGGGGTGTCTGGAGACACCCGCGTGTTTGGGGCGTCGGTTTTGGTTAGCTGAAGGGGCAAGCCAGAAACCGTTGAACGGGCTCAGAACACGCGGCTCGCAGTGACCCGAAGATTCCGGGGTCGTGTTGTTCATATGGAACAGGAACACGGCGCTTTCAAGGTGAATTGTGAGCCGTGACCTGGCGCGGTTAAAAACTGGCGCAAAAGGCTCCATTTGCGACCAAATCAGGCGCTAATTCGCATATTGGAATGCTAAAAAATTGTGCCGCAAATTTAGACAGACTGTCATTTTTGCTCAGAAATTGAACATTTAGTAGATAACGCATGCATTTTTTCGGTCTAAATATTAGGCAAGAGCGCGATCGCGGCCGCCGGCGACGCTTAATCTCTCAACGAAAACAGAACGTTATACCATTGCCCGACCGTGGCATGGTTCTTGCGATTCCGTTAACGCAGGCGGCCGTGGGGCCGTTTCGCAGCGTTTAAACGCTTGCGTCAGGGAGATGACACCACATGCTTACTCAATCAACTCACGATATAGCGACGTCACTGAGCCGTCGTCGCTGGCTGGCGGCGACCGCCGGTCTGGTTCTGGGCTTGGCCACGTTTACCTCGGCCAGAGCGGCGGATGACACCATCAAGGTTGGTGTTCTTCACTCGCTCTCCGGCACCATGGCCATCAGCGAAACCACGCTGAAGGACACCGTCCTGTTCATGATCGATGAGCAGAACAAGAAGGGCGGCGTGCTCGGCAAGAAGCTCGAGGCGGTGGTCGTCGACCCCGCGTCGAACTGGCCGCTGTTCGCGGAAAAAGCCCGTGAGTTGATCACCAAGGACAAGGTTTCCGTGGTGTTCGGCTGCTGGACCTCGGTTTCGCGCAAGTCCGTGCTGCCGGTGTTCAAGGAATTGAACTCGATCCTGTTCTACCCCGTGCAGTACGAGGGCGAGGAGAGCGAGCGCAACGTATTCTATACCGGTGCGGCGCCGAACCAGCAGGCGATACCCGCCGTCGACTACCTGATGAAGGACGAAAAGGTGAAGCGCTGGGTGCTGGCCGGCACCGACTACGTCTATCCGCGCACCACCAACAAGATCCTCGAAGCCTATCTGAAGTCCAAGGGCGTTGCCCAGGAAGACATCATGATCAACTACACGCCATTCGGTCATTCCGACTGGCAGACGATCGTGGCCGACATCAAGAAGTTCGGCTCGGCCGGCAAGAAGACCGCGGTGGTCTCGACCATCAACGGCGACGCCAACGTTCCCTTCTACAAGGAACTCGGCAACCAGGGCATCAAGGCGACCGATATTCCGGTGGTTGCGTTCTCGGTGGGTGAAGAAGAACTCGCCGGCATCGATACCAAGCCGTTGCTCGGCCATCTCGCGGCCTGGAACTATTTCGAGTCGATCAAGACCCCGGCGAACGAGAAGTTCATCAAGGACTGGCAGGCCTACACCAAGAACCCGAAGCGCACGACCAACGATCCCATGGAAGCCACCTATATCGGCTTCAACATGTGGGTGAAGGCAGTCGAAAAGGCGAAGTCGGTCGATGCGGACAAGGTGATCGACGCGCTTCCCGGCACCAAGACCGCCAATCTCACCGGCGGTATCTCGGAACTGCTTCCGAACCACCACATCACCAAGCCGGTATTCATTGGCGAAATCAAAGCCAATGGCCAGTTCGACGTGGTGTGGAAGACGCCCGGTCTGGTTGCCGGCGATGCCTGGTCGAAGGAGTTGCCGGATTCCAAGGACCTGATCGGCGATTGGGTCGGCAAAAAGTGTGGCAACTACAACACCAAGACCAACAAATGCGGTGGACAGGGCTCCTGATTCAGTCCTGAATCCAGACAAACCAGGGAAGGCGGCGATATCCGCCGCCTTCCCTCTGCTTTTGCCGGGGTCGTCCAGTGCTCACCAACGTTGTTAGAAATTTCCGCGCGCTCCCCTTCGCCATTTTGCTGATTTTCGCGACGGTACTGCCGGTCTTGGCAGGGCCTTTCGAAGACGCGGTCGGCAAGTTCGCCAACGACGAATTCTCCGATACGGAAGAAGCCGTGGGGACGATCGCGACCGGCGGCAATCCGCTCGCTTACACCATCATCAGCGCGCTGCAGGATGGCCGGCTGATGGCCGATCCCGAAACCAAGAAAGTCTATCTCACCCAGCCCGACGGCAAGATCATCGATGCCGCGACCGGTGAGGCCGTCGCCAGCATCCCCGACAGCGCCGCCGCCGTGCGCCTCAACAACCGCCTGCGCCGCACCGTCGAGGCCGCGCTGGGTGGCCTGACCTTGCTGTCGCCCGATCCCGCCAAGCGAATCCAGGCCGCGCAATCGGTGTTCAAGACCCACGACGAGACCATGCTGCCGGTGATCGACGGCGCGCTGCAGAAGGAGACCAACAAGGGCGCCAGGCTGGCCTTTACCGAAGCGCGCGCGGCGATCCTGCTGTTCAAGGAAGACGCCACCGACGCCGAGAAGCTCGAAGCCATTGCCACCATCAAGGCACGGGGCGACCAGGAAGCGCTGGCGCTATTGACCGGGCTGACCGGAGAGCAGCCGCCCGCGATCGCGCGCGCCGCGGCCGCTGCGACATCGGCGATCCAGAGCAACCTTGCGCTGTGGTCGATGGCGCAAAATGCCTGGTACGGCCTGTCGCTCGGCTCGGTTCTGCTGCTCGCCGCGATCGGCCTGGCCATCACCTTCGGGGTGATGGGCGTCATCAACATGGCCCATGGCGAGATGGTCATGATCGGGGCCTATGTCACCTTCGTGGTGCAGGAAGTCATTCGCACCAGCTATCCCGGATTGTTCGACTATTCGCTGCTGATGGCGGTGCCGCTGGCCTTCATCGTCGCCGGCGCGATCGGCATCCTGATCGAGCGCACCATCATCCGCTTTCTCTACGGCCGCCCGCTGGAAACCCTGCTCGCGACCTGGGGCCTGTCGCTGGTTCTGCAGCAGGCCGTGCGCACCATGTTCGGTCCCACCAACCGCGAGGTCGGCAATCCCTCCTGGATGAGCGGTGCGTTCGAGGTCGGGCAGATCACGATCACCTACAACCGGCTGTGGATTCTCTGCTTCACGATGGCGGTGTTCGCGATCCTGCTGGCGATGCTGCGTTACACCAGCCTCGGACTGGAGATGCGCGCGGTGACGCAAAACCGCAGGATGGCGGCATCGATGGGAATCGCGACCTCGCGGGTGGATGCGCTGACGTTCGGCCTCGGCTCGGGCATCGCCGGGATCGCCGGCGTGGCGCTGTCGCAGATCGACAATGTCAGTCCCAATCTCGGCCAGAGCTATATCATCGACTCCTTCATGGTGGTGGTGTTCGGCGGCGTCGGCAATTTGTGGGGCACGCTGGTCGGCGCGTTCACGCTCGGCATCGCCAACAAATTCCTCGAACCGGTCGCCGGCGCGGTGCTCGGCAAGATCGCCATTCTGGTCCTCATCATCCTGTTTATCCAGAAACGCCCGCGCGGTCTGTTCGCGCTGAAGGGACGGGCGGTGGAAGCATGATGCCGCACGTTCTCACGCGCTCGCTGGATCGCAGTGCGACCGTCTTCCTGCTGGTGGTGGCGGCGGTTGGGATTCTGGTCCCGCTGTCCAATCTGCTGCTGCCGGAAGGTTCCCCGTTCCAGGTGCCGACCTATCTGATGTCGCTGTTCGGCAAGTATGTCTGCTACGCCATTCTGGCGCTCTCGATCGATCTGATCTGGGGCTATTGCGGCATTCTCTCGCTCGGCCACGGCGCGTTTTTCGCGCTCGGCGGCTATGCGATGGGCATGTACCTGATGCGCCAGATCGGCAGCCGCGGCGTCTACGGCAATCCCATTTTGCCTGATTTCATGGTGTTCCTGAACTATCCGAAGCTGCCCTGGTACTGGCACGGCTTCGACATGTTCTGGTACGCGGCACTGATGGTGCTTTTGGTTCCGGGCGTGCTCGCATTCTGCTTCGGCTGGCTGGCGTTCCGCTCCCGCGTCACCGGCGTCTATCTCTCGATCATCACGCAGGCGATGACCTATGCGCTGTTGCTGGCATTTTTCCGCAACGATTTCGGCTTTGGCGGCAACAACGGCCTCACCGATTTCAAGGACATTCTCGGCTTCAATGTCCAGGCTGAGAGCACGCGCGCGGCGCTGTATGCGCTGAGCTGTCTGGCGCTGATCGTCGGATTCCTGTTGTGCCGCGCGATCGTGACCTCGAAACTCGGCAAGGTATTGATCGCGATCCGCGACGCCGAATCCCGCACCCGGTTTCTCGGCTACCGCGTCGAAAGCTACAAGCTGTTCGTGTTCACGCTGTCGGCCTGCATGGCCGGTGTCGCCGGCGCGCTCTACGTGCCGCAGGTCGGGATCATCAATCCCGGCGAATTCGCGCCGGGAAATTCCATCGAAGCGGTGATCTGGGTCGCCGTCGGCGGCCGCGGCACGCTGATCGGCGCGGCGCTGGGGGCCGTGGTCGTCAATTATGCCAAGACCGTGTTCACCTCCGGCCCGCTGGCGCCGTACTGGCTGTTCATGCTGGGCGCGCTGTTCATCCTGGTGACGCTGCTGTTGCCGAAGGGAATTATCGGCACCTTCAACGCCTGGTGGGAGCCGTGGAAAGCGCAACGCCTGTCGCCGAACGCCGAAAGTGCTGCGCGTGAAGACGGCGTCAGCGAACCGAAGATGGCGGAGTAGGCGGATGAACGTCAGGGACACCCGTGCCACTTCCGCGCTGCTCTACCTCGACGGCGTGCACGTCTCGTTCGACGGCTTTCACGCCATCAACAACCTGTCGTTGACGCTGGCGCCCGGCGAAATGCGCGCCATCATCGGTCCGAACGGCGCCGGCAAGACCACGATGATGGACATCATCACCGGCAAAACCAAGCCGGACAAGGGCGAGGTATTGTTCGACGGCGTCACCGACCTGACCCGGCTCGACGAAACCCGGATTGCCGAACTCGGTATTGGCCGCAAATTCCAGAAGCCAACGGTATTCGAAAGCCAGACCATCGAGGACAATCTGCTGCTGGCGCTCAATGTCGACCATCGCGTCAAGGGCACGCTGTTCTGGCGGGAAACCAGGGCCGAATCCGAACGCATCGCCAAGGTGCTGGAAACCATTCGCCTGACCGACGCGCGCGACCGGCTGGCCGGAAGCCTGTCGCACGGCCAGAAGCAATGGCTCGAAATCGGCATGCTGCTGGCGCAGGATCCGAAACTGCTGCTGGTCGACGAGCCGGTCGCCGGCATGACCGACGTCGAAACCCACCAGACCGCCGAGCTCCTGAAGGAAATCAATCGCGAGAAGACCATCATGGTGGTCGAGCACGACATGACCTTCGTCCGCGAACTCGGCGTCAAGGTGACCTGCCTGCATGAGGGCACGGTGCTGGCGGAGGGAACCATCGATCAGGTTTCGTCGAACGAGCGGGTGATCGAAGTGTATCTGGGGCGCTGACGATGCTGGAAGTGAAAGACATCAGCCTCTATTACGGCGCGGCCCAGGCGTTGCGCGGGGTCTCGATCTCGGCCGAACCGGGCAAGGTGACCTGCGTGCTCGGCCGCAACGGTGTCGGCAAGACCAGCCTTTTGCGCGCGATGGTCGGCCAGTATCCGATCGCCAGCGGCTCGATTACGTTCGACGGCACCGATATCTCCGGGCTCAAACCCTATGAGCGCGCGCGGCGCGGGATCGGCTTCGTGCCGCAGGGCCGCGAGATTTTCCCGCTGCTGACGGTGGAAGAAAATCTCAAGACCGGCTTTGGGCCGCTGAAGCGTCACGACCGCAATATTCCGGACGACGTGTTCTCGCTGTTTCCGGTGCTGCAATCGATGCTGGGGCGCCGCGGCGGCGATCTGTCCGGCGGCCAGCAACAGCAGCTCGCGATCGGGCGGGCGCTGGTGATGCGGCCCAAGCTGCTGCTGCTCGACGAGCCGACCGAGGGCATCCAGCCCTCGATCATCAAGGACATCGGGCGCGCGATCACCTATCTGCGCAGCCTCGGCAGCATCGCGATCGTGCTGGTCGAACAATATCTCGACTTTGCCTGCGAGCTCGGCGACAATTTCGCCGTGATGGACCGCGGTGCGGTGAAATACGCCTGTGATCGAAGCAAGCTCGATCCCGGTGAAATCAGCCGCCAGATGGCGCTGTAAGTTGGCGGCGCTGTAAGTTGGCTTTGTGACGCGGCCGCCTCGGTCGCGCGGATTTTGAGGGGCGTTTGGGGGCGGATGCGGACCGATACCACGAGCGCGACTGCCGCGATTTTCGCGGCCAACCGGGCGGAGGGCGCGGTAGCCTTCGATGTGCACCAGGTCGAGGGCGTTACCCGCCGCCGCCGGCTGCATGAATCCGGCTCACTGCGCGTTCGTTTCCCGTCACCGGAGGCCGAGGGCCTGTCGGCGGTGTTCGTCAATACCGCAGGTGGCGTCGCAGGCGGCGACCGGTTCGACATCGAGATTGCGACCGGTGAGGGATCTCGCCTCGCGGTGACGACGGCGGCCGCGGAAAAGGTCTACCGGGCCGCGGGGCCGCCCTCGCAGCTCAATATCGCGCTGAAGCTGGCGGCGGGCTCGCATCTGGCCTGGCTGCCGCAGGAGACCATTTTGTTCGACCGCGCGCAGGTGCTGCGCCGGATCGATATCGATCTGGCGCCGGGCGCGTCGTTGTTGTTGTGCGAGATCGTGGTGTTCGGCCGCGCGGCGATGGGGGAGCGCATGCTGAGCGGCCAGTTCGTCGACCGCTGGCGGCTGCGGCGCGGCGGCCGGCTGGTGTTCGCCGAAACCGTGCGGCTCGACGGCGATATCGGCGCAAAGCTCGGGCAACCGGCGATCGCAAACGGCGGTGTCGCGGTCGGCACCGCGCTGATCGCGCCGGGCGATGAGGCGCTGGTGGAACGGATCCGCGCGTTGTCCGAATCCTTCGGCGGCGAGGTCGGCATCTCCT
>Ga0302311_10007685_pt1 | contig 10947 bp, 7 predicted proteins | sample III_Palsa_N1_3_FD_200449 | JGI IMG/M metagenome (GOLD analysis project Ga0302311, IMG submission 200449) | Peat permafrost microbial communities from Stordalen Mire near Abisko, Sweden - III_Palsa_N1_3 | ecosystem: Environmental > Terrestrial > Soil > Palsa > Peat permafrost | place: Sweden...
GGCGAGGCCCGATGATGGTGTCCTGCTCAGCGCCTGCAAGCATGCCCCATGCGCCCGTTCAGGCAGCCGGCCATGCATCCGGCGTGCGGACTCTGGCGCCATAACCATGCACTATTTGTCGGGCGAGGTGGCGCTGATTTTCGCGATGGTGGAAAAAAATATGTCTAATATACAATGAGTTGTGAGACGTTTTTCTGGTGAGGCGGGAAAGTGGCGGCGGTAGTTGACGAACAATGCCAATCAGCGTTAGTTTAGTTTTTATAAGGGCGCGCACAGCCCAAAAAAATCTACATCCTGCGCCGGGGCGCGGGGAGGGGGAGACAAGATGAACCGCAAGGTATGGCTCTTGGGGTGTGTGGCCATGGGGGCGTGCGCGATGGCGCCGCTCAGCGCGCTGGCGCAAGCGGCGCCGCCGCCGCCGGCAGATACCAGTCAGGCGTCCTCAGGGGTGCTGCAGGAGGTCGTCGTCACGGCCCAGCGCCGCTCGGAGGCGCTGCAGCAGGTGCCGATCGCCGTCAGCGCGGTGACGGCGAACCAGCTCGAGTCGAGAGGGATCGGCGACACCCTGTCGCTCGCCGCGTCGGTGCCGAACCTCGACATCACCCAGAACGGCACCACGCTCACGCTCTACTTGCGCGGCGTCGGCTCCAACGCCTCGGATCCCAACGATGAATCCTCGGTCGCCTTCTACGTGGACGGCGTCTACATCGCCTCGCCGCTCGCCAACATGTTCGATTTCAACAACATCGACCATGTGGAAGTGCTGAAGGGTCCGCAGGGAACCTTGTTCGGGCGCAACGCCACCGGCGGCGTGATCCAAGTGATCACCAAGGACCCCAAGGAGGCCTTCTCGGGCCAGGCGTCGGTGACCTACGGCAACTACAACACCGTCGGCTCCAGCGCCTATGTCACCGGCGGGATCGCGCCGAACCTGGCCGCCGACCTGGCCGCGGTCTACCGCGAGAACTTCGACGGCTACGGCGACAACATCTTCCTGCATGTGCCGATCATGCGGCGCGAGGACCTGGGGCTCCGCTCCAAGCTGCTGTGGACGCCCGAGCCGGACACCACCGTGCGGGTCACCGTCGATTACAGCCTGGTGCGGTCGGGCGGCACGCCCTACCAGCTGGCTCCGGGCGTGATCGGCGCGGACGGCGTGACCTCCTATCCCGGCGCCTACAAGACCAACACCAACGAGACGGACGCCGGCAACTCCGACAGCTGGGGCGTCTCGGCCCGCGTCGAGCATGATTTCCACGTCGCCAGGTTCGTCAGCATCAGCGCCTTCCGTGACGTGCTCGGCATGTACGACCTCGACGAGGACGCGACGCCGGCGCCGGTGGTGAACTCCTACATCCACCAGCTCGCGCGCAACTATTCCCAGGAGCTGCAGCTGCTGTCGCCGACCCCCGACACCAAGCTGCAATGGGTGCTGGGCGCCTACTACTTCTACGCCGACTACGCCTACGACCCGATCACCATCGGCGGCCTGGCCGCCGGCGGTCCGAACGCGGCCGAGAACATCTTCGGCCACCAGTTCACCCGTTCGGTGTCCGTGTATGGCCAGGCCACCTATGAGATCCTGCCGGGCACCAAGCTGACCGGCGGCCTGCGCTATACCGACGAGCAGCAGGGCGTCAGCTCCTTCGTCACTGAGGGCGGAGCCACGGTGCTGACCGTGCCGAACCAGGGCCAGAGCACCGAAAAGCCGACCTGGCGCCTGTCGCTCGACCACCAGTTCACCCAGGATATCATGGGCTATATTTCCTATAACCGCGGCATGAAGAGCGGCGGGTACAACCTGATCAGCCCCGGCGCGCCTGGATATCATCCGGAAATCCTGGATGCCTACGAAATCGGGCTGAAGACCGAATTCCTGCAGCATCGGGCGCGGGCCAACGTCGCCGGCTTCTACTACGACTACAAGAACATCCAGGTGCAGAGCATCCAGGCCGGCGCGGTCAATACGCTCAACGCCGCCGCGGCCGAGGTGTGGGGCTTCGACGGCGACTTCATGCTGGTCCCGATCCGCAACCTGACCCTGTCGTCCAGTCTCGGCTATACCCACGGCACCTACACCAGCTTCCCGAACGCCCCCTTCACGCCGCCGTCGCCGCTTGACGGTCCGCAGTATGTGGGGAACGCCACCGACCACCAGCTGATCAACACGCCGCGTTGGACCGCGGGCGCCACGGTCGAATACAAGATCCCGACCGAGGTCGGCAGCTTCACACCGAGCGTCAGCGTCGACTACAAGGACAAGATATTCGTCAGCGCCGACAACCGGCTCGCGATCCCGTCCCACATGTCTGCCAATGCGACCCTGACCTGGCGTCCGTCGGATCAGAAGTACTGGGTCCAGCTTTGGGCGCGGAACATGTTCGATCTGCACTACTACGCCTCGCGCGTGGAGACCTCGGTGGGCGACCTGCAGTACCTGGCCGCGCCGCGCACCTTCGGGGTCACCGTCGGCAGCAAGTTCTAGCGATCGCTTGGCGCTGTCGCCGGCGATCGGTGTGGGAGTAAGCCAATGTCGCCGCTCACCTTCGACGATGCCGGCGCGGTCGAGTGGGACGAGGAGGCCGACGTCGTCGTCGTCGGCTTCGGCGGGGCCGGAGCGTCGGCCGCGCTCCAGGCCCGCGAGAGCGGCGCCGAGGTCATCCTGGTCGACCGCTTCGGCGGCGGCGGCACCACCAGCTACAGCGGCGGGGTGATCTACGCCGGCGCCACGCGGTTCCAGCGGGAAGCCGGCTTCAACGACACGGTCGAGGAGATGCTGGCCTATCTCAAGCTGGAGGTGGGCGATGCGGTGCGGCCTGAGACCTTGCGGCGGTTCTGCGCCGGTAGCGCCGCGGACGTCGACTGGCTGATCGCGCACGGCGTGCGCTATGCGTCCGACGCCTACCTCGAGAAGACGACCTACCCCCCGGAGGGCAAGTTCCTCTACTATTCGGGCAACGAGAAATCGCCGGCCTTCGCGGCGAAGGCCACCCCTGCGCCCCGGGGGCTAAGAGCGGTCGGCGCAGGCTTCGGCGGCGCCCACTACATCGCCGCCCTTCGCCGGGCGATCCAGGACGAGGGGATCGCGCTCCTTGCGCATACGCGGGTGAGTCGGCTGGTGTGCGACGCCGGCGGCGCGGTGATCGGGGTCGAGGTGTTCCAGCTCGCGGCCGACAAGCAGGCGGAGCAGCAGGCCCTGTACGAGAAGGTCAGCCCCTATGTGCCGCACAACCACGGCCGGACCGATCGCGCGCTGGCGGCGATGACGGCGCTGGAGCAGCGCCATGCCCGTCGCAGGCTGATCCGCGCCCGGGGCGGCGTGGTGCTCGCCACCGGCGGCTTCGCCTACAGCCGCGGCCTGCTCGATACCTTCAGCCCCGAGGTCGCCCGGCACTACAAGGCGATCCAGCGCCTCTCCACCATGGGCAACGACGGCGGCGGCCTGTCGATGGGGATGTCGGTCGGCGGCGCCGTGGCGCACATGGACTCGCTCTATATCGCCCGTAATATCGCGCCGCCCGAGGCCCTGCTCGAGGGCGTGCTGGTGAACCGCTCGGGCGAGCGCTTCGTATCGGAAGACGCCTACGTCAGCCTGATCGGCGGCGAAGTCGCCCGCCAGCCCGGCGGCGACGCCTGGCTGCTGGTCAACGCCGGCTGCTTCTGGCGCTCGGTCTCCGATGCGCTGACCTGCGGCTGGCAGCGGTTCACCTACTTTGGCCTGCCCATGCTGGTGAACTATCTCCTCGGCGGCACCCGGCGCGGCGGAACCGCCGAGGCGGCGGCGCGCCGGATCGGTGTCGATCCAGCCCGCCTGGCCGCGACCGTCCGCGAGCACGACGACGACATCGCCGCCGGCCGCCCGGATCGGGTCGGCAAGATGGAGGCGCTGCGCCGACCGATCGGGCGCGGGCCGATCTATGCGATCAACATGTCGATGCGCAACCGGCACGCCCTGACCAAGCTGATGACGCTGGGCGGGCTCAAGGTCGATGAAGAGACCGGCGACGTGCTGACGGACGGGGGCGCGCCGATCCGCGGCCTCTACGCCGCCGGCATGTGCGCGGCGGGGCTGCATTCCAACGGCTACATCAGCGGCCTGTCGCTGGCCGACGGCGTCTTCTCGGGGCGCCGTGCCGGCCGCAGCGCTGCGGCGCAGGCAACGGGAAATCACGCCAAAGCGGCCGCCGGCCGCCGGCCCGCGAAGGCGCGGGGGTGACGCGGGCGCTGCAGATCGTCGAGGTCGGCCCGCGCGACGGGCTGCAGAACGAACGGACGCTGGTCTCGACCGACGACAAGGTCAGGCTGATCGGCCGCATGATCGACGCCGGGGTGCGGCGGCTGGAGGTCGGCAGCTTCGTCAATCCGCGACGGGTGCCGCAGATGGCCGATACGCCCCAGGTGGTGGCCGCCCTGCCGGACCGTCCCGACGTCAGCTTCATCGGCCTGTGCCTGAACCTCAAGGGCGCCGAGCGCGCGCTTCGCGCGCGGGACGGCGGCGCGCGCGGCGTGGACGAGGTCGGCTGCGTGGTGGTGGCCAGCGACACCTTCGGGCTCAGGAACCAGGGCCAGACCTCGGCCGAATCGGTCGCCGAGGCCCGCGCCATGCTGGGCCTGGCCCGGCGGGAGGGTCTCACACCGCAGGCGACCATCGCCATGGCCTTCGGCTGCCCCTTCGAAGGCGCGGTTCCGCTGGAACGGGTGGCGGACATCGCCGAACGCCTGGCCGAGGCCGGGCCAGTCGAGATCGCCGTCGCCGACACCATCGGCGTGGCGACTCCCAGCGAGGTGCGGGGCCTGATCGGCCGGCTGCGCGAGCGCCTGCCGCCGGAGATCCGGTTACGCGCCCATTTCCACGATACCCGCGGAACTGGCGTCGCCAACGCCTGGGCGGCATGGGAGGCGGGCGTCGATGTGCTCGACAGCGCGCTCGGCGGGCTGGGTGGCTGCCCGTTCGCGCCCGGCGCGGCGGGGAACGTCGCCACCGAGGACCTGCTCTACCTGTTCGACCGCTCCGGTGTCGCCACCGGGATCGATCTGGACGCGGCGATCGCCACAAACCGCTGGCTGGCCGAGGTCATGGGCAAGCCGTTGCCGTCGCGGGTCGCCCGGGCGGGCGGCGCCATCGCCATCGCCCCTTGAGCGGGGGCGCACGACGGCCGGATTCGGGATAGGGGAGGAGCGCCCCGTAACCGAACGCTATCGCCAGACCCCTGAAATGCCGGCCGAGCCCGATCCTGTCCTGGAGCCTCCCTTCGTCCTGCTCGAGGACCGCGAGACTCCCGGCGCCTCGGCGCGGCTTTATACGAAGCCAGAGGCGCTCATCTGTTGCCGCACGGCGGCGGCGGTGCAGGGCGCCTTCGCGCAGATCGAAGCCGACCTGGCCCGGGGCCTGCACGCCGCGGGCTGGTTCGCCTACGAACTCGGCCAGGTGCTGGAGCCGCGCCTTGATCGGGGCAGCGCGGGGGCCGAGGCGCCGCTCCTGTGCATCGGGCTGTTTCCTCCGCCAAGGCTTCTGCCGGGCGAAGAACTGGACGCCGTCTTCGCCGCGCTCGGGCCGCCGCGCCCGATCCGGGACCTTGAGGTCGGCCATGATCGGGCCACGCATGTCGCCAAGGTCGAACGGCTGCTCGACCTCATCGGCGCCGGCGACCTCTACCAGGCCAATCTCACCTTCCCGATCCGCTTCGGCTACGACGCCGATCCGCGCCAGATCTACGCCGCCCTGCGCGTGCGCCAGCCGACCGCGCACAGCGCGCTGGTGGCGCTCGATGGGGCGCTCGACGGAACGTGGATCCTGTCGGCTTCCCCCGAACTGTTCCTGCAGGTGCGGGGCGGTCAGGCCACGTGCCGGCCCATGAAGGGGACCCGGGCCCGTGATCCCGATCCCGGCCGCGACGCGGAGGCCGCACGGGCGCTGCTGGCGGATCCGAAGGAGCGGTCGGAGAACCTGATGATCGTCGACCTGATGCGCAATGATCTGGCCCGCATCGCCAGGCCCGGCGCCGTGCGCGTGCCGGCGCTGTTCACCGTCGAAAGCTATCCGACGCTGCACACCCTGACCTCGACGGTCACCGCCGACCTGCGCCCGGGCGTCGGGCTCGCCGAGCTGATGACGGCGATGTTCCCGTGCGGCTCGATCGTCGGCGCGCCGAAGATCCGCGCCGCTGAGGTCCTGGCCGACCTGGAGCCGGGCCCGCGCGGCGTCTACACCGGCGCGGTAGGCGCCTTCAGTCCCGGCGGAGATATCGATCTCAACGTCGCCATTCGAACCGCGGTGCTCGGGCCGGACGGCGTGGGCGTCTATGGCGTCGGCGGCGGGATCGTGGCGGATTCCAACCCCGACGCGGAATACGACGAGGCGCTGCTGAAGGCGCGGTCGCTGTGGGACCTCGCCGAGGACTTCGGTCTGATCGAGACGTTCCGCTGGTCGGCGAGCGAGGGGTTCATCCGCCTGGGCGCCCATCTGGACCGGCTGTCGGCGTCGGCGGCCACGCTGGGCTTCCGGTTCGACCGGCCGGCGGCGGCGGCGCGGATAAGCGAAGCGGCGCAGGCCTGGCGAGCCAACCTGGAGGGAGACCAGCGGGTTCGGCTTGAGTTTGGGCGCGACGGCCGGGTCGCGATCACCTCGGCTCCGGCGCCGCCGGCTGACGATCGCGCCCCGAAGGTGGGCGTCGCCTCGGTCCGGCTCGACGCCGGCGATCCCGCCCTCCGGCACAAGACCACACGGCGCGCGGCCTATGATGCGGCGGTCGCCGAGACGGAGGCTGCAGGGCTCGACGAAGCGCTGCTCCTGAACCGGTCCGGAGACCTGGCGGATGGCGCGCGTCACAGCGTGTTCGTCGCGGTGGAGGGATCGCTGATCACGCCGCCGCTGGCGTCGGGCGCCCTGCCGGGCGTCCTGCGCGCAGCGCTGCTGCGGGAGGGCCGCGCCGCCGAAGGCCGGGTGACCCGGGCGATGCTGGCCAAGGCGGACGGCCTCTTCATCGGCAACAGCCTCCGCGGCCTGAGGCGGGCGACTTTGGTCGACTAGCTTGCGGGCGAACAAAGCGGGCCGGATTTCCGTTCCACGGCGGTCGGCCCTAAACCGATGACCAGGATGCAGTGGCGAAGGCGGCGGCGAACGGGATGAAGATGGCGGAGCTGGAGCGCCGGACCGGGGTCGGGCGCGAGACGATCAGGTTCTACATCCGCGAGGGGCTACTGCCGGCGCCGGAGCGCCGCGGACGCAATGTGGCCGTCTATGGCGATGTGCATGTGCAGCGCGTCAAGGCGATCAAGCGGCTGCAGGAGGAGCGCTTCCTGCCGCTGGGGGTGATCCGCGACGTGCTGAACGGCGATCTCGGCGCGCTGTCGGGCACGGTCGATCCCTTCGCTCAGCTCGCCCCATTGCTGGCCGCCCGGCTGGGCGTCGGCGTCGGCGAGCCGGCCGTCGATCTCGATACCCTGGTCGCCGGCGACGCCCAGACCGCGCGCGACGTGGCCGGGCTGGAGGCTATCGGCGCCATCACCGTCCAGGTCCAGGGCAAGGGGCGCGCGGTCTCGCGGCTTGACGCGCGCATCGTCGCCTTGTGGCGCGACCTGCGCCGCGCCGGCTACGGCCCCGAGGCCTTCCCGGTCGACCAGGTGCAGATCTACCTCGATGCCTTGAACCCGGTGATCGCGGTCGAGGTCGAGCGCTTCTTCACCGGTTTCGAGGGCGTGGACGGCGCCGACGTGACCGAGCTGGCCGAGGCGGGGGTGGAGCTGGTCAACGCGCTGATCGGGGCCCTGCGCACCAAATTCATCCTGCAGGCGGTGGACGCGCGCACCCGCCGCGCGCCGCCGGCGCCGGCCGGAACGGCCTGACTCCGAGGCGCTTGACCTCGCCTGGGGTCTGAGGCACTTTTGCGTACAACAACTACGCAAAAAAGCGGCCCAGCCGAGGTCGCCCGGAGGAACGACCATGGATACGGGACCGCAAACCCACCGCAGCTTCAAGGACTACTATGTGCTGGCGACCGAAGGGTCGCGCTGGACCATCGACCAGGACTTCAAGGCCTGTTTCGACTGGACCTACGACGATGGCCGCGCCGCCATGATCGGCCTCTACGAGAAGGGCAAGCAGATGCAGTGGGATGCGCAGACGCGCATCGACTGGAGCCAGGAGCTGGACCCGCTGAACCCGCAGGGCATGCCCGACGAGTCCCTGCCGATCCACATGGCCGACTGCTTCCTGAAGATGAACGAGAAGGAGAAGGGCGAGGTGCGCCGCCACTTCCAGGCCTGGCAGCTGTCGCAGTTCATGCAGGGCGAGCAGGGCGCGCTGATCTGCGCCGCCAAGATCGTCACCCAGGTGCCGGACGCCGACGCCAAGTTCTACGCCGCGACCCAGACCATCGACGAGGCCCGCCACGTCGAGACCTACAAGAGCCTGCTGAGGAAGTTCGACGCGGTCTATCCGATGACCAAGCCGCTGGCCGAACTGATCGACCAGACCCTGCGCGACAGCCGGTGGGACATGACCTACCTCGGCATGCAGGTGGTGATCGAGGGCCTGGCGCTGGCCTCGTTCGGCACCATCCGCGACCACGCCAAGAACGAGCTGTGCGCGCAGGTGAACGCCTATGTGATGCAGGACGAGTCGCGGCACGTGGCCTTCGGGCGCCTGGCGCTGCGCGACTACTATCCCGAGCTGACCCAGAAGGAGCGCGACGAGCGCGAGGAGTTCCTGCTGGAAGCCTCCTACCTGATGCGCGACCGGTTCGACGCGATCGAACTGTGGACCCACCTCGGCCTGCCGATCGAGCAGTGCGCCCAGGCCATGTACGAGAGCGGCTTCATGGAGCGGTTCAGGAACTCGCTGTTCAGCCGCATCGTGCCGATCGTCAAGGACGTCGGCCTGTGGGGCGAGAAGGTGCGCAACGGCTACGAGCAGATGGGCGTCATGGGCTACGCCCAGACCGATGTGCAGGCGCTACAGGACGAGGACGAGCACATCGCCCGCCAGCACGACGCGCGCCGCGCCGACATCCAGCGGGTCATCGACCGGGCCAGGGCCGGCTCGGGCGCCGAGAGCGTGGCGGCGGAGTAGCCGCCGGCCTTTTTGAGGCGAGATCACGCAAGAAGAGGGCGCCGGAGGCGGCGCCCGTCCGGCCAGGGAGAGGGCTGTGATCAAGATCATCTTCTGCCTGCGGCGGCGTCCGACGCTGTCGCGCGAGGCGTTCGCGGACTACTGGCTGAACCAGCACGGGCCGCTGGTCCGCCGGCTGGCGGCGGATCTCAGGATCCAGCGGTATGTGCAGAGCCACACGCTTTCGGACGACCGGCTCACCCCGCTGATCCATGCCCGGAGCGCCGAGCCCGAAGCCTTCGACGGCGTCGCCGAGCTGTGGTGGCGGTCGGTGGACGACATCTTCGCCGTCGGCCAGACCGACGCGGGGATCGCCGCCGGCCAGGCCCTGCTGGCCGACGAGCGGACCTTCATCGATCTCGCCCGGTCGCCGCTGTTCTTCGCCAACGCGCACGAGATCGTACCGGGGTAGGCCCGGTCGCCACGATCGCGCCCTGAGCAGGTCAGCCGATCACACCGGCGCCGGTTTGCGGCGAACGATGGTCTGGGCGTTGGTGTATTCGAGCAGGCCTTCGACGCCGCCCTCGACCCCGACACCTGACTGCTTCATGCCGCCGAAGGCGGAGGTCGGCGTCAGGTACTGGGTCTCGTTGATCCAAACGGTGCCCGAGGCGATCCGCTGGGCGATCTCCAGCGCCCGGTCCTCGTCCCGGCCCCAGACCGAGCCGCCGAGGCCGTAGTCGGTGGCGTTGGCGCGGGCGATCACGTCCTCGTAGTCGTCGAACTTCAGCAGCGGCAGCACCGGGCCGAACTGCTCCTCCTGCACGATCCGCGCGTCCTCCGGCGGGTTGTCCAGGATGGTGACCGGCACGAAGTAGCCGGGCGCGCTGGAGGCCTCGCCGCCGACCAGGAAGGTATAGCCCTTGTCCTTGGCGTCCTGGATCAGGTCGAGCACGCGGTCGTACTGCGGCCGGTTGTTGATCGGACCGATCTGGCTGCCCTGCTCGGCGCCGTCGCCGACCTTGACCGTCTTGGCATAGGCCACCAGCGCGTCGCGCAGCGGCTCGTAGATGTCCTTGTGCACATACATCCGCTTGGTGGCGATGCAGATCTGCCCGTTGTTGCGGAAGGCGGCCCAGAACAGCTCCTGCGCCATTGCCTCGACGTCCACGTCCGGCATGACGATCGCCGCGTCGTTGCCGCCGAGTTCGAGGGTGACGCGCTTGAGCGTCGGCGCGGCCGACTGCATCACCTTGCGCCCGGTGGCGGTCGAGCCGGTGAAGCTGATCTTGTCGAAGCCAGGGTGGGCCGTCATCCAGGGGCCGAGCGCGTCGCCGCCGGAGATCAGGTTGAGCACGCCGGGCGGCAGGATGTCCTTGGCCAGTTCGCCGAATTTCAGCGTGGTCAGCGGGGTGAAGGGCGAGGGCTTAAGGACCATGGTATTGCCGGCGAGGAGCGCAGGGCCGACCTTGAACATGGCCAGCACCATCGGGAAGTTCCACGGCGCGATGGCGCCGACCACGCCCAGCGGCACGTGGCGGGTCTCGCTGTAGCGCGCCTCGGAATCCTCGTTCACCGTCACCGGCAGGTCGAGGCCGGCCGCGCCCTTCAGCCAGTAGCCGGCGCCGATGATCTCGCCCTCGGCCTCCACGTGCGGCTTGCCCTGCTCCCTGGTCAGCAGGCGCTTCAAGGGATCGACGTTGGCCAGGATGGCGTCGCCGAGCGCGTTGAGCTTCGCCTTCCGCTCGGCGATCGGCGTCGCCGACCAGGCTGGAAACGCCGCGCGCGCCGCGGCGACGGCGCGATCGAGGTCGGCCCTGGTCGCGTCGGGCGCCTGGGCGATCACCGCTTCGGTGGCGGGGTTGATCACCTCGAAGGCGTGCTCGCCCGGCGTCAGC
>Ga0302311_10007686_pt1 | contig 10947 bp, 7 predicted proteins | sample III_Palsa_N1_3_FD_200449 | JGI IMG/M metagenome (GOLD analysis project Ga0302311, IMG submission 200449) | Peat permafrost microbial communities from Stordalen Mire near Abisko, Sweden - III_Palsa_N1_3 | ecosystem: Environmental > Terrestrial > Soil > Palsa > Peat permafrost | place: Sweden...
CGCTGCCGCGGCTGACGGCGGCGCGGCTGGCAGCCGACTGGTGCTCGGGCACGCACGGCACGGCCCCGGCGGTCCCCCTCCCAGCGGCCCGCTTCGCGCCGTCCGCCGGGCCGGGGCCGGACCCGGACGGCTGGGAGCCGTCCGTCCCGCGCCCGGAGCGGCCGGGGACGGCGGCGGAGGCGCTGACCCTGGCCGGGCTCGACGCCCGGCTGGCGGCCACGGACGGCGGCGGTGACGAAGTGGGGGACTGGGCGGGTGACTGGGCGCGGCTGGCCGCGCTGGCCTTCCTGCTCGCCGACCCGCGCGGACGCGCGCTCGCCGCCATGCCGGAACTCGTCCGCCAGGTCCACACCGCTGTCCGGTCGGCAGCGGGCGGGGCGGACCCGGCCCGCCGCTCGCCGCTCCAGCTGTCCCAGTGGCTGTGGCCGGTGGTGCGGCGGTACGCCGCCGGGCGCGGGACCTGAGCGGACCCGGCCCCCAGGACGGGGGCCAGGGCCGGAGGTTCAGATCGGTGGCGGCTCGATGTCGCACTCGGCGCGGAGCCCGGCGACCGCCGCCCGGGTGTCCGGGTGCTCGTCGCCCAGTGTCTCCGCGCTGAGCTCGCGTACCGCCGCGAGCAGTTCCGCGGCCCGCCCGGACTCGCCCAGCGTGGCCAGGTCCAGCGCCAGGTTGCGGCGACCCAGCAGGGTGAGCGGGTGCGCGTCGCCGTACTGCCCGGTCAGGTGGTCCACCGCGACGGTGGTCAGTCGGCTGCCCGCGCCGGGATCGCCCGCCAGGGCGAGGTCGGTGGCCAGGTTGATCCGGGCCGCCTGCAGCCACGGGTGCTCGTCTCCGAACACCGCGCCCAGACCGCCGACCGCCCCCTCGTCCAGGCTCCGGGCCTGGAGGTGCTCACCGTCGGCGCGCAGTACCGTCGCCTGGTTCAGCGCCGCGATCCAGTGGAACGGGTGCTCCTCGCCCATGAGCGTCCGGTAGAGCCGCAGGGCCAGCGATCCGTACCGCCGGGCCTCCTGCAGGTCGCCCTTCAGCCGCAGGTCGTTGGCGAGGTTGGCGGTCGCGGCCAGGGTGTCCAGGTGTTCCGGCCCGAGCCGCAGCCGGTAGCGCTCCAGGACGTCCAGCGCCAGCTCCAGGGCCTGCTCGCGCTGTCCGGCCTTGCGGTAGCTGACCGACAGGTTCTTGACCGCCCGCATCGTGTCCGGATGGTCCTCGCCGTAGTGCGTCCGGTACGCCGCGACGGTGCCCTCCTGCAGGCTCACCGACTCGGCGTACCGCCCGCACTCACGCAGGTCGCGGGCCACGTTGTTGATCGCCAGCAGGGCCAACTGGGAGGCCGGTCCGAATCTCATCGCGTACTGCTCGGCGTTGCCCCGGTCCAGCGTCAGCGCCTCGGCGAAGCGCCCGTTCATCCGCAGGCTCACCGCGTAGTTGTGTCCGGCCTGCATGGTCACCGGGTCGGTGGCGCCGAAGTGCTCGGTGCCGCGCCGGTAGGCGTCCTGGTCCAGCGCCAGCGCCTCGCGGAACTCGCCGGTGGCCCGCAGGTCGGCGGCCACCGCCCCGGCCATGGTGACCGCGTCCTCGCTGTCGGGGAGGGCGCGCCGCAGCCGGGCCAGGGTGTCCTGGTTCAGGGCGGCGGCCCGCTGGTAGTCACCGACCGCCCACAGCGCGACCCCCAGCCGGCGCGCGGCCGCGAGCGTCTGCACATGGTCCTCGCCGAGCTGTCGGCCCCACAGGTCGCGCAGCTGCTGGGACAGTTCCATGCAGCTCGCGTAGTCCGCGCGGGCGAACAGGTAGCGGGCCACGTTCAGCACCGTCCACCGGGCCTCCGGGACGTCGCTGCCCAGGATCCCGGTGGTCTGGATGTGCGGCAGCATCTCCCGGTACCTCTCCCAGTTCTCGCTCGACTGGGGGTCACCGGGGTCGTGCGCGGTGAGGACCTCGTGCACCAGCCGCCGCTGCCCGGCCTGCTGCGCGCCGCTCAGCCCGTCCTGGAGCACCGCCCGCACCAGCCGGTGCAGTTGGACGGTACGGGCGCGGGTGTCGGTCTGCAGCAGCGAGTACCGGTTGATGTCGCGGATGGCCCGGTCCCGGCTCATCTGCTCCCTCAGCAGCCCGGACAGCGGCTCGGGCACCTGGAGCAGCCGGGCGTCGCGCAGGAACGAGCGGGGCACCGGGTCCGGCCCGAAGAACGCCAGCAGCCGCAGGAGTTCCAGGGCCCCCGGGTTGGCCTCCTGGAGCGACTGCATGGAGGCCTGCCACACCATCGACACCGGCAGGGTGCCGCCGGTGCCGGTGCGCTCGCTGAGCAGGTCTCTGCGGTTGGACTCCAGCAGTTCCAGGTACTCCGGGGCCGACCGGCCGCTCATCACCTGTCCGGCGGCGGCGTGCTCCAGCGCCAGTGGCAGGTCGTCCAGGACCTCCGCCAGGCTGTCCGCCTCCTCCGGGGTCATCCCCTCGTCGCGTCGGCAGAGGAACTCGATGCTCTCGTGACGCTTGAACACACCCACCCGCTGCGCGCGCACCTGGTCGTCCCAGGTGGCGTCGCGGGAGGTGATGATGACGTGCCCGACCGCGCCCTCCGCGCCCAGAATGACCGGGATGAAGGGGATGACCTTGTCCGGTTCGGCGGCGTTGTCGAGGACCAGCAGCCAGCGTTTCACCGGCCGTCCCTGGGACAGAACCCTGATCACGCGCTCCACCAGCCCGTCCTGGCCGCTGCCCTCCAGGCCCAGGCTCAGCGCGAGTTCGGTGTACGAGCTGCGGATCACCGGGATCTGGTCCGCGTCCACCCACCAGATCAGCTCGTAGTCGGCGGCGTGGCGGCGGATGTACTCGATGGCCAGCTGGGACTTGCCCACCCCGCCCAGCCCGTACAGGGCCTGTGGCAGCACGGCCGCGTGCGAGTCGTCCACCAGTGCGGAGTGCAGGGCCTCCAGCTCCGCCTCGCGGCCGCTGAAGCGGGCGATCGGCAGCGGCACCTGACCCATGATCGGCACCCGGAGCGTCCCGGAAGTCGCGGGCCCGCGGACGGTCACCGGATCGGGGATCCGGTTGCCGGCCGGGGGGCTGTCAGGGGCTGCGGCCATCGCGGCTGTCTCCACTTCCACCGCCAAAACTCTGGACGTCGAGGTTGGAAAAGGTATAAGAACCCGGGGCCCGCCCGGGGTGTGCGCTCCGGGAGCCTGCGGAGATGCTTCCCCCTCCGGAGCGGACACACTCCCCGGCCGGTGATCCTTCGTAGCGGAGCGGGCACTCTCCGCTGCCTCGGCGTAGGGATGGCCCAGGGCCAGGAAGGCCGGGTACAGCGCTCCCGCCAGCTCCCGCTCCGGTTCCGAGAGGTTGCCGTCCCGCACCGCGCCGGGTGCCACCAGCAGCCGCTGGACCAGGTCGTCCCGGGCGCCGATGACGCGGGCGGCGACGCCAGGCGCGCTGTGCAGGGCCCGGAACAGCTCGGTGCGGCCGAGCGTCCCCAGAAGCTGGCTGCGGACGCCGTCGGGGAAGTCGAAGCCGACCTCGCCGTCGCGGACCCGGCGGTCGATCCCGGACCAGGTGCGCTCCAGCAGGCCGCCGAGCATGATCTCGGTCAGCGTCAGGGGGACCAGGGCCAGCCGCGCGGCCAGCCGTCTGGCCTCGGGGGAGGCGGTCGCCAGGAACCTGCGGACCAGCTCGACGGCCGACAGCTCGCCCTCGGGCTCGGCGGGCGGGCGCTGCCGGTGGCTCCACAGGCCGTCGTGCTCGCGCTCCAGCAGCAGCACCGAGGACTCGGTCCAGCCGGTGGCGAGGCCGGTCACCAGGCGGGCCCATCCGGTCAGCCACCCCGGTTCCAGCTCCAGTACCGGAACCGGAACCGGGGGCGGACCGGCCGGCTCGTCGAGCAGCTCGGGCAGGTCGGCCCGCAGCTCCAGGGCTGCGTTGGCGATCCCCCCGGCCGAGGCGCGTAACCGCACGTTCACCGGCGCGTTCTCGGTGTAGTCCCACAGGTGGTTGGGGAGCGGGTGGACCACCGCGACCGGCTGGTGCGCCGCCCAGGTCCGCAGCATCCCGGGGAGGGCGCCGTTGTTCCAGGGCTCGCCGACGCAGTCGCTCATCAGCAGCACCAGGCGGCGCCGCTCCGGATGCAGCAGCTCCCGCGGCGTCCGGGCGGTGCTGCCCTGGTCCGCGTAGAGGGTGGCGGTGCCGGGCTCCCAGGTGTCGACCCGCCACACCCGGACGTCCCGGAAGGCCCCCTGCTGCCGCAGCAGTTCGGCCAGCGCCCGGGCCACCCCCTGCCACGGCAGCATGGACGTGCTGTGCTCGACCACCAGCGCGACGTCGAACCAGTCGCTGGGCAGGTCCCGCAGGACCGGGTCCCAGACGCCCAGTTCCGCCGCGCGCACCGCGGTGGCCTCCTCGTCCAGCGCCCGGTCGCGGTGGCTGTACCAGGGGCGGCCGAAGGGCCGCAGCGCCCGGCCCAGCCCCAGCGGGTCCTCCAGCACGTCACGTTCCCGCTGCGGGCGGCCCGGGTCGTCCCCGCGGACCGGGGGCATCTGGACGGCCGGGGCTCCGGGCGGCCGGACCACCGCCCGGCCGGCCGGGGGCTCTTCGGTGACGGTTGCCGCACCTGCCTCGGCGCCGCCGGCCGCCGCACCGCTCCGCTGCTCCCCGGACGGGCCCGGCCGACCGGTCTCCGGCCGGTCGTCCCGACCGGCCTGCTCCCCGGCCTGCCACTGGTCCCGGGGGTCGGGCCCGCCGGGTCTGCCCGCGTCCATGCGCTGGGCCAGCAGTAGCGCCTCCGCCCACTCCCGGGGTGAGAGTGCGGCCGGAGGCTCGCCGGGGAGGCGCGGACCGGTCATGTCGGGGAGTCCTTGGACAGCGAGTGCCACAGGGCATCGCGCAGTCCGGTCCAGTCGGCCCGGTCGGCCGTGACGGTGCCGTTCGAGAGCATGTGCACGGCGTTGAGCAGCTGGTCGGCGGCCAGGCCGCCACCGGCCTCGGCGGCCTCCAGGAACTGCTCGATCAGCTTCCGCAGTTCCGGCTCCCGCTGCCGCCCGAAGTGGGCGGTGACCATGGCCGCCAGCCGACGTGCGTCCGGATCCGGCATCCGCAGTTCGAGGCACCGGCGGCGGAAGGCCGGTGGGAACTGGCGCTCCCCGTTGCTGGTGATCACCACGATCGGGAACTCGTGACAACGGATGTGCCCGTCGAGCACCAGCACCGGTTCCGCGTGGTCGGCGGTGAGCACCGGGACGCCCCCGGGGCACTGCCCGGCGACCCGCTCCAGTTCGCGGATCCGGAACTCCCCCTCCTCGAAGACATGGAGCAGGTCGTTCGGCAGGTCGATGTCGCTCTTGTCCAGCTCGTCGATGAGCAGCAGCCGGGGCCTGCGCCAGGGGAGCAGCGCGGTGCCGAGCGGGCCGAGGGTGAGGTACCGGCCGATGGCGGCGCTGCGCTGGGCCTGCTGGTCCGGCCCCTGCGAGGCGCTGTCCTGTGCGGAGGTGTCCTGCACCCTGCCGATGGCGTCGTAGTCGTAGAGGCCGTCCTTCAGTGTGCTGCGGCTGACCACCGGCCAGCTCAGCACCGGCCCCAGGGCCAGCTCCGCGGCGATCTGCGTGGCCAGGCTGGACTTGCCGGTCCCCGGCCGCCCGGTCACCAGCAGCGGCCGGCGCAGGTGGATGGCCGCGTTGACGACGTCGAGCACCTCCGGTGTCAGCGTCCGCCCCTGCGGTCTGCCGAGCCTGCGGGAGCTGTCCAGCGCTCCGGGCAGATCGAGCGGCTCGCCGGTCACCGAGGTGCCGGTGAACCTCCGCCAGGGCGGTGGCTCCGGGAGTTGCGGCAGGGCGGCTCCCGGCTCCGCGCGGGTGCCGTCGTCGCGGAACACCCACCACTGGCGGCTCTCCAGGCCTGAATCCAACTCGTCTTCTCCGTAAGGTGGCTGAGTTACCATCAGACGCCTGCCCCCCTGCGCTTCGGCTGTGCCAGCAGTACCGTCGTCCGTCGCAGACCTGCGGGGTTCTCCCACAGGAGGCTGACGTGACGGTGCAGATCCGGAATCGGCGGCGCCTCGCCGTTCATGCCCGGCACCTGGAGTCCTCCTCTGAGTACCCTTACCCGTCCTGGTAGATCGTTGAGCGCGCCCCGCAGCAGACTCTCCACCATGCGACGGGCCTCCTCGCGCCGGACTGCCTGCCGAATGGCGACGACCACCGGAATCCCCTGCTCCAGCAGCACTGACAGGTAATTATCCGCCAACTCCCCAGTGTGCTGCGGCGGTTCGAACAAAACGAAGCACACGGGTATGTCGGAACTATTACGGAGCCGGGCCAGCAGGGCCGCCCGGTCCACCGGTTGGCCCGCCTCCAGCCACTCCACCGCCCCGTCGAGACCGTGCTCCGCGTGCGTCTGCAGCCAGCGCCAGCGGCGCTCCAGGGCCGCGTGCCACTGCAGCCGGACCTGGCGCTCGCTGCTGCGGACGACGACCTCCCGCTCCTCGCCGAGGGCTCGCGGAAAGGCCTGGAGCGGGCGTATCTCGATCTGGTCGACCGGCATCCAGATCAGGTGCAGCGGGAGCAGGAACTCCACCCGCAGGCCGGGGGCGGCTATCGCGAGATCCTCGATCGCCTTCTCGTGCAGCTGGTTGAACCGCTGGTGGAGCAGCTCAAGGCTCTTGGCCTGCTTGCTGAAGTAGACCTTCAGGTCGGGGGTGTCCCCATGGACCAGCCAGGCCTCGATGTGGAAGTTCTCGGGTGACGCCGGGCGTGAGCTGATCCGCACCAGCAGGCAGCTCTCCTCGTCGGACATCCCGGCGCGTATCTCCGCCCGGTCCCGCTCCTCCTCCATCTGCTCGGCCGGCCAGTGCAGCTGAGGTCCTGTCAGGTCGTTCCAGGCGTGCAGTTCCCGGCGGAGCGCGGTATCGGCGAGGGCGGCGGCCACCTCGACGAACACCATCAGCGGGTGCGGCCGCTGTGCGATCTCCACCTCGTTCTCCAGTACGGCCAGCAGCCGCTCCAGGTCGGTCGGGCCACCGGGACCCCGGCGCGGGGGAATCTGCTCCAGATGCCGCCTCGCGTAGCGGTACAGCTCGCGGATGCCGGGGTGCCGGCCGAGCAGCCGGATCAGCGACGCCCGCTGCACGGAACTCAGCAGCGGCTCGGGGAAGTTCATCTGCAGGAACAAGGTGGCCGCGTGGGCGCCGGTGGTGCCCTCGTAGCCCCGGGAGGCCTCGCGGACCAGGCGCTTGAGCCCGTCGGGGTACTGGTCGCAGCCGGCCACCATCGCGTGGACGTGGAACAGCGCCCGGGGGTCCTCCTCGACCTGCAGCCGGATGCCGTCCCGCCGGAGCTCGCCGATGATCTGCAGGCGATCCGACAGCCGGTCCAGGTGCTTCAGCCGGTCCAGCAGCAGCTCGGTCAGCGCCCAGTAGGCGCCGGAGCGGTCGTCGGGGTCGTCCGGTTCGTCCGCGAAGGGCGTATCGGTCTCAGTCATGCGCGTCCCCGTCCGACCGCAGCTCCAGCCACACCCGTTCGAGGGCGGCCAACTGCACCGACCCCCGCTCGTACCAGCGGACGGCCGCCAGCAGCCGGTCCACGCCGTCGGTGTACTGGAGGCACATGTGCACCACCCCCCGGACGTCCTGGAGCGGGATCGAGGACCGGCTGGCCAGCATGGCGATATCAGGACCGGTGTCCCGGACGATGTCCTGGCGGATGCCCGGGTCGTAGACGCTGCGCAGTTTCAGCAACGCGTCGGTGAGCCGGTGCTCGCTCTCCACCGGCCAGCTGAACTCCGGGGCGGGCGGCGAACCGGGGGCGACCGCGTCGGCCAGCAGCGGGGTGTAGCGCACCGCCGCCTCGACCGGGATCATCCAGGAGATCCCGTGCGGCGAACCCTGCGCGACCGCCACCACGATGCCGATCACCGTGCCGCTGTCCTCGTCCACCACCCCGGCGCCGCTGAAGCCCCTCGCCATCTGCTCGCTGGGCGGGGGCGGGGCGTCCAGCTGGATCCAGTCCGGGCTCCTGCCCCCGGCGCCGCGCAGGGCGGCGGTTGCCCAGGTGCCCGATTCGCCCCTCGCGGGCTGGCCGAACGCCCGTACCGGCCGTGCCCTGGTGGGACCGCAGCGGTACAGCGGCGCGGGGCGGACATCCCCCGGCGGGCTGTCCAGCAGCCCCAGGACGGCGATGTCGCCCCGCTCGTCCAGCAGTTGCGGCGCCCACCCGCCGCGGAGCACCTCCGCGGTGCAGCGCTTCCCCTCGGCGGAGCCGGGGAAGTCCAGCAGCACCGGGCGGCCCTCCGGGTCCCCGTCGTAGCCGGGCTCCAGCGCCATCCGCACCACATGGGCGCAGGTGAGCACCCGCCGGTCGGACAGCAGTACCCCCGCCCCCACGGGACTGCCCCCGGCATTGAGAATCCGGACCCGCCAGGAGTCCTGAACAGTTTCGTGCACCCCCGTCAGCACCCCCGTTCAGCCACCAATCGACCATCCCTGGCCACTTGGTGACTATTCATCATCATGGTTTGCCCATGCTACCGAGAGGCTGTCCGAATACGTCCCTTCGCAGCCGAAGAATCCAGACCGTGACCCCGGCGCCGGGGCGAGGACCCGCAGGGCGACCGTCCCCGGTACGGTGAGCTGCCTGTTCGCCAGAATTTCCGCACGCCAGCCCTGGGAGTCCCACCGGTGAGTTTCACGATGCTGGCCGTCATCTCGCTGGCGGCCCTGCTGGGCCCGCTGCTGGCGCTACCGAAACGCTGGCACCTGCCGGTGGTGCTCGGTGAACTGGTCGCCGGGGTGGTCCTGGGGCCCTCTGTGATCGGCTACCTGAACGCGGGAAACGCGACTTTCACCTTTCTGGCCGACATCGGCTTCGCCCTGATCATGTTCGTCGCCGGTGCCCGGGTCCCGCTGCGTGACCCGAACCTGCGGGCCGGTCTGCGCACCGGGGTGCTGCGGGCCGCGTGTGTGGGACTGCTGGCGGTCGTGCCCGCGTTCCTGCTCGCCCGCGCCTTCGGTACCGGGCACACCGCGCTGTACGCGGTGCTGATGGCGTCCTCGTCGGCGGCGCTGATCCTGCCCATCGTCGACTCGCTGTCGCTGGCCGGACGGCCGGTCCTGGAGATGCTGCCCCAGGTCGCGGTGGCCGACACCGCGTGCATCGTGGCCCTGCCGCTGGTGATCGACCCGGTCCACGCGGCCCGCGCGGCGCTGGGCGCGCTGGCGGTGACCGGCTGCGCGGCGGTGCTGTTCGTGGTCCTGCGCCGGCTGGAGCGCGGGGGCTACCGGCGCAGGCTGCACCGGCTGTCCGAGGAGCGCCGGTTCGCGCTGGAACTGCGGATCAGCCTGGTGCTGCTGTTCGCGCTGGCGGCGCTGGCGGTACGCACCCACGTCTCGATCATGCTGGCCGGGTTCTCCTTCGGCCTGGTGGTCTCGGCCGTCGGCGAGCCTCGGCGGCTGGCCAAGCAGTTGTTCGCGCTGACCGAGGGGTTCCTGGGGCCGCTGTTCTTCCTGTGGCTCGGCGCCTCGCTGGACCTGCGCCAGCTGGGCAGCCACCCGTCCTACATCCTGCTCGGGCTGCTGCTCGGGGCGGGCGCGCTGGTGGCGCACGCCGCGATGCGGGTCGGCGGCCAGCCGGTCGCGGTCGGTGTGCTGGCCGCCGCGCAGCTGGGCGTGCCGGTGGCGGCGGCGACCCTGGGAACCCAGCTGCACTTGCTGAAGCCCGGTGAGGCGGCGGCGCTGATGCTGGGCGCACTGGTGACCATCGGCGCCGCCACCCTGGCGAGCAGCCTCTCCGTCCGCGCCGACAGCGTGCCCGCTGCCGCCGCGCGATGACGGGGCGCCGGGGTCAGGTCAGGGCTTCGGCGGCAGCGGTACGCCCCGGTCGTCGAGGCCCCGCAGCACCGGCGGCAGGCCGGTGCCCAGCATCCTCCGCCGGACCCTGCCCAGCAGCCGGGCCATGAGAAAGCCGCCGACGCCGGTGAAGCCGGTGTGCTCATAAGTGAAGCGGGTGCCACCGGCGTGGGGTTCCAGCCGGTAGGCGACCTGGGTGGTCTCCCCGCCGTCGCCGCCGGTCCAGGAGTAGCGCAGCAGGGCCGGCTCGCGTGCTTGGAGCACCTCGCAGTCCACGATGCCGCTCCAGCCGGGCTTCGGCTTGGCGACGAACTGGAACCTGGTGCCCACGGTGGTGCTGAACCCCACCGGCCGCCCGCCCGCGCCGGTGGCGGTCCACAGCGGGACCAGCGCCGGGTCGGTGACGGTCTTCAACTACTTCCCGACCAAGGAAGCGCTGATCCTGGACCGCTGGCAGGTCACCACGGAGTCGCTGCGGACCGGCCTGGACGAGCCCGGCAGTACACCGGTCGAGGCCGCCCTGCGGATCCTCGACGAGGAACTGGGCGGCATGACCGCCTGGCTCGACGCGCAGGAGGACCCGGTCCGGGCCGGTGCCCTGGTGAAGCGCTTCGGCGCGCTGATCAGGTCCACCCCGTCGCTGCGCGCCCACCAGCACGACGCCGCCGACCGGCTCGTCGCCGCCGCCGCCGAGGCGCTGGCCCGGCGCGCCGGACTGGAGCCGGACGACCCGGAGCCCCGGATCGCGGCGGCCGCGCTGCTCGAACTCTGGCGGATCCAGTTCCAGAGCCTCGGCAGGCACCTGGACGGCAGCCGTACCCCGGCGCAGGTGCACCAGGCGGTCACCGCCGACGTGCGGCGCGCGGCCCGGTTGATCGACGCCGGGCTGCGCACGTTCGGCGGGTGACCGCGACGGGGCGGCTCAGCGCAGCCCGGCGAAGAGGTCGTCCTCCTGCTCCGGCACCGGGACGGTGCTGAACTGCCGGATGAAGCACTCCCGGCCGAACATCTGCTGCTGGGCCTCCTCGGGCATCCGCAGCATGAAGATGTTGTCGCCCTGGCTGGCGTGGGCCTCCAGCGCCTTGCGCTTGCGGACCACGTAGGGGGAGACGTCCACGAACGTGGTG
>Ga0302311_10007688_pt1 | contig 10946 bp, 10 predicted proteins | sample III_Palsa_N1_3_FD_200449 | JGI IMG/M metagenome (GOLD analysis project Ga0302311, IMG submission 200449) | Peat permafrost microbial communities from Stordalen Mire near Abisko, Sweden - III_Palsa_N1_3 | ecosystem: Environmental > Terrestrial > Soil > Palsa > Peat permafrost | place: Sweden...
GCGGCTGCGAAACGGCGCACGAGTGCGTCCACGTTCGTCAGTGCGGTCCCGACGACGGCCGCGTCCGCTCCCGCGGCAAATGCCGCGCACAGTGCGCCGGGGTCGCCGATGCCGCCCTCGCAGATCGCAAAGCGGCCGGCACCGGCGCACGCACGAACCAGGCCGAGTGCGGGCAGCGGCTCCTCCCGCGTGGCGTCGGTGTAGCCGCACAGGGTCGTCGCGAGCGCATCGCAGCCGGCGGCCGCAGCGGCGCGTACGTCGGCGACCGCGGCGCAGTCCGCGACCGCAAGCAGGCCGCGACGGTGAATCTCCGCGACGACGGCGGTGACATCGCGGCCGTCAGGCCGTGGACGCCCGGTCGCATCGAAGGCGGCCGCCGCCGCGCCCGCCGCGGCGATCTCCGCAAGCTCGCGCCCGCTGGGGCTGATGTACGGAAGGAAGCCCTCGTAACGGCGCTTCACGAGCCCGATCACGGGGACGCTCACCGCGCGAACCGCTGCCGCGATCCGGCTGAGACCCTCGACCCGCACGCCCACGGCGCCGTTCGCCACCGCGACGCGGCACAGCAGCGCGATCGTCTCGGGCGCGTTTAGTTCGGAGCCCCCTTCGGCTTGCACCGAGACGATGAGCCCGCCGCGCAGAACCTCGAGAACGTTCATCCGGTGATCGCCGCCGGGCGCGGCAGGCCCGCGTCGTCGAAGGCCATCAGCGCGGCTCCGATCACCGGCTCGTAGCGGCGCTCGACGACCCGCGCCTGCGGCGCGTGCGCGTGCAGCCGCGTCTGGACGAGCAGCGTGTACGCCGGGTCGGCAAAACTGCCGCCGGCCAGGGCGACCGCGACCTCGCGTGCGCCGGTTTCGAGACGCGCAATCGTGAGCGCGGCGAGCGACGCGAGCGCGTCGGCCGCGTCGGCGATGATGCGCAGGCCATCGGCGTCGCCGGCAGCCGCCGCGGCGTGCACGCGCGGCGCGAAGGCTGCGAGCGCGGGCCGCGCGATGCGCCCGCGGAGCGCCGCCGACGCGAGCGCGCGTACGTCCGTGCAGCCGAAGAAACCCAGCGCCGCACCTTCCAACGGGATCGTCGCGCCGCGATCGTTCGCGCGCATCGCCGCAGCGAGCGCATCGCGCGCGATCGCGAACGCACTCCCCTCGTCACCGAACAGATAGCCCCAGCCACCGGTACGGACCGTACGCTCGGCGCCGTCGTCACCGTACGCGGCCGATCCCGTCCCGGACAACACCAGGACCGCGGGACGCGCCGCGACGGCACCTGCAAGCGCGATCGGCAGATCGTGCACGAAGCGAAAACGCTCCGCCGGCAATGCGGGCAGCGCGCCGTCGAAGTCGTCGTCGTAGCCGGAGACGCCCGCCACGACGGCCTCGAGCTGCGTCAACGCCGACAGGCCGGCCTCGCGCATCGCCTGCGCGACGGCCGCGACGCATGCATCGGCGCAGCGCGTCGAACCGGCGGGCTCGCCGACGTGATCGGCCGGACCGGCCGCGCCGCGTCCGAGCACGCGTCCCGACGCATCGACGAGAACTGCCGTGGTACCCGATTGTCCGCCGTCGATTCCGGCGACGACGTGCATCAGCGCACGCCCGCGCTCGCCTCGGCGAACGCGTCCGCGGCACGTTCGCGCGCGCGCCGCTCCGGCAAGTGCGCGATCTCGCCGATCGCTTCGCGATGGTGGTAGAGCTCATGCGCGATGGCGCGCTCGAGCGCACCGTTTGGAACCGCGGGGCAAAGATGCCCGAACACGCGCACGTTGACGCGGATCGACGGTCCGTGCGGATCGTACTCGGCGACCAGCGTCGCGGTTCCCCAATCGCCGAGGTCGACGCATTCGATCGCGACCCCGTACGACGCCGCGAGGGCGCGGACGTCAGGCATGGGCCGGCGCGTTGCGCCGCAAGTCGACCCCGTCGGCGATCAGCCGCTCGCGCAGGCGGTCGGTCACGATGTCGCGCGGGGTGACACCGCCGGCGACGGAGATCGCTGCCGCAGTCCCCGCCGCTTGGCCCAGCGTCATCACCGTCGGCGTCAAGCGCGTCGAGGCGAGCGCCTCATGGGTCGTCGAGATACAGCGGCCTGCGACCAACAGATCGTCGGCAAACAGCGGCACCAGACAACGATACGGAATTTCGTAGGACGCGCCGGGCGCGAGCCGCTGCGTCGCCGTTCCGGTGCCCGCGGGATTGTGGATGTCGATCGGATAGGAGCTGCGCGCCACCGCATCGGGGAACGTCCGCGCGTTCAGCACGTCGTCGGCGGTGAGCGTGTACTCACCGACGATGCGGCGCGACTCGCGCACGCCGATCTGGGTTGCCGTCGCCGCGATGCGCGCGTCCGCGAAGCCCGGCACGCGAGCGCGAAAGAACGCGAGCAGCTCCATCACCTGCGCGCGGGCTTCGACTTCAGCGCGGGTGAGGTCGTCCGGATCGAGCGGATCGATGTTGACGACGCGCGTCATGTTGACCGTCACCTCGTCGTCGTACGGCGTCGCAAAGAAGGAGACGAGTTCGCGCGGCACCGTCACCTCGCCACTGCGGCGCGCTTCGTCCCAGAGTTCGTACAGGCCGGCGACCGCCGTCAGCGCGTCGGGTGTCCGTTCGTGCGTCTTGAGCGAGCTGCGCATCTGTTCGGGACGGCGCCGCACGTATGCCGCGAGCGCGTCGCGGTCGACGTGCGAGAGACGGAACATCAAACTCGCCGGCTGGACGTTCCCGCGCGCGTCGCCTTGCTGCGTCGGCACGCCTGCGGCCGCAGCGACGTAGGCATCGGCGGTCGCGTCGATGGTCCGCGCTGCACGCAGCGTGCGCGTCCCTCCGACCGTCGCCACCCGGGCTCCGGCCACGCGCGTCCCCTCGAGCAGCGCGTCGAGGAACCATGCGTGGAGCAGTAGTTTGACGCCGCTCTCCCGCATGAGGTCGAACAGCAGCGCCTTGTGAATCTCCGGATCGAACGGCGTAATCGTCGCCACGTAGTCGGAGGCGTCGTGCAGGTGTCCGGGAGAGCCGCCGAGCGCAACCAGACGCTCGACGATCTCCTGCGCGATCCCGCCGACGATGCGGTCGTCGCCGGAATGAAACGTCATCCACGGCCCCACCATTGACGCGGTCGCCGTCCCGCCGAGGAAGCCGTACCGCTCGACCAACAGGACGTCGGCGCCCGAGCGCGCCGCCGCCAGCGCGGCCGCGCAGCCCGCATTTCCGCCGCCGACGACGAGGACGTCGTGCTCGTGCATTGTGGGCCGATTTCGCGACCCGCCCGACGCCCGCCCGTGCGTGGACGGTCCGGAAACGGTGACCTGTCATGCTGGCCGCGTGATGCCCGGCCCGCGCGGCTGGGACGGCTAGGAGACGTGATCGATGAGTGCTCGCCCCTTGCTCGCGCTGTGCGCGTTCGCTTGCGTGCTCCCCGCGTGCGGGGGTTCCGGAACCACGTCTCCGCCGACGCACCGGGCGACGCCCACCCCTTCCCCCGCGCCGTCGGCCACGGCGACCGGCTCGGCGAGCCCGTCCGCGACTCCCACCGCTACAGCGAAACCCTCGGCCACGCCCACCGCCACGGCGAAACCGTCGGCGACGCCGACCCCGCTACCGTCATCGAACATCATCGTCGCGAACCTTGACCGCCCCAGCATCACGGTCTACGCGCCGAATCCGGCGGGAAACCTCAACGAAGCACCGCTCGCGACGATTTACGGCGGCAATACGCAGCTCTCGAATCCTGAGGGGCTCACGGCCGACGCCGCCGGCCGGATCTACGTCGTCGCAAACACCGTCTCGAACTACAGCATCGAAGTGTTTGCGGCCAACCCCAGCGGGACGCTCAACGAAGCGCCCATCGCGACGATCACCGGCAATAGCACCGGGCTCAACATTCCGGCCGGCGTCGCGCTCGATGCGAGCGGGAGAATTTACGTCTCGAACGACGGCGGCACGCCGAGCATCACGGTGTACGCGGCAAATCCCAGCGGGACGCTCAACGAAGCGCCGCTCGCCACGATCGCCGGCACGAATACGTTCCTCAGCGACCCCATCGGACTGACCGTCGATGCGAGCGGGAACATCTACGTTGCAAACGAGGGCGGCAGCATCTTGGTCTACCCGCCGATTCCCGCCCTCGGCGGCACCCTGAATGAGATGCCGACGGCCGTGATTTCGGGACCGGCGACCGGACTGCGGACGCCCTACGACGTCGCGCTCGACGCGACCGGAAAGATCTATGTCGCTGACTCGACCGGCGGCTCCAGCGGCAGCGGCGCGATCGACGTCTTTGCGGCGAATCCGAGCGGCTTTATCGCCCCAGCGCCGCTCGCGAGCATCACCGGATCGAGCACGGCGCTCAACGGCCCGGGCTTCCTCATCCTCGACGCCGCAGGAAAGATCTACGTGACCGACGCTGCTGCGCAGAGCATCTTCGTCTACGCCGCAAACCCCAGCGGGACGCTCAACGAAGCGCCGCTCGCCACGATCACCGGGAACACCACCGGCCTTCTCGCTCCGTACGGCATCTACGTGCACTAGTGACGCTCGTTGCGCAGCGCCGGTATCCGCTACGCGCGCCGGGGAACGGTGAGGACGACGACGGGCTCCTCGTCGTCGACGCCGGCGAGTTCTTCTTCCGCTAATGCGGCGAGCTGATCGGCATCGGCCATCCCCGTGAACTCCGCGATGCGCGAACGGCGCAGGACGAACAGGTCGGGGAGCGCGCGGCCGACGTCGCCGTAGGTCGTATCCTCGTCGATCGCGCGCGCGAGTACGGCCGCGAGCTGCCCGCGGCGAATCGCGCGGACGCGCGCCGACGGTAAGACCAGCCTGACGACGCCGCGTTCGTCGACCACGGCCGCCGCGCGCTCGGAGGCGATGACCGCAAGCGTGGCGGTCTGCGCCACGATCCGTACAGCATCGGGCGCCGCGCGCAGGTGCTCGGCTGCAGCGTTGATCCTGTCCGTGTCGTCGACGGCGGCCGTCACCGCATCGCGTTCGACCAGCGCCGTCGCGCCCGACGCCGTCGCACGCACGCGGTTGCGCGCCGTATCGACCTCGACGACGACGTCGACGCGCTCGGCTGTCGCGCCCGCCGCGACGGCGGCGTCGATCGCCTCGCGCCGGATCCGGGCGAGGTCGCCCGCAGTCGGATCGACGATCGTGCGCTCGACGACGTCACGCACGAGCGCGAGCGCGACGCCGAGCGGCGAGATCACCTCGGCATCGCGCGCGATGCGATGCTCCAGGCCGAGCTGCTGCGCCGCATACGGAACGAGCGCGGCCGCGCCGCCGCCCCCGCCGACGAGAACGGTCGTCGCGCGGTCGAGCCGGTAGTCGGCGAGGAGTTCCTTCACGACCGCCCCGAGCCGGAGGCTCGCTGCGTCGAGAATGGCGCGCGCCAGCGCATCACCATCCATTCCGAGCGCCGCGGCCGCGCGCGCGCAACCCTCACGTGCAGCGTCCGCGTTGCCGCGCGCGAAGGCGCCTTCCGGCACGATGCCCAGCGCATTCGCAGCGCAGGTCGGTGTGATCGCGATTCGCGCACCATCGAGGGCCAACAAGGCGACGACGCCGTCACCGATATCCGCGCGCGCGCCGGCGATCGTCGCCACGTCACTGAACGCGGCATAGGCGTAACCGGCGATGTGCGCCGAGCGCGGGCCGACGGCCGCGATGCGCCCGTTCTGGAGGCGAGCCAACGAACCGCCGGCGACCGCGAGGGTGCGCACGTCGAGCGTGCGGAGCAAGGTCCGATGACCGCCGATGCGGGCCGGCCGCATCTGCGGCTGTCCGCGCCGGATGACGGAGCAGTCGGCGCTCGTTCCGCCGACTTCGATGAAGATGCCGTCGGTGACGTTTTCGTGGAACAGCGCTCCGGCGATCCCGGCCGCAGGCCCCGAGAGCATCGTGAGGATCGGCCGCCGCTCGACCTCGGCGACATCCATGACCCCGCCGTCGCTGCGCATGATCATGAGCGGTGCCGGAATCCGCGCTTCGGCGACCGCCTGCGCGGTCACGCGCGCCGTCCGCAGCATGCGCGGCAGGATCGCCGCGTTGAGCGCCGCCGTGCGCGTGCGTGCGCGCAGTCCGTACTGCGTGGAGACTTCGGCACCGCTGGTCGCCGCGAGTCCGCGCGCGCGCGCTCCGGCGACGAGCGCTGCTTCTGCTGCCGGCCGGTCGACGGCGAACGGCCCGCTGACCGCGAGCGCGTCGATCCCCGCCTCTTGCACGCGGTCCAGCAGCGCGGCATCGCGCGCGTCGAACCACTCCGGCGCGAACCGGACCCCTTCGGCCACTGCGAACGGAGCGAAGCGCGCGAACGCGCGCGCGAGCGGGCCGCCCAGCGTCGCGATCCCGACCCGCGCGATGTCGCCTTCGAGCAGCGCGTTGGTGGCCTGGGTCGTCGAGTGCGCGATGAATGCGATGGCCTGCGGATCGATCGCATACTCGCGCAGCAGGCGCTCGAGGCCGGTGACGATTCCGGCCGCGACGCCGTCCGGATGCGCGTGCGTCGTCGGCACTTTCACCGCGGCCAGCAGCGCGCGGGTTTCGGCGTCGACCGCGATCACGTCGGTGAACGTTCCCCCGACGTCGATGCCGACGCGCACCCGGGTCATGCGCGACTCAGCCGATCACCCGCCGTCTCCACCCGTGTCGCCGCGCGCGACGATCGTCTCCATCAGTAGCGTTACCTTGCCGTCGCGGGCGTACTGCGTGAACAGGCGCCCCAGCTCGGAGTAGAGTTCCTCTCCTGCGCGGCCTTCTTTGGGCAGATACGACGAACTGCGGGTGCGCGCGACCAGGCCGTCGCGGTCGAGCTCCTGCGCGTTGGAGAAGCGCAACCTGCGCGGCGCATGCCAGGCTTCGAACTGCGCGAACGCTTCGAGGCCGTCCGCGCGCCGCTGCTCCGTGTCGTCGGTGCGGAAGTGCCGCACGAGGTCACCATACGCGGCGGTGAACGGATCGCTTTCGTCGCGCTCGTTGTATACGACGGCGCCCCGCCCGCCTGGGCGCAGGATGCGCACGATCTCGCGCAGCGCGCGCCGGTGATCGAACCAATGGAAGGCCTGAAACACGGTCACGACGTCGACGGACGCTTCGTCGAGACCGGTCGCCTCCGCGGTGGCCGCAAGCCACGTGACGCCTGCGTGCGGCGCCGCGGCTTCGCGCATCGCAGCGTTCGGCTCAACGGCGAGGACCCGTGCGCCGCGGTCGGCTAGCAAACGCGACGAGATGCCGGTCCCCGCCCCGAGGTCGGCGACGGTCAGCGCTGCCGCGTCGCCCATCTCCGCGAAGATCGCATCGAGTGCTTCGGCGGGATACGACGGGCGCGCCGCCGCGTAGTCGGAGGCGCGATCGGTAAAGCGCCCGGTCGGGTTCATAGCGCTGCGGCCAGCTCGTCGTAGAGATACGCCATCGTCTCGATGCCGCCGAAAAACTGCCCGAGGTCGAACTTTTCGTTCGGTGCGTGGATCGCGTCGTCGGGAAGGCCGACGCCGATGAGGACTTGCGGCAAATGCAAGATCCGGTCGAACGAGGAGACGGGGCCGATCGTGCCGCCGGTCCCGATGAAGACCGGTGCTTTCCCGAACCCGCGTTCCATCGCGCGCGCGGCGGCGGCGACCGCCGGATGATCGCGCGACGTTTCGACGGCACGCACGTCGTGATGCTCGTTGACCTCGACCCGCACGCCCGGCGGTGCAACGCGCTTGATGAACTCCGTCACGACGCGCCGCACGTGCGCGGGGTCTTGCTGCGGGACGAGCCGCGCGGTCAGCTTCGCGCGCGCGAAGGCGGGGATGATCGTCTTCGAGCCGGCGCCTTGATAGCCGCCGTACATCCCGTTGAGCTCGAGCGTCGGACGCATCCACATGCGCTCCAGCGGCAATCGCCCCGCCTCTCCCGCCAAGGCGGGAACTCCGAGCGCGCGCGCTTCGCGCGCTTCGTCGAACGGGAGCGCGGCCAGTTCGCTGCGCTGCGCGGGATCGAGCTCGCGCACGCCGTCGTAGAAACCCGGCACCGCAACGCTGCCGCGTTCGTCCTTGAGCGCGGCGATGATTTGCGCCAGCGCTTCCAACGGGTTCTTCACGATGCCGCCGTAATAGCCGGAGTGCAGATCGCTGTCGGGTCCATAGACGGCGATCTCCCAACCGACCAGGCCGCGCAGCGACGTCGTCAGCGACGGCACGTCTTCGGCGAAGACCGCCGTATCCGAGACGACGACGAGGTCGCAGGCCAAGCGCGCCTTCTCGCGCGCGAGGAACGGCTCGAAATGCACCGAGCCGATCTCTTCTTCACCTTCGATGACGACCTTGACGTTGAGCGGCAGACGCTCGCGTACGCGCAGATGCGCCTCCAGCGCCGCGAGGTGCATCAAACATTGGCCCTTGTCGTCGACCGCGCCGCGGCCGAAGATCTTGCCGTCGCGAACGGTGCCTTCAAACGGCGGCGTCGTCCACAACTCCACCGGATCGGCCGGCTGCACGTCGTGGTGCCCGTAGATCAGGACGGTCGGAGCGCCCGGCGCGCCGAGTCACGCGCCGTAAGCGACCGGGTGGCCGCCGGTCTCGAGCACGTCGGCGTCGCTCAGTCCGGCGGCGCGCATCCGCGCGACCGCGAATTCGGCCGAGCGGCGCACGTCCGCCGCGTGGTCGGGCTGCGCGGAGATCGAGGGAACCGCGATCCAGGCTTTTAGTTCGTCCAGATACCGTTCGCGGTTGGCGCGGACGTAGTCGATGAGGGCCTCGGCGTGCGCGAGCATGATCCGTCCATTCCGACGCCCGCACCGCGCGCTCCGCTCGACTCCTCGAGCTGGGCCTCGGACGGCTCGTCGATGTCGAAGCGCAGCCGGACGCGCCAGGCACCGAGCACGAGTGAGAACTGCGTCGCGATGATCGTCATCCTACGCCTCCCGGGTCGACCAGAGCCGCACGCCGGCGACGAGCGCAGCGATGCCGATGCACCACGGTACGATCGCCAGCCACGGGCCGGTCAGCGCAATCGCATGGTGGCCGTGGTTCGACGCGTCGCCGGCGCTCGCGCTCAGGTACGCCAATGGGCTCAAATAGTTCAAGGCAGTGATCAAGTCGTGAATGAGCCAGGGCAGCGGCAACGACCACATCCCGCCGACGAGGATGACGGCGCCCCACGAGAGTCCGGCGATCATTCCGCCGCGTCCCGGAAAGCGGGCTGATGCCGCGACGATCAAGGCGTACCACATGACCACGGTTCCGGCTCCAAGGGCCAACTCGTACGGAGCGTCGGCATCCATCTTGATCGCACCGGCAAACCCATAGGCCCAGATCGCGAGCAAGATGGCACCGAGCGCCACGCAGAAGCATACGGCGATCGTCGCAAAATCGACGGCGATGTAACGCCACGCGATCGCAGCGCGCGCGATCGGCCGCGTCCAACTGATCGCGATCGTGTTGCTTTCGTTGCTCAAACCGGGCGCCACGCACGCGACCATGATGTACGATATGACGGTGGCGGCCACCAGGAAGGCGCTAAACGGAACGTGGCTACCGTGACTTGGCATGTCGCCGTCCGAGTGGATGTGTCCGAAGCTCAGGACGTTCAGGACCAATGTTGCGAGCAGCGAGACCGCGAACCAGAACAGCACGCGGCGCGTGCGCAGAATCTCAACGTATTCCATTACTTGCGTTCTCCATCGTCGACGGTGTCGAGGAAAATATCTTCCAGGGAGCGGTCGAGCACGCGCACGCCGACGGCACCAAGCGCGCCGAATCGCGCCGCGACCGCGTCGGACGAGCTGTTCGCGTGCGCTCGAACGCTCGTGCCGATCCGTTCGATGCGCATCTCGCTTTCGAGCGCGCCGAGATCGGGCACGTCGCCGGCGAACGTTGCTTCAACGACACGCGAGGCAGCGCGCAGGTCGTCGAGGTTGCCGGACACCACGATCTTGCCGTCACGCATGATCGCGACCCGGTCGGCGGCACGATCGATCTGGCCGATCTGGTGGGACGAAAGGAGGATCGTCGCGCCCGAGGTCGCCGAATCGATCAACAGATCCAGTACGACGCGCTGCATGACCGGGTCGAGTCCGCTCGCCGGTTCGTCGAGGACGAGCAGCGACGGACGCGTCGAGATCGCGACGATGAGCGAGACGGCCGCCTGCTGGCCCTTCGAAAGTTTGCGCGTCCGCTTGCGCGGGTCGAGCCGGAACGTCGCCAGCAATTCGCGAGCGAACGCGTCGTCGTAACGCGGCTGCGTGCGCTGTACGATGTCGAGGTGTTGCCCGACCGTCAACCAGCCGTAGAGCTGCGGACGTTCGGGGACGTAGCCCAGCTTGGCAAACGTCGGCGAGCTCAGCGGTTCGCCGTCGAAGCGCACCTCGCCGGCGTCGGGCTTCGCGAAGCCGAGCAGACATTTGAAGGCGGTGGTCTTGCCGGCGCCGTTGCGTCCCAGCAGGCCGCACACGGATCCCGTCGGGACCTCCAGTGTCATGTCGTCGACCGCGACGACGTCGCGATAGCGTTTCGACAGGTGGCTGATCGCGATCACGAGTTCTCCTCTGAATACCAGCGGGTGATGGAAGCGTTGACGATTGCGGTCAGACCGTCGCCCGACATCCCGAGCGCACGCGCCTCACGGACGGCGTTGTCGATAGCGACCGTAATCGTGTCGAGCGCCGCGCGCTGCACCGTGCCGACGGCGCCGTTCTCGCGCACGAAGGAGCCGCGACCGGGTGCGGTGGCGATCACGCCTTCCGCTTCGAGCTCACGATAGACGCGAGCCACGGTGTTGGCGTTGATCTTGAGATCGACGGCGAGCGCCTTCACCGTTGGAAGACGTTCGCCGGGGGCCAAGGCCCCGATCGCGATCGCGCGCTTGACCTGATCCGAGAGCTGGACGTAGATCGGCGAACCACCATGAGGATCGACCGAGAAAAAGGCGGGCGGCACGTAACTAGGAGACCCTCTGAGAAGCGTG
>Ga0302311_10007690_pt1 | contig 10944 bp, 10 predicted proteins | sample III_Palsa_N1_3_FD_200449 | JGI IMG/M metagenome (GOLD analysis project Ga0302311, IMG submission 200449) | Peat permafrost microbial communities from Stordalen Mire near Abisko, Sweden - III_Palsa_N1_3 | ecosystem: Environmental > Terrestrial > Soil > Palsa > Peat permafrost | place: Sweden...
ATCCCGCCGCCACCCCCGCGATGCGCCATCGGCTCGATGCGATCCGTCACGATTTGCCCGAACTCGACCGCCTGGCCGAGGAACTGTTCCTGCTGATGACGCTGGGCGACGATCGCGCGGTCCGCGCAGTCTACGTCGCCGGCGTGGCGCAAACTTGGGAGGCCCCATGACGCTCGAACATTATCCCCGCGACATGGTGGGCTACGGCCCCAACCCGCCCGACGCTGCCTGGGCGAACAAGGCCCGGATCGCGGTGAATTTTGTGGTAAACTACGAAGAGGGCGGGGAAAACAACATCCTGCACGGCGACCGCGCGTCCGAATCCTTCCTCTCCGAGGTGCTCGGCGCGCAGCCGATCCTGGGCATGCGCCACATGAACATGGAAAGCGTCTACGAGTACGGCAGCCGCGCCGGCTTCTGGCGCCTGATGCGCCTATTCGAGCAACGCCAGCTACCATTCACCTGCTTCGGCGTCGCGATGGCGCTCGCCCGCCACCCCGAAGCGGTGGCCGCAATGCAGGCGATGGGTCACGAAATCGCCACCCACGGCTACCGCTGGATCGATTACCAGCATTTCGACGAAGTCACCGAACACGAGCACATGATGCGCGCGATCGAGATCCACACCGAAGTAACCGGCAACCGTCCGCTCGGCTGGTATCTCGGCCGCTGCAGCCCCAACACCCGCCGCCTGGTCGCCGAAGAGGGCGGATTTCTCTACGACGCCGACAGCTACGCCGACGACCTGCCCTACTGGGACACGAGCTTCGGCCGCGCGCAACTGATCGTGCCCTACACGCTGGACGCCAACGACATGCGCTTCGCCAACGCCCCCGGCTTCACCAACGGCGAAGAATTTTACCGATACCTCAAGGACAGTTTCGACTTCCTCTACGCCGAAGGCGAAACCAGCCCGAAAATGCTGTCGATCGGCCTGCACTGCCGCCTCGCCGGCCGCGCCGGCCGCGCCGCAGGCCTGGCGCGGTTCATGGATTACATCGCACAACACGACAAAGTATGGGTCTGCCGGCGCGAGGATATCGCGCGACATTGGATCAAAGCGCATCCGGCATAGAAGAAAGAAAGTCTTCTTTTTTGAAAAAAAGCAGCAAAAAACTTTTGTCAATTAGTCAGCCGTAGAGTGGGTAAGCCCTTGCGCCACCCTACGCGGGCGCCCGATAGCCAACCACGCCTGATAACTCTAGATAATTGGCAACTTGCAACCCCAGCGCCTCACGCCACGGCGCGGTAATAATCTGCACCCCAATCGGCAATTCAGCGCCATCCAACCAAACCGGAGCCGTGACCACCGGCAGCCCAATGAAACTGATCGGCTGCGTATAAAGCCCCAAATTGGCCCGCACCGGAATCTCCCGATCGCCGAGCTTCATAAACACTTGACCGACTAAAGGCGCGATGCAAGGCGTGGCCGGCGCCAGCAACACATCATACTGCTGCAACAACTCCAGCGCCTGGGCGCGATACCATGCGCGGAATCGCTGTGCCTGCAACAGATACTGCCCCGGCAACAAAGCACCCGCCAAAAAGCGCGAGCGCGTCGCCGGATCATAATCGCCAGCCCGCACCCGCAAATCCGGCAAATGCAAATTTGCGCCCTCGGCTGCGGTAACGCAAAAAGCCGCCGCCCGCGCGACATCGGAAGCCGCCAATTCCACCGTCGCAGTCGCGCCAAGCGCCGCGGCAACCCGCGCCAGCGCGTCCAGCGCGTCGGCCAAAGCCCCCTGCTGAAACCAGCCACCGAGCACTGCCACCCGCAAGTTCTCCACCGGCATCTGAAGGTTTGGAAGGCTCGGTTCGATCGGCCGAAGCGACTGCGCCGGATCGCTCGGCTCTTCGCCTTGCATAAGATCATAGCACAGCGCGAGGTCGGCAACGTTGCGCGCAAACCCGCCGACATGATCGAAACTATGCACAAACGGAAAGCTCCCCGCGCGCGAAAGTCTGCCATACGTGGGTTTCAATCCGAAAATTCCGCACAGCGATGCGGGCACCCGGATCGAGCCGTTCGTATCCGAACCCAGCGCCAGCGGCACCAGCCCGCCCGCCACCGCCGCGGCGCTGCCGCCCGAGGAGCCACCGGCGATGCGGGCAGTATCATATGGATTGTGCGTGGCGCCGTAATGGGCGTTTTCGGTGACGAACCCGTAGGCGAATTCATCCATGTTCAGCGCACCGAGCAGCACTGCTCCGGCCTGGGCGAGGCGTCTGATCAGGCTTGCGTCTTGCTGCGCGGGCGGCACGTCGCGTCTGATTTTCGATCCCGCGAGCGTGCTGAGACCTTTGACATCGAAAAGATTCTTGACCGCAAAAGGAACACCCGCGAGTGGGCCTGGCTTGTGTCCAGCGGCAATGTCGACATCGACGCGAACTGCCTCGGCTCGCGCGCGCTCGGGCAGCACTGCGGTGAAGGCGTTCAAGCGATGGTTTTGTTGATTGACGGTTGCCAGTGCCGCTTCGGTAATCTCCGCCGCAGTGATTTCGCGCCGCCGCACTTGTCGCGCGATATCGCGCGCGGCGAGTGTGGGGTACGGAATCACGGCGAATATTGGGTCGCTGATTCGGTGTTTTGCTCGAGCGGGAATGCCATCAAGATCTTGCCCTGTTCGAGCAGCACTGCGAGTGCCTGTGCCGTACTCTCGAGATGTTCCGCCCTGATTGTCAGATCGACTGCACCAGCGGAAGCCTCGATGTAGTTTTCCAAGGCGTTGCGCTCATTCATTCCCTTGATCCCTAATTATCAAAGTTTTTTTGCTTCTTTTTGTTCACAAAAAGAAGACTTCACTTTCCCTAACCAGGCAAACTTCCCTGTATTCCCTGTACCAACCACCCCAGTCCCGACAAGGTCTTATCATCCATCACCGTTCCCGCCGGCAACTTGACCGCGCCGGTCTGATCCTTTAGCGGTCCTGCGAAAATCTGCAATTTCCCGCTCTTGATCGCCGCTTCCGCCGCCTGTGCCTTGGCCACCGCCGCCGCCGGAATATTGCGATACGGCGCCATCGTCAGCATATCGGCCGCCAGCCCGCCCCAGGTATCGGTCGAGGCCCATTTGTTGTCGATTACGTCCTGCACTCGTTTGATATAATATGGTCCCCAATTATCGATCCCGGCGGTGGCCTCTTCGGTGGGCGCGAATTTGATCATATCGGTAGCCTCGCCGAAGGTGATCACGTGGCGTGATTGTGCCACTTGCAGCGGCGCGGGGCTATCGGTGTGTTGCGTGATCACGTCGCAGCCCTGGTCGATCAGCGCGGTCGCCGCGTCACCTTCCTTGCCGGGGTCGTACCAAGTGTTGATCATGATGAATTTCAGCTTCGCCGCCGGGTTGACGCTTTGCATGCCGAGCAGAAACGCATCCATCCCCATCACCACCTCCGGGATCGCGACCGACGCGACGTAGCCCGCGACGCCGGTTTTCGAAACCGCGCCCGCGATCACGCCCTGGATGTAGCGGCCCTCGTAAAATCGAATGTTGTAAGTCGATAGATTCGCGGAACGCTTATAGCCGGTGCAGTGCTCGAACTTCACATCCGGGAAGTGGCGGGCGACCTGCACGGTCGGATTCATGTAGCCGAACGAGGTCGCGAAGATCAGCCGGTTGCCCTTCGACGCCAATTCCTCGATGATGCGCCCGCTGTCCGGCCCTTCGGCGACGTTTTCGACGTAGCTGGTTTTGACCGCGCCGCCGAATTTGGCCTCGACCGCGAGCCGGCCCTGTTCGTGCTGATAGCTCCAGCCGAAATCGCCGATCGGACCGACGTAGACGAACGCCACCTTGAGCGGCTCATCCGCCCGGGCCCGGCCGATCAGCGCGGGTGCTGCCACGTTCGCGGCACCGGCGCCGATCAGCTTGGTAAAACTACGGCGATCCATCGGGTCGTATCTCCTTGGCGGAATAGTCCAGTGTGGTTAGCAAGATCGGTGCCGGGCATCGTTGCGCAACCGGCTTCGCAGCGTTGCCGATCGGCGAACGGCGGGCGGCAACGATCCACCCGGAGCGGCTCTTGATTAAAAGCTGGTCAATCCGATTTGCCGCTTCGAGCCCAATCGCCCCGCCCTCCGGATGGCACGGATATTGGAGGATGAGGCCAAGCCCCGATTCAAGATCAGAGGCGAACAGCAGGCGCCAGCAATGGAATCAGACACGCCGTTACTTGAACTCTCCGGGATCGTGAAGCAGTTCCCGGGATGCCTCGCCAACGATCACGTTTCGCTCGCGGTCAGAGCCGGCAGCATCCACGCGCTGCTGGGCGAGAACGGCGCCGGCAAGAGCACTCTGGTCAAGATCATCTACGGCATCCTGCGTCCGGACGAAGGCCACGTCCGCTGGCAGGGCCGGGAGGTCGAGATCGCCAGCCCGCGTCAGGCCCGCGCCCTCGGCATCGGCATGGTGTTCCAGCACTTCTCGCTGTTCGAATCGCTCACGGTCGCGGAAAACATCGCCCTCGGCCTCGATCATCCGGCAGAACGGGTCGGGCTCGCCGGCCGGATCGTCGAGCTTTCCAGCCAATACGGACTGACGCTCGATCCCACCAGGGTGGTGCACGAGCTTTCGGTCGGCGAGCGCCAGCGGATCGAAATCGTGCGCTGCCTGCTGCAAAAGCCCAAGCTGCTGATCATGGACGAGCCCACCTCGGTGCTGACGCCGCAGGAGGCCAACGTCCTGTTCACCACGCTCCGCCGCCTGGCATCCGAAGGCTGCGCGATTCTCTACATCAGCCACAAGCTCGATGAAATCCGCGCGCTGTGCCAGTCCGCCACCATCATGCGCGGCGGGCGCGTGGTGGGCGCCTGCGACCCGCGCGAAAAGACCACTCGCGAGCTTGCCGAGCTGATGGTGGGCAGCGCGATCAAGTCGCAAGCCGCGCGTACCGCCGGCGGCGACGGCAAACCGCGGCTGGTGGTGGATAAACTAACTCTACGCTCGCACCGCCCCTTCGGCACCAACCTGGAACAGATCACCTTCTCGGTTGCCAGCGGCGAAATCCTCGGCATCGCCGGGATCGCCGGCAACGGCCAGGCCGAGCTGATGGACGCGCTGACCGGTGAGACCTTCGCCGGCAAGCCGGAAAACGTCATCATCGACGGTGTGCCAGCCGGCCATTTGGACCCGATCGAACGCCGCCGGCTGGGGGTGAGTTTCGTCCCCGAAGAACGCAACGGCCACGGCGCGGTCGGCGTGATGTCACTGTTCGAAAACGCCTTTCTGTCCGGCAACGTCGGCCAGACCTTGTCGCGCTGGGGGGTGATCCTGCAACGGCGCACCTGGGATTACACCTCCAGCGTGATCGAAAGCTTCGACGTGCGCACCACCGGCCCGGCCGCCGAGGCCCGCGCCCTGTCAGGCGGCAATCTGCAGAAATTCGTAGTCGGCCGCGAAGTAGCGCTCAGCCCCGGCGTGCTGATCGTGAGCCAGCCGACCTGGGGGGTCGACGCCGGCGCAGTCGCCGCGATCCACCAGTCGCTGCTGGAACTCGCCGCCGGCGGCGCCGCGGTGCTGGTGATTTCGCAAGACCTCGACGAGATCTTCGCCCTCGCCGACCGCATCGCGGTGATCGCTGCGGGCCGGGTTTCGGTCCCGCAACCGACCAACGCTGCTACCATCGAGCAAATCGGCCTGTTGATGGGTGCGGTCGCACATGCAGCTTAAGATCGTCGCCCGCGGCGAGCGCTCCCGCTTCTGGTCCTATGGCGCGCCGGTGCTGGCGGTGCTCGCGACCCTGGTGGTCACCGGCGTGATCTTCGCGCTGCTGGGGCGCAATCCGTTCGTCGCCCTCTTCACTTTCTTCGTCCAACCGCTGCTGAACCAGGACGGCATCCCCGAGCTGCTGCTCAAAGCCTCGCCGCTGATCACAATCGCGGTCGGGCTGGTGCTGTGCTACCGCGCCAACGTCTGGAACATCGGCGCCGAGGGCCAGCTCACCCTCGGCGCGATCGCCGGTGGCGGCGTCGGCCTGGCCTTCCCGGATGCACCGGCCGGCCTCCTGTTCCCCGCCATGATGATCGCGGGTGTGATCGGCGGCGCGCTATGGGCCGCTATTCCCGCCTGGTTGCGGACCCAATTCAACGCCAACGAAATCCTCACCAGCCTGATGCTGACCTACGTCGCGCAATTGCTGCTGCTCTATCTGATCAGCGGTCCCTGGCGTGATCCCGAGGGGCTGGGATTTCCGCAAACCGCCGAGTTCTCCGACAGCGCCACTGCCCCGCTGCTAATCGCCGGCACCCGCCTGCACATCGGCGTTCTGTTCGCGCCGCTGGTCGCAATCGCGGTGCAATGGATCCTTACCCGCACTGTGCTCGGATTTCAGTTGCGCGTGGTCGGTTACGCCCCGCGCGCCGCGCGTTTCGCCGGATTCCGTGAAAAGCGCCTGATCTGGATCGCCATGCTTACCAGTGGCGGCCTCGCCGGCCTCGCCGGCCTGTTCGAGGCCGCCGGCCCGGTCGGCCAGCTCACCGCGGACATCTCGCCCGGCTACGGCTTCACCGCGATCATCGTCGCCTTCCTCGGCCGGCTCAATCCGCTCGGTGCCATTCTGGGCGGCCTGCTGCTGGCACTCTCCTTCCTCGGCGGTGACGAAGCGCAGATCGATCTCGGCCTGCCCAACGCGGTCACCGGCATTTTCCAGGGCGTGCTGCTGTTCATGCTGCTCGGCGCCGATCTGCTGGTGTCCTACCGTGTAAAGCTGATCCGCAACGCAAAACCGGCGCCCGTCGCCCAACTCGCGGAAAAGCACCCATGAACGTCGATTTCCTGCTCAGCGTGGTGGCCGCCGCGACGCCGCTCTTGCTCGCCTCCACCGGAGAACTGGTCGCCGAACGTTCGGGAGTGCTCAATCTCGGGATTGAGGGCATGATGCTGGTTGCCGCGGTAAGCGCCTTCGCGACCGAGGATATTACCGGCAGCGCCGCCCTGGGTTTTGCCGCCGGTGCGCTGGCCGGCGTGCTGATGTCGCTGTTGTTTGCTCTGCTGACCCTGACCCTCCTCGCCAATCAGGTCGCGTCGGGCCTCGCTCTTACCATATTCGGCACCGGCTTTTCGGCCCTGGTCGGCGCCAAATTCGTCGGCATCGCGCTCACCGCCATTCCCAAGTTCCTGTTCGGCATCGATGCAGTGGCTTACGCCTCGCTAGCCGCTCTGGCCGGCGTCGCATGGTTTCTGTTCCGCACCCATTGGGGCCTGGTGCTGCGCGCGATCGGCGACAACCAGGACGCGGCGCACGCGCTGGGCTATCCGGTGGTACGGGTACGCACCTGCGCCGTCATGTTCGGCGGCGCGATGGCGGGGCTAGCCGGCGCCTATATGTCGCTCTCCTACAGTCCGTTATGGGCAGAAAACATGACCGCCGGCCGCGGCTGGATCGCTCTCGCGCTGGTGGTATTCTCGGCCTGGCGGCCATTATGGCTGCTCGCCGGCGCCTATCTGTTCGGCCTGATCATGTACCTAAGTTTGTATGTACAAGGCCTGGGCGTGCACGTCCCCTCGCAGCTGGTTTCCGCCCTCCCCTATCTCGGCACCGTAGTAGTTCTGGTCTTGATTTCCAGCGACGCCTCGCGCGGCCGCCGCAACGCCCCTGCCTGTCTAGGACGTCCGTTCCATGCCGCGTCCTAACGTACAAAAGTTTTTTGCTTCTTTTTTTCAAAAAAGAAGACTTTTCTTCTCTTCTTCTTTTTGTGAACAAAAAGAAGCAAAAAAACTTTATCCATTGCTGTCTACCCGCCGGTGCCAGCCATGACCGACAATGCCCTGGCACGGTTGACCGAACGAGTCCGGCACGATCTCGCCTGTATCAATTATCCACATCGGGAATGGGTGACGCGGCGCCGGCACAGGGACGCGGATCACATCTACGACGTAGTCGTCGTCGGCGGCGGCCAGTGCGGACTCACCATCGCCGCCGGGCTGCTGCGCGAGAAAGTCGGCAACATCCTGGTGATCGACGAAAATCCCGCCGGCACCGAGGGCCCGTGGGTCACCTACGCGCGCATGGTGACGCTGCGCACCGCCAAACATCTCACCGGTCCCGACCTCGGCGTGCCGTCGCTCAGCTTCCGCAGCTTCTGGGAGGCGCAACACGGCACCGCCGGCTGGGACAGCCTCGACAAGATCCCGCGCGAGGAATGGATGCGCTACCTGCGCTGGTTCCGCGCCACGCTCGACCTGCCGGTGAAGAACGGCGTCCGGCTCGACCTGATCGAGCCGTTCGAGCGCGGCCTGTTCCGGTTGCAAGTCTCGGGCGAGGGCGCCCCCGCCACCGGCACCCTATGGGCGCGCAAAATCGTGCTCGCCACCGGCATCCAGGGCGGCGGCGAGTGGCATGTGCCTGGTTTTATAGCAGAATCCCTGCCCCGCTCACTGTACGCCCACACCGCCGAGGCGGTCGACTACGACGCCCTCGCCGGACAGCGCATCGGCATCCTGGGCGGCGGCGCCTCCGCCTTCGACAATGCGCAATTCGCGCTCGGGCGCGGCGTCGCCGAGGCCCACGTCTTCATCCGCAAGCCCGCGCTGCCGCGGATCAACCCGATCCGCTTCATGGAAAATGCCGGCTTCCTGCATCATTTCGCCGATCTCGACGACGCCGCCAAATATCGCGGCATCAGCTTCTTCCTCAACCACAGCCAGCCCCCCACCAACGACACCTTCCGCCGCGCCAGCGCCTACCCCGGCTTTCACTTCCACCCCGGCGCACCGTGGCAGCAGGTCGCCGCCACCGCCGACGGCATGGCCGAGGTCACCACGCCGATCGGCGTATTCCGCTTCGCCAAGCTGATCGTCAGCACCGGCATGCTCACCGACGCCCGCCTGCGGCCCGAGCTGAAACTGCTCGCGGCCCGCATCGCCACCTGGCGCGATCGCTACACCCCGCCGCCGGGCGAGGCCAACCCGCTGCTCGACGACCATCCCTATCTCGGCCCAAGTTTCGAATTCCTGCCCCGCGAGCCCGACGACGAACCCCTGCTCTACGGAATCTTCGCCTTCAATTATTCCGCGCTCGCCAGCCACGGTCTGTCGGCGTCGGCCTTGTCCGGCCTAAAATACGCCGCGCCGAAGCTGATCGCCGGCATTACGCGTCAATTATTCATCGATGACCATCAGCAGACCCTGTCCGATCTGCTCGCCTACAACACACCGGAGTTCGAGGGATCATGGCCGGGAGCCTGACCACGCACGTGCTCGACACCACCCACGGAACGGGTGCCGGCGGGATGCGCGTGGCGCTGCGCCGGCTTTCGCCCGAACCCGCCTTGCTCGCCGAACAGGCGCTCGACGCCGGCGGACGCGCCCAATTGCTCGAGCCGGGCACGCTGGCCGCCGGCGTCTACGAACTCCTATTCGAGGTCGGTGCCTATTTCGGCGCGGCGGCGGGATTTCTCGACCAGGTGCCGGTGCGGTTCCGCGTCGATGACGCCGGATCGCACTATCACGTGCCTTTGATCGTAAGCCCGTTCGGCTATTCCACCTACCGGGGCGGCTGACGCCTATGGGCATCGGCGCCGAAGCGGTGGAACGCTGCGAACTATGGGCCCGCCCACCGTTCAGCGAGGATAGCCACGCGCTCACCCGTCGCTACCTCACCGACGCGCACCGCGCCGCGGTCCGCCGGCTTTCGATCTGGATGGCGGCGGCCGGCATGCAGGTGCAGCTCGACGCCGCCGGCACACTGATCGGCCGCTACGAAGGCACCGGGCCCGGCAAAACCCTGCTGATCGGCTCGCACATCGACAGCGTCAGCGACGCCGGCGCCTACGACGGCGCCCTGGGCGTGATGCTCGGGCTCGGCTGCATCGCGCATCTCGCCAAAACCGGCCGCCGGCTGCCGTTCGCGATCGAATTGCTCGCCTTCGGCGACGAAGAAGGTTCGCGCTTCCCCGCCGCGATGATCGGCAGCCGAGCACTCGCCGGCATTTTGCGCGAGGACGTCACCCGCTACGTCGACGCCGACGGCGTCGATCTCGGCCAGGCGATGCAGGACTTCGGCCTCAATCCGATCCTGCTGCCCCAGGCCGCCCGCGACGCCAAGGAGATCCTGCTCTATTTCGAGCCCCACATCGAACAAGGCCCGGTGCTGGAAGCGGAAAACCTGCCGGTCGGCGTGGTCACCGGCATCGCCGCGCAAACCAGATTGCTGGTGCGGCTGGAGGGCGTCGCCGCCCACACCGGCACCACCCCGATGCATTTGCGCCACGACGCGCTCGCCGCCGCATCCGAGGCGATCCTCGCCCTGGAGCGCATCGCCGTCGCCAGCGCCGGCGCGTTGGTCGCCACCGCCGGTCGGATCGAGGCATTCCCCGGCCTCAGCAACGTGATCCCCGCCAAGGTCAATTTTTCGGTCGACCTACGCGCCCCGCTCGCGGGCCCGCGCGACGCCGCCGAGCAGGAATTCCGCACCGAACTCGCCGCGATCTGCGCCCGCCGCGGCATCGGCTGCAAAATCGAAGTCGCCCACCGCCTGGCACCCTGCTTCTGCGACCCCGCCGCCCAGCAATTGCTCACCGCCGCAATCGCCGCGCAAGGCGTCACGCCGCGCTACCTCGCGAGCGGCGCCGGCCACGACGCGATGAACGTCGCCGCACTGGCCCCGGTCGCAATGCTGTTCATCCGCTGCAAGGGCGGCATCAGCCACAACCCCGCCGAACACGTGACGCCGGAGGACGCCGAAATCGCGGCGCAGACGATGTTGGGGTTTATTGAAAAATTAGCGGAGAATAAGGGAAGTCTTCTTTTTTGAAAAAAAGAAGCAAAAAACTTTTGTCAATATTGTACCAAGCGACGGCACCAGCGTTCGTCATCAACTCCCTTCGTAGGGTGGGTCCTATCACCCACCATTTCACGCACCGTCCTCTCCCCGTCTTGCGGAATCCGCAAACCCCTCATGGCTAAATCAAACACCATCCTGCTCCGCCACATCGACCTGCTGG
>Ga0302311_10007696_pt1 | contig 10939 bp, 12 predicted proteins | sample III_Palsa_N1_3_FD_200449 | JGI IMG/M metagenome (GOLD analysis project Ga0302311, IMG submission 200449) | Peat permafrost microbial communities from Stordalen Mire near Abisko, Sweden - III_Palsa_N1_3 | ecosystem: Environmental > Terrestrial > Soil > Palsa > Peat permafrost | place: Sweden...
GGATATGGCGCTTACGCCCCTTCACCTTTTTACCCGCGTCATAGCCCCGAGGCCCGCCGCTTTCGGTGGTTTTTGCCGACTGACTGTCTATAACGCACGCGCTCGGACAGGCTTCACGACCTTCGGCCAGGCGGACCATCATCACCAGCTCATGATTGATCGCGCGCCATAATCCATTGTCACGCCAGATGTAGAACCAGCGTTGCACTGTCGAGACCGGCGGGAACAATCCCGGTGGAAGCATCCGCCACGCCAGACCGCCGCGCAGCAAATACAACATCGCGTCCAACAACTCGCGACACGTCCATTTCATCGGGCGCCCGGTCGTCGACGCGATCGGCATCAGCGGTTCAAAAATCGCCCATTCCGCATCGGTCAAATCGCTTGGCAGCCGCAGTCCTTTGCGTGCATGTTGCTCGCGGGTGATGTCTGTCCACATGTGGCTCTCCGTCAAAGTTTCGCAACTCCGACTGAATCACATCTCACTGATATCACCCAACCTTTTCCGGGATTGAGTTTCGGGTCAGACACTAACAAGTTCCGCTCATCCTGAGCCCGTCGAAGGATGCGCGCCAACGTTGGCCCAGCGCGACAGCAACGTCACCTGGATCGACCGTGGCGCGCGTCCTTCGACAAGCTCAGGATGAGCGAGGTTTTCAAATTACATCACAAATTTTAGCGGTTGCGGGCGGGTGTCGGGCATGGTGGTGATTATTGCGACATTCCAGCCCTTAATTAAAAACCCTCAGCCGGGCTTTGCCTGTTCGGCGCGCAGGTCGGCCATTGTGCGGCTGCCGACGCCCCAGTTTTCCGCGGGCACTTCGGTTACGAGTACGCGGATGGCTTCTTCCGGTACGCCGAGGGCGCGTTGGGTGGCTTCGGACAGTTCGACGATCAGGGCGCTTTTCTGGGCGGCGGTGCGGCCGCTCAGCATCTGGATATTGATGATTGGCATTGTCTCAGTTTCCTTTCGAGTAAGTAAATCCGGCGCGTCGCAGCTCTACGATGAACGCGACGACGCTGGGCACGAGCACTGCGCCCGGTACGAGGTTGTTGGTCAGGTCTGCGGCGATCACGTCTGGCGAGGTGCCGGCGAAATCGGCGTTGGCGTGGATGGCGCGGGCGATGGCGTGGATCGAATCGTGGCAGGCGATGAACACCGCGCCGCGCTGTTGCAAGGTGGCGATGTTGTTGTTTGCCGGGCCGTAATAGCCGGCAAGGTTTTGCAGATCATCGCGGGGCGAAACCGCTGCCTGCGGCGTGGCGAAGGTGTTGCCGGTGAACTTGCCGCCGGTCAGCGCGCCGAGCCGGTATTTTTCCCACATCGGCTGGGCGAACAGCGCGAGATGCGCCGTGCCATGCGTGGCGGATACGGCCAGGAAATCGGGGTTGCCGTGGGCAAAGACCTGGCCGTTCACTGCTTCGCGCATCAGATTGAGCCAGGGGCCGGCCAGGTCGCTGTTTTCCCACATCTGCAGCGAACGGTAGCGATAGGACAACACCAGGTCGGCCGCTTCCTTGTCCCATTGCGCCGGCTGCGTGACCATGAACGGGACTGTCGTAAAGCTGCGGCGGCGTGGAATGGCCGCGAGGCGGCGTGACAGGTCCGCCAGGGGTCCGGTGGACTGCGGCGCAAACGAAACGTTCGTTTGCGCCAGGGTTTCGGTGCCCGAAGCAAGCGCCAATAGCGCTGCTCCGGTTCCCATTGCGCCTAAAGCAGCGCGCCGGTTGGTCATGAAAATGCTCATAAATCACCTCTGATTTGGGATTTCGACCAGGACCGGTCAATATGCGTAGACATTGACCGAGCGGGCGACGAGGCCGTCGAGGAACTTCGTCAGGTTGGTGATCAGCGGGGCGTCTTTCACCCCGTACGTGGCCGCCATCCGGTCCATGTTGGGATAGCCGACCCACACGCGGTGGCGTTCGTCTTCCCACACCAGCACGCGCAGCGGCAGGTCCATCGCGCTGGCCTGGCTATCGAGCATCAGCTTCGTCCCGACTTTGGGATTGCCGAACACGAGCACCGTCGTCGGGCGCAATGTCAGGCCTGCACCCGTGGCATTGGCGGCATGGTCGTACGTAGCAAACAAGGGGACGTTTGCGCGGGCCAGGTCGGCCTTCACATGCGCAACGGTTTCGTCGACGCTGAACTTGCTTTCCTGCGCGACCATGGTCTGCGGATCGACATCCGCGCCCAGCCCGTGATCATAGGCATCGGCGATATTGCGCGCCAGGACCGTCAGGTCGACGCCTTCCTTGTTGGTCAGCAAGGTCACACAGACCAGTTCGTTGCTCGATGTGAACCGGCTGAGATAGGCGCTGAAGCCCGGAGCGGAGCCTTTGACTTCCATGAAGCCGGGATGATGGGTGAATTCCCATCCGGCCATTGCCGGCACGACCTGGCCATTGGGCAGTTTGGACGGGCTGTAGATGATCGCCCGATCGGCGGCATCCTTGACCAGCGTGCTGCCGGCGAGAGCGATGTCCCACTTGCTGATGTCTTCGGCCGAAGACCACATGTCCCCGAATGCATAGAGCGATTGCGGCGCATTCGTCGGGACCGGGATCATGGCGCCGCCCGTTTCGCGATAGCCGGTTGCCGGTTCGGCGGGGTTGATAAAGGTCATTTCCGATTTGAAGCGGACATGCTGGTTTTCACCGGCCACCGGTTTTGGGCGATCGAGGAAGCCGTGTGCGGCCAGGTCGCTGGTGAACATCGTGCTGTTCAGGCCGGCGGGTTTGATCTGATAGCGGGTGACATAGTCGTGGAACGACATTTTGCCGGCCGCTTCGACCACCATGCCGAGCAGGATGAAGTTGGTCGCGCTCTGGTGAACCTGGGTGCCGGGGGCGAACTGCAGCGGCTGTCCGGCGAGCGACGCAATGATCTGGGCGGGCTTTTCGCCGGCTGGCGTTGCGGCGGTGCGGAAATCCGGGATGCCCGACGAATGGCGCAGCAGGTCGAGGATCGTCACTTTGGCCCAGGCGGCAGGCAGCGAATGCACATATTTGCCGACCGGGTCGTTCAGATCGAGGCGATGCGCTTCCTTGAGCTGGAAGATGGCGACTGCGGTGAACGCCTGGGTGATTGGCCCGATGTTCCACATCGTCTTGGTCGAGGCCAGTTCGTCATTGGTCATGCTGATGCTGCCGTATCCGGCTGACCGCGGCACATAAGGTGCCTGCACGATCGCCATCGAAATACCGGGCAGATGATTTTTGGCGACGAAATCGGCAATCAACTGATCGATCGTCACGCCATGGCTTTCCAGCGCAGGATTGCCGCGCCAGATTTTATACTGCGGTGCGGTTGCGGCCGCATCCTGGGCCGAAACGGCTGCGGGCAGTGTCGCGGTGGCGACGCTTGCCAGTAATGCCAAAGTTCCGAGTGTCTTGCGCATGGTATTGAACCTTCCCTTGTCTGTGCCGGCCGCCCGCAAACCGACGCAACCAGACGCTTGCGCCGAAAGACGCAAACAGAGAGGCTTGGCAGTTGATAGGAAGTCGTGGCTGATTGAACGCGTTGTTGCGTGTCAGAGCAGAAGCGTCAGCGTCTGTTCCGATGATCCGGGTATCGCGAATTGCTCCGTTTGGAACAATTCACGATGTTGCATGATGGCCATGCAATTCTGTTTGCCGGGTCTGTCAGATAGGGAACCTGTCGATTTTCAGGGCCTCCGGCGGCAAAGGGCCAGGGGCCCTTTGATCCCGTTACTGTCTTGAACTGCGCACTGGCTATGCGTTTGCGCGCCCCGCGCAGCGGCTGGATGCTCCGCCGAACAGGCACACCAACGCGGACGGTAACGGGATGCAAGGGCCCTAGGCCCTTGCCCGCCGGAGGCCCTGAAGCACCCGGCAGGTTAGCCCACGAAATCAGCCGTTTTCGCGCATGATCCGCGCTTTGTCGCGCTGCCAGTCGCGCTCTTTGCTCGTGGCGCGCTTGTCGGCGTTGTTCTTGCCGCGCGCCAGGGCGAGTTCGACTTTGGCGCGACCGCGGCTGTTGAAATAGACCGACAGCGGGACCAGGGTCATGCCCTTGCGTTCGACCGCGCCGTGGAATTTCGCGATCTCGCGTTCCTTGAGCAGCAGTTTGCGCACGCGCTTGGGCTCGTGGTTATACCGGTTGCCGTGGCTGAATTCGGGGATGTTCGAATTGACCAACCAGACTTCGCCGTTTTTCACTTCGGCATAGCTTTCCGCGATCGACCCCTGGCCAAAGCGCAGCGATTTGACCTCTGTGCCGGTCAGCGCGATGCCCGCCTCATAGACGTCGTCTATGTAGTATTCGTAGCGCGCCCGCCGGTTTTCGGCGAGGATCTTCGTTTTGTCGAATTCGGGGGGTCTTGGTCGAACCATGGTTCAGCGCATGTAGGGAGATGCGCGGAGAAATGCAAAGGCCGATGGCAAAACCGTGAAACGTCATTTAACTCTGGGCGAAATCTCCCCTTCCCCGAAAGGCCGCGTATGCAACTCACCGACAAAGTTTCGCTGATCACCGGGGCTGCAAGCGGGATCGGCCTCGCCATCGCGCGCAAGTTCGCCAGCGAAGGCGCACGGGTGGCGATTGCCGATCTGCGGCTCGATGGTGCGCAGGCGGCGGCCGATGCGATTAATGCCGATCATCCCGGCATGGCGATGGCCGTCGCGATGGATGTCGGCGATGAAGACGCGGTCAATGCCGGCGTTGCCGCGGTGATTGCGGCCTGGGGCACGGTCGATGTGCTGGTGTCGAATGCGGGCATACAGATCGTCAATCCGGTCGAATCGTTCGCGTTTGCCGACTGGAAGAAAATGCTGTCGATCCATCTCGATGGCGCGTTCCTGACCAGCAAGGCGGTGTTGCCGGCGATGTATGCGCAAGGGTCGGGCACGATCCTGTTGATGGGTTCGGTCCATTCGAAAGAGGCTTCGGCGCTGAAAAGCGCGTATGTTACCGCCAAGCACGGGCTGATGGGTCTGTCGCGCGTGATTGCCAAGGAGGGTGGGCCCAAGGGTATTCGCTCCAATGTGATCTGCCCCGGGTTTGTGCGCACGCCGCTGGTCGATCGGCAGATTCCCGAACAGGCGCGCGAGTTGGGGATCAGTGAAGACGAGGTTATCCGCAAGGTCATGCTGGGGCAGACGGTCGATGGCGAATTTACCACGGTCGAGGATATTGCCGAGGTTGCGCTGTTTTTTGCGGCGTTTCCGACCAATGCGCTGACGGGGCAGTCGCTCACGGCGAGCCATGGGTGGTCGATGACTTGAATGACATCGTGGACCGGTAATTTGCGATATAAATTCAATAAAGTCTCGCTCATCCTGAGCTTGTCGAAGGACGCGCGCCAACGCTTGCCCAACGCGATAGCAAGATCACCCGGATCAACCGTGGCGCGCGTCCTTCGACAAGCTCAGGATGAGCGGACCTTGTTAAATGCCAGTTAGAAATCGCCCAGAACGGAGGCTTTAAAGCACCGCGAAAAAAAGGGGGATGGGCCGCAAAGCAGCCACAAGCCGGGCGAATACGGGGGGCCGCGCGGCGCATGTGGCCACCTGGAAAAAACAGCCCCGGACCGATAGAATCGGCCCAGGGCTGCTCCGTGGAGACCACCATCCCAAAGTCCCTGGCCAAGAGGCAGGCAGGGAGACTGATATGTTGATCGGCGCCTGCCATTTGCCCGGCGGCATCCGATCGATCACGGCCATCGGCCGCTGAATTACTCGCAGATCATAGCCAAAGCGCCCTTGCGGCACAATTGCCGCAAGGATTCTTAATACCGCCTCTGATCAAGTGCTTATTTGCGGCGCGAGGAAATTACCAAATTTTCATGATCGCAAGACGGCAGGATGCACCGCGTTACAGCAATCCGGCATGCACCAGCGCTGCATCGACCGTTGCACGTGCAGCAGCGTCACACGCGACCAGCGGCATGCGCAATTCCTCGGTAATCCAGTCATGGACCTGCGTCAGCGCGTACTTCAGCGGGCCCGGCGAAGCGTCTTCGAACATCGCGTAATGCAGCGGATACAGGCGGTCGTTCAATTCGCGCGCGCGCACGAAATCATTCGCGGCGCAGGCTTCCTGGAAATCGGCACACAGGCGCGGCGCGACATTGGCGGTCACCGAAATGCACCCGACCGCGCCCGCCGCATTGGCGGGCAGCGCGAGTTCGTCATCGCCCGACAACTGGCAGAAATGCTTGCCGATGCCCATGCGATGGTCGGTCACGCGCGACAGATCGCCGCTCGCATCCTTGATCCCGATGATCCGCTCGGGAAAGCGCTTGGCCAGTTCACACACCGTTTCGGGCTGAATATCGGTCACCGTGCGGCCGGGCACGTTGTACAGGATGACCGGCAGGTCGCTATGTTCGGCCAGGTAGCTGAAATGCGCGAGCAGGCCGGCCTGGCTCGGCCGGTTGTAATAGGGCGCCACGAGCAGCGCCGCGGTCGCGCCGCTCTTCTTGGAAAAATTCATATGCAACAGTGCGTTCATCGTGTCGTTGCTGCCGCACCCGGCGATCACCGGCACGCGACCGGCGGCCTGTTCGACGCACAATTCGATCACGCGGTGGTGCTCGGCATTCGACAGGGTCGAATTCTCGCCGGTCGTGCCGCATGGCACCAGCGCCGACGACCCGTTTTCTATCTGCCATTCGACCAGCCGCCGAAACGCTTTCTCGTCCAGCGCCCCATCGCGAAATGGTGTCACAAGGGCGGGAATGGAGCCGGAAAACATGGACTTTGATCCTCAAAATGGGGCATAGTGCGAACGGCGGTGGTTGAATTCATCACCCACGCGCCGTTATACCAATCGGCATACCACCAACCGGCGCGAATGCGCCTGATAGGGAGACGCCCCCCCTGATGTCCAGCACGGACATGCCTGTGACAGTTGCCCCGTTCAGTCGGGTGGCAATCGGCCTGCGTCATTTGCGCTGGCGGCGGTGGACTGCGCTGGCGCTCGCGCCGGTCGTGGCGGGGACGATGGCGAGCGCGAGCGACGGCGATTACGACGGCGCAGCCTGGGACCGCGCCCACGCGCAATTGATCAGCCAGAGCCAGGCGCCGATCGCGCAGGCGATCGACCGGTGGAAACTGCTCAGCACCACGCCAGGGTTCGGCTTTTCGAATTACGCCGGGTTCGTTGCATCCTATCCCGGCTTCCCCGATGAAGACCGCCTGCGCCGCGCGGCAGAGGCGGCACTCGATCATGAGACGCCCGGCCCGCAGACGCTGGTCGCGTTTTTCGACCGGTTTCCGCCGCTGACGAATTCGGCGCGGGCGCAATATGCGCTGGCGCTGCGCGCGATGGGCCGGCCAGAGGCGAACGACATGGCGCGCGCGGCATGGCGCGGCGGCGTGATGAGCGATACCGCCGAAACCGCGATCCTGACGACCTGGGGCGGCACATTCGTTACCGCCGATCATGATGCACGGATCGACGCACTGCTTTGGGCGGGCGCCACGGCGCCGGCGCAGCGCATCCTGCCCTGGACATCGCCGACGGTGCGCCCGCTGGCGCAAGGACGCCTGACCGCGCTGGCCGGCGGCGATCCGTACGCCGCCGCCGCGATTTCGGCGACGACGCTCGACAGCGACCCGGGCTTTGCGTTTCAGCGCGCGCGCGAATTGCACCGGCTGGGCCGCGTCCAGGCGGAAACGGCCTATCTCGCCACGCGCCCGCGCCTGACCGGCAAGCCGCTCGACCTGCCGCACTGGATTTCCGAACAGTTGTTTGCCGCGCGCGCCGCGGCCGACATGGGCGATGCGACCAGCGCGGCGCGGATCGCGCTGAACGCTGCCGACGGCTTTGCGCCGGGCGAGGATATCAGCCAGCAGACCTATAGCGTGCGCGACGATTACACGTCGCTGACCTGGCTCGGCGGGACCAGCGCGCTGTGGCACAACCACGATCCGATGACCGCGGCATCGCTGTTTGGCCGCTATGCCAGCGCCGCGCGTGGCCCGGGGGTCAAGGCCAAGGGGCTGTATTGGGCCGGGCTGTCGCTCGTGCGCAGCGGGCATCCGACCGAAGCGCAGGAATCGTTTTCGGCGGCCGCGCAGCACCCCGATCAGTTCTATGGCCTGCTCGCGCTCGAACGGCTGGGTCAGCCGGTGCCGCGCCTCGATGCCACGTATGCGCCCGCGCCGACGCCCGAGGAACGCGCGCGGTTCATGGCGGCGCCGCTGACATCGGCGGTGCGCGAAGTGGCGCGCGCGGGCGACTGGCACACGACGATCCGGTTCTTCAAGGAAATCGCCGAGCAGGCGCAGACGCCTGGGCAGCACCAGTTGGTCGCCGAACTGGCGCAAGGTTTGGGTCGGCGCGACCTGGGCGTGATCGTCGGGCAGGCCGCCGAACAGCATGGCTATACCCAGTTCGAAGCTATTTCGTTCCCGCTGATCCCCGTACCCGCCAGCCAGGCGCGATCATGGACGATGGTCCACGCGATCACCCGGCAGGAGAGCCAGTTCGCGCAAAACGCAGTCAGCCACGCCGGCGCGCGCGGGCTGATGCAGATGATGCCGACGACCGCCAATGAACAGGCGACCAAGCTGGGCATGTCGTATTCGACCGACGCGCTGATCAGCAATCCGCAGTTCAATATGGCGATCGGCGGGGCCTATTTCGACCATCTGCTGTCGGTATTCGGCGGCAGCTATCCGCTGGCCGTCGCGGCCTATAACGCGGGTGCGGGCAATGTCGGCAAATGGCTGCGCGCCAATGGCGATCCGCGTACCGGGCAGATCGAATGGGTCGACTGGATCGAGCGCATTCCGATTTCCGAAACGCGCAGCTATGTCGTGCATGTGATGGAAAACGCGGTGGTTTATGAAACGATGAACCCCGACAAGGCGAGCTATGGCGGCCGCAATCCGCTCAGCCATTTCCTGGGCAAGCCCACTCCGGGTTGAACTGTGAGTACCATGAAACCAGATGGCAACCCGATCACGCCGACCGGAATGGCGGCGATGCGCGCGCGGTACAACCATCTGCTCGGCACCGAGCGGCCGCAGATAGTCGAGATCGTCAGTTGGGCAGCGGGCAATGGCGATCGGTCGGAAAACGGCGATTACCTCTATGGCCGCAAGCGCATGCGCGAAATCGACCGCGAGCTGTCGTTCATCGCGCGGCGCATGAAAGCCGCGCGGGTGATCGACCCCGCCGGGCAACTGGACCACACCCGCGCGCTGTTCGGCGCCACGGTCGAAATCGCCGATGACGATGACAACCGTCGCGTGCTGACCCTGGTCGGTGACGACGAACAGGATGCCACGGCCGGGCTGATCGGGTGGACCGCGCCGATCGCGATCGCATTGCGCGGCGCGAAAGTCGGCGATCTGCGCCGGGTGCGCCTGCCGTCGGGGCAAAAGGAATGGGAAGTGATCGCGATTTCATACCCCGTGGCAAACCCATGACCCGCTACTTCATCATGCGCCACGGCGAGACGATGTATAACCTGCATCGCGTGTTGCAATCGAACACGATCCACACGCCGCTGACCCGGCTTGGCTGTGACCAGGCAACGCGGATGGGCGAGGCGCTGCTGGCCGAATTGGGCCCTGCCCCCGCGGTCCATGTTCATGTATCCGACACCGGGCGCGCGCTGCAGACGCTCGGGCTGATCTGCGAAGCGACCGGGATCGACTGGTTTTCTGCGCAGCGCAGCGACGATCTGCGCGAGATCGAAATGGGCTCGTGGTGCCTGCGCAGTTATGGCGATGTCGAGGCCGACGTCGGGCCAATCGTGCTGCCCGACTATCTGTTGCGCCCGGCGTTCGATGGCGAGGATTATCCGGCGATCGCGGCGCGGCTGGCGCGCTGGCTGGCGGGCCCGGGTTCACTGCCGGGCGATCATATCGTGGTGATGCACGGGATTTCGAGCCGGGTCCTGCGCGGCATGTTGACCGGTTTGCCGGTGCGCGACGGGATCGGCGCGCCGGTCGGGCCTTCCCTGATCCAGGGATCGATCGCGCTGGTGGTGGATGGTGCGGAAACCGTGCTGTTTGGCGCAACCCATGGGACACAGCACGCCTGATGGCCGATGTGATCAATCTCCGCCAGGCACGCAAAGCCCTCGCCCGGCGCACCGCCGCCGATCACGCGGCGGAAAACCGCGCGCGCCATGGCCGCACCCGCGCCGAGCGTGTCGCCGAGACCGCTGAGGCAGAGCGCACTGCAAGGCTGCTCGACGGGCACAAGCTGGATGACATCGACTGATGCGCACGACCGATGAAGAAGCGACCGTGCGGCTGTATTTCCTGTCCGACGCTGGCGATGGCGGCCATGCCGAAACGCTGATGTATGGCCCCTTGTCCGAAGCGATGGCGCTTGCCGCGCGGCAGGATGAGGCGACGCAGGATGGATTGTGGATCGCCACGTCGAACGATGTGATCGCCTGGCGCGATCTGGTCGGCGAATGAAGCGGATTGCGACTGTTTTCGCTCTGGTCGGATTGCTCAGCGGCACCCAGGCCGTTGCGCGTGACCGGCTGGGCGTGTGGAACGACTGGGGCGCGTTTCGCGATGCCGCGGTGCCGCGTTGTTATGCGATCGCGATGGCAGCGGATACGCCGCGCCGGGGGCACGAGGCGCAGCCGTTCGTCACCGTCGCGACCTGGCCCCGGCGCGCGATCCATGGCGAAGTGCATGTGCGGTTGTCGCGTAGCAGCGTGCCGGGCAAGCCGGTCGACTTTTTGCTCGGTGGGCAGAAATTTGTGCTGGTGTCGAATGGCGCCGACGCCTGGGCGGCCGACCAGCGGATGGATGCCGCGATCATCGCCGCGATCCGCCAGGGTGGTGATCTGACGGTCGCTATGCGTGGCCGCGATGGGCGGCTGGCGCGCGACATTTATCACCTGGCTGGCGCCGCTTCGGCGATGGATGCCGCCAGCCTGGGCTGCGCGGCTTCGGGATAACAAACAGCATGTCGTCGTCCCGGGCTTGACCCGGG
>Ga0302311_10007699_pt1 | contig 10935 bp, 8 predicted proteins | sample III_Palsa_N1_3_FD_200449 | JGI IMG/M metagenome (GOLD analysis project Ga0302311, IMG submission 200449) | Peat permafrost microbial communities from Stordalen Mire near Abisko, Sweden - III_Palsa_N1_3 | ecosystem: Environmental > Terrestrial > Soil > Palsa > Peat permafrost | place: Sweden...
GTCCTTGGTAACCGGGGACCCACGCTTGTTGCTCGTCCGCGATAGCTGGCTCGGCGCGCTTCTCGGGCTTTGGATACTGGTCACCCTGCCGACTCAGCGACCGTTCATCATGCTCAGCTCCCGCGCGGTCGTGATCGCCAAAGTCGGCGAGGCCGGCGCGAAGGCATGGGAAGACAGGTGGAACCACGAAGCGGACTTCCGTCGTCACATCAGGATTCTGACGGCGGTCTGGGGTGCGGTTTTTCTCATCGACGCAGGCGTCAGGGTTGCACTTGCTTATAGTCTGCCGGTCGATTCAGTTCCCGGAATCAGCACTGCCCAATGGTTGGTGGTCCTGGGAGGCCTGCTCGCCTTTCACGCCCGATACGTCGCCAGGAACGGTCTGAAGGCTTGAGCCGCCGCGCCGCATTTGGTCGCTGAGACTCTTGCGGGGCCGGGGCCGTCCGCAGATGAGCCCTTGCGTTCAATTCACGTGACGGTGGGGCTCGGTCACGGCCATTTTCGGGGCGCTGGCGCGCGACCAAACACGCGCTTTTCTGGGGCCGGGTCCGTTATCAACGGCGGTTTGCGGTTTCACACGAAACATCGCGCTGCAGAAAATCCGCGGGCGGCGCTTTCGGCGATCGCCGCGCTTAAAGGTAAGCCCACGCTCCGACCGCCAGGCCCGCGGCGCTGAGGGCCAGCGCCGCGTACCAGGGCCACTTCCGATGCAGGATGATCGCCAGTGTCGCGATCGCGATGGCCATGTGCAGCAGGGTGGAGGCGACGGTCAGCCGGCCGTGACGCACCTCGTGCTGATCGCCTTGCGCCAGGAACGTCTCGCGCTTGGTCTCCAGCGCCTTGGCGCCCGCTTGCGCCACCTTCTCGTCAGCGCCCTCCTTGGCCGCGGACTTGGCGTAGGCGGCGCCCTTGGCCCCGCCCGCGTCGGCGGCGATCGTGTAGATGTTCTTGCGCAGGCTCTTGGAGTTGGCGAAGCCCCACTGGTCGGTGGCCTGGTCCTGCACCAGCACCGCTTCGTTCTTGGCCGTGACGCCCGCGTCGCTCTCGGTGGTCTCCAGGCTGGCGGCGATCGCGGCCACCACCGCCAGCACGGCGATGGTGAAGGTCACCTGTGAGATCAACGGATCGTTGGTCTCCGCGGCATGCGCAGCGTGTTCGGCATGCTCGTGGTTTTCGAGCTCTTCGAGCGGTGAATCCGACATGGCTGGCCCCTCGCCGCGATCTCGCCTGTTTGCCTGACTTGAGCGTCAGATTGAAGGCGGTTCGCGCAGATCAGGCGTTGCTGGACGCCTTCCCCTGCAGCGCCGCCTGCGCTGCGGCCAGGCGGGCGATCGGTACGCGGTAGGGGGAGCAGCTGATGTAGTCGAGGCCCACCGCCTCGAAGAAGGCGATCGAGGCCGGATCGCCGCCGTGCTCGCCGCAGATGCCGAGCTTCACGTCGGGACGGACCTTGCGGCCGCGCTCGACCGCGATGCGCACCAGCGCGCCGACGCCGCTCTGGTCGAGCGAGACGAACGGGTCGCGCTCGAAGATGCCCTTGTCGATGTAGGCGGCGAGGAAGCGGCCGCTGTCGTCGCGGCTGATGCCGTAGGTGGTCTGGGTCAGGTCGTTGGTGCCGAACGAGAAGAAGCTGGCGTGCGGGGCGATCTCGTCGGCGCAGATCGCGGCGCGCGGCAGCTCGATCATCGCACCCACGGTGTACTCGAGGTGAGCGCCCTGCTCGGCCAGCACCTCCTTGACGGTGCGGTCGGTGAGCGCGCGCAGATAGGCCATCTCCTCGCCCTTGGCGACCAGGGGATGCATGATCTCCGGTCGCGGCGCTTCCTTGCCGGACGCCTTGACCTCCAGCGCCGCCTCGATGATCGCGCGCACCTGCATCTCGTAGATCTCGGGATAGGAAACGCCGAGCCGGCAGCCGCGGTGGCCGAGCATCGGGTTGGTCTCGCGCAGTTCGCGGGCCCGGCGCATCAGCTTGGCGGCGTCCAGGCCGGTGGCCTTGGCGACCGCCTCGAGGTCCTCCTCGGTGTGCGGCAGGAACTCGTGCAGCGGCGGGTCGAGCAGGCGGATGGTCACCGGCAGGCCGGCCATGATGTTGAACAGCTGCACGAAATCGCCGCGCTGCATCGGCAGGATCTTGGCCAGCGCCGCGCGGCGGCCCTGCTCGTCGTCGGCCAGGATCATCTCGCGCACCGCGGCGATGCGGGCGTCGTCGAAGAACATGTGCTCGGTGCGGCAAAGGCCGATGCCCTCGGCGCCGAACTGGCGGGCGACCGCCGCGTCGGTAGGCGTCTCGGCGTTGGCGCGCACCTTGAGGCGGCGCACCTGATCGGCCCAGCCCATCAAGGTGTTGAAGTCGCCGCTGAGCTCCGGCTCGATCATCTTGGCCGTGCCGAACAGGATCTCGCCCTTGCCGCCGTCGATGGTGATGACGTCGCCTTCCTTGAACAGCCGGCCGCGGGCGCGCATCTCGCCCTGCTTCTCGTAGATCTGGATCTCGCCGGCGCCAGAGACGCAGGGGCGGCCCATGCCGCGGGCGACCACCGCCGCGTGGCTGGTCATGCCGCCGCGGGCGGTGACGATGCCGCGCGCCGCATCCATGCCGCGGATATCCTCCGGGCTGGTCTCTTCGCGGACCAGGATGACGTCCTCGCCGGTCGTGCCCAGTCGTTCCGCCTCCTCGGCGGTGAAGACGATCCGGCCGGTGGCTGCGCCGGGCGAAGCCGGCAGGCCCACCGCGATCAAATCGCGTTCTGCGGACGGGTCGATGGTCGGGTGCAGCAACTGGTCGAGCGAGGCCGGTTCGACCCGCAGCACCGCTTCCTCGCGGGTGATCAGGCCCTCGTTGGCCAGATCGACCGCCACGCGCAGCGCCGCCTTGGCGGTGCGCTTGCCGTTGCGGGTCTGCAGCATGTAGAGCCGGCCGCGCTCGACGGTGAACTCGATGTCTTGCATGTCGCGGTAGTGGCGTTCGAGCCGGTTGACGACCCCGCGCAGCTCGCCGAACACCTCCGGCAGCGCCTCCTCCATCGACGGCGCCTTCTCGCCCATCTCCTCGCGGGCGGCTCTCGTGATCGACTGCGGCGTGCGGATGCCGGCCACCACGTCCTCGCCCTGGGCGTTGATCAGGAACTCCCCGTAGAGAGTGTTGTCGCCGGTCGAGGGGTTGCGGGTGAAGGCGACGCCGGTGGCGCTGGTCTCGCCCATGTTGCCGAACACCATCGACTGCACATTGACGGCCGTGCCCCAGCTTTCAGGGATGTCGTGCATGCGGCGATAGAACTTGGCCCGGTCGTTCATCCAGCTGTCGAACACCGCGCCGATCGCGCCCCAGAGCTGCTCGGCCGGCGCCTGCGGGAACGGCGTGCGCAGCTCGCGCTCGATCAGCGCCTTGTAAGCGCCGATCACCGCCTGCCAGTTCTCCGCCGTCAGTGCGGTGTCGATCGAGACCTCGAGCGCGTCCTTATGGTCGTCGAGGATCTCCTCGAACATGTGGTGGTCGAGCCCCAGCACCACGTTCGAATACATCTGGATGAAGCGGCGATAGCTGTCGAAGGCGAAGCGGCGGTCACCGGCCAGCGCGGCGAGGCCCTCGACGGTCTCGTCGTTGAGGCCGAGGTTCAGCACGGTGTCCATCATGCCCGGCATCGAAGCGCGGGCGCCGGAGCGGACCGACACCAGCAGCGGATTGGCCGGATCGCCAAACGATTTGCCGGTCAGGCGCTCCACCTGCTCCAGGGCGTCGGCCACGTCTTCGCGCAGGCTGCCGGGGTAGCGGCGCTGGTTGGCGTAGAAATGGGTGCAGGCTTCGGTGGTGATGGTGAAACCCGGCGGCACTGGGAGACCCAGCGACGACATCTCGGCCAGGTTGGCGCCCTTGCCGCCCAGCAGTTCCTTCATTGAGGCGTCGCCATCCGCGCCGCCGCCGCCGAAGGCGTAGACGAAGCCCTTGCGGGCCAGAGTCTGGACCATGACCGTTCCTATCCCGAAACCTGTGAGAAGTCCGCCACCTGGCCCATCAGAGCGCGCACCTCGCCAAGAAGTTTCAGCCGATTCTCACGTTCGTCGGCCTTGTCGGAATTCACCAGAACCTTGTCGAAGAAGGCGTCCACCGGCGCGCGCAGCGCCGCGAGCGCGCGCATGGCGGCGGCGAAGTCCTCGGCCTCCAGCGCCCGCTCGACCCTCGGCAACGCCTGGGACAGAGCCTGTATCAAAGCGGTCTCCTCGAGTGCCGCGCCGACCTGCGCAACAGGCGTGCCAACCGGCACCGCACCCTTCTTGGCCTCGGCGGCCAGGATGTTGGAGGCGCGCTTGTAGGCCGCCAACAGGTTGGCGCCGTCGGGCGTGGCGAGGAACTGGCTCAGCGCCGCGATCCGGCGCATGATCCGCACCAGGTCGTCGTCGCCGAGCGCGAACACCGCGTCCACCAGATCGTGGCGCGCGCCCTGGTCCCGCAGCAGCACCTTCAGCCGTTCGACCAGGAAGGCGGTGACCTCCTCGGCGACCTCGCGGGCGGCGCGGAAGCGGTAGATGACCGGCTGGCTCGGCGCCCGGGCGACGATCGCGGTGCGGTCGAAGGCCACCGGGCGATCTTCTTCGACGGCGATCACATAGGCCGCCTCGCTGATCAGCGCCGCCTCGAGCTCGTCGAGATAGGTCTCCATCGCCCCGCCGGGCGCGTCCCAGCCGACGCCGAGCCAGCCGGTGGTGCGGACGGCCGAGGCATAAACCGCCCGGCCTGGCGCGGCGTAGGTCTTCAAGGCGCGGTACCAATCGCCCACCGCCGCGCGGATCGGCAGCCGCACATCCGATTTCAGCATGATGCGGATCAGGCCCAGCGCGGCCCGGCGCAGGGCGTAAGGATCGCGCGACCCGGTCGGCTTCTCGCCCACCGCGAAGAATCCGACCAGGGTGTCGAGCTTGTCGGACATGGCGATGACCATCGCCAGCGGGGTGTCGGGGACATCGTCGGAGGGACCCGCGGGCCGGTACTGCTCGCCGATCGCCTCGGCGACCGGTCCCGGCAGACCGGCGTCGCGGGCGTAGTAGGCGCCCATCACCCCCTGCAGCTCGGGGAATTCGCCGACCATCGCCGAGGCGAGGTCTGCCTTGGCCAGATGCGCGGCCTCCCGCGCCCGTTTCGGATCGGCGCCGACAGCCGGCGCAAGCGCCTCGGCGATGGCCTCAAGCCGCGCCACCCGCTCGGCCATGGTCCCCAGCTTGGCGTGGAAGGTGACGCCCTTCAGCTTCTCCTGCCAGACCTGGAAGCCGGCGCGGCGGTCTTCGTCCCAGAAGAACTGAGCGTCCTTCAGCCGCGCCGACAGCACCCGCGCGTTCCCCGCGGTGACCAGCTTGCCGCCGTCGGCCGCCTCGATGTTGGCCACCACCACGAACCGAGCGGCGAGCTTGCCGGTGCTGCGGTTCTGCACCGCGAAGTAGCGTTGGTGCGTGCGCATCGACGTGCGGATCACCTCGGGTGGCAGCTCCAGGAAGGCTGGGTCCATCTCGCCCAGCAGCGGCACCGGCCACTCGGCCAGGCCGCCGACTTCCGCGAGTAGATCGTCATCCTCGACGAAGTCGAGATCATGGGCGCGGCAGAGCGCGCTGGCGGTGAACTGGATGTGCTGCTGGCGCTCGTCGGCGTCGAGCACCACGAAGTGCCCCGCCATCGCCTCGCGGTATTCGTCGAAGTCGCGCGCCCTGAACGGCTGCGCTTCGCCCATGAAGCGGTGGCCCTCGGTCAAGTCGCCAGCTTCGAAGCCCTCGATGTTCAGCGGCACGATCCGGCGGTCGAAGACGCAGAGGATGCGTTGCAGCGGCCTGACCCAGCGCAGGCGGCCCAGCCCCCAGGTCATCGATTTCGGCCAGGGAAAGCCGCGGACGATCTCCTCGACCATCGCCGCGACGATCTCGGCGGTCGGGCGGCCGGTGTGGGCGATGGTGGCGAACCAGGCGCCGTCGCGTTCGACCAGCTGGTCTTGGGCGACGCCAGCCGAGCGCAGGAAGCCGGCCAGCGCCTGCTCCGGCGCGCCGACCTTGGGGCCCTTGCGCTCCTCTGAGCGATCGCCCTGCGCCGCCGGCAGGCCGTCGACCACCAGCGTCAGCCGCCTCGGGCCGGCGAAGGCGCGCAAGCGCTCGAACGGCAGTTGCGCCGCGCCCAGCCGCTCGCGCGCCATCCGCTCCAGATCACGCTGCGCCCCCGGCTGCATGCGCGCCGGAATTTCCTCGGAGAGAAGCTCGAGCAATAGCTCTGGCATCGCTTACGCCCCCGCCCCAGCGTGCTCGCCCTGGTCCGCCACCCAGGCTTCCGCGCAGGCTTTGCAGAGGTCGCGGATGCGGCCGATGTAGCTCTGGCGCTCGGCGACGGCGATCGCGCCCCTGGCGTCCATCAGGTTGAACAGGTGCGAGGCCTTCAGCACGTGGTCGTACGCCGGCAGCACTAGCGGCTGGCCGCGGCGGCCCTTCGAGGCCAGTAGGCGCGGGACCTCGCGCTCCATGTCCTCGAACTCCCGCTTCAGCACGGAGACATCCGCAGCCTCCTGCTCGAACGCCGAGAACTGGCGCTCGTTTTCGAGGAAGACGTCGCCATAGGTCATGAAATCGGGGCTCTGCGGATCGTTGTAAGCGAGGTCGTAGACGCTCTCGACGCCCTGGACGTAGAGCGCGAGACGTTCCAGTCCATAGGTAAGCTCGCCGGCCACCGGGAACACGTCGAGCCCGCCGACCTGCTGGAAGTAGGTGTACTGGGTCACCTCCATCCCGTCGCACCACACCTCCCAGCCAAGGCCCCACGCCCCGACGGTGGGATTCTCCCAGTCGTCCTCGACGAAGCGGATGTCGTGCAGCGCCGGATCGATCCCCACAGCCCGTAGCGAGCCCAGATAGAGCGCCTGCATGTCGGGCGGATTGGGCTTCAGGATCACCTGGTACTGGTGATGCTGGTGCAGGCGGTTGGGATTCTCGCCGTGACGCCCGTCGGCCGGGCGGCGCGATGGCTGGACATAGGCCGCGCGCCAGGGCTTTGGCCCCAGCGCCCGCAGCACGGTCGCCGGCGCGAGCGTCCCCGCCCCGATCTCCAGGTCGTACGGCTGCAGGATCACGCAGCCTTGCCGGCTCCAATAGTCATGGAGCGCAAGGATCAGTCCCTGGAACGACAAGGGCGGGTCGGCGGCCATCGGAGTGGGCTTTTTTGAAGTCGCGAACGCGATAAAAGGTCGGCGGACCTATAGGGCCCGCCGACTTCTGCTTCAAGCTGACCGGCCCGCCGGGGGCTGGCGGGAAGGCGCTAGTTGCCGTTAGGAGCGGTGTGTTTGCCGGCGTGCGACAGCGGCGCGCCGAAGGCGGCGCGATTGGCCGGGGTGTCGGGTACGGGTTGGCTTGCGATCACCTCGGTCCCGTTGGAGCCGACGGTGGTCGAGGTATTGGCCGCGGCCCCAACTGGAGCCGTCGGGGCCGTGTCCGGCGCGGCGCTGGTGCTCGGCGCGGCGTCGGGCGTCTGGCTCGCGGTCGCCGGCGGGGCGCTGGTCGACGGCGCTGGGCTCATGTCGGACGACGCGGCCGGCGGCGCGGCCGGCTGGTCAGTGGTGGCAGGTTGAGCGTAGGCGGCCGCGCCGAAGAGGCACGCCGCCGTCGCGATCAGGGCGGAACGAACGAGGGGCATGACTTGCAATCCTTTTGCGGGCGGCCTCATGACCGCACCGCTCAAGCCAACGCAAAGCCTCGCTTGAAGGTTCCTGCCCAGCCGTTGCTGCGCGCTTAGGTCCCGGCGGCCGCAGGCGCCGCCGAGGCGGACGCCGCTGGCGCGGCCGGGGCCGCGTAGGGGCTGTCCTTCGGGATCAGCACCTTGTCGATCACGTTGATGATCCCGCCGTTGGCGACCTTCACGTCCGCCTGGATGATGTCGGCGTTGTTGACCAGCACGTCGTTCGGGTTGCTGCCGTCGATGACGACCGGCGTGTTTTCCACCGTCGGGATGGGGCCGCTGTGGCCGGCCAGCTTGCTGGAGTCCACCACCGCGTTGATCAGGTGGTACTTCAGGATCTGCTGCAGCTGGTTGGCGCTGGTGTCGTTCTGGGCCATCAGCTTGGCCAGCACGTCCGGCGGCAGCGCATTCATCGCCGCGTCGGTCGGGGCGAAGAAGGTCAGGTTGGGGTACTTCTGCAGCACCGGCGCGAGGTTCGCCTGGTCCAGCGCCTTGAGCAGGATGGTGAACTGGCCGGACGTCTTCAACGTGGTGTAGATGTCCGGTCCGGGCGTCAGCTTCGGTATGCTTGGCAACGCCGGCGTTGCAGGCGCGGGAGCCGCCGCGGCGGCGGGTGGCGCGGCGTCACCCGGCGCGGCCATGGCGGCGGCGGGCAGGGCGATCGTGGCCGCCGCGAGTGCGGTGGTGGCGAAGCGGATCAGGTGCATTGACGTCCTCGGTCTGCAGGACCCCACCCGGCGTCCCATCGCCGACGCTTTATTAAGCCTTACGCCCTCCCGTCAATCGGACTCGCCTGTCTCGGCGCCAGGTTCGCCACGGGTTGCGCCAACAATCGGCGTTTCATGTAGACGAAGAACACGTCCGGCCAGCTGGCGCCTGTGACGATCCGCAGCGGCCTGCGCGCGCTTCGGGCGATCAAGCCGAGGCGAGAAAATCCGAGGACGGCCCGCGCCGGCGGCGGCGGCATCGGCCGTCCGGCAGGGCCCCCGCTCCACGAGCAATGCCGGTAAACTAGGCGCCGGGGCAGGTGAACGCCCGCTATTTGGGCGCATCCGCCCGTTTCTTGCCAGAACCTTACCGGGAAAGCCCGCTTTCGAGGCGCCCGCTACTAGCGTCACCGCCGTCGGCGTGTGGGTCCTCGAACGCGAGGGGAAGGCCCGCTGGTCGGTAGGGGATAACAATTTCAACGAGGCGCGCGCGCCGACGGCCTACCGTCGGACGTGTGGGAGCGAGGCGGATGAAACTCATCATAGCAGTCGTCAAACCCTTCAAGCTCGACGAGGTCCGAGAGGCCCTGGTGGCGGCTGGAGTCGAGGGCCTGACGGTCTCAGAGGTCAAAGGGTACGGTCGGCAAAAGGGCCATACGGAAATCTACCGCGGCGCGGAATACCAGGTGACCTTCGTGCCGAAGGTGAAGCTGGAAGCCGTCGTGGACGACGCGGGGACCGCGGGGGCGGTCGACGCGATCAAAACGGCCGCCGGCACCGGCAAAATCGGCGACGGGAAGATCTTCGTCCTGAACGTCGAGGAAGCCGTGCGGATTCGCACCGGCGAGACCGGCGCCGCCGCGCTCTAACATCGGGACAAGGGGATAGTTCACATGAAGCTACTCGGTTTGCAGCGATTGGCAGGGCTTGCCATCGCCGCCATGATCATAGGGGCGCCACTGGCGGCCTTCGCCCAGAACACCACCAACGCGGCGAGCAATGCGCCGGCCGCCGCCGACGCCAACGCCACCAACGCGACGAACGCCACCAACTCGGCGGCGGCGGCCCCAGCGGCCGGCACCTGCGCCGCGCTCAACAACTGCGCGACGCAGACTTACCCGAAGGATTCGGTCAACTCAGGCGACACCGCCTGGATGCTGACCTCATCCGTACTCGTGTTGATGATGACCATTCCCGGTCTGGCGCTGTTCTACGCCGGCATGGTGCGCAAGAAGAACATCCTGGACACGCTGGCGCAGAGCTTCGGGGCCACGGCGGTGATCACCGTGCTGTGGATGATCATCGGCTACTCGATCGCCTTCACCGGGCACAATCCGTACATAGGCGACTTCAAGTACCTGCTGCTCGCACCACTCAACGGCGACATGAACATCGCCAACACGGACCTGGCGCCGACGATTCCAGAGACCGTGTACATGTTCTTCCAGATGACCTTCGCCATCATCACGCCGGCCCTGATCGCCGGCGCGGTGGCCGACCGGATGAAGTACTCGGCCTTCCTTTGGTTCATGGGTCTGTGGCTCATCTTCGTCTATTGCCCGGTCGCTCACTGGGTTTGGTCGGCCAAGGGCTGGCTGGGAGAAGGCGGCATCGGCGCGCTCGACTTCGCCGGCGGCACCGTGGTGCACCTGAACGCCGGTACGGCGGGCCTCGTCGCCGCACTGATGCTCGGCAAACGCAAAGGTCTCGGCACCGAGAACTTCGCGCCGTTCAACCCGGCCTACGCGATGATCGGCGCCTCGCTGCTCTGGGTCGGCTGGTTCGGGTTCAACGCCGGGTCGGCGGTTGAGTCCCACGACGGCCAGGCCGGCATGGCAGCGGCGGCGACGCAGATCGCCACCGCCGCTGCGACGGTCGGCTGGATGGCCATGGAGTGGATCATCGCCAAGAAGCCCACGCTGATCGGCATGTGCTCCGGCGCGGTCGCGGGCTTGGTGGCCATCACGCCAGCCTCGGGTTTCGTCAACCCTACCGGCGCGCTGATCATCGGCATCGCCGCGGGCGTGGTCTGCTACTTCTCCGCCGTGCATATGAAGAAGATGCTGGGCTTCTACGATGACGCCCTCGACTGCTTCGGCGTCCACGGGGTCGGCGGGGCGCTCGGCGCGCTGATGACCGGGATGTTCGCCTCCAAGGCGATCAATTCCGGCATCCCGTCGAAAGGTGGCTGGCTGATCGACGGCAATCTCGATCAGATGCGGCTGCAGTTTATCGACGTCGCGGCGGTGTTCGTCTTCTGCGGCGTCGGCAGCTTCATCATCCTGGCGATCCTGAAGTACACCATCGGCATCCGCGTCAGCGAGGACGTGGAGATCGAGGGCCTGGACATCAACCTCCATGGCGAGGTCGTCCAGGGCTAGTTAGTTCCTCCTGGTCCAAGCGTAGCGTAAGGGAGCGGGAGTCCTTCGGGGCTCCCGCTCTCGTTTGTTCTGACAAGGGCCCAAGTCCGATCCGACGCGACAACAGCCGCCCGGTGGGACGTCGCGTCCAAGCCGCCGGAGTGAAAAC
>Ga0302311_10007704_pt1 | contig 10931 bp, 9 predicted proteins | sample III_Palsa_N1_3_FD_200449 | JGI IMG/M metagenome (GOLD analysis project Ga0302311, IMG submission 200449) | Peat permafrost microbial communities from Stordalen Mire near Abisko, Sweden - III_Palsa_N1_3 | ecosystem: Environmental > Terrestrial > Soil > Palsa > Peat permafrost | place: Sweden...
CCCCGATCTTCCGCTCGCCCATCAGCCGCTGCAGCTTGGCGATCCGCGCCTGCCGCTCCTCCACGGGAATAGCCTTGGCGCCCTTGGCCAGGGATACGAGGCCGGTCGTCGAGGGCGCCGGCTTATGTGCGGCGCCCATCAGAAGCGGCGACGCGGCGCCCGCGGCCAGGATCGCTCGACGTGAAAGGCGCATGGCGCTCTCCTGCTAACCGTAGATGATGTGCGGGGTGAAGCGCGACAGGTTGCCGGTGATCAGCCCATCCTCGCGCACGCCCATGCCGGCGGGCGCCCCGTCGACCACCCAGCTGCCGATCACCGGCCGCACGCCGTCGAAATCCGGCAGGTCGTAGAGGCCCTGGTAGACCACCGGCGCGTCCGCATAGGATCCGTCGGTGACGGCGAGATCGCGCCCATCCTTCACCAGCCGGATGTTCGCCCCCTCGCGCGCCAGGATCGGCTTGCGCACATAGCTGTCGGACACCGGCCGGTCGCGCGTGGCCCACAGCAGGTTCTCATGCCGCGGATGCAGGTCCCACAGGATCGGCAGGATCGCCTTGTTGGACCAGATCATCTTCCAGATCGGCTCGATCCACAGGGTCCGGTCCCGGGTCTCCAGCAGGTGGCGGCCGAACGGCTCCTTCACCAGCCACTCCCACGGGTAGAGGTGGTAGAGGGTCCGGATCTCCCGGCTTTGCAGATCGACATAGCCCCGGCCGTCCCAGCCGATATCCGAGATCAGCAGCCCCTCGGTCGCCAGGCCGGCCGACCGGGCGGTGTCCATCAGGTAGGCGGTGGTCACCGCCTCTTCGCCGGTGCTTTCGCGCGCATGGGTGAAGTGCACGGGCGCGCCCGGCGCCAGATAGGGGCCGATGTCGCGCCATTTGGCGACCAGCTTGTCGTGCAGGCTGTTGAACTGGTCGTAGGCGGGGAACACCTCCGTCTTCCAGTCCCACTGGATCACCGCCGCCTCGACCAGCGAGGTCGGCGTATCGCAATTGAACTCGAACAGCTTGGGCGTGCCGTGACCGTCGAAACCGAGGTCGAAGCGGCCGTAGTTCAGCGCCGGCGGCTCGGCCTTCCACGCCTCCTCGATCAGCGGCCAGCACCAGTCGGGAATGCCGAACCGGTCGTACAGGCGCTGGGAGACCACATAGTCCCCCGCTTCCAGGAACAGGCCGTAGAGCGCGGCGGTGGCCGCCTCGATGCGGTCGATCTCGTCGAGGGTGAAGGCGTAGTAGGCGCTCTCGTTCCAGTACGGCGCGCCGGCGGCCGTGTGCCAGGCCAGCCCCAGCGCCTCGACCCTGGCCTGCCAGTCGACCCGGGGCGGGACCGCGATCCGTTGCATCTATTCCCCGCTGGCCCCGCCGTGGCCGGCCGCCTCGCCGCCGAAGCCGCCACGCGCCACGCCGTCGACGGTTCCGATCCCGCCGCCGCGCCAGCCGCTCACATAGTAGAAACCGCCCGGAACGACGCCGCCGCCGCTGTGGCCGCCGCAGTATTGCTCAGCCACCCGGCGGCCCTGTTTATCGACACAGACCCGGTCGTCGCAGCCCGCCAGCACCGCCGCCGACACCGCAAGCATGCCGGCGATCGCCGTCTTGTCGATCTTCATCAGAGCCCCCGAACAGCCGGCCGAGGCATAGCGCGCCGCCCGGCCGGCGCCAACTCAGCTTCAGTCTGGCCTAGCTGGGCGCTGTCGGGCAGGATGCGGCAAAAATCGGGGAGTAGGCGTTCGATGAAGCGTTTGTCGGTATCGGCTCTGGCGATTGCATTCGCCGCCTTCGCACCCGCGGCCTCGGCTCAAACCGTCCACCCGGCGGTGTCGCCCGCGGTGGCGGCCCAGGTCGAACGGCTGCTGTCGCAGCTGACCGACGACGAGAAGCTGACCCTGGTGCACGGCGGCATGCCGCTGTTCATGAAGAACCGGCCGAGCGATGTGGTGATCTCGGCCGGCTATGTCGAAGGCGTCGCGCGGCTGAACATCCCGCCCCTGCGCGAAAGCGACGCCAGCCTGGGCGTGGCCAACGCCGGCCGCAAGGACGACGACGCCACCGCCCTGCCCTCGGGCCTGATGCTGGCCTCGACCTTCGACCCCGACGTCGCCTTCGCCGGCGGCGCGATGATCGGCAAGGAGGCGCGCCAGAAGGGTTTCAACGTCATGCTCGACGGCGGGGTCAACCTGGTGCGCGAGCCGCGGGGTGGGCGGAACTTCGAATATCTCGGCGAGGATCCGCTGCTGGCCGGCCGGCTCGGCGGGGAGGCGATCCGCGGGATCCAGACCAATGGGGTGATCTCCACGGTCAAGCACTACGCGCTCAACGCGCAGGAGTATGGCCGCCACATCCTGAACGCGGTCATCGACCCCGCGGCCTTGCGGGAAAGCGATCTCCTGGCCTTCGAGATCGCCATCGAGACCGGACGGCCGGCCTCGGTGATGTGCGCCTACAACAAGGTCAGCACCGTCTACGCCTGCGAAAACAGGCCGCTGCTGGTCGACGTGCTGAAGCGCGACTGGCGCTGGCCGGGCTTCGTCATGTCGGACTGGGGCGCGGTGCATTCGGCGACCGCCTCCATGGCCGGTCTCGACCAGGAATCGGGCGAGCAGCTCGACAAGCAAGTCTACTTCGGGGCGCCCCTGAAGGCGGCCATCGCCGCCGGCCAGATCCCGCACGCCCAGCTCGACGACATGGTGCGGCGGATCCTGACCGGCATGGCCGAGACCGGCCTGCTCGAGCCCCGGGCGCAACCGGCGCCGCTCGACACCGCCGACGACGCCCCGGTGGCCCAGCGCGAGGCCGAGGCCGGCATCGTGCTGCTGAAGAACGAGGGCGAGCTGTTGCCGCTGGTCCGGACGGCGCGGCGGATCGCGGTGGTCGGCGGCAAGGCCGACATCGGGGTGATGTCGGGCGGCGGATCCTCGCAGGTGGTCCCGCTGGGATCGCACATCTTCCCCCTGCCGAGCTATGGCCCGCCGTGGGGCGCCGGGATCGTCTACCATCCCTCCTCGCCGCTCGCGGCGCTGAAGGCCGAATTCGCCGGCGCCGACGTGAGCTTCGATCCGGGGACCAATCCCGCCGCCGCAGCCGCGGCCGCCCGCGGCGCCGACATGGTCGTCGTCTTCGCGACCCAGTGGACCGCCGAGGGCGTCGACTTCCCGCTGACCCTGCCGGACAATCAGGACCAGGTGATCGCCGCCGTGGCCGCCGCCAATCCGAAGACCGTGGTGGTGCTGGAGACCGGCGGTCCGGTGCTGATGCCCTGGCTGGGCCAGGTCCCGGCGGTGGTCGAAGCCTGGTATCCGGGCCAGAAGGGCGGCGAAGCCATCGCCAGGGTGCTGGCCGGCGAGGTCGATGTGGCCGGCCGGCTGCCGGTGAGCTTCCCGGACAACCTGGACCAGTTGCCGCGTCCCAAGCTCGACGGCGAGGGCATACGCGAGACCCTGGACATGTCGGGCGGCGTTCCGTTCGACGTGACCTACCGCGAGGGCGCCGACGTCGGCTACCGCTGGTACGAGAAGCAGAACCTGAAGCCCCTGTTCCCGTTCGGCTGGGGCCTGTCCTACACCGCCTTCAGCCAGGATCGGCTCGCGGCCAGGGGCGGCGAGACCCTGACGGTAAGCTTCCGCATCGCCAACGTAGGCCGACGCGAGGGGACCGACATCGCCCAGGTCTACGCCGCAGCGCCCGGCCAGACCCGCCGGCTGATCGGCTGGGGCCGCGTCAGCCTGCGGCCGGGGCAGAGCCGCGAGATGACCGTCGTCGCCGACCGCCGCCTGCTCGCCCGCTTCGACGCCGCCGCCAACCGCTGGCGCGTGCCCGGCGGCCGCTACCAGGTGACCCTCAGCCGATACGCCAGCGATCCCGAGTCCCGCACCGTCTCGGCGGAGGTGGCGGCCTCGACGCTGGAGCCGTAGTCCGGATCAGCCCGCCGCCACGGCCGCCCGGCTCTTCATCAGCGGCTGGATGCGGGTCCCGAACGCCTCCACGCCCTGGATGAAGTCGTCGAAGGTCAAGAGCACCCCGCCGGTGTTCGGCACCTCGGCGATCTCGTCGAGCATGGCGGCGATGCGCGCATAGCTGCCGACCAGGGTGCCCATGTTGAGGTTCACGGCCGATTCGGTGTCGGCGAGCTGGCGCACGTTGGTGGTGGTGGAGGTCTTGTCGGCCGCGCCCTGGGTCCCGAGCCAGGCGACGGCGTCCTGATCCACCCCTTCGCGATAGAGCATCCACTTATCCATCGCCTCCTCGTCGGTCGGGGCGGCGATGATCATGACCAGCACGAACACCGAGACCTCGCGGCCGGTCTTCTCCAGCGCCTTGGCCAGCCGCTCGTTGTTGAAGGCGAAGGCCGTGGGCGTGTTCACCCCCTTGCCGAGGCAGAAGGCGTAGTCGGCCCACCTGGCCGAGAAGGCCAGCCCCTCGTCGGACGAGCCGGCGCAGATGATCTTCATCTCGCCTTCGGGGACCGGCCGCACCCGGCAGTCGTCCATCTGGTAGTACTGGCCCTTGAAGTCGCTGTGGCCCGTGGCCCACAGCTCGCGCAGGATGCCGGCGTACTCGTCGAGCATCTGGTAGCGATTGCGGAAGTGCTCGTCGCCGGGCCACAGGCCCATCTGGCTGTACTCGGGCCGCTGCCAGCCGGTGATCAGGTTCAGGCCGAACCGGCCGTGGCTGATCGAGTCGATCGTGGCCGCCATCCGCGCCGCATAGGCCGGCGGGATGACCAAGGTGGCGCAGGTGGCGTAGATCTTGATCCGGTCGGTCACCGCCGCCAGGCCGGCCATCAGGGTGAAGCTCTCGAGGTTATGCTCCCAGAACTCGGTCTTGCCGCCGAAGCCGCGCAGCTTGATCATCGAGAGCAGGAAATCCAGGCCGTACTTTTCGGCCCTGACCGCGATCTCCTTGTTGAGGTCGAAGCTCGGCATGTACTGCGGCGAGGTCTCGGAGATCAGCCAGCCGTTGTTGCCGATGGGGATGAAGACGCCGACCTGCATGGGTTAGCTCCCTTGGGGCAGCGTCTCGCCGGCCAGCCAGGCGAGCACGATGCGGTTGAAGGTGTCGGGATCGACGACGTTGCAGGCATGGCCGCCGCGTGGGACCAGCACGAACTCACCGTTCGGCAACCCCTTGGCCAGGGCCTCGGCCGCGGTCCAGGGGCTGAGGATGTCGTCCTCGGCGGCCAGCGACAGCACCAGCGTCGTGATCTCGTGCAGGCGCGCGCCGACGTCGAACGCCGCCACCGCACCGATCCGCGCTTCGGTGACCTCGACGCCCGGAAACGACATGCGCTGATGCTTGGCCTCCTCCGCCAGCCGCTTGGGCCGCGCCGCCATCCAGGCCGCCGGGTAGAGGAAGATCGGCGTCGCGGCGATGAAGGCGTCGATCCCGCTGTGATGCAGCAGGCTGAGCCGCGTCTCGAAACAGCGCGCGGTGGGCGCCTCGAGCTTCGCCCAGGCGTTGACCGCCACCACCGATTTCAGCCGTTCCGGCGCCTTCAGCGCCAGGGCCAGGCCGATCAGGCCGCCCAGGGCGTGGCCGACCAGATGCGCCGCCCGCACGCCAAGCCCGTCGAGCACCCGGACCACATCGTCCGCCATCTGATCGATCGACAGGTCCGCCGGCAATGTGCGATCGCTGCGCGCCGTGCCGCGGTGGTCGTAAACGATGACGCGATAGCGTTTGGCCAGGGCTTCCAGGTTGGGCAGCCAGTAGGCCCCGGCGCCGCCGAGCCCGGCGCTGAGGACCACCGCCTCCCCGTCCTTCGGCCCGTGGGTTTCGACATAGAGCCCGCCGATGTGCGGCATCAGAGGTGCGCGACGCTCGCGATCTCCACCAGGCAGTCGGGCCGGACCAGACCGCACTGGATGCAATAGCGGGCTGGCTTGGCGCCCGGGAAGTATTCGGCATAGACCGCGTTCATCGCCGGATAGTCGGCCCAGTCCTTGAGGAAGATGTGGTTGAAGGCCACGTCGCTGAGCTTGGCGCCGGCCGCCTCAAGGGTGGTCTTGATCACCTCAAGCACATGCCGGGTCTGCGCCGCGCAGTCGCCCACATGCAGCACCACCCCGCCCTCGCCGAGCGCCAATGTGCCGGAGACGTAGACCGTGTTCCCGGCCCGGGTCCCGGCCGAGAAGGGGGCGATGGGGGTCGGGAACTGGGGCGGATTGATCGCTTCGAACGGCATGTCGGTCCCTAAGCCTCTGTTCTGTCGGATCGCGGCTGCTGGTCGAAGGCCCCGCAGAAGTCGGCCACGGTGGAGACCCAGCCGAAGAAGCTCTCGACGTTGAAGCAGGTCGCCTTCTGCAGGTATTCCGGCCCGGCCTGGTGGGTGGCGTCCTCGAGCATGACGCCGAAGTATTCGAGGAAGAAGGCGTCGCGCAGGGTGGATTCCACGCAGACGTTGGTGGCGATGCCGACGAAGACGATGTGGCGCACGCCGCGCGAGCGCAGCACGCTGTCGAGTTGGGAGTTGAAGAAGCCGGAGTAGCGGGTCTTGTGCAGGGTGATGTCGCCGGGCTGCGGCTTCAGGGCGTCGACCAGGGCATAGTCCCATCCGCCGCGCGCCAGCAGCTGGCCCTTGAGTTCGGGCCGGGCGCGCATGGTCTTCAGCGCATTGGACTTGTGCCAGTTGGGCGAGCCCGGACCGCCAGCCTCCACATAGTCCGCGTCCCAGCCGTTCTGGAAGAAGATCACCGGCATGCCGGCCCGCCGGGCGGTATCCAGCACCTTGGCGGTCTGCGTGATCACCCGCTCGGCCCCGGCGATGTCGAACCCGGCGAGGTCGAGGTAGCCGCCCGGCGACGCGTAGGCGTTCTGCATGTCGATCACGACCACCGCGGTGTCCCTGGCGGACAGGCGGATCGGCTCGGGACGCGCCGGCAGGACCAGGGCGTCCTCGGCCTGGGAGCCGGGATGCCGAAGCGCGTCGATCTGTCCGGTCATATGCGCCCTCGATCATGGGGCGCTCAGTCTTGCGACAGCGCCCGTCGCGCCGCAAGCCCGTTGGCGCCGGCGAGGTCCACGATCAGCCGAGCGCCTTGCCCATGCGCACCAGCGGCACCGGGGCGCCGCCGCGCGGGTCTTCGATGCGCTCGATCGGCTGGTAGCCGCAGGCGCGATAGAGCGGCTCGCCTGACATCGTCCCCATCAGCTCGACGCGCCTGAACCCCGCCTCCGCCGCCGCCGCCTCGCAGAGCTGCAGGATCAGCCGGCCGACGCCGCGCCGGGCGTAGGCCGGCGAGGTGTACATGGCGCGCACCCGCGCCGCATCCACCGCCGGGTCGAGCCAGGCGGCGTCGCGGCCCGGCGAGTGGTCACCGCCATAGAGGGTGGCGCGCCGGCTCCAGCCGCCCGAGCCGGCGATCGCCGGCGGCGAGACGCCCGGGTCCTCGACCAGGAAATAGCCGCCATCCTCGATCAACTGGGTATCGAGGCCCATGATGGCGCGGCTAGCCGCCACCTGTTCGGGCGATAGGAAGTCGCTTTGCAAGGCGCCGATCGAGGCCTCCATCAGTGTGCGGAGGGCCGGGATATCCATGGTCGTGGCGAGGCGGTGGGTGAGGCCGGTCATTGCACTGATCATACCTTGATTGACCGCCTGTTTCGCGATGCAGATATGAACGCCATCGATGTTGCTGATGTGCAAGACGCAGCCGCGATGTGGACGATAAGCTCGGTCAAAGAACGGGCGATTGACTATCGTGACGGGGGATCTGTTGAATCGACGGGCGGCCATGACGCCGATGCGAGTGCTGAACGCCGGCTGGGCCGCGCTGGCCCTGGGCGCGGGCCTGACGGCGGTGACCGCGGTCTCCGCCCAGACGGCGGCGACGCAAGCCCAATCGACGCCGGCCCAATCGACGCCGGCCCAACCTGCGACGGCCCAACCTGCGACGAGCCAGTCCGAGCCCATCCAGTCGACGCCTGCCCAGCCTGCGCCGGCGAAGACGGCCAAACCTGCCGCCAAGCCTGCGAAGCCGGCGCAGACCGACGAGGACGACGACGCGGACGACGTGGTGGTGACGGCCAAACGATTGCCCGGCGCGGTGATCGGCGACATCAAGCCCGAACTGTCCCTCACCCCGACGGACATCCAGTCCTATGGCGTCTCCACCGTCGCGGACCTGCTCAACGAACTGGGCCCGCAGATCCGCAGCGATCGGGGCCGCGGCGGCGAGAGCCCGGTGATCCTGCTGAACGGCCACCGCATCTCGGCCTTCAACGAAATCCGCGACATCCCGACCGAAGCCATCCTCCGCGTCGACATCCTGCCGGAGGAGGTGTCGCTGAAGTACGGCTACACAGCCGACCAGCGGGTGGTGAACATCGTGCTCCGCCGCCGATTCCGCGCCACCGCCTACGAGGGCATGGTCGGAGCGCCCACCGAAGGCGGCCAGGTCACGGGGCAGGCCGAGGGTGATCTTTTCCACCTGCGCGGCGACAACCGGCTGAACATCGACCTGCGGTACACCGGCAACACCGCAATCAGCGACAGCGCGCGGCATGTGATCGAGAACAGTACCGGGACCCAGTACGATCTGCTCGGCAATGTCGTCTCGCCGATCTCCGGCGCCCAGATCGATCCCGGCCTGAGCGCCCTGGCCGGGCAGCCCGTGACCATCGCCGGCGTCCCCGCCAGCGCCGCGACCGGCGCCCCGGGCCTGGCCGCCTTCGTGCCGACGGCCAACCTGCCGAACGTGACCAACATCGGCAACGACCGCACCGTGGCGTCCGCGAGCCAGGCGCTGACGCTGAACGCCGTGCAGGCCCTGCCCGGCCCGTTCGGAACCAACGTCACCGTCAACGGAACCGCCGGCTGGACCCAGACCAGCGGGCTGAACGGTCTTCCCGGAGTGACCCTGGCCGTGCCGAACGGCGATCCGTTCTCGCCGTTCAGCGAGCCCGTGGACGTGCTGCGCTACGACAACGCCTTCGGCCCTCTCACGCAGAACACCGACGGCTGGACGGCCCACCTGGGCATGACCGCCAACAAGGACACCAACGACTGGCGGTTCAACTTCACCACCGCCTATGATCACGCCGATAGCCTGACCCTGACCGAGGTCGGTCTGAACGCCGGCGCGCTTCAGGCCCTGCTGAACGCCGAATCGTCGGGCTTCAATCCGTTCGGACCGCTACCCGCGAACCTGCTGTCCGAAATGCCGCTCAACAAGGCGCGGTCGCTGACCGACAGTTTGAACGGCCAGTTCGTGGCCTCGGGCGATCTGTTCGAGGTTCCCGCCGGCGAGTTTTTCGCCAGCCTCAAGATCGGCGACACCGTCACCAACTTCGATTCCCACACCGAATCGATGGGGCTCTCCCAGTCGGGCAGTCTGTTCCGCAACACCTTCAACGTGCAGGGAAATTTCGATCTGCCGATCGTCGATTCGGCGAAGACCGACTTCCTGCCCTGGCTCGGCGACGTGTCGCTGAACGGCAATGTGGCCTTCGACGAGCTGTCCGACTTCGGCCTGCTGCAAACCTACGGCTTCGGGGTGAACTGGACGCCGATCACCGGGCTGAACCTGATCATCTCGCAGACCCACGACCAGGCGGCGCCCACGCAGCAGCAACTCGACGGGCCCGCCATCTATACCCCCGGCCAGCGGGTCCTGGACTACGCCACGGGTCAGACCGTGCTCGTGACCCAGATCACGGGCGGCAGCCCGAACATCGTCGCCGACCATCGGGTGGTGAGCAAGATCGGCCTGACCTGGAAGCCGTTCGCCTCCCAGGACCTCACCTTCACCGCCAACTATATCCAGTCCGACATCAAGAACCCGATCGCGACCTTCCCGGCCGCCACGGCGGCGATCGAGGCGGCCTTCCCCAATCGGTTCATCCGCGACGCGTCGGGCGAGCTGATCGAGGAGGACCTGCGACCGATCAATTTCGCCGACCAGAGCCGTTCGGAGCTCCGCTGGGGCGTCAACTTCAGCATGAATGTCGGTCCCGCCCCGCCGCCTCGCCCCAACCGTCCCCGGCCGCAGGGCGCCGGCGCCAATGGCGGCAGCGGCGGTAGCGGCAATACCGGCGGTAGCGGCGGCGGACGGGGGGGCGGCGGCTTTGGTGGCGGAGGACGCGGCGGCGGCGGCGGCGGCGGCGGTGGTGGACGCGGCGGCGGTGGCGGCGGCATGTTCAACAGCATGCGCGGCTCTCAGCAGGGGCACCTGCAGATGGCCGTCTACCACACCTATTTCTTCAGCGATCAGATCCTGATCCGGCCGGGCGTGCCGACGCTGGACCTGCTGAACGGCCAGGCGGCCAGCAGCACCGGCGGCCAGTACCGCAACGAAGTGGAAGCCCAGCTCGGCTATACCCAGGGGGGCTTCGGCAGCCGCATGAGCCTGGACTGGCGCCAGAGCACCCAGGTGGTCGACCCGAGCGTGCCGACCGGCAATCTCAGCTTCTCCAGCATCACCACGCTCAACACCCGCTTCTGGCTGAGCTTCAACGGCCAGCCCGAACTCGTGCGCGCCTGGCCGTTCCTGCGCAGTGCGCGCGTCACGCTCTATGTCAGCAATCTGTTGGACCAGCGGATCAAGGTGACCGACGGTCAGGGCCAGACGCCGCTCAGCTACCAGCCGGCGTATATTGATCCGGTGGGCAGAGTGGTCGAGCTCACGTTCCGCAAGCTGTTCCAGTGACGGCTTGTTGCGCTATAGCATGTTGAGATTATGGAGATTTCACCCTCCGACCGTCATCCTAGAGCGTGTTCCGATCTGATGGAATCAGATCGGCGCTCTAGGCTTTTGTTTTGACGCGCGTTTGATCGGAAAACCGGTTCCCACTTTTCGGAACGCGCTCTAGTCTTACTGCGTCACAAATTGCGAGACTGAGATATTGCCCATCGCTCTTGTGCAGCATGGACATCGTTGGAGCCGTGTCGCCAGCGCGACTATCAGCCGTTTTCGGATCGTCGGGATCGAGGTT
>Ga0302311_10007706_pt1 | contig 10929 bp, 12 predicted proteins | sample III_Palsa_N1_3_FD_200449 | JGI IMG/M metagenome (GOLD analysis project Ga0302311, IMG submission 200449) | Peat permafrost microbial communities from Stordalen Mire near Abisko, Sweden - III_Palsa_N1_3 | ecosystem: Environmental > Terrestrial > Soil > Palsa > Peat permafrost | place: Sweden...
GTGACAGCCTCCGACAGGCGACCAAGCTTGTCGAGAGCTTTGCCCTTGTCCCATAGCGCGTCGGCAATCTGACGTTGTGCAACCGGATCCGGCGAGTCAGCCAGCTCCGCTAGCCGCTCTTCGCTCTCGGCCAAGACCATCTCCCAATGGTTCAGGTCCTTGTCGTCCACGGCCCGATTCTCGCAGCCGCTGTCGGGCTACTCATGGCGTCTAGCCCTCAAACCATCTGTCGATGGAATCGCGTTGGGAATCCCTTGACCGGACTCACGCGCCATCCTTGAGATCCATGCGAGAAGCAAGATGAGCAAGGCTGTTGAACTCCCAGTCGGCGAGCGCAGCGTTCGGGTGTCTAGCCCGGATCGCATCATCTACGAGCCCACCGAACGAACTCCGGCGATCACCAAGTTGCAGGTGTGTGAGTACTTCGCGGCTGTCGGCGCTCCCCTCATGCGAGCGATCGGGGAGCGGCCAACGGCCCTCGAGCGGTGGCCGAGCGGCTACCGCGAGGGGATGCGGCTCTCGACTGGCTACGGGGATGACGGCGACGGCTTCTACCAAAAGCGCCTGCCCAAGGGAGCGCCTGAGTGGATCGAGACCGCGAGGATCACCTTCCCCAGCGGACGCACCGCTGACGAGCTTTGTCCGCACGAGCCGGCAGCACTCGTGTGGGCGGCGCAGATGGGCACGCTGACGTTCCATCCGTGGCCGGTGCGGCGCCCCGACTTTGATCATCCGGATGAGCTGCGGCTCGATCTCGACCCGCAGCCGGGAACTACCTTCGCCGACGCCCAACGAGTCGCGGCTGTCGCCCGGGAGCTCCTCGAGGACCTCAGCCTGAAGGGCTATCCGAAGACGAGCGGTAACCGCGGCATCCACATCTACCTGCGGATCCGTCCCGACTGGCCGTTCGAGGAGGTTCGACACGCCGCGATCGGCTTCGGCCGAGAGCTTGCACGCCGTGACGAGGGCGTGACCACCAACTGGTGGAAAGAGGAACGCGGCGAGCGCATCTTCATCGACTACAACCAGAACAACCGCGACCGAACGATCGCCGGCGCGTGGAGCCTTCGCCCCAAGCCCGGGGCCCCCGTCAGCACGCCGATGACGTGGGATGGGCTGGCGGAGGTCAAGGACCCCGCCGATTTCAACCTACTGACCGTCCCCGAGTACCTCGCCGACGGTGACCCCTGGTCAGACATGGATCAGACGGCTTATTCACTCGAGCCACTGCTCAAGCTATGGGAGTCCTTGCCCGGCGGCGAGCTGAACTTCCCGCCTGACTACCCAAAGATGCCTGGCGAGCCACCCCGCGTACAGCCATCGCGGAAGGTCGCCGAGCACTGGGAGTGAGTTCCTGCTGAACCTTGACGGGCGTCGTAGTATGTGAAAAGTATGCGTACTCGAATCACGATCACGGTCGACGAGGAGACTCTGCGAGAAGCGGAGGCTCGGGTCGCCGCGGGCGAGGCGCGATCGCTAAGCGCATGGGTCGCCGAGGCGATGAGGGCCTCCGCAAAGCGCGAAAGCCTTGACGACCTTCTTGATGAGATCATTGCTGAGGTCGGACCGCCAAGCGAGGAGGACGAGCAGTGGGTACGCGACGTCCTCGCCCTCTAGTCCTTGACGCCGGCGCGCTGATTGCGATCGAACGCGGAGACATCCGCGTTCTCCGCCTAGTGCAGGACAGTGACGCTGTCCACATTCCAGCTGGCGCCCTGGCGCAGGCGTGGCGCGACCCCTTGCGCCAGACCCGCCTAGCGCGCACCGTGTCATCCGACCGGGTGCGGATTCACCCACTCGACGCGGACGCCGCCAAGGCGGCCGGACGACTTTGCGCCTTGGCGGGGAGCTCAGACGTAGTCGATGCTTCTGTTGTTCAAGTCGGGCGCCAAGTGGACGGAATCGTGGTCACGAGCGATCCACAGGATCTCCGCCGGTTAGACCCTCGCGTCCGGCTCGCTGCCATCTGAGGCCCACGGCGTCGGCCGGCGGGTCCTTAGCAACTCGTAAATGCTCGCGTTATTGGGGTTTTCAGCGTATCTTGAGGTTTGGATGACCGCGCTAGGCATCGCTCTGCTGATGGTCGGCGCGATCGTGATCATCATCGAAACCCACACCCCGACGCTGGGGGTGCTCGGGGGTCCCGGGGTGATAGCGCTCGCCGCCGGCACAGTGCTGGCGATTGACGGTCTCGGCGGCGGCCTGGTTGCCGCGCTCGTAGCGGCGGTAATCCTGACGATCGGCTCGGTCGCCGTGCTCGGCCTGACGCTCAAGCACGGCACTGCGGTCAGGACCCGGCGGGTGAAGACCGGCTCGGAGGGATACATCGGGCGGATGGGAGTCGTACGCAGCTGGAGCGAGGGCAATGGCCGCGTGCTTGTCGACGGCGCGCTGTGGAGCGCCCATCACTCTTGGCATGACGACTCTGAGGACGCGATCCAGGAAGGTGACCGCGTGGTCGTCGAGCGTCTCAACGGGCTGACACTCGCGGTCCGCAAGGCCGAACAGTGGGAGCAGATCACATGATCACCGCACTAATCGTCGTTCTCTGCGTGCTGGCCGCCTTCGCGGTAGTCGGCGCCGCCACCTCGATCCGGGTGCTCCGCGAATACGAGCGCGGCGTTGTCTTCCGCCTTGGCCGCGTGATGGACAAGCGCGGTCCAGGGCTGGTGATCTTGACGCCGCCGATCGACCGGATGGTCCGCGTGTCGCTGCGAACCGTCACGCTGACCGTCCCGCCACAGGAAGTGATCACCAAGGACAACGTCCCTGCCCGCGTCACCGCGGTCGCCTACTACAAGGTCGTCGATCCAAATCTCGCGGTGATCGAGGTCGAGGACTACCACTCGGCAACGCTGCAGATCGCACAGACCACTTTGCGCTCAGTGCTTGGCGGCGCCGACCTCGACACGCTGTTGGCCGAGCGCGAGAAGCTCAACGACACCCTGGCGCGGATCATCGACACCCAGACAGAACCTTGGGGCATCAAGGTGACGATGGTCGAAATCAAGGACGTCGAGATCCCCGAACAGATGCAGCACGCAATCGCCCGCCAGGCTGAGGCCGAACGTGAACGACGCGCGAAGATCATCAACGCCGAAGGCGAAGCACAGGCTGCCGCCAAGCTGGCCGAGGCCGCTGACGTGATCGCGGTGAACCCGGTGACGATCCAGCTCCGCTACCTGCAAACCCTCCGCGAGATCGGCGTCAACCAGAACTCGACGGTCGTCTTCCCGATGCCGATGGAGCTCACGAGCTCGCTGATCAGCGCACTCAAGCCAACCGCGCAGACCGAGGTCGAAGCCAAGCCGTCAACCCCGGAACTACCTGCTGCACCCGCTCCCGCCACGAACGGGAAAGCGCAAAGCGCGCTTCCGATGAGTTCCGAACCAGCGGACTGATCCCGCTAACAGCTAGTCGTCCATCTGCGAGCGCAGGCACTCGCGCGGCGCTTTGTCCTCGCGCCAGCGCAGGATCTTCGTGCCGTGGCGGATCCGGCCGCCGCTTGCGTGGTCGTAGGTGACCTCGACGACCAACTCGGGGCGCAGCGCGACCCATTCAAGATCTCGTTCGGCCGCCCAGCGACTTGGATCGGCGGACCCCCGGTCCCCGGTCTCGTAGGGAGCCAGACGCGCAACCAGTGCCTTCTTCTCCTTCGCGCTGATCCCTGACGAATGGCCAACCACGCGCAGCTCGCCCGCGTCGTCATAGAGCCCGAGCATCAAAGACCCGACCGTCCCCGGCTCCTTGCCAGGGCGGTAGCCGGCGACGACCGCATCGATCGTCCGTACGCGCTTGACCTTCACCATCCCCGTCCGCTTGCCGGGCATATACGCCCCGTCAAGTTCCTTCGCGACCACTCCCTCGCCACGACCAAGCCAGCGCTCAGCCTCCTCCTTCGAGAACACCAGCGGCGTCAGATCGACCCCGACCGTCGGTGCGAACTCCTCAAGCAACTTGCGCCGCTCCGACAGAGGACGTTCGAGCAGCACGTCATCGCCAAGCGCCAACAGATCGAATGCGACGTATCGCGCCGGGATCTCCTCGGCGAGCTTCGCGACCCGCGAGGCCGCCGGATGCAGCCGGTTCTGCAGCGAGCCGAAGTCCTGAATCTCCGGATCATCGGAATCGATCACGATCTCACCGTCCAGCACATACCGACCCGCCGGGAACGGAAGCTCGGGGAAGTAGCGGCGCAGCGGCCGCAGCCCGCGTGATTGCAGATAGACCTCCTCGCCATCGACGAACGCGAGGCAGCGGAAGCCGTCGTACTTGGGCTCGTAACACCAGTTTTCGCCCACCGGCAACTCTGGCTTGCCGCGAGCGAGCTGAGGTTCGATTGGGGGCTCAAGCGGCAGGCTCACGGGCCGCTCAACACTACCCAGCTACGATCAATTCGTGGCTTCAGAAACCGCAACGGTCGCCGAAGAGGAGTACCTCGAGACGCTGTTCTGGCTGTTCGAGGCCGGCCTGCCGATGACCGCGGCGAACCTCGCGCGGGCAATGCAGCTATCGGCACCAACCGTCTCGGAGATGATCGGCCGGCTGGAGCGTGACGGCTATATCGACCGCGACGCCAACCGCACGATCACGTTCACCGATGAGGGCCGTGACCACGCTGAGCGGCTGGTCAGCCGCCACCGGATGATCGAGCGGTTCCTGACCGACGTCGTCGGCGTCCCTTGGGATGAAGTCCATGAGGAGGCGGAACGGCTCGAGCACGCGATGACCCCGCGCTTTGAGGCGTACGTACGCAGCGCCGTCGGCGACGCGCTGACCTGCCCGCACGGTCATCCGATCAACGTCGGCGAACGCGTCCCCGGGGTACCACTCGGCGACTGCGCGGTCGGTGCGCAAGTCACCATCCTGCGGCTCGAGAACGAGGCGGAAGATCTGTTGCACTATCTCTTCGCCGCCGGCGTCGCGCCCGGTTTGACCGGCGAGATCGTCGGCAAGGACGACGAGGAGTTGAGCATCGACTTCGGCGACCACGAGGCGACAATCACCTCAAGCGTCGCCGAGACCGTCACGGTCAAGGCCGACCCGAGCCCGCCGCCGCGGATCGCGCTGCCGGATCAGCTTGTGCTCGGGCGAGAGCGCTATGGCCGCTAGGCGTCGGCCAGTGCGCTCGCTCGTCTTGGACGCAGTCGTACCGCCTTACTGAAGACCGTCTTCGCCAGCTGACGGCGGCCGTCGAGGTCCCAGAACTCAGCCATATACTCGGCGAAACTGGTCGATGCACCGGGCCCACCGGCCGCGCGTTGCCGACGGTAGCGGTCCCACTGGAGAAAGTAGAACGGCACCCGGGCGTGCGAACGAGCGGCGGCCCAGTGCGCCAGCCGCTCGGTCCGGGATACCGCTGCGCTACGCAGCTCCTGAGTGAACGCTGCCGGGATGTCGATGTGCGGCTGGAGATGGACGAGCGCGTCGAGCACCGCGACATTGCACCCCCGTGCATCGGCACGCTCGAGCAACCGAGCCCAATCGAGCTGGTGACCGCTGGTACGGATCACGCTGACCGCATCGGCAACAAACCCAATCGGGTCCGGTGAGGATCCAGCACTGGCATCAACACAACTGAGCAGGAGCTGATCGGCTGCGCACGGCACCCGCGCCGGGGTAGCGACGATCTTCAGCGGTACTGACGCGGCCCAGAGATCCTCATCGCCGATTGATTGCGGCAGCGAATGCCAACGCAACGAGAGCGAGCGACCAGCCGGATTGCGCAGCACCATCGCGTCACGAGCGCCGGTCCTCAGACGGTGTCCGGTGAAGCCGGGGGCCGGCACGTAGCCGAGCTCGGTAAGGAGCGCGAATGCGCGCTGTGCGTCGTGCGGGTGGACGAGAACGTCGACCTCGACGATCGGGCGCGTTGCCGGATCGAGATAGTGCGTCTCCGCGAGTGCGAGCCCATTGAGACTGAGAGTCTCGATTTTGCCTTCGTGCAGGGCGTGGAACGCGTTCCTCGCATCATCGCGGAGCAACTGGTTGGAGACCCAGTGGTAGCGATACACACCCTTCAGCCGCTCGAGCTCCGGGCAGTTCACCTCAAGTGCCGCAAGGTTGCGATACAGCAGCGGGAAGATTCGCTGGGTGCTGGCCTCCTGGTCGTCGATCCCGATCCGCTGAGACCACTCCGCCCAGGCCGCCTGAGCGATCGGCGCCTCCCCCAACGCGGCCTGAAGCAGCAGCGTCTGCTCAGCGTCCGGCCAACGTTGGTTGATGGGGCGCGCGTTCCTTCCCGGCGGAGCCCCGCTCATGTCTGTGCTGCCTCGGTCTCGAGGCTCTCAGGGCGAGCAGCAGCCTCGGTAGCGATCCGTCCATCCCGAATCCGATAGACGAGGTCGCTGATCGCGGCCACCTCAGGATCGTGGGTGACGGTCACGATCGACGGGCATCCCGGGAAATCACGAAGATTCTCGAGTAGGCGGGCGACTGAGCGATCGTCGAGATGCGTTGTCGGCTCATCCAGGATCAACATCGCTGGCCGGGACAGCAGCGCGCGGGCGAGAGCAATCCGCTGGCGTTGCCCACCTGACAGGAGCGCACCGTCGTCCCCGACATGGCTGTCATAGCCCTCCGGCATCAGCTCGATGAACTCGTCGGCGGTCGCCCAACAAGCCGCCTCACGCACCTCCTCAAGCGAGGCGTCGGGACGACCATAGGAGATGTTCTCGCGGATTGTTGTGGGGAACAGCAACGGCTCCTGGAGCAACACGCCAACGCTCTGTCGCAGCACGCCGAGATCAAGCTCGTCGAACGGAACGCCGTCGGCCAGCAGCCGGCCGGACTGCGGCCGGTAAAGACCCAGCATCAGGCTAACCAGCGTGCTCTTGCCCGCGCCATTGGGACCGACGATCGCGGCCCGGCCGCCGGCTGGCAGTTCAAGAGTGACCTGATGGAGGATCGGTTGCTGGTCGTAGCCAAACGACACCTGTTCAAGGGTCAGCTGACCGCGGAACTGAATCGGCCGACTACCGCGATATGGCTCTTCGTCGTCACGTTGCAGGAGCGCCACCAACCGGGCGAGGGACTCGTAGCCGCCGATCAGCACTGGCAGCGCTGTCAGCATCACATTCACTTGGCGCAGCAGCAGGGCCAACAGTGCGTAGAACGACAGCAACTGCCCGATCGTCATTGTGTTGCGCGCCACCGCGCTACCGCCGACCACGAGCACCACAACCCCGGCAGACGCCGCGACGGCGGCTTGCACGAGCTCATGCGAGTCTTGGCGCCACACCATCTCCCGTCCGGCTCGGCTGAGTTCACGAATTTCGGCCACGCGCCTGGCGATCACGTGGCGCTCAGTCCCGGATGCCTTCATCAGCGTGATTGCCCGCAGCGCCAGGTGGATCTGCGTGCTGAAAGTGTCGAATGCGCGCTGCCAGGCCCGGTAGCGAATCCGTACCTGCCGACCGAGCAACTTGCCGGTTGCGATCAGCACCGGCACGACGGCAAGCAGGACGATGAACAGAAACCAGTTGAGCACCAGCATCACCACTGACAAGCCTGTGGCGATGACTGCCGCCGGAAGCACCTCGGCGATCACCGAGCTGCTCATCACATCGAGGCGCTCGCTGTCCTGAACGATCGTCGACTGGAGCGTTCCCAGGCTCTGGCGGTCGAAATACGCACGCGGTAGCGTGAGCACCCGCGTGATCAGCGCCTCGCGGAGTTGTGCGATCAGGCGCTTGGTCATGACCAGCACCAGGTAGCGGATCAGCAGACCGACAGCGGAGCTGAGCAGATACAGCCCGAGGATCTCGGCACCCGCGAGCAGGATGGCGCTGGCGTCGTGCGCCGGGATCAGGTGGTCGAATACGTGCCGCACGATCAGCGCGGTGGGGATCAAAAGAAGGGTTTCGATCACCGAAAGGACGAGGCTCGCGATCAGCAGCGGTCCGGCGCCCCGCCACTGCTGGCGCAGCACGACCCAGGTTTGCGTCCTCATACGTTCCCCTGCGCTCGCCGTCGGTCAAGCGCTGCCTTCAGTAGCGCCGGATAGGCGCCCACGAGTTCTGAGTTCTGGCGCATGTAGTTGGTCGCATGCAGGCGGCGGCTCAGTACATGCTCGGGGAGGACCCGTTCAGATAGCCCCTGCGCACGCGCGCGGCCAAGCCAATCAAGCGCCTCGCCGACACGCAGCGTCGCGTCATATCCTCCAACCCGCTCGAATGTCGTGCGCTTGATCAGCATCGCGCCCGGCACGGTCCCGGGCCGCAAGGCGGAGTCGTCGCGCAGTCCCTTGCGTTCAGCCTCAGACAGCTCCGGGCTGATGAACTCGCGGACACCCCCGAAGACGATGTCAGGCTCTGGCGAAGCCGTGATCGCGTCCAGTTGAAGTGCGAGCTTCGAAGGCTCCCACAGATCATCGCTGTCAAGGAAGGCGAGGTACTGGCCGCGAGCCAGTTCCACCCCACGATTGCGCGCCACGCCGGCGCCCGCCGGTTCTTGCGACACGCACCGCACCGGATGGTTCTGTTCATAGGCACCGACAACTTCACGCGTGCTGTCGACGGAGCCGTCGTCGATCACAATCACCTCGACCGAGCAGCGCTGGGCAAGGACGCTGTCGATCGACTCGCCGATGTAGCGCTCGGCATCGCGAGCCGGGATCACGACACTGACCAGCGGTTGGGCATGGCGCTGACGCTCGACCGACGCCTTCAGCAGCCGGATCAGATTGGGACCAATCAACTCCCGGCGACGAGTCGTGTTGGACATGTGGTGGCGATAGCGCACGACCACCTGAGGGACGCGCTCCCATCTCAGGTGGGCGTCTTTGAATCGTGCGATCCAGTCCATATCCTCGCCGACCTCGTACGTCGGATCGAACTCACCGACCAGTTCGAATACCTGACGCCGCGTGACCATGCCGCCGAGCAGCGCGTGTTGGGGCGCGGCTTCCCAGGCCGACCGATACCCGGGAGGCTTACCGACACCGGGTTCCCTGAAGAACTCCATCATCCCGGACACGGCGTCCAAGTCTCGCTCCTGCAGATGATCGACGGTCTGCGCCAAGCTGCCCGGCGTGAACAAATCATCCGCATCAAGAAACGTGATCAGCTTCCCACTCGCGGCCTGCACTCCCGCGTTACGGGCTCGTGCGATCCCGCCATGCGGCACTCGCACCAGTGTCACCGGAAACGACTCAGCCACCCGAGCGCTTGAATCAGTCGAACCGTCGTCGACCACAACAACCTCAAGCGGGGAGTAGCCCTGCTCGAAGATCGATTCCAGTGCCGCCGCCAAGTACCGCTCGCAGTTGAACACTGGAACGATCACGCTGACCGATGGGTTGCTCATGACAGCGACCCGCGAAGCAGTTCACTGACCGCTTCTGCAGCGGCGGGCATACCGTCCCCGATCGTCAGCGAATAAGCCGGCAACCGCCGGGCAAGTGACGCGAGCGAAGCGAGGGCACGACCGCCATTGCTCGGCAGCTGGTAGATCGTTGTCGGCGCAAGCGCACGCAACGCGTCTCCGGCCGACGCTCGCCGCATTCGTGTGGGCGCGCCGGGCTCAACACTCGGCAACACGATCGCCCGGAGCGGCAGCACCGAGGCGAGCGAACCGGGGAACGCTTGGACCATATCGATCACCTGCTTCTCGCCGTCGCTGACGCTTGCCTGCAGCGAGCAACCCGTCGAGCCCAATAGCGCAAGGCTTCGATCGGTCAGCTTTGCAGTCGTGTAGAGACTGTGCGCCACCGGTTCGCCTGCGATTTCAACCAGCACGTAGTCGTCGCCGGCGTACCCCATTCCCGCCGCGGCGCAGACGACTGCTGTAGTCGACTTTCCCGACCCCCCAGCACCGGCAAGCAGCACCCCGCCGTCGTCAGAGTCCCCGACCGCGGCGGCGTGGACGAGCAGCCGGGTCGGCGACTCGAGCAACCAATGGAGGATCGTGCGCAGCGGAGCCGCCCGGTGCCACGGCGCGACCCGGCCGACACCGTCGACAGCTAGGAATGCGCGCCCTCGTGCGACGTCGAGCATCGACAGCATCCACGAGCCGCTATCGAACTGCGTCCGCAATCTGGCGTCGTTGAAGCCCCGCACCTCGCCACGCTCACGGACGTCCTCAGGCCGCCAACAAAATGCCGGTAGGGGGGCCCCGGAGTCGGCAGCATCGACTACGAACACGTCGAAGTCCGCACGATCCGCTGTCGGCGTGAGGCGGTGCGCAATCGCCGGCATGAGCGTGGCTCTCACGCGCTCGCCAGCGGTGTGAATCCGCAATGACGTGCCGGCGATGTCCAGTGACCACGTACATGCTCCGCCCGTCCTTTGAGCGGCCGCCTGAAACGTCCGGTCGAGGCTTTCGAGGTAGTCGAGCCCGGCGTGTCCGCTGTTACCAGCGCGGCTGAGCGCCGTCACGGCTCCTCACTCGACCGCTGTCGGCTTCCGGTGCGGCCAGCCGGTCGGGTCCGTCTCGTCAACCGGGTCCAGAAGCAGGAACCCCTGCATGTCGGTGAACTTCTCCAGCGGCGAGAGTGAGAGGGTCGGATCGGGATCACCGAGAGACACCTCATACCGTGGCGCTTGCTCGCCGTTGTTCAACTTGAACGGCACCAGCAACTGCTCCTGTACAAGCTCCTGGGCAAGCGAGCGAGTCGCCGCTTCGACCACTTCCGGGGCAGCGTCATAGCGTCGCGTTAGTTGATCGACTATCTCGGCGGTCGAGTGTCCGGCCTCAAGCAGACTCCAGATCTCGACCCCCGTACCGCGCAGGCTGTAGTAGTTGCCTGTCTCCAGCTGCACGAACAGGGTTTCGCCGTCGATCGTCTCATGAACGACACGCTCGTGATCCACCGTGAACTGTCCCGTGAGTTCCACCACCCTTGTCCTCCCGAACTGGTCAGTCAAGCCGCCCCACCCCTGCGAAGGAGCGGATCATAACAGCGCTCAGAAGCTGCGCGACCTGACTCCG
>Ga0302311_10007709_pt1 | contig 10928 bp, 7 predicted proteins | sample III_Palsa_N1_3_FD_200449 | JGI IMG/M metagenome (GOLD analysis project Ga0302311, IMG submission 200449) | Peat permafrost microbial communities from Stordalen Mire near Abisko, Sweden - III_Palsa_N1_3 | ecosystem: Environmental > Terrestrial > Soil > Palsa > Peat permafrost | place: Sweden...
GACGTGCGCTGCCGGTTCGCACACGACGGGTTCGCACAAGTCATTGCGGGTGCTGAGAAAGCCGCGCGTCGTAGGCTTTCACAATGACCGACGAGCGCGAGTTTCGTCCGCGGCCCGGGCGCATCCGTCACGGCGGCGGGCAGCACAGCCGCAGCTTCGTCGGCCAGGCCCTGGCGGCGAGCCGCAAGGCCGGAGGACCGGCGGCTTTTGGTGTTGGCAAGATCTCCCGCGCCAGCGTGTTCGGCCGCGGCCGGGCCCCCAGCCTGAACGCGTTGCGGCGGGTCGGCGGCCGGTCGCGTTGCGTGGTGATCAAAGCGCGGGTGGTCCGTCAGTCCAGCGGCGGCGCGCCGCTCGGCCTGCATGTGAACTACCTGCAGCGCGAAGGCGTCGACCGTGAGAACCAGCCCGGCCGGCTGTTCGACGACAAAGGCGAGGAGGTCGACGGCCGCGGCTTCACTGAGCGATGCGCCGGCGACCGCCACCATTTCCGCTTCATCATCTCGCCGGAGGACGCCGCCGAGCTCGCCGACCTGAAAGGGTTCACCCGCGACCTGATCGGCCAGGCCGAGGCGGACCTGGGGACCCACCTCGACTGGGTGGCGGTGGACCACTGGAACACCGCCCATCCCCACGTCCACGTGTTGGTCCGCGGCATGACGGCAGGGGGCCGCGACCTCGTCATCTCGCGGGACTACATCTCGGCGGGCCTGCGTGCGCGGGCGAGCCAACTCGTCACCCTCGAGCTCGGCCCGCGCACGGACCGGCAGATCCGCCGCAGCCTCGGGGCGGAGATCGAGGCCGAGCGCTGGACGAGGCTGGACCGGGCGCTGGCGCGCGATGCCGCCGGCGCCGGCGGCGTCGTCGACCTGAGGCCAGGTCTTGCGGATCGCGCGGACGACTTGCGGCGGCTGAAGCTTGCCAGGCTCGGCAAGCTCGAGCGCCTGGGCCTCGCGGCGCCTGCCGGCCGCGGACGGTGGCGGCTCTCGGCGCAGGCGGAGCCAACCCTGCACGCGCTGGCGCGTCGCGGCGACATCATCGCCCGCATTCATCGGTCGCTGGCGGACGGGCAGGTGGAGCGGGCGGCCGAGCGTTGGCGGCTCGAGGCTGAAGGCGAGGGGCCTTCAATTGTCGGCCGTCTGATGGGCCGGGGGCTCGACGACGAGCTCAAGGGATCGGCCTGGATCGTGGTGGATGGGATCGAGGGCCGCACCCACCACCTCAGCCTGCCGAGCCTCGAGGCGGCGAGCGATACGTCGCTCGTCGCCATCGTCGAAGCGCGCCGGCTGGATGGCCGGAAAGGACGCACGCTCGTGCTCGCGGTTCGGTCGGACCTGAGCCTCGACCGGCAGGTCGCGGCCGAGGGCGCCACCTGGCTGGACCGGCAGTTGGTCGGTCAGGCGGGCGCCGGTATCGCCGACGACGGCTTTGGCGCCGAGGTTCGGTCGGCGCTGGACCAGCGCACCGAGCAGCTCGAGAGACTCGGCCTTGCCCGACGCGCTGGCGGGCGTGTGCAGTTCGCCCCGAACCTGATCGAGACACTCCAGCGCCGCGAGGTGACGGCCACGGCCGCAAGGATCGCCGCCGAGACCGGCCTCGTGCACCGCCCGCCGGCCGAGGGCGACACAGTGTCCGGCATCATCCGGCGGCGCCTCGTCCTCGCTTCGGGCCGCTTCGCGATGATCGACGATGGCCTCGGCTTCAGCCTGGTCCCGTGGCGGGCGGAGCTGGAGCGCCGGCTGGGCCAACAGGTCTCCGGCGCCGCGTTGCCGGGCGGCCGGTTCGACTGGGCCCGCGGGCGCGGGCTTGGCCGGTGAACCCTCCTCTCAACAGTCAGCTCGCAGGATGATGACATGTCGGCCGGAAAGATCTTCTGGGGCCAGGTGCTCCTGGTTATCGGATTGGCCCTGGCCGGCGCCTGGGCTGCTACCGAGTGGACCGCCTGGCGACTGGCGTGGCAGGCGCAACTGGGTCCGCCCTGGCTCAGCATCCTGGGCTGGCGGGTCTATCCGCCGTGGGCCTTCTTCGGTTGGTGGCTGGTCTACGACGCCTATGCGCCGGGCATCTTCGTGCAGGGCGCGCTGATCGCGGTCTGCGGTGGCGCCCTGGCGATACTGGTCTCCATCGCGGTGTCGGTCTGGCGGGCGCGCGAGGCGCGCAGCGCCACGACCTACGGCTCTGCGCGCTGGGCGCACCGCGGCGAGGTCGCCAGGGCCGGCCTTCTCGGCCCAGATGGTGTCGTGCTGGGCCGCCTCGGCCCCGACTACCTGCGCCACGATGGGCCCGAGCACGTGCTGTGCTTTGCGCCGACCCGTAGTGGCAAGGGCGTCGGTCTGGTGGTTCCATCGCTGCTAACCTGGCCGGGATCGGCCATCGTCCACGACATCAAGGGCGAGAACTGGACCTTGACCGCGGGCTGGCGGGCGCGCTTCGGCCGGGTGTTGAAATTCGATCCGACCGATGCGGGGAGTTCGGCATACAACCCTCTGCTGGAGGTCCGCCGTGGCGATCGCGAGGTCCGCGACGTCCAGAACATTGCCGATATCCTAGTGGACCCGGAAGGGGCTCTGGAACGGCGCAGCCATTGGGAGAAGACCAGCCACGCCCTCCTGGTCGGCGTGATCCTGCACGTCCTCTATGCCGAAGCGGACAAGACCCTCGCCGGCGTCGCCGCGTTCCTGTCCGATCCCCGGCGGCCGATCGAGACGACGCTGCGCGCGATGATGACGACGCCGCACCTCGGCGAGCAGCCGCATCCGGTGGTCGCCTCGGCGGCGCGCGAGCTCCTCAACAAGAGCGAGAACGAGCGCTCGGGCGTCGTGTCGACTGCGATGAGCTTCCTCGGCCTCTATCGCGACCCCGTTGTTGCCCAAGTCACGCGCCGTTGCGACTGGCGGATCGCGGACCTGGTCGACGACGCGAGGCCCGCGAGCCTCTATCTGGTTGTGCCGCCCAGCGACATCAGCCGCACCAAGCCGCTGATCCGGCTGCTGCTCAATCAGATCGGCCGCCGGCTCACGGAGGATCTGGGGTCAGGTGGTCGCCACCGGGTGATGCTGATGCTCGACGAGTTCCCGGCGCTGGGGCGGCTCGACTTCTTCGAGTCCGCGCTTGCCTTCATGGCCGGCTATGGGCTGAAGGCCTTCTTGATCTCCCAGAGTTTGAACCAGATTGAAAAAGCATACGGGCCGAACAACGCCATCCTCGACAACTGTCATGTGCGGGTGAGCTTCGCGACCAACGACGAGCGCACCGCCAAGCGCGTGTCGGACGCGCTGGGCGCCGCCACCGAGCTGCGGGCGATGAAGAATTACGCCGGCCACCGCCTCAGCCCGTGGCTGGGCCATGTGATGATCAGCCGCCAGGAGACGGCGCGCCCGCTGCTGACGCCGGGCGAGGTAATGCAGCTGCCGGCGACCGACGAGATTGTAATGGTCGCGGGCTACCCGCCAATCCGCGCCAAGAAGGCGCGCTACTTCGAGGACGGCCGGCTGAAGCGGCGGATCGAAGCGCCGCCGGAGCCGGGCAGGGCGGGGCGCCAGCATCCGGCACAGGATGACTGGTCGAGGCGCCCGACTGTCGCGCCGGCGGCAGCAGAGTTGGCGCCAGGCGCGGTGAGGGAAGCTGGGGATGGCGGGCTGCGATGGGAAGCCGAGGTCGAACCGCCGGACCTGGCCGCGCGCGAAGCGGCGGAGGGCTCGGAAACCATCACGCCCGCGATCGGTCCGGAGATGGACGACGAGGCCGACGAGGTCTCCGCCTTGCAGGCGCGTTTCCGACGCGTGGCGCGCCAGGCGGCGCTCGATCCGGATGACGGGCTTGGGCTATGACCTATCACCTGTCGGTCTACCTGGAGGATGACCTTCACGCTGCACTGCAGGATTTCGCGACGCGGCGGGGCAAGTCTCTCTCGATCGTCGCGGCCGCGGCGATCGCCTCCTTCCTGTCGCCGGATGCGGTCGAACGCCAGGAAGCTGTCCTTGCCCGGCGGCTCGATCGGCTGAGCCGCCAGTGCGAACGGGTCGAACGGGACCTCGGTATTTCGGTCGAGATGCTGGCGCTCTTCGTCCGCTTCTGGCTGGCCGCAACCCCGCCGGTGCCGGAGACCGCCCAGGCCGCGGCGCGCGCGAAAGGGCGAGAGCGCTACGAGGGCTTCGTCGAGGCGCTGGGGCGACGTTTAGCGGCGGGCAAACTATTCACGCGCGAGCTTTCGCTCGATCTCACCGGCAGCGCCGAAGGCGGCGACACGTGAGTGAGCGCGCCGCTTGCATTGCGCCAATAGATCCCGTTGGATTCGGCGCCGAAAGCAGATGTTCGTGGCGGCAGTCGAGTCGAAGGCGACGAATGACCTCCGCGGACACGTGCAAATTTCAGTTTCGAGTGCACTGCCACCAGTGGAGACGATAGCGGGCACGAAATTGGCGCTGGACTCTGGTAGCCGCGCCCGCTCCTATTGTGCGCCAGCGGGGGAAGGCACGTGTGTCTGTAGTAGTCGGCAAGCTTTCTACCGGCGGTTTTCAGTCCGCGCTTCTCGACGCCGCCGACCAGGCGGTCATCATCACTGACGCGCAGCGCACGATCGTCTACTGGAATGCGGCGGCCGAACGCCTGTACGGCTGGACCGCCGAGGAGAGGCTGGGGCGCAACCTCCTTGGAGATACGGCTGCAGTCGCCGGCCCAGCGACCGAGGTTCTGGCGGGCGTGGAGCGGGGCGGCGCCTGGGCGGGCGAGTTCCCGGTCCCCCACAAAGATGGCGACATCGTACCCGCGTTCATCACCATGGCGCCTCTGCAAGGCCGAGGTGGCCGTTTGGACGGCGTGCTGGGCATTTCGTTCGACCGGTCCAAGGACCAGGCGACGCACGCCGGACGGGCGGCACTAGCTGCGAGCTTGGCGCGCAGGGTTGTCGAAGCCCACGCACGGCGTTTGAGACCGGCAGGGGTGTCACTCGCACGTACCGCGCGCGATGGCGTCGTCATGCTGGCAGTGGTGGCGGCCGCGACTTTGGTGCGAGCGGCGCTTGGCGCGCTGGCAACCGACGTTGCGCCGTTCGGGGCATATTATCTGGCTGTCCTTGCCGCCGCGCTGCTGGGCGGTTGGCGGCTTGGAGCGGTCGCGGTGGTCTTGGCCGCTGTGGTGGATCGCTATCTCTTCATCGTCCCGTTGCACAGCTTGGTTTCGCCCGGACCCGCCGGCGCGGTCGGTCTACTCGTGTTTCTCGTGGCCGCCACGGGGATGGTGGTGGGGGTGGAATACACGCGCCGGCTCGTGATCGGGCTTCAATCTAGCCGCCATGACCTTGCGGAGCGCACCGTCAACTACGACAGCTTGTTCGGCGCCATGTCCGAGGGCTTCGCGCTCTGCGAGGCGATCTGGGACAAGGATGGCCGGCTGTCCGACTACACGGTGTCGGAGCTTAACCCAGCGCTGGCGCGGATGCTGGGTGTCGGCGCCGAAGCGATTGGCTCGAAGCTGAGTGACACGTCGGACGATCGCGCAGCCTGGCTGTCGATCTGTGACCGGGTGCTTAAGACCGGAACGCCCGAGAGCTTCGAGTTCCACAATCCAGCAACCGGGCGCTGGCATGAGATCCACATCAACCGTGTCACCGAAAGCCGGATTGGCCAGCTCTTCTTCGACATCACCGAGCGCAAGACGGCCGAGATCCGGCAAGGCGAGCTTTTCGACGAGCTAAACCACCGGGTGAAGAACAACCTGATGATGGTGGCGGGCTTGCTCCAAATGCAGGCAAGAAGCGCTACGCCAGAGGCGCGGGAACAGTTGCTGAAGGCGGTGGACCGTGTCCAGAGCATCGCTCAGGTGCACGGGGCGCTCTACCACGGCTCTCAGCGGCACGCCGTCGACTTCGGCGCCTATCTCCAGGACCTGTGCGCCAGCCTGTCCCAGTCTCTCATCAGCGACGACCGGGTGACTCTGGAGGTCGAGGCCGAGCCGGCCATGCTGTCGGTCGATACCGCGATCCCGCTAGGCATGGTGGTCAACGAGTTGGTCACCAATGCGGTCAAGTACGCCTATCCCGAGCCAGCGACTGGCGTGATCACGGTTCGCTTCGGCCGGCAGGAAGGCGGCTTTGTTCTCACCGTCGGCGACAGCGGTCAGGGCCTGCCGGGCAACATCGAGAGCCGTCCAGGCTCGTTGGGCATGAAGCTGATTAATTCGCTCGTGGCCCAGGTCGGCGGCGGTCTCAGCGTCAGCCATCACCCTGGCGCAACCTTCGAGATCATGCTTCCCGATGCCGCCTCAAACTGAGCCAGAGGAGCAGAAGCTCCGCTGAGCGCGAGGAACGAACGGCAGGGCGAAGACGCTGGAACCGGAGGCGCGCCTCCTCAAGCTCAACTCTGACGCCTCACCCGCCGCGGCCAGCGCACTCGGCGTATCGGGCATACCGGCGTTGTTCCTGATCCGCGACGGGCGGATCATCGCCAAGACCGCCGTCGCCATGCCGGCCAGCCAAATCATCAGCTGGACAAAGCTGGCGTTGGCGCAGGCAGCTCAGCGGTTCGTGACAGGCCCAATCGGGCCGTCTCTGGTTAGGTGCGCGCCCAGCACGGACGACTTTGCCCGCAACGGTGTCTTTTAATCGTGTGCCAGTTTGATCGTCACACCGGACGCACCGAGCGTGAGCTTCAGACCCGCCGTCGTGGCGTGCGCCCGAATTTCGACGCCTTTGCCGTTGGTCATATCGACGCCCCCGCCACCAGCGCCAGCGGTTGCGCCGGCCTCGGCGGCTGCGTAGGTGCCCTCAATGTCGGCGAGGCTGTTCACGTGAAGGACATCGCCGTCTAGGTCATAGCTGTTGGCGCCGATGGTCCCGACCTGGAGTCCGCTCACATCGATCGGGTACCGCTTGCCCTGAAAATTGACGTAGCCGTGCGCGCCACCCACACCGACGATAAACCCGACTGAGCCCCCGTGGATGTGGATTGTCGCGTCGGGGTCCTGCGCGAGCGCAGGCGCAAACAACGCGCCCGCCAAGACAATCCCAGCGACGCCGCGAAACACCGTTTTCATGAGATCCTCCTCCACCAAGTTCAGTTTGAGAACGAATCGTGGAGGCAAAAGGTTTCGCGCCCCCGGGGGATCGGAGTGCTGTATCAGGCGTGCCGATGAAATTGGATCCCGAGAACTCCCTTCGGTCTATCGGAGGCCGACGCCGTCGTCATCGGCCGTGCCTATGCCGTTCAGCCGGTCGCCGCTGTTCAAAGCGAGTACTCGATTTGGCTAACCGCGTGCTGGGGTCCTAAGCTCAGTCGCCGCGACGGCGCTGCGTCAGTTCTTGAACTTCAAAGCAGGTGATAGCAGCCAGCGCCCTGGCTGGGACGGGCTGGTATCGGCAACCGGTTCACCAGGCCACATCGTCGCCGCAGGAACGCGCCAGAACCGCACCTAGAGTTACCGTTCATGGCGGACGCTCAGGAGGAATAGGGCATGCTGCCGGAACCGGGCGAGCAAGAACGCGGTGAAATCATCCGCCGTCTTGAGCGCGAGTACCAGAAAGCGGAGGCAAAGCTTCGTAAGGCCAGCCACGACCATTCGATGGCGCGCGCGGACAAGCACAATGCGGAGGCGCGCCTTTTCCGCGCGCAATCTCCGCCGGATGCCAACAACTTCTGCCTTCTGTGCTGGGTCACTCATCAGCGGCTAAGTTACCTGCGGCCCGTACCAAGCCCAGAGCCCCGCCTGGTCGATCAGTGGAGGTGCCAGGCCGACGACTGCGGCCACATTGAAGATCGAAGGACCGGGATCAGGTGAACGGAACAACGCGCCGGCGATTGCGAACAAAACGAGAAACTGAGATCGTCGCCGCTTCTGTCCGGGTTGAGTCGCTTTGTTCCGATGGTCTTCGCCTACCTCGACACCTTGAACCCGGAGCAGCGTCGTGCCGTCGAACACGGCGTGGAGGCGGGCAGCGCGCCCGCGGCTGAACCGCTGCTGATCATCGCCGGCGCCGGCTCGGGCAAGACCAACACCCTGGCTCACCGCGTGGCGCATCTGATCGTCAACGGCGCCGATCCGCGGCGAATCCTGCTGATGACCTTTTCGCGCCGCGCCGCCAGCGAGATGACCCGGCGGGTCGAACGCATCGGCCGGCGGGTGATGGGCCACAAGGCCGCGGTGCTGACAGACTCCATGGCCTGGGCCGGGACCTTCCATGGCATCGGCGCGCGGCTGCTGCGCGAGATCGCCGACCAGATCGGCCTCGACCCCGCCTTCACGATCCATGACCGCGAGGACGCCGCGGACCTGATGAACCTGCTGCGCCACGAGCTTGGCTATTCCAAGCTCGACAGCCGGTTTCCAGCCAAGGCCACGTGTCTCGCGATCTACTCTCGGTGCGTGAACGCCCAGGCGCCGCTGGACGAGGTCCTGGCGTCGGTCTTCCCGTGGTGCCGAGCGTGGGTCGTCGAACTCAAGGCGCTGTTCGGCGGCTACGTCGAGGCCAAGCAGAGCCAGAACGTGCTCGATTACGACGATTTGCTGCTCTACTGGGCCCAGGCCGTGACCGACCCCCAGTTAGCCGCCGAGATCGGCGGGCGCTTTGACCATGTGCTGGTCGATGAGTACCAGGACACCAACCGCCTGCAGGCCTCGATCCTGCTGGCGCTGAAGCCCGACGGCCGCGGCCTGACCGTGGTCGGGGACGACGCCCAGTCGATCTATGCGTTCCGGGCGGCGACAGTGCGCAACATTCTGGATTTCCCGGATCAGTTCTCGCCGCCGGCGACGGTGATGACGCTCGACCGGAACTATCGGTCCACCCAGCCGATCCTGACGGCCGCCAACGCGGTGATCGACCTGGCGGCCGAGCGCTTCACCAAAAACCTCTGGACCGAGCGGCAGTCCGATGGCCCGCCGCGGCTGGTGACTGTGCGCAGCGAGACCGACCAGGCGCGCTATGTGATCGAGCAGGTGCTGGAGCGCCGCGAAGCCGGCACGGCCCTGAAGCAGCAGGCCGTGCTGTTCCGCGCCTCACACCACAGCAGCGCGCTCGAGGTGGAGCTGACCCGCTGCAACATTCCCTACGTGAAGTTCGGCGGCCTGAAGTTCCTCGACGCCGCCCACGTCAAGGACGTCATGGCGCTGCTCCGCTTCGTCGAGAACCCGCGTGATCGCGTGGTCGGATTCCGGGTAATGCAGCTGCTCCCCGGCGTCGGGCCGGTTTCGGCGCAGCGGGTCCTGGATCACATCGCGTCCAGCGCATCTCCGATCGTCGCCCTACCGTCTGCGCCGGCGCCGGCGCGGGTCGGCGCCGATTGGAAAGGCTTCGTCGACCTTGTCGCCGACCTCGCTAGGGGCGATCTAAGCTGGCCAGCCGAACTGGAGCGGGCTCGACAGTGGTACGAGCCGCACCTGGATCGCATCCATGAGGATGGCGAGATACGCCTCGGTGACTTGCTGCAATTGGAGCAGATCGCAGCCGGCTATCCTTCGCGCGAGCGGTTCCTGACCGAGCTGACGCTGGACCCGCCCGACGCCACCTCCGACCAGTCCGGCGTGCCGTTGCTGGACGAGGACTATCTGATCCTTTCGACCATCCATTCGGCCAAGGGGCAGGAATGGACCTCTGTTTTCGTGTTGAACGCAGTCGACGGTTGCCTGCCGTCTGACCTCGGCACCGGCGCCACTGCCGAGATCGAGGAGGAGCGCCGGTTACTCTATGTGGCGATGACTCGGGCCAAGGACGATCTGCACATCATGCTGCCTCAGCGCTTCTTCGTGCACGGCCAGCAGGCGATGGGCGACCGCCACGTCTACGCTTCGCGGACCCGGTTCATCCCGAAAGGGCTGCTCGATCTCTTCGAGAAGACATCTTGGCCGCTCGCGGAGCCGGCGACGGCGGCGGTCGGCCCAGCTCAGCCGCCACGCGTCGATGTCGCTGAGCGGCTGCGCGGGATGTGGCGCTGACGCCGGTGGGCGAAGCGCTCCGCAAAATCATTCACGTCGACATGGACGCCTTTTACGCGTCCGTCGAACAGCGGGACAATCCCGACCTTCGGGGCAAGCCGGTCGCGGTGGGCCACGGCGCCCGCAGAGGCGTGGTCGCGGCGGCAAGTTACGAGGCACGGCAGTTCGGGGTCCACTCGGCGCTGCCGTCCGTGACGGCGTTGCGTAAATGCCCGGAGCTAATTTTCGTGCCGCCACGCTTCGAGGTTTATCGGGCGATCTCCGGTCAGGTTCAGGCGGTCTTCGCCGAGTTCACTGACCTGATCGAGCCGCTGTCGCTGGATGAGGCCTATCTCGACGTCACCGCCAACAAGGCGGCTCTTCCGACGGCCTGGCTGACCGCCAAGGCGATCCGCGCCCGGATACTGGAGGAGACCGGCCTGACCGCTTCGGCTGGCGTCTCCTACAACAAGTTCCTGGCCAAACTCGCCTCCAGCCAGCGCAAGCCGAACGGTCAATTCGCGATCATGCCGGAGGAAGGCGCGGCGTTCATCGAAACCTTGCCGATCACCAAGTTTCACGGCGTCGGCCCGGCGACGGCTGCGCGAATGCATGCCGCTGGGATTCAAACCGGCGCCGACCTAAGGGCGTGGTCGCTGCAGGACCTGCAGCAGCGCTTCGGCAAGGCCGGCGGCTGGTACCACGCTATCGCCCGCGGCGAAGATCATCGGGCGGTGGATCCCAACCGGGAGCGGAAGTCATCGGGCTCGGAGACCACGTTCGGGGAAGATCTGGTCGATCCGGCTCGCATTGAAGAAGGCGTGCTCGCCATGGCCGATGATGTCTGGGCCTGGTGCGAGAAGACTGGAGCGCGCGCCCGCACCGTCACCGTGAAGATCAAGTGGGCCGATTTCCAACAGTCGACGCGGAGTCATTCATTGGCGAGCCCCCTCGGCAGCAGGTCTGCGCTGCATGAGGCCAGCCTCGGCTTGATCCGATCAGTGTTTCCACCGCCAAAGGGCATT
>Ga0302311_10007713_pt1 | contig 10923 bp, 8 predicted proteins | sample III_Palsa_N1_3_FD_200449 | JGI IMG/M metagenome (GOLD analysis project Ga0302311, IMG submission 200449) | Peat permafrost microbial communities from Stordalen Mire near Abisko, Sweden - III_Palsa_N1_3 | ecosystem: Environmental > Terrestrial > Soil > Palsa > Peat permafrost | place: Sweden...
CTCAGGCCACCACCGTGATTGATGATCACGTGCAGTCCGTACCCGGTCGCCGACACGATGACCGTCACGACACCGGGGAGAGTCGCCATCACGGGCGTACCGCGGGCTGCCGCGAGGTCGATTCCCGAATGCCAATGCCCGCCGGGGCACGCCAGGTCGATCGGCTCGAACGAGAAGCTCGTACATCCGAAGCCCTGCGATATCCACGAGTGTGTCAGTGGTTTGACGAACGTGACACCCGCGGTGTCACTGACCGCCGCCGCGCTCGCGAGCGCCGTGCCGCCGCCGAGTCCGAGTGCCACGACCGCCGTGACCACCGCGAAAGCGCGAATCACAAGGCCGTCCGATGGCGCACGACGTGCGCCGGCATCAGTGCCTTGTGCATGGAGCGCCGCGCATGGCGCACCGCGGTGTGAGCACCGGTCTCGACGTGGGTCGCCGCGTGCAGCGTTCCCGGAACCTTGAGGACGATCCAGAGTATCGCGAGTGCGAACAGGCTCTCAGCGATACCGCTGCCGCTCCCGAAGCCCACCGCCATCGCAACGCGCAGGATGATCAACTGGACGGCCTGCATGAAGACCGCCACCATGAAGAGTCGCAGCCACGTCGACGCGTACCGCCGCGTGTCCGGAAGCACCGAGCATAGCGCCGCAAGTGGTGCCATCACGACGAGGATGTCGAGCATCGCGGTGCGAACGACGTACGAGAGCACGAGGATCACCACCGCCACGACAACGCCGATTGCGAAGAGCGCGTGGAAGAGGTCCTGCGATCCCTGGATGATCGACACCGTCGCAGCGCTCATCGACCCTGACCAGGGCAGCGTGTCGATGGTCAACGGACCGCCGAGCGATTGAACCACGCCGCCGATCGCGTTGTTGAGGTCGACGGCCATCTGGATGAAGTAGATCGATCCGTGGACCATCACGAGCGCCGCCATCACCCGCGGGATCACGACGTGCAGCGCGTAGCGGGCCTGGCTCGAGCGCTCGAAGATGCTCCGGAGCGAGGCATACAACAGCACGGCGCCGACGAGCACGTCGGCCACCAGTGCCAGCGATCCGTTGAGGCGCGCGATCGCCGGGTTCGCTGTCAGCGGACGGATCCCGGATGCCGTCGGGTCGACGGTGGTGAACAGATAGCGGCTCAGCTCGGAGTCGAGGTCAACGCGAGCCATCGCGATGAAGTGCGAGAGCACGCCGGTCAACAGTTGCAGGATCGTGCCGAGGGGATCGCGGATCCCCTGGATGATCCCCGGAAGCGACTGCATCGGCCGCGCTCAGTGAATCGTCGCTGGGACGCTGGCGATGAGCGCGTGCGTCAGTGTGCCGGCGACCTCGACGCCGATGGTGCCGAACACGATGCGCCCGATCCACTTCTTCGCCTGGGCGACGCTGGATGGGTCGACCGCGACGATCTTGTACATGAAGGCGATGAGAAATGCGAGCGCACCGACGCTGGCGAGCAGCCCCTGCGCGATGAGGATCCAGTTGTCGATGAGCGCCTTGAGTTGATCCATGTTGGGCGACCTCCGATACGTGTCAATCGATGGTCGGTCGCCCCTCCGGCCGTCCCGGGTGAGCACCCGGACAGTCAGCAGACTATACGGATTTGTGTATATCTGTCAAGTGACGACGGCTCGATCGGGTGGCTCCAGGACCGGCGGGCAGCCGTCGCTCAACGGCGACAGCTCGCTCTTTTCCTGATCCCCGCCCAGCCTCCCTACTCGCTGGAACTTGTACTAATCTCGCATTGACGAGCAAACACTGACGAGGAGAAGGCCGTGGCCAGTGAGAAGAGCCGGGGAGCCCCGAAGCGCAACGCGAAGAAGCCGAAGGCGGCGGCAATCGCCAAGGCGGCGAAGAAGGCTGCCGCTCAGACCGCAGCGCAGTCGCCAGCCGAGCGCTGACCTCCTCCGAGGTGACTCGCCCGCGCTAGCTGAGTTCGGCGGCCATCGAGCGCTTGCGGAGCTTGTTGCGCTCGTCCGCGTTGAGCACGCGTTTGCGCATGCGGATGCCGACCGGCGTGACCTCCACCAACTCGTCGTCGATGATGAAGTCCAGGCACTCCTCGAGCGACATCTTCCGCGGCGGCACAAGGCGGATGGTCATGTCTTCGGTGGATGACCGGATGTTGGTCTTCTGCTTCTGCTTGGTGACGTTGAGGTGGATGTCCCCCGGTCGGCGGTTGAGCCCGACGATCATTCCCTCATAGACGGGGGTCCCCGGCGCGATCAGCGGCTGACCTCGCTCCTGCAGCGTCACGAGCCCATATGCGACGGCCGTTCCCGGTTGACTCGCGGTCAGGACGCCGCCGCGCGTTGTCGTCGGCAGAGCCCAGGTGTGCTCCCAGCCGAGCAGTCGCGTTGCCATCACCCCGGTGCCGCGCGTGAGCGTGAGGATCTGGCTGCGCAAGCCGATCAGCGCGCGCGTCGGCGCGTGGTACGTGAGGCGGACACCGCCGCCGGCGTCGGTGCGCATCGCGGTCATCTTCGCGCCGCGCGTTCCGAGCGCATCGGTGATCGCTCCGACGACATCCGCTGAGCAGTCGATGACGCAGTCCTCGACAGGTTCCACGCGCTCGCCGTCGACCTCCTTGGTGATGACCGCGGGTCGCGAAACCTCGAACTCGTAGCCTTCGCGGCGCATCGTCTCGATGAGGATCGCGAGGTGCAATTCCCCGCGACCGCTCACATCGAAGATGTCGGCGGTCGGCCCGTCCTCCACCCGCAATGCCACATTGGTGAGCAACTCGCGTTCGAGCCGCGCCCGCAACTGTCGCGAGGTGCTGCTGACCGTCGCCTCGCGGCCGGCCAGCGGTGACTGATTGACGCAGAACTGCATCCGCAGCGTCGGCTCGCCGATTTCCAGCCGTGGCAATGCCTCGGGCTGCTCGGCGTCGGCAATCGTGTCGCCGATTGCGACGGCCGCGATCCCCGACAGATACACGATCTCGCCCGCGGACGCGGACTCCACTGAGAGGCGCTGCAGTGCCTCGACGGTGAGCACCGTCGCGATCCGCTCGACCTTCCCGGCACCCGTTGCGGTGCAGCAGACGACGCTCTGGCCCGGATGCACGGAGCCTCGCTGAATCTTGCCCAACGCGAGCCGGCCGCTCCAGTTGTCGTGATCGAGGTTGCTGACCAGCATCTGCAACGGGCCGTCGTCCGCGCGCGGCGGCGGCACGTGCTCGATGATCGCGTCGAGCAAGGGCTCGAGCGTCACGCCCGCGTGGGTCAGGTCCGACGTTGCCGTGCCCTCACGTGCATTGGTGTACAGGACCGGCGCGTCCAACTGCCAGGACTCCTTGGCCAGCTCGAGGAGCAGGTCGGGGGTGGCTGCGACAGTCTCGGCAGGCTGGGCATTGGTGCGGTCGATCTTGTTGACGACGATGATCGGCTGCAGGCCGAGCGCCATCGCCTGGCGGAGCACGACCCGCGTCTGGGGCATTGGACCTTCGGCGGCGTCGACCAGCAACAGGCAGCCGTCGGCCATCCCCAGGACCCGCTCGACCTCACCGCCGAAGTCGGCGTGACCGGGCGTGTCGATGATGTTGAGCTTGACGCCGTTGTATCGGACCGAGGTGGTCTTGGCGAGGATCGTGATCCCCTTCTCGCGCTCGAGATCGTTCGAATCCATGATCAGCTCGCCGACCTGCTCGTGGGCCGCGAAGACGCGCGATTGCTTCAGCAGCGCGTCCACGAGGGTGGTCTTGCCGTGGTCGACGTGCGCGATGATCGCGACGTTGCGGAGGTCTGAGCGGCGCTGTTCGCCCGGGACGAGAGGAGGTGGCACCTCCCGATTCTGACCGCCTTGGGTTCATCGTCCGCCCGTGACCCAGCGCAGGAACTGCTGAATGCGGGTCGCCAGCGCCGTTTCGAGATCCTGAATCAGCGAATACTGACCGGTCGCCGTCGCGGCGGTATTGGTGTTCAACTGCTTGAACAGACCAGACAGTGGGGTGGTCAGGCCTCCGAGCGGGTTCGTGTCCACCTCGGGTGCGGCGCTGGCCACGGGCAGCGCCGGACCGGCTCCGGGCGTCGCTGTCGCCGTTGCCGGCGGAGCCCAGCTGATATAGCGACCAGGGGACGGAGCCTGCGCGCCGGCATGGACGGCGAAAGCCACCACCCCGACGGCCGCAGCCGCACCGATCAACACGCGAACGCGGTGAGCGCCGAGCATGGGGTACCTCCAAAGTTCGAGCTTTGACGGTCGCCCCTCCGGCCGTGCCGGCGGATCCCGGCTCGACAAAGTATACGGATCTGTGTATATCGCGGTCCCCGTGGTGTCGGTCCTCGCGACCGGTTCCGCAGCACACGCAGACGCCTATATTCATCCCGTGAATGTGGCGAGGACACGCATGCTCTACGCCTTTGCCGCCATCGTTGGGATCCTCCTCGGCCTTGCAACGGCACAGGTCAGCGATTCGTGCGGCAGTTCGTGCACCAGGCCCCATTTCCCCTTCTGGCAAAGCGGCCTGATCGGGCTCGCGTGTGGGGTCGCAGTCCTCGTGGCGTGCGCGCTGCTCGACGAGGAATTCGTCCCGGTCACCCGCCAATGGCTCCGCGCGCTGAGGCGCCGCCGGTCCGGGGACGGGCGCAAGCGGCAGGCGAGCTGAGGGTGCTCAGCGGTCCCGCCGCATAAACTCCGCAGCGATGAGACGGCTCGCTCGCAGGCTCGCGTTGTTCCAGATGGCCGCACTCGTGCTCCTCGGCGTGGGCCTGGCATCATGCGGCTATCCGACCGCCCCGGAGTGCGGGATGCCGGACCCCGCTCACACCGCGGCGATCTCGGCCGACCCGGCGGTTGCCTGCTTCCTGACTGCCGCAAAGCACTGCAAGGAGATGGAGCTGGACGTCCTCGGCGACGGCTACGAGAACTCGGTGGACGAGCATTTCATCATCACGCCCAGCGATCACTGCAGGATCGACGACTACGTCGTCTACGACTACAACAGCGTCCAGACCACAGCGCTCGACTGGCAGTGCACGAGCTTCGCCCAGTTACCCGACTGGGGACTGGTGTTGACCGGCTGTACGCCGGCGGTCGGTTGCTACTCCGAGCTGGGCGCTCCGGTGATCGATCCTCCGGCGGTCGCGCCGTCGCTGCCACCCGAGGCCACACCCACCCCCGGCCCGGCATCCATCGCCACGCCGGCGCCGGATGGATCGCCCGCGATCAACGGCCGTCCACACTGCTAAAAGAGCGAAGGTGAGACGATTCAAGAGTGGCTGACCCTGTTTCGCTGACCCTCCCGGCAATGGGTGAGTCCGTTTCGGAGGGAATCGTCTCCCGCTGGCTCAAGGCCGTCGGCGACAGCGTTGACGAGGGCGAGCCGCTCGTCGAGGTCACCACCGACAAGGTCGACGTCGAGGTTCCCGCGCCCGCGAGCGGGCGATTGACCGAGATCGTGGCCGCCGAGGGCGAGACGGTCGCGGTCGGCGCAACCCTCGCTGTCATCGCGCCAGGCCCGCCTGCCGCGCCCGAGGCCACGCCGAAAGCCGAAGAGCCGGCCGCGGCAGCTCCGCTGCCTCCTCCAGAGCCCCCCGCGGCGGACGCTGCACCCGCTCCCGAAGAGTCAGGCTCGGAGAACGCGCCGCGAGCGCCAACGCCGCTCGGTGACGTCGCGCCCTCTGTGCCAACTCGAGAACCCGTGGCACCGGAAGCGCCTCCGGCCCAGCAACCGAACGCCATGTCTGACGGCTCGGATGTCGAGGCGGCACCACTCGCCCGCCGCGCGGCCGCCAGGAACGGCGTCGATTTGCACGCGGTGCACGGATCCGGCCCGGGTGGCATCGTCACCAAGGGCGACGTGCTGGCGGTGAAGACCGGTGGTGGACCACGACACGACCAGACGGTTCGCGTCACCGACGGCGAGCACGCCGATCCAATCAAGGGCTCGGCCGCGGCGCTCGTCGACTACATGGAGCGCAGCCGGGACATCCCGACGGCAACATCGTTCCGCACCATCGGCGTCGACGTCCTCGACAGCCGCCGGCGCCAGTTGAACCAGGCGCTCGCCGCGGGCGGCAACGGGGGCAAAGTGTCCTTCACCCATCTGATCGGCTACGCGATCGCCCGTGCCGCGGGTGCAAGCCCCTCCATGACCGCGCACTTCGCACGCACTGATGACGGCAAGCCGGCTCGGGTCGCAGGGCTTGCACACCTCGGGCTCGCGGTGGACAGCGTTCGAAAGGACGGGACGCGCTCACTGGTCGTCCCGGTGATCCGCGACGCCGCGGAGCTGCCGTTCAAGGAGTTCCGCGACGAGTATGAGCGGCTCATCGAACGCGCTCGCACCAACACGCTCACCGCGGATGAGCTCCAGGGCGCGACGCTCACGCTGACCAATCCCGGCGGCATCGGCACCATCGCCTCTGTTCCCCGACTCATGCCCGGCCAGGGAACCATCGTCGCAGTGGGTGCGATCGGCTATCCCGCCGAATGGCGAGGGGTACCCGAGACGAGCATCCGCGACCTCGGCGTCGGCAAGGTCATGACCATGACCAGCACCTATGACCACCGGGTGATTCAGGGCGCGGAGTCAGGCGAGTTCCTTGGTCGCATCGAATCCCTGCTCGCCGGCGCCGGTGGATTCTACGAACAGGTTTTTGCCAGTCTTGGCGTGATCATGCCGGCGCTCGACGTGGCGACGGTGGGCGCGGTGGTGCAGTCACCGGCAGCGTTTGCGGCCGCGCCGGCCGCGGAGGGTGCACCCGACCGCGTGCTGCTCGGTGCGATGCAGGCGGCGACATCACTCGTCAAAGCGCACCGCACCCACGGTCACCTCGGCGCCCACCTGGATCCCCTCGGCTCGCCGCCGATCGGCGATCCGGCCATGGACCCCTCGACCTACGGTCTGACCGAGGAGGTGATGGAGCAGATCCCCGCCGACCTCCTCCGCGTCTACGTCCCCGGTCGCAACCTCGCCGAAGTGCTCCCGAATCTGCGCGCAACGTACTGCAGCACCATCGCCTTCGAGATCGAGCACATCTCGAGCCACGAGCAACGCGTGTGGCTGCGTGAGCACATCGAGTCCGGCAAGTACCGGCCCACGCTGACCGTCGAGGACCGGCTCCGCCTCCTCGAACGGCTCACCAGGGTGGACGCGATGGAGCGGTACCAGCGCGCGGCGTTCCTCGGACAGAAGACGTTCTCTCTTGAAGGCCTCGATGCGCTCGTGCCGATGCTCGAGACGCTGATGAGCCGGGTCGCCGACGATGGCATCGGCGAGGTCGTCATGGGGATGTCCCACCGCGGCCGGCTCGCTGTGGTCGCGCATGTCGCCAACCACTCGTACAAGTCGATTCTCAACGCGTTCGAACTCGCGTCCGCACGCAGGGCGATCGGCGGCTTCGGATCGACCGGCGACGTGAAATATCACATCGGCGCAACCGGCACATACCACACCGAGTCCGGCAAGGTGATTCTCGTTCGGCTGCTGCCGAATCCGAGCCACCTGGAGGCGATCGATCCCGTGGTGGAAGGGTGGTGTCGCGCCGCGCAGACGCAGCGGCGCGCGACGACCCTGCACCTCGACCCGATGGCGGCACTCCCCGTGCTGATCCACGGCGACGCGGCCTTTGCGGGACAGGGCGTTGTGCAGGAGGTCCTCAACTTTCAGTCGCTCCCGGGATACACCACGGGCGGCACCGTGCACTTCATCGCCGACAACCAGGTCGGCTTCACCACCGACCCGCAGGAGGGGAGGTCGACACGGTACGCGTCAGACCTCGCCAAGGGGTTCGACATTCCCATCGTGCATGTCAACGCGGACGACGTCGAAGCGTGCCTGGCCGCGATCACCTTCGCATACGACTACCGGCGCGCATACCGTCGCGACGTGATGGTGCACCTGATCGGCTACCGACGCTTCGGCCACAACGAGGCGGACGAGCCCGCATACACACAGCCGCTCATGTACTTGAAGATCCGCCAGCACCCCACCGTGCGCGAGCTGTTTGCGGCACAGCTCGTGGCGGATGGTCTGATCCGGCCGGACGAGGTCGAGGCGCAGGCCAAGGCCATGTACGGGCGCATCGCCGATGCGCACAAGCAGGTCAAGGAGAATCTCGCCGCCGAGCTCGATGACCTCACCCACGAGCAGGTCGTCGAAGAGCCGGACGACGCGACCATGCGAACGGCCGTGTCGGGCCGCCATCTCGCCGAGCTCAACAACCAGCTGCTCACGTTCCCCAAGCACTTCACCCCGAACACCAAGCTGCTCCGCCAGATGGAGCGGCGCAAGTCGGCGATCCTCGAGGGCGCCATCGACTGGGGCACTGCGGAGGCGCTCGCGTTCGCGTCGCTCATCACGCAGGGGCATCCGATCCGGCTCACCGGACAGGACACCGTCCGCGGCACCTTCAGCCACCGTCACCTCGCGTTCCACGACGAGCGCAACGGCGAGGTGTTCATCCCGATGCAGCACCTCACCGACGCGCAGGCGACGTTCGAAGTGCTCAACAGCCCCTTGAGCGAGGTCGGTTGCCTTGGCTTCGAGTACGGCTACAGCGCCGCGGACCCGGAGACGCTGGTCATCTGGGAAGCGCAGTACGGCGACTTCTTCAACAACGCCGAGATGGTCGTCGACCAGTTCGTCTCATCGGCCCGGGCCAAATGGGGCCAGCATTCGCGGTTGACCATGCTCCTCCCACATGGCTATGAGGGGAGCGGCCCGGAGCACTCGAGCGCGCGGATCGAGCGCTTCCTGCAACTCTGCGCCAACGACAACATGCGCCTGGCCAACTGCACGACGCCCGCGCAGTACTTCCATCTGCTGCGCAGTCAGGGACTGCTCAACGACCCGCGGCCACTGATTGTGTTCACGCCGAAAAGCCTGCTCCGCCTCAAGGAATCGACCTCCAGGCTCGCCGACCTCAGCACCGGAAAGTTCCAGCCGGTCATCGATGATCCCACCGGTCCGGAGCGCCGCGATGAGGTGCGTTCGCTGCTCCTCTGTTCCGGCCGGATCTATTACGAGTTGAGCCTGTCGCCGCAACGCGCTGAAACCGCCGACGTCGCCATCGCGCGCATCGAGCAGTTGTATCCGCTCCCCATCGACGCGATGCTCGCGCTGGTGGACTCGTATCCGAATCTCGAGCGTCTGTACTGGGTGCAGGAAGAGCCGCAGAACATGGGTGCGTGGGGGAGTCTCGAGCGCGCGCTCGGCGTGGCGCGACCGTCCCACATTCAGTGGGGATATATCGGCAGGTCGCGTCGTGCCAGTCCTTCGGAGGGGTACGCGGGCTCGCATCAGCTCGAAGAGGAGCGCATCGTCTCCGAGGCCTTTGCCACGTCACGCCGCGGCCGCAACGGCGCCGTCGCGGCCGTCTCTGTCACGACGCCCGCGACGGCATGAGTCAGCGCGTCGTGGTGCTCGGCGGTGGGCCCGCCGGCGATGTCGCCGCTCTGCGCGCCTCGCAATTGGGCGCTGATGTCACCCTGATCGAGCGCGCGGAGCTGGGCGGAACCTGCCTCAACTGGGGCTGCATTCCCACCAAATCCCTGCTCGCGGGAGCTGATCTGCTGCGCAAGATCCGCGATGCGGCGTCGTTCGGCATTCGCGTCGCCGAGCCCGAGGTCGACTTCCCGAGAATGATGGAGCGCAAGGAGGAGATCGTCCTCACCATGCGCAAGGGCGTTGAGGCGGCGTGCAAGCGTCGCGGCGTGCGTGTCGTCCGCGCGCAGGGCGTGGTGGACGGCGACGCGGTCGTCACCGGTGATGACCGCCACGAGTTCGACCACCTTGTCGTGTGTGTCGGCACGGAGCCGTCGGGGCTGCCGGGCATCGACATGGAGCACCCACGCGTGGTGACGTCCAACGGCATCCTCCGGCTGGAGCGCATCCCCGAGCACATGCTCGTGATCGGCGGCGGCGTTGTCGGATGCGAGTTCGCCAGCCTGTTCGCGGCGCTGGGATCGCGCATCACCGTCGTCGAGGTGCTCCCGCAGGTCCTCGCCGGCGTCGACGCTCGCGTCGTCCAGCAGTGGCGCCGCATCGTCGAGAAGCAGGGCATCACCTTTCTCACAGGGCGCCGCGTCGAATCAGTCGACTACGCGACGGACTCGCTCAAGGCACATCTCGACGACGGTACTGCCGTCGAAGCGGATCTCCTGCTCGTGTCAGTCGGCCGTCGCGCCCAGACCCGTGGCATCGGTCTCGAGGATGCGGGCGTCGCCGTCAACGATCGCGACCACATCGAGGTCGACGAGTACCTACGCACGGCGAACCCGAAGATCTGGGCCGCGGGCGACTGCATCGGTGGTCTGCAACTGGCGCACCTCGGCAGCGCAGAAGGCGGCCGCGCCGTCGAGAACGCGCTGGGTCACGAGGTCATGCCCATGGACCGGACGGTGGTGCCCTCGTGCATCTACACGCACCCGGAAATTGCCATGGTTGGCATCAACCCAGAGGCCGCGAAAGCCGCCGGCATCGAGCTGAAGCTCGGCCAGGCCCGCTATCTCGGCAACGGCAAAGCACTCGGCGAAGGCGAACCAGACGGCCTCAACCAGCTGTACGCAGACGCGACGACCGATCGGCTGGTGGGCGCAACCGTGATGGGCGCCCACGCGGTCGAGATCATCCACGATGTGGGGGTCGCAATCAGCGACGGTCTCACGATGGACGATCTCGGCGCGATCATCCACGCACACCCTACGGTGAGCGAACTGATGATGGACGCAGCAGAGCAGGGAGAAGGGGTCGCTCCGTATCTGAGCTAGGCTTGCGCTGCTCCGCGGAGGGCGGATCGGGGATCAACCCGCGCCACTGCTCAGCCTGTCAGCGCCCTCGTTCGCGCAGGCAAATTGTCGCACTCGCTCGGGAGCTGCCAAATTTCGCGGTGTCACGGGTTGATCCCCCGCTCCACCCTCCCAGGTCCACTCAGCTCAGGAGGTCGCTTTTGCGCAGACGATCGTTGCG
>Ga0302311_10007727_pt1 | contig 10915 bp, 10 predicted proteins | sample III_Palsa_N1_3_FD_200449 | JGI IMG/M metagenome (GOLD analysis project Ga0302311, IMG submission 200449) | Peat permafrost microbial communities from Stordalen Mire near Abisko, Sweden - III_Palsa_N1_3 | ecosystem: Environmental > Terrestrial > Soil > Palsa > Peat permafrost | place: Sweden...
GCCGCCCTAACCCCATGCTCACCCGTCCCGATCACCATGCCCCACAAGTTCCCTGCACCCGCAAGAACTCCTGCACACAGCTAACGAAGTCCTACTAGCGGCCTCAGACGCCAGGGATCGCCACGGCACCGACCCAGCTGAATGCGGCTTCGAACCAGTGGATCGTATGGGTAGCGATCCCATCTTCCTCGTTGATCGCGCTGATGATGTTCGCGGAGGTGCCGGTTCCCGAGACAACGATGCCCGTATGATCGATTGCGCTCGACGAGGAACCAAAGAAGACGAGGTCGCCGGGCTGCAGCACCGAAAGCGAGATATAGGACCCGCCATAAGTTGACGCGCCCGCGTACTGAGCGCCCGCAGTGCCTGTAGGCAGCGTCACCGCACCGCCCGTGCCCTGGTAGACCGAGTACAGTGTAAGCCCGCGACAGTCGAACCCTGTGCGGCCTATCGAGTTGCAGTTGGAATAGCTGCCTTCGGGGTGACGATCTGTCCCACCCGGACTCGCGCCAGTCGTGGTCCCGCCATCAAAGCAATAGAGGTATTTGGCGCTCGAGAACGGCTGCTGTGGGTAGGACTGACTCTGGATTGCCTGAGCCGCGGCAACAATCGCCTGCCCCTCACCACCGCCTCCGTTACCTCCGAGTTTCCCGCTCATCCAGTCCCAGAGCGCAGTACCGCTCTGATAAATGACCAGGTTACTGTCGTCTTGCAGCACGAGGTACGGCCCTGGGTGGCCACCGGTTTCGCTGTTCCACCGTGCAACGCCTTCGCCATATACGACGAAGTTCCCGTCGGCCTGCATCGCGGCGTAGTTGCCGCCCCCCGAGGTATACGTCGCCCACAGTGCACTGCCGCCGTGGTAGAGAACGAGGTTCCCGTCGCCCTGCATGATCAGCTGGTATTCATGGTTCGGCGAGAGCAGGTAGGCGCCGGGCTGCAGGTCTTCGCCCGGGTTCAAGATCTGGCCCTTGTAACCACTGCCGTACGTCCAGATGGCGTGGCCGTCCTGGTAGACGACGACGTTCCCGTCGTCCTGCACCTGCAAGTACGCGCCGGGGAAGCCCCACGTCACCGTGTTCCACTTCGCTTCACTGCCCCCGCCGGGGTACTCGACGAGGTTGCCTTCGCCTTGCATCACCAGATAGTTGCCGGGCCCTGATGTATACGTCGCCCAAACGGCGCTCCCGCCGTGGTAAAGCACGAGGTTCCCGTCGCCCTGCATGATCAGCTGGTATTCGTGATCCGGCGAGACAAGGTATGCGCCGGGTTCGAGTTTTTCGCCCGGGTTGAGAATCTGGCCCTTGTAGCCACTGCCGTACGTCCAGATCGCGTGGCCGTCCTGGTAGACCACGAGGTTCCCGTCGTCCTGCAGCGCCAGGTACGCGCCCGCGAAGCCCCAGGTCACAGTGTTCCAGAGCGCCGTGCCGCCGTTGTAGACGACGAGGTTGCCTTCGCCCTGCATCGCGAGGTAGTTACCGGAGCCCGACGTGTACGTCGCCCAGACCGCGCTGCCTTCGTGGTACAGCACGAGGTTACCGTCGCCCTGCATCACGAGCTTGTAAGCGTGGTCCGGGGAGAGCAGGTATTCGCCCGTGAGCAGCTTCGCGCCGCTCGCGAGCACCGAGGCCGGCGGCGCGGGTTCCGCCGGCGGCGGCGGCGGCGTGACCGGGCCGGGCGCGGGGCCCGGCGGGAAAATCGGCGCCAGCACGGGCGCGGGTTCGTGCGTGGTTTTGGAGCCCAGCACGGACCCCGCACCGGGTGCTCGGACGCGGAGCGCGGAGCCGTCCGCGAGCAGCCGGCGACCGTGGACGACAACGGTACGGACGACGACTTCCGCGTCGGAAGCCGGGACGGCTGCGGCGATGGTGAACGATCCGTGCGAGCTCACGGCGACCGCACTGCCAAGCGACGTCCACGCCTCGCGGCCGGACGCGCGCCTCGTTCCCATCTGCAACCCGACGCGGAGGTCCCGCCCGGCGGGGTGCACGGAGCCGCGCACGTGGAGGACGTGGTTGGGCGATAGCGATGCTGAGAACCGGACCGCGACATGCGCGGCAGCCGCCGTTGGCGCGAGCCAGAGCACGACCGTGCACAGCAGCGCCGAGCCCGCCACAGCGCTCGCGGATCGGTGACGCAACGCGCCTAGCATCCCTCTCCAACTGGTGTCCAGCGATCCATTCCGGCCCCCAAGACGATCGACGCTGAGCAGAAGCCTACACGTCGGAACAGCCCGGGTAGGCGGACCGCCCTCTCCTCGAGGCGATTGAGCGGGTGCCGAAACGTGACCCTCGCTGAAGTCAGACGTGTCGAGACAGGCAGCTTCAGGCAGGTCGAGCAGCCCACCCCTCGCTAGCGCTTCCGAGGAATGAGCGAGCGTCTCAGCAGCGGCCGGGCTCACTCTCGCCTTGGACGAGTCTCGATCGCGTCGGCTGGGGCTCGTCGGACGACCGCTCCCGCGGGGACGAAGCAGCAGTCTGGACGTTGGCGGCGACTGCGCCTCGAAGTCGGCTGGTGCGGTTACGTGCGGTGTTGGTCCTGGCGGTAGTGGCCGATGCGAGCGATGTCACGGCCTGTTGAGGGGCACTGCCACCACGCGGTGTCCGTCTGCTCGTCCCACGATGGCGTTGCCGGATGAGGGTGGCCCGGGCAGGCTGGTCGGGCCTGACCCCAGCCGCCACGTGTCTCCGGGAAGAACTGTTCCTGGAGATAGTCCGCGAATCGCTCCAGCAGCGCCGCACCACGCTCCTCGGGCGAAACGATGAACGAGACACGGCCTGTCTCAGATAGCTCGCGGAGGTGCACCACCCAACATGCCTCGCCGTCCCATTGCTCCCGACCGTAGGAGATCTCCAAAGGGATCGCCTGCGGCTGTTGCAGGTCAGCGAGGACGGCATCCACCGCCTCGGTCAGCCAGCCTGACAGGCTCTCGGTACTCACCCCACGATTGTTGCAGCGAGCCTCTTTCCACGTGACCGCCCGCGCCCCGCCGTTGTTCCGAAGTCGCGTGAGGGCGCCGCTTAAACTGCCGTTGATGACGGACGATCACGAGGCGGAGGCCTCGGCGAGCAAGAACGGCCGCGTGTGGCGCATCGGCAACGAAGCCGATGTCGCGTGGATCCGGCAGAGCACCGCGGTCTCGTTTGCGATCACGTCTGCGATCCCGCCGGTATTTGAGGCCTACGCCACCCTGGAGCTTCCCGGCAGCGGGGCCCACGACGCACGCTCGCCACTGGAGGATCCGGACCGTCACAACGCTGGAGTGCTAGCGGTACTGAGCGAGCATTCCGCGGTGCAGCCGTGGTGGCTTGGCTATCTCGACACCGGCGGCGCGGACATCGTCTTCTACGACGCGCCGAAGGTGAGGCCGGGCCCCACCAGCGACGGGTGGTATGTGCTGGTCGAGGCTGGCCCGGAGCAGGCGGGTGTCTGGCGCGAGCAACAGCATTCGAAGGGTCCCCTGCCGGATCTGATGTTTCCGGCCGACCGCTCGTGGCTGTACTCGACCTTGTGGGATGACGACTGGACGTGCATCGGCGGATCACGAGCGCTCATCGACGCTTTGCTCGCCCATCCCGATCTGGGACATCGGGCTCACGAGGTCAACCCATCACTCAAAGATGCAACCCCACCCGGCCACACCGCGATCTGATCGATTGAGCCAGCGCGCCACGCAGGGCGAGACGCCTCCATCGCCCTGGCGAGAGCAGCAGCCTGAGGTCGGTCGAACTCGGATATCGCGGCTCGTCCGATGCGGGGGCGAGGCCGGTTACCTCCAGTGCTCCTGCTTCCCGCGCAAGGTATGGAAGCCGCCGCGTTCAGTGCGGTGCGGGCTGTGTTCGTCAGCCTTTATCGTGGATCGTGATGGCGTAGCCGTCGGGGTCTCTGAGCGTGAACGTCCGGCCGAAGGGGCTATCGAAGGGCTCGGTCAGGATCGTCACGCCGTGCTGGGCGAGTCGGTCGTGAAGAGCTTGGGCGTCGTCGGCCCGCAGCCACAGCGCCACGCCGAGGCCGGGCGCTCCACTGTCGAGATCGGTTCCTGGCAGCGGGTCTCTGAGCGCAAACGCGATTGGCTGGGTGGCGAACACGACGGCGTGCGGAGGTCCGGGTGCTCGCGTGAGCCCTAGCTCACGTTCGTAGAACTCGGCGGCACGCTCGATGTCGCGAACCTGGAGGGCAATGAAATCGGGGCCTGCAACGGTAGACACAGGGAGATCCTTCCATTAGTTGTCAAGGTCTTGACGTTAGCAGACTATGTCAAGATCTTGACATGAGCCAAGTCGATGTCGATCAATCCGTGGGCTACGCGCTCAAGCGCGCCCAACACGCTCTGCACTCAACGATGGACGGGGAGCTGCGCGACTACGGGCTCAGCGTCTCGCAGTACGCCTGTCTAGAGATCCTCGCGGCGCGTCCGCGCATCTCAAACGCAGACCTGGCGCGCGACGCGTTCGTCACCCGGCAAGCGATGCACCAACTCCTCACCGGCCTACAAGCGACCGGGCTCGTGAGCGCCGCCGGCCAGGGCCGCAGCCAACGCTACACCCTCACGGCCAAGGGACGCACCCGCCTAAGCACGGCTTCCTCGACCGTCGCTGGGATCGAGCAACGCATGCTCGCGATGCTGAGTCGCGCCGAGCGCGAGCAGCTGCACCGCCAACTAAGCGTCTGCGCGACCGCGCTCGGCCCGCCTGAACAGACGTACTGGGTGAGCACGATCAGCCGAGACCACGTGCAGCTGAGCGTAAAGGGCGGATTCACCCAGGCAGGCCACGGCAAGTCTTCCGGACTCAAGCGGCTGAAGGCTGATGACTGGCTCGTCTACTACTCGCCCAAGACGGGCCTGCGAGACGGCGAGCCGGTGCAGGCCTTCACGGCAATAGGTCGGGTCGTCGACGAAGATCTCTACCAGGTGGACCAGGCGCCGGGGTTCACACCGTGGCGCCGCAACATCGAGTTCGTCAAGAGCGTTGAGGCACCGATTAGACCGCTGATCGACCAGCTCAGTTTCATCAAGGACAAGCGCCACTGGGGGAGCATGTTCCGGTTCGGCCTATTCGAGATCCCACCAGAAGACTTCGCGGTGATCTCACGGGCCATGAAAGCCAAGAACCCGAGTAGCCGCCGTACCGCAACACGGTCATGATCCTGCCAGCGGGCAACCCGGCGGCCGAGGAGCAGGACTTACCTCCGGATGTACCTCAGAGCCGCCAGGAACAGGGTCCGAACAGTTGCCCCCTCGGACCCGACGATCCGTGTCCCCGCCGCCGGGTCACGCCTTGACGAGCCCCATCTTGATCAGGCTCTCAGCGGTTTCGATGATGGTCTCCTCGGCCCTTCGAGGCTGCCAGCCCAGCACGCGACGGGCCTTCTCGTCACTGATGTTCTTCGTGATGCCCAGATCGGGCACGATCCAGCGTGCTGACTTGTCGAAAATGGCAGCGATGCGGATCACGAAATTGGGGACCGACCGGCTGGGCACACGCTTGGCTCGTTCGCCCAGGCTTCCCTTCAAGATGACGCCGATCTCCTTCAATTTGAGGCCCGATCCGCTCGCGGCGATGAAGCGCTGACCGGCAGCTTCGGGTGTCGTCATGGCCAGCAGGTGCGCGCTCGCCACGTCTCGCACGTCCACAACCGGGAGCCACAGATCGGGATAACCGGGCATTGCCCCATCGAGGAATCGCCGGATGAACTCGTTCGAGCCGGAGACAGCCTTGCCCATCACCGGGCCGAACACCGCGACGGGATTGATCGCGGCGAGCTCCATCGAACCACCCTCGGCGGCCATGAAATCCCAGGCCGCACGCTCGGCGACGGTCTTGCTCTTGTAGTACGCATTGACGGCGGGACCGTCGAGGACGGTCCAATCGTCCTCGGTGAATAGGCGATCGGTACGTCCGTAGCCCATGCCAATCGCCCCGAATGCGGACGTGAGCACGACCCGCTTGACACCGGCATCGCGCGCCGCGCGCAGCACTCGCAACGTCCCGTCGCGAGCTGGAATGATGAGCTCGTCCTCGTCATCGGGAATGTCAATGGGCAGCGGCGAGGCGACGTGCAACACGAAGTCGCATTCCGCGACGGCGTCGGCCCACCCGGTGTTGCTCGTGAGATCCGCTGCCACGAACTCCAACGAGTCGCCGGGCTGTTGACCGGCGCCACTGAGCGCCGACCGTACATCCGGCTCGCGCTCACGGGACCGCACGGTCGTGCGCACGAGGTAACTCTGCTCGAGCAGTTGGAGAATGCAGTGTTCGGCAATAAACCCTGAGCCGCCCGTGACGAGAACCCGCTGTTGAGTCATTGCTCCTCCAGCAGGCCGAGTTCGCGCAGGCTCTCGGCGGTCTCGACGATCGTGGTCTCGGCCGGGCGTGGGCGCCAGCCGAGCTCCTGCTTGGCGCGGTCGTTGTGGATCGTCAGCGGCGACGGGTCCTCCCCGGGCGCCTCGTCGGTTGTGACGTGCTCGCCTGCAGGCCCGAGGTGGTCGCGGAGGATCTGTGCCAGCCCCAGCCAGGTGATCGTCGGGCCGTCCGCCAACAGCAGGTATCGCTTCCCGGCGGCAGCAGGAGTGGCCATCGCCGTGATATGCGCGTCGGCGACATCGCGTACGTCGACGACGCCGAAGCGCTGGCGTGGCAGCGCCGGCATCGTGCCCTCGATGATCGCCTTGAAGTAGGTCAGCGTCGAGCGCAGTGCCAACACCAGCGACGGGCCGGCGATGAATGTCGGGTTCATCACCACCAGCTGGGTGTCGCCTCCTTCGGACTTGATGAAGTCCCAGGCGGCACGCTCGGCGATCGCCTTGGAGCGCGGGTAGGGGGGCAATCCTGGCGTGTCGGGGTCGGTCCAGTCCTCCTCGGTGTAGTCGCGGACTGCCTTGGGCGAGTAGCCCACCGCCGCGAACGAGGAGGTCAGCACCACCCTGCCCGCGCCGGCGTCTCGGGCTGCCTTCAGCACACGCAGCGTGCCCTCGCGGGCGGGGACGATCAGCTCGTCGGGGTCCTTGGGCTGGGCGGACGGGATCGGCGAGGCGACGTGGTGAACCTCCTCCACACCCTCAAGCGCGGCCGACCAGCCCTCGTCGGAGCTGAGATCTGCTGCCACCAGCTCGACGCCGGTGTCGTCCACACCACCGCGGCGCACGGCCGCGCGCACAGCCTCCTCACCATCCAGGGAGCGCACCGTCGCGCGCACCTCACGCCCATCCCGCAGCAACGCCGCGATCAGCTGCGTGCCCAGATATCCGGACCCGCCTGTCACCAACACCTCAGAGCTCATCCGAGCACCACCTCCTCCAGTCGTGGGAGCACTTTCTGTACCTGCGAGTTCGCCTCAGCTTCCGCGTCCGCATCCTCACGGCTGCGGGCGTCCCAGAGCGCGGCCTTCGCCCGTAGGTAATTGAGGTGCATGCGCAGCGTCTTGATTTCGGCCTCGACCCGCTTGGCGTGCTGCAGCAGCAGATCGCGCTGCTCACCCGCCTTGGCGTGCCCAAGCTCGCGGTTGGCCTGGTAGGTGCGCATCTCCTCGATCCCGATGCCCATCGCGCGCAGACACGCCAGCACCTGCAACGTGTCGAGATCCTGCTCGCGGTAGCGGCGGTGGCGGCTGCTCGGGTCGCGGGCGATCGGACCGATCAGCCCGATCTCCTCGTAATAGCGCAGTGTCGGCCCGCTCAGCCCGCTGCGCCGGGAAACATCTTGGATGGTGAGAGTCGTCATGAGGCTACCTTGACATACCTCAAGCGCTTGAAGTCAAGGGCCTTGATGAAGTTTTTTCCAGAGACAGCCAGTGGGCAGCGTGACGCTCGGCACAGACACCCGCGCCGCCAACACCGACCCGACCTGCTCGTCGCCAATTGCAGGGCCGCGGCGCTTGCTTTCCCTTGGCGAGCGGTAGCCAGCGTCGGCGCTGATGGCGTTGCTGCTTAGGACGAGCACGGGCACTGGCTCACGCCAACAGGGACACTTCCGCATCGCGCCGCGTAAGCAAGCATGAACCGCCTCACCCGAAGGGCTCCCGCCCGTCAGCCGGAGATTGTACGTTCGAGGGCGCGCTGGCGGGTGGGTCGCTGGGTGAGCCGCGCCAGGTAGTCCCTCAGGTTCGCCGGGAGCTCATCTGCAAAGCCGATGCGCTCCGTGAAAGCCAGCGTGCTCCCGACAAGTACGTCAGCCACCGTGAAGCGCTCGCCGACGAGATAGTCGCTGCCATCCAAGGCGCTGGACACCGCGCGCGCGGCCTCGTCAAAGCGCTGTCGTGCAGCGGCGGACCGGTCGGGGTCGCGCTGAGCGTGCACGGCGGACTCGATCAGCGGCGGCTCGAGCTCGGCTGGGGCGAAGATCGTCCACTGGTAAAGCAGGGCGCGCTCGCGGGTCCCTGGTGCCGGCGCGAGGCCGGCGTCGGGATGCAGGTCCGCGAGGTGCAGGCAGATCGCCGCCGATTCGAATACGAACCCTTCCTCGTCCTCGAGTACGGGCACGCGGCCCAGGGGATGGCGGGCGCGATGCTCCTCGCTCTTGCTCTCTTCGCGCGTCATCACCGCGACCTCATACGGCTCGCCGAGCTCCTCGAGCATCCATGCGACGCGGATCGGGCGGCCCGCGTGCTCTCGGTGGTAGAGGCGCACCATGGACGGCACGATAGTGGCTGGCGCGAGAGCTCGCCCGCCTGGCCGCAGGGCTCAGGTTTGGTGCTGGCCGTACCCGCCGGTTAACCACAACGCCGGTGATCGGTGCCCCGTGCTGGACGACACTTGGGACGGTCTGCGGGTCTTGCCAAGGCGACTCGGCGACCTACTTCGGCGCGTAGACGAGGACGATCACGCCGCTGTCAAATTGCGTGGCCTTCGCGAGGGCGAGGTGCGGTGCGGAGTCGATGTCGGCAAAAAGGTGCTTACCCCTGCCGACCGCCACGGGCGTGAGGAGGAGATGAAACTCATCGATCAGTCCGTGCTCCATGAGCGTGGTGTCAAGCGGACCGTTCCCGTACTTCAGGAGATTCTGTCCGGACTTCCACTTTAGGTCATCGACGAATGTCGCGACATCGCCATCCTAGGTCAGTAATTCCTTGATCATGAGGCTCTCGCACGACATTGGGGGAGAGGGCAGGCTGGGCTAGTCCCTCTGGCATCACGCGCAATGCGGGCGGCGGCGGGTGGTAGTGTCGGGGCGTGTTTCGCTCAGCCGCCCACCTCACATCGGTGGTCGTCGTGTTCTTTGCGGTGAACGCCACCGCTGGCTCGGCTGTCGCCTCGTCGACGAAGGTCGACTTCGGGGACATCTCCCATAAGGGCCTGAAGAGCCTGGGGCAGGCCTCGACGGGGCTGAAGCTATCGCTCGAGCTGGGGATGGTCGCCAACCAGCAGGGCATCGCGAATGCCGTGAAGGCAGCAAGCAATCCCTCCTCGTCGACCTACGGCCAGTATCTCTCGCTGTCGACGCTGCAGAAGAAGTACGGCGCCTCCTCCTCGCGGCGCAACGCGGTGCTCGGTGCTTTCAAGCCCTACGGCGTGACGGCCACCGTCGATGTGACGCACCTGCGGGTCGGCGCGACGGTCAGCATCAAGAACGCGCAGAAGCTGTTCGGCACGAAGTGGGACCTGTACGCGACCGGCCAGCCGAATCAGGCCGTAGCGCTTCCGGTCAACACGCCGAAGTTGGGTTCGGGTCTGAAGGGCAACGTCGACACCGTCTCGGGCCTGGGGCTCTATGTCACCCAACGTGCATCCGCCAGCTCTTCGGTGTCCCGCGCGCAGGCCCTGACCGTGTCGGTTGCGGGCGGGACGCCCACCCGCACCGGGACGATCGAACCGGGCTGTGCCACCACGACGTACCCCGCGGGTGTGTTCTCGAGCGCCGGCCTGTTCCCCAACCAGATCCTCAGCGCTTACGGGATCGCCCAGCTGCAGGCCGGCGGCTTGCAGGGCCAGGGCTCGCGGATCGCCATCCTCGGCGAAGCGCCGACGCCGGTCAACGATGTCACCGCGTACCGCAACTGCTTCGGTTTCCCCGGGACCGCGTTGCAGATCCACGGCGGCTCGAACGTCGCCCCGATCCTCGAGAGCTCGCTGGACGCGATGACGGTTGCGATGGTGGCGCCAAAGCTTTCGCGGCTGGACCTGTGGGTGAAGGCGCTCGGGAAGGCCGACCCGCAGGGCGCCCTCGAACTGCTGGCCCAGCCGCTACAGGCGACGAAGAACGGCACCCCGCTCCCGAATGTGATCTCGATCTCCTACGGCGTGTGCGAGGCGAGCGTCGCGCCGTACACCGCGGCCCGCACCCTGTTCGAGCGCCAGGCAGCCGCGACGGCCGCGCTGGGGATCACGATCGTCGTCGCAGCAGGCGACAGCGGCTCGTCCTCGTGCGCGCACGGGGTGCCCTCCTCCCAGCTCAACAGCTTCGACAAGCAACAGTCGGCCTCCTGGCCGGCAACCTCGCCGTGGGTGCTCGCTGTCGGCGGGACCAACCTCACACTCACGCCCGCCAACACAATCGAATCATCAGGCGTGTGGAACGATACGGCGTACCCGCCGCCATACCAGCAGACCGCCGCGGGCGGAGGCGGCGTCAGCACCTTCGAAAAGCGCCCGTGGTGGCAGCCGGCGATCCCGTCGCAAAGCACCTACCGAATGGTTCCCGACGTCGCCGCGTTCGCGGACCCGAGCCCCGGCTACGCCATCGTCTGCTCGCCCGAAGTGCAGGGCTGCGGCCCCCCGCCCGGCCAGACGATCTCGTTCGTCGGCGGCACGAGCGCGGCCACCCCCCTCGTCGCGGGGATGATCGCCCTCTGGGACCAGCAGGCCAAGCAGTCCGGCCTACCCAACCCCGGGTTCGTCCCGCCGCTGCTGTACTCGATCGCCCAACACGCACCCGGATCGTTCCTGGACATCACCACCGGGAGCAACACCGTGTTCGGC
>Ga0302311_10007737_pt1 | contig 10907 bp, 11 predicted proteins | sample III_Palsa_N1_3_FD_200449 | JGI IMG/M metagenome (GOLD analysis project Ga0302311, IMG submission 200449) | Peat permafrost microbial communities from Stordalen Mire near Abisko, Sweden - III_Palsa_N1_3 | ecosystem: Environmental > Terrestrial > Soil > Palsa > Peat permafrost | place: Sweden...
CATCTATATCCCCGGCAATCACGACGAGTTCGCCCGGGACTTCTGCGGCGTCCATCTGGGCGGGGTGGTGGTCACCCGTGACGCCGTCCATGAGACGGCGGACGGCAAACGCTACCTGGTTCTGCATGGGGACGAATTCGACGGCGTGACCCGCCACGCCCGATGGCTCGCCTTTTTGGGCGATTGGGCCTACAGAACCGTGCTTGCGTTGAATACCGTGTTCAATCACGCTCGCCGCAAGCTCGGCTTCGGATATTGGAGCCTGTCCGCCTATCTGAAGGTCAAGGTGAAGAACGCTTTGCAATTCATCGAGAACTTCGAGGCCGCCGTGGCCGACGAAGCCCGTCGGCGAGGGGTCGACGGGGTGATCTGCGGCCATATCCACAAGGCCGAGATGCGCGACATCGACGGAGTCGCCTATATCAATGACGGCGACTGGGTTGAGAGCTGCACCGCCCTGGTGGAGCATTTCGACGGGCGGCTTGAGATCCTGGAATGGGCCAAGCTGCGCTCCTGGTCAGTGATCGACCGGCTGGCGACGGTGAACCTGGAAACCTCGGAGCCCGCCGCGGCCTGATGCGCATTCTTGTAGCCACGGACGCCTGGGAGCCCCAGGTCAATGGCGTTGTGCGGACCCTGACCCGGACCGTCGCGGAGTGCCGCGCCATGGGCCATGAGGTCGAGGTGGTCTCCCCCGACCAGTTCAAGACCTTCCCCCTGCCCACCTATCCGGAAATCAAGCTGGCCATGGGCGCCTATGAGCCGGTGCAGGAACGGTTCAAGTCCTTTGAGCCCGAGGCCATCCACATTGCCACCGAAGGCCCGATCGGCTTGGCGGCGCGGCGGATCTGTGTCGAGTGGAAGCTGCCCTTCACCACCAGCTATCACACCAAATTCCCAGAATACGTCTCCGCCCGCCTGCCGCTGCCCCTGGCCGCCGGCTACGCCTACATGCGCTGGTTCCACCAGCCCTCGGGGCGGCTGATGGTGGCGACCCCGACCATGCGGGACGAGCTGGTCAAGCACGGCTTCCGCAACATCTCGCCCTGGACCAGGGGGGTGGACACCGATTCCTTCCATCCGCGCCGCGAGGGGGAGCCCGATGTGTTCGAGGGTCTGGCGCGGCCGATCTGGCTGAATGTCGGCCGGATCGCGGTGGAGAAGAATATCGAATCCTTCCTGGCCCTCGACCTGCCCGGCACCAAGGTGCTGGTGGGCGACGGCCCGCAGCGCGACGAACTGTCGGAGAAATATCCGGCGACGGTGTTCCGCGGTCCGCGCTTCGGCGAAGACCTTGCCGCCCACTACGCCTGCGCCGACGTCTTCGTGTTTCCATCCCTCACCGACACCTTCGGCCTGGTGATCCTGGAAGCCATGGCGGCGGGAACGCCGGTGGCGGCCTATCCCGCCCCCGGCCCCATCGACATCCTGCCCAACTCCGGCGCCGGCAAGTTGGCGGCGACCTGCGAGGACGGCCTGCGCGAGGCCTGCCTGGACGCGCTCAAGCTCGATCGCGACGCCGTGCGGGCCTATGCCGAACGCTTCTCCTGGCGCTCGGCGTCGGAAGAATTCGTGCGCAACCTGCAGCCCTATCCCGAGCCGGAGAAGACCCGGTTCTGGCGCAGGTTGCGGCGGCTGGCGCGGTTGAGGCGGCGTCCGGCGGCCTGAGGCCGGTGCGTGCTTCGACACGCGCCTTTGGCGCGGCTCAGCATGACGTAGACTTATAAAGCCCAAAAAACCACGTCATCCTGAGCCGACGCGAAGCGGCGCGTCGAAGGACGCACGAGCGTCAGATCAGCCGGCTGCGCATCGCCTGGGACAGCAGGTCGATCAACGACACCGCGACGATGATGACGATGACGATCATGGCGGTCTCGTCGAACTTGAAGCCGTTCAGGGAGTCCATCATCAGCTGGCCGATGCCCCCGGCGCCGATCAGGCCCAGTACGGTGGCGTCGCGGGCGTTGGATTCAAACCGGTAGAGGGCGTAGCTGGTCCACAGCGGCGCCACCTGCGGGATCACCCCCCAGGCGATCTGTTGCAGCGGCGTGGCGCCCGTGGCCCGGACGCCTTCGACGGGCCTGGGGTCCACCGTCTCCACCGCTTCGGAAAACAGCTTTCCCAGCACCCCGCCGGTGTTGAGCGCCAGCGCCAGGACCCCGGGCAGGGGACCCACCCCGACGGCGACGATGAACATGATGCCGATGACCAACACCGGAAGCGCGCGCATGAGATCGAGCAGGCGTCGCACCGGGTGCTGGATCCACGGCGGGGTCACGTTTCGCGCCGCCAGCAGCCCCAGCGGAATCGCCAGGGCGATGGCCAGCAGGGTGCCCCACAGGGCGATCTCCACCGTCATCCACATGGCCGCGACATAGGTCCGCCACTCACCGAAGTCAGGGTGGGCGAAGCCGGTCACGAACTCCTGCATGTTCGACGACTTGGAGAACAGCAGCGGCAGCCGGCTGAGCTGAACCGGCCCGATGCTCACCAGCAGCAGGATCAGGATCCCGCCCCAGACCAGGACGTCGAGCAGCCGTTGCGTCAACGGTCGCGACGGCGGCTCGGGAATTTGCTGCGCCGCGTCGCTCACTGGCCGGACGCGCCGCCGGACGCGCCTTTGTGCGAGGCGATCTCGGCCATCTGGGCGTCATAGGCCTTCTGGGCGGCGGCGATCTTGGCAGGGTCGCCGGACTTGCGGGCCAGGGCCAGGGTGTTGCTGGCGTCCATCTGCGCTACCGGATCGAGGTAGCTGACGTCGGCGGCGCCGAAGCCGCCATAGGCCAGGCCCTTCATCACCAACCGCTCATGGTCGGCTTCAGGACCGGTTCCCGTGCCGTACTTGAAAAAGAAGTCTTTCAGCCTGGCCTTGATCGCCGGATCCAGGTCCTTGCGCACGACGATCGCCGATTCCGGCAGGGGCGGCGAGGTCCAGATCGCCTGCACCTTGTTGGCGATGGCGGGGTTCTCCCGCTGGGCGAACACCAGGCCGATGGTGTTGTTGGTCACCACGTCCAGCACGCCATTGGCGACCGCGAACAGATTGGCCTGGTGGCTCGACTGCCGCACCACGGTGAAACACTGCTGCGGGTCGATATTGTGGGCGATGAACACATAGGCCATCGGCGCCAGGGTGCCGGAGGTCGATTCCGCATCGCCCAGGCCGAAGGAGTACTTCTTCCCGCACTTCAGCACGTCATCCAGGGTGATGCCCGAGCCCTTTTTCACCAGCAGAACCGAGGCGTAGGCCATGCCCTGGCCATTGGAGCCGATGATGCGGCCCAGCACCTCGCCGTCGGCGCGCCGGACCGCCTGCAGGGTGGACAGGGCTGGAAACCAGCCCAGCTGCACCTGATTGAACTTCATCGCCTCGATCTGGGCGGTGTAGTTGCCGGCATAGTGGGCCTGCACGTTCAGGCCGGTCTGTTTGTTGAGATCGTCCAGCAGCGGCTGCCAGACCTTCTGCATGGACTGCTGGTCCTCCGCCGAGGCGATGGAGAAGTTCAGCACCGGCGGCGCCGGCTTGGCGCAGCCGAACAGGAGCGCGGCGAGTGCGGCCGCCATCACGGTTCCACGGATCATTTCGGCATCCCCTCCCAGAAGACCTCTTCGATCTCCGGTCCATAGATATCCACGAGCTTGTCGTGGGAAAGGCCCGAGGTCGGGCCATCGTAGGCAATCTTGCCGGCTTTCAGCGCCACCACCCGCTTGCAGTAGCGCATGGCGTAGTCGACCTGGTGCAGGCTGACCAGAATGCTGATCCCGTCCTGGGTATTGAGCTCCGTGAGCAGATCCATCACCCGCCGGGCCGCCACCGGGTCCAGGGAGGCCACCGGCTCATCGGCCAGGACCACCTTGGCCTTCTGCACCAGGGCGCGGGCGATCGCGGCCCGCTGTTGCTGGCCGCCGGACAGGGTCCCGGCCCGCTGGCCGGCATAGTCGGCGACGCCCACCCGCGCCAGGGCGGCCATCACCGCGGTTTTCTCGTCCTTGGGCCACAGGCCGAAAAGGCCCTCCACAAAGCCGATCCGGCCGAGCATGCCCAACGCGACATTGCTGAACAGGGTGATCCGGCCCACCAGGTTGAACTGCTGGAACACCATGCCGATCTGAGCGCGAATCTCGCGGACGTGCTCGGAGATTCTGCCGTTGGCCTGCACGGTCTGGCCAAACGCCTCCACCACCCCCGCGCCGGAATCGAGGGCGACGAAGCCGCTGATGGCCCTGAGCAGGGTAGACTTGCCGGACCCCGACGGGCCGATCAGCGCCACCATCTCGCCGGGCGCCAGCCGCAGGCTGACGCCGTCCAGCGCCCGGTGCGTTCCGAAGCTTTTCGAGGCGTCCCGAATGTCGATGACGGCGGTCGAGGTCATGGGGTTCCGAGGTTGGGCCGGCCTGAAACCGCCATGCTCCAGCCTCGCGAAACTTTCGTGACGGGGCAAGGCAGAAACACATCTAACCGGCTGGACCAATAGGGACTTTACATTCGGATGCACATTCCCTATTTCGCACGGCTCCGGCGGACCCCGTGTCCTATCTCTGCGCTGCTAACGCCGGCCTGGGTTTAACAATCAACAGGGGGTTACGTGAATTGCACACGTACCATTCGCCCCTGGACCTGGTCCGTGAGCGGTCGCCGGAACGTCCTGTCGCACTTGTGCGACCGGGCGCCGTCACCCTAGCGGCGCAGTGGTTCCAGACAAGGTTTAAAGGCGACGTCTTCTATGCGGTGAAGGTCAATCCTTCGCCCTGGGCGATACGCGCTGTTCGCGAGGGTGGAGTGACCGCCTTCGACGTGGCCTCGATCCGTGAGATCGAGCTGGTGGCTGAACACGCCCCCGGCTCGCGCATGGCCTTCATGCATCCGGTGAAAAGCCGCAGAGCCATATCGGAAGCCTATTTCGACTATGGCGTGCGGACCTTCTCGCTCGATAGCCATGAAGAGCTGGCCAAGATTATCGACGCCACCGGATCGGCCAATGACCTGAACCTGCTGGTTCGCCTGGCGGTCTCGTCTGAAGGGTCCAGCTATCCGCTGTCGGGCAAGTTCGGCGTAGAAGCTCACGAGGCCCCGTCGCTGCTGCTGGCCACCCGGCGGGCGACCCAGGATCTGATGGGCGTGGCCTTCCATGTAGGCAGCCAATGCATGCGGCCCACCGCCTTTCAGGCGGCCATGTCGCAGGCCTCGCGCTCCCTCGTCCGCGCCGGCGTGTTCGCCGACGTGGTGGATGTGGGCGGCGGCTTTCCTTCGGTCTATCCGGGCATGGTTCCCCCGAACCTCGGCGACTACATGGACTCCATCGATCGCGGCTTTGCCGAGATGATGGTGCATGAAACCACCGAGTTGTGGTGCGAGCCCGGCCGGGCCCTGGTCGCCGAAGGCGGCTCGGTGCTGGCCAGGGTCGACCTGCGCAAGGGCGACGCCCTCTATCTGAACGACGGCGCCTATGGCGCCCTGTTCGACGCCGCCCACTCCAAATGGCCCTTCCCGGTCAAGCTGGTGAGGGATGGCGAAGAGCCGGACGCCGGCCTGAAGCCGTTCAAATTCTACGGCCCGACCTGCGACTCCATCGATGTCATGCCCGGTCCCTACTGGTTGCCGGAAGACGTCAACGAGGGCGACTATATCGAGATCGGCATGCTGGGCGCCTATGGCGTCGGCATGGCCACCCGCTTCAACGGCTACGGCGAATATGACGAAGCCGAGGTCGCCGATGCGCCGATGGCCTCGCTCTATGGCCTCGCCCCGCGTTCGATCCCGACGCCCCGCGTCGAGATGGACACGGTCGTCAAACTGTCGCGTGCGCGCGGCAAAAAGCGGCGTCGGCGTTAATCGATGAAGATTGCGGAGATTTCCGGCGTCGGCGCCCTGCCGACGCCGCGCTCTCTGTATTTCCAGATTGGCCCGTCGGAGCGGTCTCGTGTCCATCAAAATTGATCAGGCGACCATCGAGGATTTGGACGAACTCGTCCCATTGTTCGACGCCTATCGGCAGTTCTACGGCGAGGATGAAGATCTCGATCTCGCGCGCGGCTTCCTGGGCGATCGCCTCGAGCGAAACGACTCCGCAGTGTTCGTCGCCCGCGGCGGGGACGGCACAGCCATCGGTTTCGCTCAACTTTTTCCCAGCTTTTCGTCGACCATGGCCACATTCATTTTCATCCTCAACGACCTGTACGTCGCGCCGGATGTCCGCGGGATGGGCGTGGGCGGGGCTCTGCTCAAAGCCGCGGCGGGCTTCGGCCGCGAAGTGGGCGCCGCGCAGTTGACACTTAGCACCGCGGCCGACAACACCGCCGCTCAGTCGCTTTATCGGAGCATGGGTTGGGAGCGCAGCGAGGCGTTCTGGACCTACAACTTGTCGCTCGTCTGGAGACCTTCAATCCGGCTCGTCGTCGCACCGTCCGGCGGGCTAACTCGGATCATGACGGGCGCTCACCTTTAAGGGAAACCTGACTGATGAACGCTCCTACCAACACCAAGGCCGAACTGCTTTCCAAGGTCGTCGAGCATGTCGACATCACCGCCTTTGACGCGCGCCCGGTGATCGACGCCATGCGTAAGATGAGCTTTTCCAGCCGCGACACCGCCCGCGCCGCCGACATCCTGTCCATGGCGATCGAGGACAAGGACTGCTCGCCCTGGCTGATCCTGGCCGGGTCGACCTCGGCCGGCGGCTGCATGCACGTCTATCGCGATATGGTGAAGTTCGGGATGATCGACGCGGTGGTGGCCACCGGCGCGTCGATCATCGATATGGATTTCTTCGAAGCCCTCGGCTTCAAACACTACCAGGCCGCCGGCCCGGTGGACGACAATGTCCTGCGCGCCAACTACGTCGACCGCATCTACGACACCTATATCGACGAGGAAGAACTCCAGAACTGCGACCACACCATCCTGGAGATCGCCAATTCGCTGGAGCCGCGCCCCTATTCCAGCCGCGAATTCATCTATGAGATCGGCAAATGGCTGGCCGCCGGCAATGCCAAGAAGCCCGGCAGCCTGATCCAGACCGCCTACGAAGAGGGCGTCCCCATCTTCTGCCCCGCCTTTGTCGACTCCTCGGCCGGCTTCGGCCTGGTGAAACACCAGAAGGAAAAGATCGCGGCCAAACAACCCTACCTGTCCATCGACGCGGTCGCCGACTTCCGCGAGCTCACCGACATCAAGATCGCGGCGGGGGTCACGGGCCTGTTCATGGTCGGCGGCGGCGTGCCGAAGAATTTCGCCCAGGACACGGTGGTGTGCGCGGAAATTCTTGGCGTCGACGCCGAGATGCACCGCTATGCCGTGCAGATCACCGTGGCGGATGTCCGCGACGGCGCCTGCTCGTCCTCGACCCTTCAGGAAGCGGCCTCGTGGGGCAAGGTGCAGACCACCCACGAACAGATGGTGTTCGCCGAAGCCACCACGGTGGTGCCGCTGATCGGCTCCGACGCCTACCACCGCGGCGCCTGGAAGACCCGCGAGAAGCGTAGGTGGGCCAAGCTGTTCGCGTAAGCGGACGGCCGCTGAGGGCCCGGCCTCTCCTTCGACAAGCTCAGGATAAGGCCTACTGAAGCGTCAGTAGAAATCCTCATGTTGAGTTCGTCGAAGCTCAAGAGGATTTCGCATCCCCGCTTGCGCCGCCCCACCATCCTGCCTAACCCCATCCCATGACCAGCACCACGGACGATATCGGCGTCGAGGTCTGGCGCGGGGGCGTCAACACCTGGGAATGCGACGAGATGGGGCACATGAATGTGCGCTTCTACGTCGTGCGGGCGCTTGAGGGGCTGGTGGGCCTGGCCGCGGCCCTGGGCATGCCCCGCGCCTTTTCGCCTACCGCCGGCGCGACCCTGCTGATCCGCGATCAGCATATCCGCTTCCTGCGCGAAGCCGTGGCCGGCGCGGCGCTGCACATGCGCGGCTGGGTCGTGGAGATGGGGGAGACCGAGGCCCGGCTGGTGCAGGTGCTCTACCATGCCTCGGGCGAGCCGGCCGCCACCTTCCAGACGGTGGTCAGCCATGTGACGCCGGTGGAGGGCAAGCCCTTCCCCTGGACCGACCAAATCCGCCGCCGCGCCATCGACCTTATGGAGCCGGTCCCCGACTTCGCCGCCGCGCGCAGTATCGATCTGGCGCCAGTGGAGAGCCGGGCGAGCAACGCCAGGGCCGATGCATTGGGTCTGGTTCATCTGACCTCGGGCGCCGTGCTGGCGCGGGACTGCGACGTGTTCGGGAGGATGAGCTCTGAACAGTTCATCGGCCGGGTCTCGGACGGCATCCCCGGCCTGGTTGGCCGTACCCGCAAGGCCATCGTCGCAGCCGTGCCCGAACCGCCGACGCGGGTGGGCGGCGCGGTGCTGGAATACCGGCTGGTGCACCTGGACTGGCCCCGCGCCGGCGACCGGATCGTCATCCGTTCCGGCCTGGTGGGGGTCGATGCGCGCACCCAGCGGATGATCCACTGGATGCTGGACCCGGACTCAGGCCGGGTCTGGGGCGTCTCCGAAGCGGTCGCCGTCACCCTCGATCTCGACAAGCGCAAGATCGTCCCGGTCCCGCCGGAAGCGCAAACGGCGCTCAACGCGGCGGCGATGAAGGGGCTGACGCTCTAGCTACGCCATCGCCAAGATCGTCTCCCGCACCAGGCCCGGCCGTTCGATGGGCAGGAAATGGCTCGTGCCGGGGACGGTCTCGACGCTGAAGTTCAGATTGTCCGCAACGAAGGGTCCGGCCGAATCCGCCGAGCAGGTCGAGCCTTCGCTGGCGCGGAAAATCTTCACCGGCGCGCGGATGGCATGGAGCGGCGCCCAGGGGTCGTGCTGATGGCTGGAGAAGTTGGCCGCCTCCCAGTCGGGGGCGCAAGCCAGCTCCACCTGGCCGTCCGGTCGATCACGGAAGCCGTCCTCCACATAGTCGGCCAGGGCCTCGTCCGGCCAGGTGGTGAAGGCGCCGCGTCCCTTGTACCGATCGAACGCTTCCTGACGACTGGCGTAGACGGCCCGGCGCCTGGCCGCGCCGATAGCCAGGGGCGACTGTGACAGCGGCGGCGCCTCGCCGGCGGCGACACGACGGCCTAAATCCAGGGGCATGATCACCGGGTCGAACAGCGCCAGACCCTTGACCTTGGCGGGCTGTTCCGCCGCCGCCATCACACTGGCCGTGCCGCCCATGGAGTGGCCGGAAAGCAGCAGCGGGCCGCCGCCAATCCGGTCGAGCAGGGCGACGAGGTCGTCACGGAACAGGATCCAGCTGGAGCGGCTTTCGCTCGCAACCCGTTGCGGCGAACGGCCATGACCCTGCTGGTCGATCGCCAGGACGTGCAGTCGCTCGGCCAGAGGCGCCAGCACCGAGCGATAGGTCAGGGCGTTAAAGCCGTTGGCGTGAACGAAGATGACGTCGATCGGCCGCGTGGCGTCGCCCAGGGCGATGCCGGCGATCTGCCCAGGGCCCGACGGCGTGTCGATCTCGAACACCTGGCGGCGGAAATTGTCGGGCGTCGTGGCGTCCATGGCTCCTCGCTGGGCTGCAGGCTGTCTAGGGGCCTGACGCCGCCGGGTCCAGCCTGACGCTTGGTCAGCCTTTTCCGCTGGACGCCAGCCTGTATGGTCGCGCGCAAACCTCAGGAGGCGGAGGCGCGCCATGGCCTACGACTGTTTTAATGTGACGATCCAAGGCGGCGTCGCCCATCTCCAGCTCAAGCGGCCGGAGGCGATGAACAGTATGATCCGCGCCTTCTGGCGCGAGCTGCCGGAAATCATCAATGACATCGACGACAACGCCAAGGCGCGCTGCATCGTCATCTCGTCCACGGGCAAGCATTTCTCGGCGGGCATGGACCTGGCGGTGTTCACCGGCGGCGATGCGCCGGTCGCGGGCGCCCCGGCGGGCAAGCAGGACCGCTACGTGGCGGCCGAGGCCGCGCTGCATGGGTTGAAGCATCTGCACAAGAGCTTCTCCTGCCTGGACGAGGTGCGCATCCCGGTGCTGGTGGCGATCCAGGGCGGCTGTATCGGCGGCGCCGTGGATATGATCTCCGCCTGCGACATGCGCTACTGCACCGCCGACGCCTTCTTCTGCATCCAGGAGATCAACATCGGCATGACCGCCGACGTCGGCACCTTCCCGCGCCTGTGCAAACTGATCCCGCAAGGGTGGGTGCGAGAGCTGGCCTATACCGGCCGGCGGCTGCCCGCGGTCCGGGCGCGAGAGATCGGCCTGGTCAATGAGGTGTTCGACACCCATGAGGCGCTGGTGGAGCATGTCCTGGCCACGGCCCGGGAGATCGCGTCCAAGTCGCCCCTGGCGGTGACCGGCTCCAAGGTGATGATCAACTACGCCCGCGAGCACGACACCGAAGACGCCCTCAATTATCTGGCGGTCTGGCAGTCCTCGATGTTCTCCGGGCCCCACATGGGCGAGGCCTTCATGGCCAAAAGAGAAGGCCGGGAAGCGAACTTCCCGGACCTCCTGCCGAAATCCAAAAGTCTGGCGGGTTAAAGCCTAGACCACAGTTCGGCCTCGGATCAGGTGCATCACCAGCGAAATCACGAACAGCACCAGGAAGATCATGAACAGGATCTTGGCCAGGGCGATCGACGCGCCGGCTATGGTGGTAAAACCCAGGACGCCGGCGATCAGCGCGACGACCAGGAAGACGAGGGCCCAGCTCAGCATGGTGTTTTTCTCCGCAATTGCGTCCGGATCGACCTTGGTAAGGCGGGGTCCGACGCGGCTGTTGTTCGGAAAGAGAACGCCTGCCTGGGTCCGAGGTTGCCACGGGCGGGCCGGCGCCAGCGCGCTCGCCCTGGCCGCGACCTTGGCGGCCGGTCCGGTTGTGGCATCGGCGCCGGCGCCCAATCCGGCCGAACAGGCGGCCTATCAGTCGGCGCTGAACACGCCCGAGTCCGGCCCGCGC